>JAABUJ010003167.1_pt1 | contig 18902 bp, 14 predicted proteins | sample 5559131 | NCBI WGS metagenome assembly JAABUJ01 (sample SAMN10711875, study PRJNA513366) | rock metagenome | isolation source: Antarctica rocks | place: Antarctica: Victoria Land, Mt New Zealand nord | collected 2016-01-07 | reverse complement strand
CGCCGCCTGTGCGGCCCATCTCACGGGCACGCCGTCCCCGTCTCTGCTGCCCCAGGTGCAGCCGACCACGCTCAGCGCGCCGCTGCCGCGCGCCGCGTAGCGTTTCGCCCCAACTGAGCGATTACCGTCGTTCATATCCCGCTATATCCGAATCTGCCTTACGTCTGTAGTGTATAACAGGGAGTTAGCCGGTCATGCGCAAACGACCTTTAGCGTTTAGGGCTGCATTGATATAGTTAAAAAGTAACAAACGAACGCGTTAGGGAGGCCATTTATAGTCATGACCGCAGAAACACAAGAAGCACAAAGGGAAACGCTCGGCTTTCAGGCCGAGGTCGTCCAATTACTCGATCTGATGATCCACTCCTTGTATAGCAACAAGGAGATTTTTCTGCGCGAACTCATCTCCAACGCGTCCGACGCGGTGGATAAGCTGCGCTTCGAGGCGCTGTCGGACCCCGACCTGTACGAGAGCGACAGCGACCTCAAGATCCGCGTCTCCTACGACAAGGAGGCGCGCACGATCACCGTGGCTGACAACGGCATCGGCATGAGCCGCCAGGAAGTCGTCGACAACATCGGCACCATCGCCAAGTCGGGCACGCGCGAGTTCTTCCAAGCGCTCTCGGGCGATCAACACAAGGACGCCGCGCTGATCGGCCAGTTCGGCGTCGGCTTCTACTCATCTTTCATCGTGGCCGACCGCGTGACCCTGACCACGCGCCGCGCCGGGCTGCCCGCCGCCGAGGGCGTGCGCTGGGAGTCGGACGGCAAGGGCGACTACACGCTGGAGCAGGTCGAGCGGCCGGGCCGGGGCACGGAGGTGACGCTGCATCTGCGCGAGGGCGAGGACGACCTGCTCGACGGTTACCGCCTGCGCTCGATCATCGGCAAGTACTCCGACCACATCAGCCTGCCGATCGTGATGGCGGCGGAGAGCGCCGGCGCCAAGGAAGGGGAAGACGAGACTCCCGCGCCCACGGAGGAAACGGTCAACAGCGCCTCGGCCCTATGGACGCGCGCGCCGCGCGAGGTCACGGAGGAGGAGTACGACGAATTCTACAAGAGCGTGGCGCACGACTTCACCGATCCGCTGGCGCATGTCCACAGTCGTATGGAGGGCCGCTACGAGTATACGCTGCTGCTCTACATCCCCTCGCGCGCGCCGTTCGACCTGTGGAACCGCGACAGCCGCCACGGCGTCAAGCTCTACGTGCGGCGCATCTTCATCATGGACGACGCCGCACAGCTGTTGCCGGCCTACCTGCGCTTCGTGCGCGGCGTGATCGACTCCAGCGACCTGCCCCTCAACGTGTCGCGCGAGATCTTGCAGCACAATCGGATCACCGAGAGCATCAAGTCGGGTGCCACACGCAAGATCCTGGGCCTGCTCAAGGATCTGTCGACCGGGCAGCCGGAGAAGTACGCCGCGTTCTGGACCGAGTTCGGCCAGGTGCTCAAGGAGGGCGTGCCCGAGGACCCCGCCAACGCCAAGGACATCGCGCCGCTGCTGCGCTTCGCCTCGACGCACGCCGATAGCGACGCGCAGGACGTGTCGCTAGCCGGATACGCGGCGCGCCTGAAAGAGGGCCAGGACAAGATCTACTACCTCACGGCCGACTCTTATACGACGGCCAAGAGCAGTCCGCTGCTGGAACTCTTCCGCAAGAAGGGTATTGAGGTGTTGCTGCTGACCGACCCCATCGACAACTGGCTATCCATGAGCTTGACCGAGTTCGAGGGCAAAGAACTGCAATCGATCGCGCGCGGCGACGTCGATCTGGCGGGGCTGGAGGACGCGCGGGAGAAAGAGGAGCAGCAAGAGGCGGAGACCGCGTTCGCTCCTCTGGCCGAGCGCGTCAAGGGCGCGCTGGGTGACAAGGTCAAGGAGGTGCGCGTGACCACGCGCCTCACCACCTCGCCGGCCTGTCTCGTGGCAGGCGAACATGACCTGGACGCTACCTTCGTGCGCCTGCTCAAGTCGTCGGGCCGGCCCGTCCCACAGACGCAGCCGATCCTGGAGATCAACCCCCATCATCCGATTCTGACGCGTATGGACAAGGAGACGGACGCGGTGCGCTTCGGCGACTGGAGCGCGATCCTGTTCGATCAGGCCGTGCTCGGCGATGGGGGCCAGCTCGACGACCCGGCCGGTTTCGTCGGCCGCCTCAACGGCCTGTTGGTAGCCCTAAGCGGCGAGTGACGAGTGGTGAGTGACGAGAACTCGTCACTCACCACGACAAACAAGGGGCGAGGGCGGGAATTAATCCCCGCCCTCGTCCCTTGTTTACTATGTACTCACAGGTTAAAAGCGTCTCCACGACGCGTCAGCGATCAACCTGCCATCGAGAAAGCTTGGCCTGAGTTGTTGCTCGCCTATTCCGCATGCGGACCTCCTTCGAGCACTATCGGACTTGCTAGTCTACGATGTCCTACTCGGCCGGCGTTTCCACAACGCGTCAGCGGTCAACCTGCCAGCGGACCAATATCGCTTGCGACGTGGCTCTGGTATTCGGCATATCCGACCTCCTCAGAGTTAGGCTTGCGTTCTCGGTCTAACGCACCGGCAGCTATCCGCCGCCGATATGTTCATGATGCCACGAACTCGCGTGAAGGTCAAGTGTTCCCACGGGTTGTCCACATGCCCACGCTATGGTGATGCTCTATCAGTGCCGCCGGAATCCACGGACCGGGATGACGCACAATCCGCGTAGGGATATCATGAGGGTGTTTGTTGTGGCAGCGGCGGCAAGGGAGATACGGTGAGGCTGATCATCTGTGACCTGGATGGAACGCTGATCTCGTCGTATATGGACACGCCGAACAGGCGCTATAACGACTGGCATGTCCTGCCGGGGCGCGCGGAGACGCTGGCGGCCCTACAGAGACAGGGGCATAGGGTCGCCATTGTCACCAATCAAGCGGGCGTCGCTTTCGGTCATGTGACAGAGTCGCAGGCCAGACGCAAGATCGCCGCCGCGCTCGTCGCGCTTGGTCTCCCCGACGATACGCCCTTTGCCGTGTGCTTCGCCCATCCCCAGGCGAAGTCCTACCGTTACAGGAACCGGGCGGAGTTGGGCCGCCGCAAACCAAGTGGGGCGATGCTCCGCGAGCTTATGGACGCCACCGGTGAGCACGAGGACGTCGTGTACGTCGGCGATCGGCCCGAGGATCGGCAGGCGGCACGGGATGCGCGTGTCGCCTTTCGATGGGCCGATAAGTTTTTTCAGCACATCGACCAATCCGATGTTGCGCCAGCGCCATGAAACCGATTTTCGGCTTGCCGTCGATCGTCGCTAGATGGAGCGCCGGCCAGCCTCGGCGCGTAGCTCTTGCACCAGTGCGATCATGTTCTGTACATCATAGGCGCGCTGGCCTGAAGCGTCGGGCTCGGGCGCGCTGAAACGGGTGTCGTAGAACTGGCGCAGTCCGGCGGCGCGGTGCTGACCGAAGCGCATCAGCATGCCTTCGCTGTACGATGTCCCCTCGCCGGCCTCGGCGCGGCCGCATAGCAGGATCAGCGCGCCGTAGCTGATCGTCGCGCCGCTGGGCGTGTCCGCGTGCGCCCGCAGCGCGTCCTCAAGCCGGCGCCATTCGTCAGTGCGGTTGTCTTCGTCCATCGACATAGCGCTCCTCGGGGACAACGACAAATTATAGGGCACGTCGTTGCTGACGAGTCCTTTTGTATTCATCGACCCATTTACGTGTACTTTGCCATTGCCCATTCCCACCACGGTATGCCCTGAGACGTCCTCTTTCCGCCGCCGCTCGAAGAGCCCGAGCAGTTGCCTCACGATCAGCAAGCGCCGCTAGTGATACAAGGCGATGAGGACCGGCCACGGCGGGCACAATAAATTGGTATAGAGTATCCAAAACGGCCCGAGCGATAAACTCGCCAAGAGGACCAACATTACCGGCGTCCGCTTTCGCAAGAGCATCAAGATACTTAGCACGTTGGCGCTTGTACACGATAGCAGGCGGATAGCCAAGGCGTATTAGAATGAGGTTGGTGAGGAGGCGTCCTGTCCGACCATTACCATCGAGAAAGGGGTGGATACGCTCAAACCAGGCAAACCACCCTGCTATGACCTCAGGTATAGGACGACCCTGATCTGGCCCGACACACACAACATCTACCCAATCGCGCATAGCGACTTCCACGTCCGTCCAGGTGGGCGGACGCATGCCACTGGGGAATGCAGCAATATCATGACGTCGGAAACCACCGGGTTTTTCCTCAGGCAGCGCCTGCGGGTGCGGATCAACTTCCCACACAGGGGTCATGGTAAGTTGATGCGCTTGGCGAATCTCCGCCAAAGTCAAGAGAGCGCCTCCACTCCATGTGGGTTCTAACGCTTGGCTGTAGACCCATTGCGCCGCATCGGCGTATCCGCGCACCTCCAAATAGTCCCGCAACTGCTTGTTGCCAATCGCTCGTCCTTCACGCAGAAGCACAGCAACCTCTCGCAAGATCAACGTGTTACCTTCGATCGCTGTCGAGTTATGCGCCTCCTGTTGCCAGATATCCCCCCAAATGTCTTCGGCCTCGAGAGGGCTTGGGAGGCCGCCGATACGCCTGATCTCCTCGAGTCCCTCCTCAAGGCGATCGTAAATCTCCCGACGGGACATGCGCCCGCGTGTTTCGATGGGACGATTATTGTTGGGTCCAAAGGTCGCGTCATTCGATGCCATAATACTATCATAACAAGTTGTGTCGTTGAGCGCGATTAAATAGACACAACACAACATGCGCGATAACGTGTATTATGGGTGGCTGGTCTGTCACGCCTTCAGTCGATTACGTCCGCGCCACAGCGGGGTTGAGCGTCCCGGCCAGCGCGACGAAGTAGGCGATGGAGCTGGGATTGGCCATGGAGTCGACGCTGGCGGCCTGCTCCACGGGGACGCCCAGCAGGATGCGCCGCACTGGCACTTCCAATTTCTTTCCGCTCAGAGTGCGCGGGACCTCGGCGATGGCATAGATCTCGTCCGGCACATGGCGCGGCGACACGTCGCCGCGGATGCGCGTCCTGATGCGTCCCTTGAGCGCGTCGTCGAGCGCCGTGCCCTCGCGCAATACCACGAACAGCGGCATGAACGATGCGCGGCCCAGCGCTTCGAGGTCGACGACCAGGCTGTCCAATACCTCGGGAATGTCCTCGATGACGCGGTAGATGTCGCTGGTGCCCATGCGCACGCCCAGCCGGTTGATCGTGGAGTCCGAGCGGCCGTAGATGACGCACGCCCCCCCTTCCGTGAACTTGATCCAGTCGCCGTGCCGCCACACGCGGGGGTACAGCTCGAAGTAGCTCTCGCGGTAGCGCCGGTCGCCGGGGTCGTCCCAGAAGTAGAGCGGCATCGAGGGCATCGGCTCCGTGATCACTAGCTCGCCGACCTCGCCGACCACCGGACGCCCCGCCGCGTCGTAGGCCGCAGCCGCGACGCCCAGGCAGCGGCACTGGATCTCGCCGGCCGTGACGGGCAGCAGGGCGCAGCCGCCCACGAACGCGGTGCAGACGTCGGTGCCGCCGCTCGACGAGGCGAGCCAGACGTCCCGCTTGACCTGCTCGTAGACCCACGTAAAGCCCTCCGGCGAGAGCGGTGAGCCCGTCGCGCCGATCTTCTTGAGCCGCGAGAGATCGACCGTCGCGCCGGGCCTTACGTCGTTGTTCATGCAGGTTGAGATGAAGCCCGCGCTGGTCCCGAACGAGGTGAGTTGGGCCTCGGCGGCGAACTCCCACATGCGGTTCAGGGTCGGGTAGGCCACGCTGCCGTCGTAGAGCGCCACCGTCGCGCCGACGAGCAGCCCGCCGATGACCATGTTCCACATCATCCAGCCGGTCGTGGTGTACCAGAAGGAACGGTCGCCGGCGGTGATGTTCATCTGTAGACCGATGGCCTTGTGGTGCTCCAGCACGATACCGCCGTGGCCCTGCACGATGGCCTTGGGCAGCCCCGTCGTGCCGGACGAGTAGAGCACCCACAGCGGATGGTCGAACGGCACGGGCGTGAAAGTCAACGCGGCGCCGGCTCCGTCGGCGAGTAGCTGGGACCAGGACACGACGCGCTCCAGGCCCTCGATACGCGGACTCTCGGCGAGGTAGGGCACGAGGATGATCCGCTCGACGGTGGGCAGCGCCCCCTGTAGCCGCATCACCACGTCGAGGCGGTCGTGGGCCTTGCCGTTGTAGGTGTAGCCGTCGACGGCGAGGAGCACTGTGGGTTCGATCTGCGCGAAGCGGTCGATCACGGCGGGGCTGCCGAAGTCGGGCGAGCACGACGACCACACCGCGCCGATGCTGGCGCAGGCCAGGAAAGCGATCAGCGTTTCGGGAATGTTGGGCATGTAGGCCACGACGCGGTCGCCCTTGCGGACGCCGAGCCCCTTGAGCCCGGCAGCGACGGCGGCGACGGCGGCGTGCAACTCGGCCCAGCTTACCTCGCGCAGCGGCCGCGTCTCCGAGGCGCAGAGCAGGGCCGGTTGGTCCGGCCGCATGTGCCGGAAGGCGTGCGCGGCGTAGTTAAGTTCGGCCCCGGTGAACCACTGCGCGCCGGGCATCGCGCGCCGGCCGAGTACCGCGCGGTACGGCGTCGTCGCCTGGATGTCGACGTAGTCCCACAGCGAACCCCAGAAGCCCGCCAGGTCGTCGACCGACCAGCGCCACAGGTCGTCGTAGCCCGCGAACGACAAGCCCCTGGTCTCTTTAAGCCACGCCATATAGCGCGCCAGCGTCGAGCCGTCTTTGAACGCCGCCGGCGGCTGCCACAACACGGTCCCTTCTCGCGCCACGCTCATATCACCTTCTTCTCTAACGTATTATGCTAGCGAGGCTCTGCCTCAGACCGACGAGATGTACGCGGTGAGAGCGTACGCGTCATCGGCAAAGCCTCGGGTTGCAGGAACGAGAGGAGTCGGGGATACCGAACTCCATAGAGGACCGTCAAGCGGTCAGTTGGCTCCAAAGAGCATCCCACGACCAGAGGCTTACGATGAGCATAACACAATACGCTTGTGTGGCTGTATGAGCTCGGCGGGCTGGAGCGGAGATTGAAGGCGTTGGAGGAGCGGGAAGATAGCGTTGCCCACTTCGTGCCTAACGGCCACTGCGGATTCTTGAAGATTGGCCGATATAATGAGAAGATGATTTGTAGGCGTGAAAGCAGCATCTGGCAGTCGATTTTCTTGCCACATCAGCAGGACGGATGTGTCACCGAACTCAATGGCAAGGCGTGCTCACGGCGCCTGCAATCCAGTAGGCGTCTTTATGGGGGTCATATGATCAGTAGGATTGGCGGACGTATCGGTTGGCGAGGGTTCGCGGTCGCGGGTCTCGTCGCGCTCACTAGCCAGGGCGTTGGTGTCGGCAACGCAGGAGGCCGAGTAGCGACGCATGGGAGATTCGCCGTTCTGTCGGCACCCCTTACGCTCGTGGTCGTGCCGCCAGTCGCGCACCCCGGCCAGTACCCGTTGCACGTTTCGACATCGGCAGCCGTCCGTGCGGTGCTCGGCGGGAGTTTCTTGTTGCAGATGGACGGCCACACCATAGGCGATGGCGGAGGCATCCCAGACGGGTACCCGTTTACGGCCCCAACAGGGGGCGGCGCTCACCATGTCGCGGTCTTTGCGATGCCGTCGGCTGGCCCGATTGACTGGGGCCATCCCGTCGCTGCCGGCACGGTTTCCGTCATCGCGCCGCCCCCTGTCGCGCCATCACGGCCGGCCAATCTTCCCCCGTGCAACCACTCGCGTCTCCCTGCTCGTGTGGCCATCCCGAGTGTTTCAAAGGGCGACCACGGGCTCGTTTCGTTGCGCTACCACTTCGTGGTCGGACAGTGCCTTGTCTACCACACCGTCATTAACTCGCGCGAGTTCGCACGAGACGCAGCACAACGGGTATCCGTTTCAGCCGAGCGGCGGAGCAACCTCACCGCGTTTAGCGTGTTGCGCGTGACGCCCGATGGGGGCGCTGACGCGGGCGTCCAGGTCAGGGATGCCACGATCACTACAACGATATCTGGCCGGCCGCGCACCGTGCGCGAGTCGAACGGCGCCCCGCGCACGACCGTCCTGACGCCCAGATTGGGCATTGAGGCGGACGACTCGCTGGGCGTGCCCTTGTCCTTCCGGCCCGAGCGGTCGCCCTCGGCGCCCGTTGGACCTCGACCATCCGCGTTCCCGTCAACGCAAGCAACGATCCGCGAGGCCCGAGCGCAACCGTCACATTCAGGGGGCGCCTTGTCCGCGTCGAGTCGCACGCCCAGACGCGCGTCGCCGTCGTTGACTGGACGGCCCATAGCGACTTCAAGAGCACGTCGGGCACAGGCGATGGGTTGCCGCGCGTGCATATGACGCTCCGCAGCACGCTCCGCGCTGCAATCGATGTTGATAACGGCTACTTAGCCACGCTCACCGGATCCGTCACCACGATGGCGCGTTTCGACGCACGGCAGGGGACGCGGTGGACGATGAGCCTTGTCACGTCATCAGTATCGCTATCTGAAACCCTGCAATAGGACGTGACGACTCGGCGACTCGGCGACTCGGCGGCTCGGCGGCTCGGCCAGATCTCACCGCCTGCCACGGCTCGGAGCTGCTATCGACGTCGGTTTGCAATCAATCTCTCACCGCAAATAACCGAGCACGAGCGCATTTGACGCCGCTGCCTCTCTGGTACTACAACGACGCTTGTGTAAAACCGCCGTTTTCAGCGGCAAATCTCGACCGATGTCGCGGCTATGCTGGCCTTCGGCACCCGTTATTGCTGCCATAAGGGTGTCAAGATCTAGCACAAAAGCGGCTCTTCGTAGCTATTGGAAGAATCCGTCGTTGTAGTACTGGGGTGATGCTCACGAGCGCGATCCACCCGCACATCATGGACCGCTGGATCGACCAGGCCAAACTCGCCGCAATCGCGCGATATGTCCCTGTTCAAGACATCTAGCGCAACGCCAGCGCGTCGCGCAGGATCTCCGCTTTCAGGCGGTCCGGTTCTTGTGTGGCCATCGTCTGCAAGCGCACGGCCAGGTCGTCGCGCCGGCTCGCCACGATGGCGCTGACGAGGTAGCGGTAGATGTTGTAGAGCCGCGTGACGCGCAGAAAATCGAGCACGACGTCATCGTAGCGGGCGCGGTCCGGGTGGGCCAGCAGCAGGTCGAACAGCCCGAGCAGCACGATCTCGTCCGTGCTGTCGCGGTAGCGCGCGACCAGCGCGGGCAGGAGCGAAGACGGTAGGGGCGTCAGATTGCGCAGGCACTCACCCACCACCTCGGATATGCTGGTTTCCTCGCGCAGGACGTAGCCGTACAGCGGCAGCGCGTGCCCCTGCGCCGCTAACACCTGCGCGGCGGTCACGGCCGGTTCGCCCGACATGGGCGACGTGTACCTGTCGACCAGCAAGCGCGCGGCATGGTAGCCGGCCAGAGTCTCGTCGACCTCGTTGAGCGTGACCAGCGCGACCGAGCGCAGCCCCGCGGCCACCTCGCCGCGCGTCGAGCCCGTGAATGGCGGTGTGAACTCGTAGGTCGTCACCCCGCGCTCGAGTATCGCCGCGTCGTCACGCTGGGCGCGGTAGCGCAGCGCCTGCAGGAGGGCGACGCGGCGGTAGCAGCCGGAGTCGCCTCCGCCGGCGCCGTCCGCGTCGCGGGTGAATCGGTCCAGCAGGGCGCGCCGTACGCGGGCGTCGGGCGTGTCCGCGAGCGCGTCGAGCGCGACTTGGACCACGTCCAGGTTGTCGTCCGTCTCCACCAGTTCGAGGGCGTAATCGACCTGCTCCCCCGGCCGGTCGGCCAGGCCACGCAGTCGCTCCAGCTTGGCTAGGGGTCGTGCCTTTGCCACGGTATCTCCTCATCGTCCAGGTCGCGCGCCCGTCGCGTCGCGCGGGAAAGGGCGCGCCGGCGTATAGCAAGCAAACCGTGTCCCTATTTTACTACGCGCCTGTGTATCCTCACAGCTTCTCCCGCGAAATATGTTGACGTTATTTCGACAATAGCAGTACAGTAAGGCGATTCAGGCCCTTACATACAGGGCGGAAAGGATAGTATCAGGCCCTATGCGTATCGCCCCATACAACCTATCCGCACGCGACTATCGGGGTTGTGTCCGGGAAAAGCCTCGCTACGCCGCGGTCTACGCCCTGATCGAGGAGATGCGGCAGCGGCTCGCCGGCCGCCCCGAGCTCGCCGCGCTGTTCGCCGCCTGCTACGCCAATACGCTGGAGACCACGGTCGAGCTGTGCGGCGATGATACCACCTTTGTCGTCACCGGCGACATCCCCGCGATGTGGCTGCGCGACTCCTCCGCGCAAGTGCGCCTCTATGTGCCCCTCGCGGCTCGAGACCCCGATGTGCGGCGCTTGATCCGGGGGCTGATGCGCCGGCAGGCCGCCGACATTCTGTGCGACCCCTACGCCAACGCCTTCAACCGCACGCCCAACGGCCGGGGACACGCGGGGGACCGGCCGGCGCCCAGCCCTTGCGTGTGGGAGCGCAAGTTCGAGCTTGATTCGCTGTGCTATCCGATCCAGCTCTGCCACGACTACTGGCGGGCTACCGGCGACCGCGACGCCTTCGATGAGACCATCCACCGCATGCTGCGCTGCGTCCTCGCGGTGATGAGGGTCGAGCAGCATCATGACCGCGACTCGACGTATGCGTTCGCGCGCCGGCGTTGGGCGCTCCCGACCGGCGTCCTGCCGTTTCGCCGCAAGGGCGCGCGGACGAATGATACGGGTATGGTGTGGTCGGGCTTCCGTCCCAGCGATGACGCCTGCGCGCGCGGCTTCCACATACCGGCTAACATGTTCGCGGTCGTCGTCCTGGGCCACGTCGCCGAGTTCGCCGACGACATCTATGGCGATGCGGACCTGAGTACGGAGGCGCGGAGGCTGCGCGAAGAGATCGCGCGCGGCATCGAGACCTATGGCGTCGTCGAACATCCGCGTCACGGACGCATCTACGCCTACGAGACCGACGGCTTCGGTAACCATTTGCTGATGGACGACGCCAACGTGCCCAGCCTGCTCTCCATTCCATACCTCGGCTACCGGCCGGCCGGTGACGCGGTATACCAGAACACGCGGCGCTTCGTCCTGAGCCGCGACAACCCCTACTACGTCGAAGGCGCCTATGCGCGGGGCGTAGGCAGCCGGCATACGCCGCGTGGTCAGGTGTGGCCGATCGCGCTCACCATGCAAGGGCTAACGTCCCAAAGCGCGGCCGAGCAGGACGACCTGCTGGCGATGCTGACGGCCACGACGGCGGGGACCGGCGTGATGCACGAGAGTTTTCATCCCGACAACCCGCGGCGTTTCACGCGGCCCTGGTTTGCCTGGGCCAACAGCCTGTTCGCGGCGTTCGTCCAGCAGTGGGCGTCGCGTTAGATTGGCTCGCGGTAAAGGTCGACGGATACATTGTGGGGCCTCAAACACGCCGAACACGGCACGCGAGGAGGCGCGTGTGCTTTGCAGTCGATATTTGCACTCGGCACAACACCGCGACAAGACAGGCCGCGCCGACATTCACAACTGTATGGGCTAGCTGTATGAGTTGTCGGTGGCGCCGGCGCGCCCGGTGGCACAGACTAGATAGGAGGATTGTAGACACAAATATATGCGAAGAATAGGCCATCCTATGTCTCAGACCATGCGCCCATGCGAAACTCCCGCCAACGCCGCGCTTGTTGCCAGCACCGAGACGCCGACGATCATTCGGTTAGCCCAACGGTGCCGCGCCGGCGACGGCTGCTATCAGCAGCGTGACCCCGACACCCCCTGTTTCTGCCTGGAGCTCTTCCGCCGCGCTGTCGTGGAGCGCGATAACGTGGCCTGGACGGAGCTCTACGCCGGATACAGTAGCCTGGTGCGGCATTGGCTCGGGGCGTCGGCCAGTGAGGGCGACGAGGATGTGAGCGCCGTCTTCGAACGGTTTTGGCATGCCGTCGATGGCCCCAAGTTCGCACGCTTCGCCTCGCTCGCCGCGGTGCTAGCCTATCTCAAGACCTGCGCCCGCTCGGCCTGCCTGGATCAAGCGCGCGCACGACGCGCGCGCGGCGTGGAGAGTCCGTTGGACGACGTAGCGCACCTGCTCCCCGCGCGCTATAACGTCGAAGATATGGTCGCCACCCACGTCGATGGCAATGAGCTATGGGGGGTGGCGCACGGCGTCATCCCCGACGAGCGTGAGCGCCTGGTGCTGCGCCTCTCCTATGGCATGGGTTTCAGCCCCCGCGAGATCCAGGCGCGCCACCACGCGCAGTTTCCCGACGTGGCCGATGTGTACCGTCTCAAACGCAACGTGCTCGACCGCCTGCGCCGCGCCCCCCAGATCCAGGCGCATGTGCGCTTGTCCCCCTCCTGCCGTATTCTCCGCTAGATGGGTTGCCCCGTCGGGAGAATCCCATAGGCTTCAGCCGTGGGAGAACGTCAATAGCCAGTTCCTTGCTTATCGTCCAGTATCTGGGTGATGACGCGCTCCAGGGGCATGGCTTCTCCCTCCGCCCAGGCTTGCGCGAAGGCCTCGTCCCCCATAGCCGCGCGGGCGCGCCCAATGGCGGCGTCGATGGCGGCGCGGTCCACCGGCGGCACAGATGTCCCCGTCGCCGCGCGCAACGCCGCTGACACTCCGAACAACTGGGCGGCGCGGCGCGGGCGCCCCTGAGCGCCGGCCACGTTCCCCAGACCCTCCAGACATTCGCCGACATCCACGCGATTGTCCATCTCCCTGTAGAGAGCCAGGCTCCTCTTATACTGCATGGTTGCCTGCTCATAATGCCCCTGGCGGCGCGCCAGGTTCCCGAGGTTCGTCAGCAGCAGGGCGATGCCCCATCGTCCCTTCTGCTCCTCGAAGAGCGCCAGGCTCTCCGCGAAGAGCACGGCCGCCCGCTCGTCATCACCTCGATCGAGCGCCACCACGCCCAGGTTGTTCAGCGACAAGGCCACGCTGTGCGGATCGCTCAGCGTCCGCTTAATCGCCAGACTCTCCTCGTACAACGACGCCGCCCGTTGGTGGTCGCCCTCGTAGCGGGCCACGATCCCCAGGTTGTTGAGCGCGACCGCTGTCCCCCGTGGATCGTCGAGGTCACGCCGCGCCGCCAAGCATTCCTCATACAGCGCCGTCGCACGTCGATAGTCGCCCTGCCGCAAGGCGACGCTGCCCAGGATGTTCGTGGCGGTAGCGGCGCCGCGCCGGTCGCCCAGGCGACGATACAGGCGCAAGCTCTCTTCCAAGAGCGTTGCCGCGCGTTGGTGATCGCCTTGTTCCGTCGCTAGAGCCGATGCCGCGTCGAGCGCCCGTGCCCGCGGCGCCAGCGACGGCGCGTCGTCGCCGACCTGTCGCGACAGCGCCAGTAGCTTCTCGAGCCACGCCCGTCCCTCGCTGACCTGGCCGCGCGTGTGCCAGAAGCGCCACAATGCGCTCCCCAGCCGCAGCCCTATCTCTGGCCCGTTCAATCCGGTCTCGCCGTCACGTCCGCCACTCTCTCCACTCCGGCTGGCCCAGTCTAGAGCGGCGCGCAGGTTATCCTCTTCCCGCCCCAGTCGCGCCAGCCAGGCGCTCTGCTCAGGTCCGGTGAGCCCTGGCGCGGCTCGCTCCGCGAGTGCCAGGTAGTAGGCCGCGTGCCGCGCTCCGATCGCCTCCCACTCTCCGCTCGCCTCCAGACGCTCGAGCCCGTACTCACGAATCGTCCGGAGCATGATCATGCGCGAACCGCCGTCCACGGCCACGTCTCCTGCCGATTCGACTACTTGTACCAGGCTCTTGTCGACGAGCGAGAACAACACATCCAGCACGTTGGGTAACCCCAGCGCCTCGTCGGCGCCCGCCGCGCAGACGGCCTCCGCGGCCTCCAAGGTCGCGCCGCCCGCGAAAACGGCCAGACTCTGGAAAACCCTGCGCTCCTCGGCCAACAGCAGATCATAGCTCCACGCGATGGTGTTGCGCAGGGTTTGCTGGCGTGCCGGCGCGTCGCGTGCGCCGCCCGTGAGCAACCGCAGCGGCGTCGCGTTGGGGTCTCCATCCAGGCGGCCCAGCAGCGCGGGCGGGGGCAGCAGCTTGACCCGTGCGGCCGCCAACTCAATAGCCAGCGGCAATCCATCCAGCCGCCGGCAGATCGCCACGATCGCCGCCGCGTTCGCCTCCGTCACAGCGAAGGACGGCTGCGCCGCCCGCGCCCTGCTCACGAAAAGCGCGACCGACGCGTACCGCGCCAGGTCCGCCGCCGGCGGTAGGGGAGCCGCGTCGGGGGTCGCCAACGGCGGTACCGCCAATTCGTGCTCACCCTGAATGTGCAGCGGGGCACGGCTCGTGGTCAGCACCGTGAGCCGGCGGCACGCCGCCAGCAGTGCGGTCACCGCTGGCCCGGCCTCCACGACGTGCTCGAAGTTGTCGAGTACGAGGAGCATCCGCCTGTCCCGTAGATGCGCGCTCACGATCTCGAGCAGGGACGACTCACCCCTCGCCGGGACGCCCAGCGCCCGCGCGACCGCGGCGATGACAAGGTTGGAGTCGTTCAGAGAGGTGAGCGACACAAAGACGACGCCATCGGCGTAGCGATCGTGCAACCCCTCCGCGACCTGCATGGCCAGCCGCGTCTTGCCCACGCCGCCCGGTGCAGATTGAAGATGAGAGTTGCCGCTGCGGCAAGGTTCACCGTCCGATTCAGCACGGCAACTCTCATCGACGGCCCTTCTGCAGGAGCAGGATCCCACCCCGCAGCGATGAAGCGCGGCAGCTTTCTGCTTCCATTCGGGAAGCGCGGCAACCTTCACCTTCCGTTTGTGTTCCCTCTCAACCCATTCTCCACCCTCACGCGGCGGCAAAGAGTCCTTCCGAAGGCGGCAAGGTTCATCTACAATCCGCACCCGGTCCTGTCAGCGTGAGTAACCGCGTCTCGTCGTGTGTCAACAGATGAACGGCCGCCGCCTCGTCGTGCTCGCGCCCAATTAACGGGTTGGGCGCCGCGGGCAACAGATCGTAACGCTGCTGCTCGTGCGGGTGAGCAGCAGCGTGTAGAGACGGGCCGCGTCGCCGTGTGACCGCGGCGTCGAGGCTGGCGCGCTCCTCTCTCGACAGGCCCAACGCCTCGGACAGCAGCCGCACCGTTTCCCTATATGGCGCCCGCCGTAGCCCTCGTTCCAGCGCGCTAATGCCCTGCGCCGTCAATCCGGCCCGCTCGGCTAGCGCCTCCTGCGAGAGTCCTGCCGCCCGTCGATAACGCCTGAGCAACGCTCCAAAAGGCGGTTGTCGCTCGACGTCCGTCTCCGCGTCCCTGTCCGTATGCGCGTTGGTGTCCGATCCCATGTCTCCCGCCTGTTTCCGGCGCGGCCGTTAACCCAGGCTTCGCCGCGCTTGCCGCCATGATAGCACAATGCCGCGACAAGACAGGTTGCGCCGACACTTACAACTGTATGGGCTAGCTGTATGAGTTGTCGGTGGCGTCGGCGCGCACGGTGGCACAAACTGGATAGTAAGGATTGTAGACACAAAGGAGTTTTCGCATGATCAAGGGAGCCTCGCGATGACCTGCTCAAACTGTGGAAGCCAACTACCACCAGGGACAACATTTTGTGGCAATTGTGGGACGCGGGTCGGCCACGCCGGCGGTAACGCGACCCCTGTCGCGCATCGTTTCCTCGGGACGACGCTGCCGGTGCTGGAGATCACCTTGCAGCCGGGACAAAGCATCGTCGCCGAAGCGGGCGAACTCTCCTGGATGACCAGTTCCATCGGCCTGCACACCTCGACGCAGAAGGGCGGCGGCCAGGGCGTGCTGGGCCTCTTCAAACGCGCCGTGGGCGGCGGGACCCTGTTCATGACTGAGTACACCGCGGCGGGACGTGAGGGCGTCGTGGCCTTCGCCACCAAGATGCCCGGCCAGATCCTGCCCGTGGCCGTGACGCCGGGGCAGACCTACCTGGTCCACCGCCATGGCTTCGTGTGCGCCACGCCCGCGATCGAGCTGTCGATGGCGTTCCAGCGCTCGTTGGGCGCGGGCATCTTTGGGGGCGCGGGCTTCGTGTTGCAGAAGTTGGCGGGCACGGCGCAGGCGTGGGTGGAGTTAGGGGGCGAAGTTGTCACCTACGACCTGCAGCCCGGTGAGACCATACGCGTCCATCCGGGCCACGTCGGCATGCTGGAGGAACGCGTGAGCTTTGACATCACGACCATTCCGGGGATCAGAAACGCGCTCTTTGGCGGGGACGGCCTTTTTCTCGCCGCGCTGACCGGGCCGGGGCGAGTCTGGCTACAGTCCTTGCCGTTGCCCAACCTGGCGCATGCGCTCCAACCCTATCTCTCCCAGCAAGAGGTCGCGGCCGGCGCGTCGGGGGGGATCACCGGCGCGGTGCTCAAGGATTTGCTGAGAGGTCAATGAGGTGGGGATCGGCCGATGACTGTGCCGGCGCCAACGGAATCAGAAAGGGAGGTTATCAGATGCAACAGGATAGCAACAGGCCATATATCGTCGAGCCGAACGTACAGGCTGGCTCATCACAGCCGGAGGGTCCCGCCGTCCAGGCGGGTAGCGCGGGCATACCGGCCGGCGTTCAGGCGGGTAGCGCGGGGGCGGCGGTCGGCACGGGGCTGGCTCCGAACGTCGCGGGCGCGCTGAGCTATTTTCTTGGACCGATCACGGGGGTGATCTTCGTGCTGCTGGACAAGAACGACCGCTTTGTGCGCTTCCACGCCTTCCAGTCCATCCTGCTCTCGGGGGCCTGGATCGCGTTCTGGATCGCCTTCGATATCGTGTCGATCATCCTGGGCCAGATTCCCTTGCTCGGCTTGTTGGCCGTGCTCTTTGGGTTGCTCCTGAGCGTCGTGCTGGGCCTGGGTGGCCTGGCGCTCTGGGTCGCGCTCATGGTCATGGCCTATCAGGGCAAGAGCCCGAAGCTGCCCGTCATCGGCGTCATGGCGGAACGCTACGCCGCCGGACCAGTCGCAGGGCGTCAGGCCTAGTCCTACAACGTTACGTCGCTAAAATCCTACAACGTTAGGTTGCCGCAATACTGCTGGATAAAGCGGCAGAAGAAGGAGTTTTCGCATGACCAGAGTTCACCCCAGAGGCGCGGCCGTCGTCGCTATAGTTGCCCTCCTGTCGGCTTTGCTACCCCAGACGCGCGCCGCGGCTGCTGGCCCCATCTGGTTGCCGGGCGTGCAAGCCGATCGCCCCGCCGTGGACCCCACGTACAACAATCTGCACCCGGTTATCGCCACCGACCGCGACACCTACGTCCTGAGCACGCGCAAGCGTCCACGTCTATCCGATGATGAGACCGACGTCTATCTCAGCGTCGGCGCGCGTGGCTCCGCCCCCGGATCGCTCACATGGACGACACACAAAATCTCCTCGCAGGGACCCCCCTACATCATCACGCCGAGCGGCAATGTGTCGCTGGCCGTCGACCCCAGCACACACCGGCTCTTCGCCGTGTGGTGGTACACAAAGTCGAAAGTGGCCGGGGATGTGGCGGGCGTCCGGACCTCGTCTGACGGGGGCGCGACCTGGAGTGGCCCGACCGACCTCACGACCACGGGCCTCAGCATCCCGTCGGTGGTGGCCGGCGGCGGCACAGCCGATGTCGCCTTCACGTCCAGCCAGATAGATGTGCCCACCGGGTCATGCGACAACCGCCGTGGCTACGACAACGTTTTCGTCGCGCGGTATGATGGCCGCGGCTGGTCCAGGGGCCAGAATCTCACCAGTTGCCTCACCGTAGCCCATCAACCTGAGTTCCAATACATCAGGCTCACGCGCGACGAGGACGGCCGCCTGTACCTGATCGCCACGACGAACAATGATGAGTTATGGTACGCGGATAACGCCGGCGGCGCGTGGACGACGCCGGTCCGCATCGCCCGCGCCATCGGGGGCAGCCCCCCTGGGTCGGGTGACGCCGCCCAGGCTCTCGCCGCGAGCAAGGGCGTCGTCTATGTCGCCTACGTGGGAACCGACGGGACCGCCCCTGGCTACTACGAGGACATCTTCCTCACGAGTCACGCGCCGGGCGGTGGGTGGTCCGCTCCGCTCAACGTGACGCGGGACGCCAACGTCCACTGCCAGAAATACGCCCCGGTGCTGGTGGCGCGCGCGGGGCGCATCGGCCTGGCCTACATCGAGGGCTACAGTTCAAGGCCCGATTGCGCCTACGACACCCTGCGCATGGAGACCGGCACGCCGGGGAGCTTGACCCCCGCGCGGACGACCCTTGCCGCCAATGCGGAATGCGATCACCCAGGGCTGGCCACGGATGGCGACATCTTCCGCCTTGTCGCCGACTGCGGCCACGCGCCGTCCAAGGTCAACACGGCCCTCTACTATCAAGAGGAGTTCCTCGACGTGGTGGGCCCGACCATGACGAGCCTGCGCGTTCCCGCCACGACGACGGCCCCCTCCGTACATCTAAGTTGGAGCGCGCAAGACCCCACGCCCGGCTCCGGTGTGGCCTACTATGAGGTGCAGGTCAAGGAGGACGGCGGCGCCTGGCAAGATGTCGTGCCGGGTGGCACGCGCTCGAAGAGCCTCGACTACACGCAGGCGCGCGCCGGCCACACCTATACCTTCCGGGTGCGCGCCCGCGACCGGGTGAACAACTGGGGTGGCTGGGTCTCGGCCAGCGCCCGCGCGACGTAACGCATACCCCCGCTGCGGCGGCGCGTCAGGCGAAAAAAGCGCACACCCGCGTAGCACTGGTCCCCCGCCCCGCCTAACGATGTGCGGGGCGGCGGCCGCCCTCGTACACGACTGCTGTTGACAAAGGGCAATAGCCCTCCGATAGTGTATTTACTCGACTGTTGTGATTTGACGGGCACTGGATGATCATGTCGGCGCCAGGCCCTGGTGTTTGGCAAACAAAGAGGTCAGCACGTCCTCGATGGTGACGCCACCGAGGAGACGGTCATGCATATAGAGC
>JAABUJ010003163.1_pt1 | contig 18928 bp, 12 predicted proteins | sample 5559131 | NCBI WGS metagenome assembly JAABUJ01 (sample SAMN10711875, study PRJNA513366) | rock metagenome | isolation source: Antarctica rocks | place: Antarctica: Victoria Land, Mt New Zealand nord | collected 2016-01-07 | reverse complement strand
TTGACTAGGAGATAGCACGAAAACGCACATTTGCATCTCAACCATTTAATTTGAATGATCACAATAGGCTTGTTTAGTTAGAACTAGATAATAAACTTTATATTTTGTCAAGAATTGACATACTAATTGACAATCTAGAAAGAGGAGCTTTGCGCGCATTCGTCGCACTTAGTATGATTTGTGATTTCTATACGTCGCGATCGTGCTCATTGAACAATGAAGACTATTAATATGCTTTGGAGAAATTTGAGCTAAAGTCGAAGATTAAGAAATAAATAAAATGATGAAGAAAATTGTCTTTGTACTCGCATATAGCTTTTCAAGCTAATTAACATACAATTATAAATTTAAGGTAGTCTCTAGATTGTGTTGAAAACTAGAAAGACGAGCTTTCTATGTTATTGTCGCAATCATCTTGACTTGTGATTTCCACGTGTTAAGCGTACGAGAAAGCGAACGAGAATGACGAACGAGATGTCGTGCGAAATTTGCTTTGAGTCTATGATTCTCCTAGAAACAATCACGTCGATCTTGTTTCTATAATTAAGGTCTTTGGCTAGTCGTCAATAGTGAAAAGAGTTGTTATACAATAGTAGTAGCGATAGGAGAACAAGAAGAGAAGTGAATATATATTCTAGTTTTCTTTAGATGAGGCTTTCACAAATCGTGAAAGTGAATAATCATTTCCTCTAGATCTCTTTCTTTCCACGCTAGTCACGACATGAATTAGAGTTGAAATCAACGTTTGTGTTGATAGAGTTGCTCTCCTTGACATAGCGAATGCATCAATCATAAACTTGAATTTGACCAAGGTTGATTTATCAATTGCCAGTAACTTGACTTGAGAGTTTCGTCTCTACATCTAATTCAATCTTGGAAGATTTATCGTTGTCGTTCTTGTTATCTTTATTATTGTTATTATTGCTAGAGAGATTACAAATGCATTTGAACATCATTGATCAAAGTTAGTAGAATCTATACGAGTCTTCGAAGATAACAACTATTCGCTCATTGTCGACAATCTCTTCTTCCTAGACGCCCATCTAATAATTAACGAGTTCAAAATCTTTCAATTTATCGCATTGCGACGTTATTTTATCATTCATCTCTTCGTGTCAAGGACTAGGCTCGAAATCACTATTGAAAGAGGTATCTAGATTGTATAACTAGGTAAAACTTAGATCTATACTAGATTTAGTGTACAAAACGAAAGACGAGAAAGAAAAGAGAGAAATGGGACGACGTTGACTATATAAGATTGCAAGCCTCCTATTTAGGCTGGGGCTAGACCAGATTTGGCCCAAAAGATTAGGCGAGACTTGGAAACGACAATTGATCTAATTGGCAAACTTCATTGACTAATTGTTGGTTTAACATTATGACAATAGCTTTCTTCTACAAGGCAAAGCTTTTGCGAGGCGATCAAGGCAATATGGCGAACGATTGAGAAATTAAAGGATTGAGAGGCGACGCGAACTCGAGAGAAACAAGACAAGACTAAAGAACAAGACGCGTTTGAAGTAACGAAGCACTGTTGAGATTAGATTCTTGCCATTTGGGCAAGATCTAGACAAGGCTGGGGACGCTATCTAGTCTTCTTGACATTAATAGTTGAATATAACACAAAATATCACATGTGGTCCCTCGACGATAAGATTGACTAGATGATATTTATCGAAAGCTTGTTGACAATCGTTCAAAAGATTGAAAGGTTTCTAGGTAGAGAAATGCCCTTCCTAGTCGATATAGTACTTGAGTAGAGAAGGATTGAAACGTCTATCACGTTTGAAGTTTAGAATGCTATTAACATACCAAGATCTTTTATCATTTTTGGCAACAATAGATTCACGAGGTTTTTGGCGCTATCTAAGTAAAAAATCGATGGCGATGTGACTAAAAAGAGTAGTATGAAAGACGAGATGCACTTTCATAGACGCGAGAAGCTCGAGTTCGACGACTAGAGAATTCTTTTTAAAGATGCGTTTTATTTTAAAGAATTCGATGTGACGATCGTCTAGCTTGATTGCAAGACGAGCGATGTTAAAATTCTTAACGTTAAGTTAGACTTTGTCACTCACGAAGTATCTAAAACAAGGACGACAAGAGCGATTAGCATTGAACTCATAGATAACTTGAGCGATAAGCATCTTATCACGTAGATGTTGAGTAAGTTCTTTCATCTTCTACATAAAACTTTCGATACTAATCAATTGAGTTCGAGCTTAAGTTGTAAGATCGAGAGACAAGAGTTTTGAAGACTTAAAGTCTAGACGTGAATTCTAATCTAAATTGATTAAGAAGGGCGAGACAAAAGTGATAAACAAAAGAGCGTTGTTGACGACGAATTCGACGCTTGAAAGTCATTTGGCCCAATCATTCTACATATAGTTGACGAAAACGCGAAAATAATGTTTCATAACGACATTAACTCGTTCGATTTAATCGTCAATCTTGAGGTGATACGCGATGAATAACTTGGCGTCAATCTTTAACATTTGACAAAGATGTTCTTAAACTTCGAAGATGAACTACGTGTCTTGATTAGACACAAAGAACTCGAGTAATTTATGATGTTTTTAGACGTGAACGTAGAAGCAATTGACAACTTCATTGACTTTTATAGAAGCGATAAGAACAAGATGTCTCATCTTGATAAGGCGATTTACGAAGACGAGAACGTATCTATACGTAACTTCCATAAAGATACTAGATAATAGTGAATCTACATAGTTCATAGAGACATCACGCCAATAACGTTTAGAAATAGGAAGAGAACGCAATCATTCTTGCATCTTTTGTCTAGAGGGCTTGGAACAAATGCATGTGTAACAATTTCGTACGAAGCGTTAAATATACTTATAGATGTTAGGTCATCAATAAGCTCGACTAACTAATTCGTAACACTTCGTTCTTCTTGAGTGATCATCGACGACATTGTTATGAGCAAGTTAGATTACACGAAGACGAAGACGATTCGAATTTAATACATACTTTCTTTTTCGAAAGTACAAAGAATTTGAGCGTTTTTCACATTCGATTAGAGAAATCTTGTTATGATGACGTGCTTCATTGCGAAGCGCTTGGAGTACTTAAGATGTAAATTGATCATTGACTTCGACTTGTTCTCATAGAGTCTAAATAAGAATATTTGTTAAATTTTTATTTGAATTCGAGATTTCTTGATTTAATTGAGATTCGACGTCGTTCACGTCGAGTTCTTCTACATCTAGCTTCATTGAGACTAACGTAACGAGAAGAGCTAGAGAGATTAAAGAGAGATGTAACTAAACAAGGTCTAGAGTGATAGCTTGACATTGAAGGTCTTCAATGATCTTGGGGTCTAGAACGTGAGTTTTTAAAATTGTTTGATGCTAGTGCAAATGTCGAGGGTCGAAAGTATTCCTCTTCTTAGGAAGATCTCTTGAGCGACGTGTGAGAGCGTCTAATTTTTCGTTAGCTTTGTTAGGGCAATACGTGATTCGATAGTCGAATTAAGAAAGAAACTCGCTTCATCGAACTTGACGACAACTTAATTGCTTAATTAACATGAAATACTTAAGGTTTTTGTGATCTATTATTATCTTAACAAGGTTTGTTGAGCCTTTAAGCTTAGAGCGTCATTCTTCGAATGCGCGAACAATAGCCATAAGTTCTTTATCATAGATCTCATAATTACATTCGATTAAATTATGCTTCTTTAAAAAGTAAGCAACAAAATGAAGAACTTCATCTTCATCGTACTAGGAGAGAATGCCTTCGAACACATAGTTCGAAGCATTAGTTTTTATCACAATCTTGTGGTTTAAGTTGTAGTGACGTAGAATTACGTTCGAGATGAAGACTTTCTTTAAAGTTTCGAATGCTATTTGACATTCTTAGAACTAGACAAAGGCGACATTCTTTCTAGTTAAACGAGTTAACGAGACAACTATCTTGCTATAGTTGTAGATGAACCTCTTGTAGAAGTTTGCGAAGCTTAGAAAGCTTTGAATATCCTTGACATTAATCATGATAAATCAATTAACAATTGTATTTATCTTGGCTAAGTTTATCTTAATCTTATCGATAATAATTATCAATTCTAGATATAGAACTTGAGTAACGTGAAACTCACATTTGATTATATTTGCTTGTAAATTTGCTTCGCGCAACTTTTAAAGAATGAGCTTGACATAAATCTCGTATTTTAGCTCATTATCATTGTAGATTAGAATGTTGTTCAAATAAACGATACAAAACTTATCTAGAAATTCTCGAAGAATGTCGTTAATGTATTCTTAAAACGAGACAAATTCATTGCATAGATCGAAGAACATAACAAGATATTCGAAGAGACCAAAACGAATGCGAAAGATAATAAGAGCTTCGTCTTCTTTTTGAATGCGTAGCCTATTAAACGCAAAGATAATATCAAGCTTGATAAAGATCTTGGCTCGACTTAAATAATTTAGCGTCTCGAAAATAAGAAACAAAGAATATCGATTCTTGATAATGATAGCGTTTAGATCTTTGTAGTTCACGCAAAATCTAAGTTCATCTTCGAGTTTCTTGACGAAAAGGATAGGGATTGTCGTTTGAGAGCGATTGGCTTAAATGAATTTTTTGCTAAGATTCTTATCTAGATAGCGACGAAGTTCTAGAGTTTCGTCACGACTCATGTCGTACAAAGCAAAAGCTAGAAACTAAGCATTTTTCTTAAGATAAATAGCGTGATCATAGGAACAATAAGAGGACAAAGTGTTTGCATTCTTCTTAAAGAAGACGTTAAGAAACGCGAAGTATTTGAAAGATAAAATCTTAATTGAGTCGACATTTTTGCTTTGTCAATAGTGTTTTAGATCTTTCTAGATGATGAAGACTATTAAGTGAATTTTCTTTTTTATTTGGTGAAGAGCTAGACGACGATCTTGATCATAGATGTTGATCTTGATGTCCTCATAGAATAGCGAGAGTCTTGAAGAGTTTAATGAATTAAGAAATTGAGCAAGATCTAGTCCAAATCTAGGCGAGATCTTGACAAGGTTTAGGAAGAGATCTATCTCTCGTAGAGTGATGCTAAGAATTTCGACATTCTTTGCGCGAACGACGCGATCAAATCCACGAGCTTTCAACTCAATTATGTTAAATTGTATAGAAGGTCGTTCTACTTGTTTGGCGCGTTGTTCGATGAAGATTCTAAAGAATGAAGAACTTCGATACTTGATTTTCGAGAAATATTTCTTTCGAATAGCTTGAAGAATACGACTAGAAGCTTCTCGCTTCAAACTAGAAAAGACGTGACGAGACTTAGAATCAAAATAATTAGATAACTTCTTGTGAGCGAAATTGAGTGATTTTTGACGAATCGAACTAGGTTGCTTCTTGCAAACGAGTTGCTTCTTATGAGCGAAACTAGGTGACTTTTGACAAGTCAAACTAGATTGCTTCTTGCAAACAAGTTGCTTCTTATGAGCGAGACTAAGTGACTCTTGACGAGTTAAATTGAGTTGCTTCTTGCAAGCGAGTTACTTCTTGTGAGCGAGACTAGATAGCTCTTGGCGAGTCGAATTGAATTGCTTCTTACAAGCGAATTGCTTCTTATGAGCGACTAGAATATTAAATGATGTCTTTTGCAAAAATGGACTTGAACTAGACGAGAAGACTTGATCATTAAGAATGATAATTAGAAGATCTTGATCTTGAAGTTCCCAAATGCGTTAAGACTCTTTAGGGAATAGAAATTCTTCTTTCTCTTTAATGATGCCATAGATTTTAACGAGGGAATGACAACAATAAGCAAGACAAAAAGGCGAAGACATAATTAGAATATTATAATCGAAGTTCGCGTCAATGAAATGACAACGAAGTCACGATAAGTTTATAACAATAAGATACTAGTTGACTTCAATAACATAGAGAAATAGTCTCTCGATGTAACCTTTAAGAGTTATGATGATTTCGACGACATAAGTAATGTCGTTCGTTAAGATTGCTTAATTATCAAAATCTCGAAACTTGCGAGAATAAATCAATTGATAGAAAGAAAAACTATGTTGTTGCGCGAAGAATTTATCGATAAAAGCATAAATTAAGGCTTCATTGTCAATAAGAGTCATAGCAAGAATTCGAGATTAAGCTTGACGTAAAATAGAGAAGACTATTATGTGACTATTCTTAAAAGTGAAATTAAATTCAAAGAGTTTCAAAGCTATCTTAATCGAGAATCTCTTATAAGATTGAAAAGAAAATGAAAACGAAGAAACTAAAAGACGAAAAAATATGTATATAGATTCCTGGGCGCGACTTTGCTCAAAAACTAGACTTTTCTCGCTAATTGCGAGACATTTTCGTCGACACTAGCAATATTATTCAAATCGACAAGACGAAGAGCAAATGATTTCTTGTTGGGACATTCTATTGCGATCTTGCCCAAATGTTGCAACTTGCAATAGTAGCATAGCTTTCACTTATTGCAAATTTCTTTAACTTCTAGAACTATCAAGGATTTGCCTTGAACGATGATTGTGACGAAGCTCAAATTTATGAATTTGTCAACGATCATAGAGACAATGAATACGATAGAGACGACGAAAACGAAGGTTGTGGACTTGGATCCCAACGAGTTGCTAGTTGAAACAAAGGGAGTTTTCGACTTAGCGAGAGCAACGACGATTGGGATAATACGAGGTTGACAATGCTTAAGTTGCTAAAGCTCTTCGTCGATCTCGATGAAGGCTTGAACTCATTGCTAAAAAATAAATGATCGTTTGCCATTAGGAGTTCGCTAGGACATGGCGACGACTTAAGTGAAGTAATTGACGTTGCGTTTTATGCAATTAATCAATGAAGCGTTCTTCATTTTAGAACGCTCTTTCTTTTGATAAAAGAGATTGTAATATATTGCAAAGCTTATAGAGCCTTGCTTGAGAGTTTCGCGAAAATACAAACGTGCATTTTTCGCTTCGAAGGAATTACCATAGTAGTGACGCAAGTTTCGACGTCATTCGTCGAAAAAGATAAGGATACAAAGATCATTAATTCGATATTGACTCATAAAATTATGGACCCTCTTATCTATGATAAGTCGTGACTTCGCATATGCGATCTTGGCTTAATTAATAAGATATTGGTCGTAATTAACATTTATACGTTGTATAAGATTTTGCTCTCACGCATTCAACTAATTTTTCTCTCTCTTGTATTATGATATGTTGAGAAGTTTCTCGAATCTAGGGGCGATAAAGGCAAAGAGATTTGTAGAAAGCTATATGATCGAGGCAAGTTAATTGCTCATAGCTTGAACAACAATTTAGGTAATTGCAATCATAGACATTGGGTCTAATTCTACAGAAGAAGGGCTTAAGATAAAGGGAACGAATGAGACAAGAATAACATTGGCGTTAAATTGTGCTTGATTTTGAAGCTCTCGAAATTGACGAAGAGCTTGGGCTAGATTTTGGGCAACTTGTCGAACGAACTCTTTAGTGCTCAACTTGATCTCGAGAAGGTATTTGAGGTGCTTCATTGAGTCAAGATTGCTAAAGTATTGATATACTCAAAGGGATTGAAAACTAGGTTTCAACGCGTGAAAGCGTTGCAAGAAGTGTAGATTTTTCGTAATGTCAAGAACTAGATTCGAAATCACTATTGAAAGAGATATCTAGATTGTATAACTAGGTGGAACTCAAGTCTATACTAGATTTAGTGTACAAGACGAAAGACAAGAAAGAAAAGAGAGAAATGAGGCGACGCTAACTATATAAGATTGCAAGCCTTCTATTTAGACTAGGGCTAAACTAGATCTGGCCTAGAAGATTAGGCAAGACTTGGAAACGACAATTGATCTAATTGGCAAACTTCATTGACTAATTGCTAACCTAACACCATGACACTTCGAGAGTTTCTTTCGAAAGAATATTCTAAGCATCGACTAATTCTTGTTGTGATTCTCGCATTTTTTGTGTTTTACTCAATTGGCGCTAAAGTAAAGCTAGTCAACTATGATTAAAGTCTTTCTAGAGCTTAAGACGATAATCATAGAATTTTTGATCGTTTCGCGCAAGTCCTTGGAGACATTAATTATGGGCAAATTATAAGATTGTTCTTGACATATCTAGACTCGCAATCTAAATGAGAAGTCATTCGAAGATTTCGAATAAAGTCTTTATCGTCGCAACTAGTTTGCCATGAAAGATATTCTTATTAGTTTTCATTAACTAACTATAAATGTGATCGTAGCTATGGGTTTCTCGTTGCAATTAATTGACAGATTTAGTTTCGATAACTTGTTTTGATTTTGCACTAGAATTCGAAGAAGCGAGTGTGAAATATTCAAGAGCAATGATTTAATGATATTGCAAAAATTGTTAATACAATGCGATTAAATATCGTTGCGACGTTGCTCCAAGTCCTAGTACACTTCTATCGTTCTTAGTCGAAGATGACTGCGAGAACTTGAATTGCTTTAAGACAACTTTGACAACTATCAATTGTCGTGACTAATACAAAGGCATATCATCGTATAACGATTGCGCTAGAGCTTTGAATGCCATTCGTAAAGTGTCTTGAGGAAATTGTTCCTAACTTATGAGGCCCCAAAAGTAGGCAGGCTAGTATTGAGAAAAGCTGCGATAATATTGTTGTGAGAGGTACTAACATTCTTGCGTATATTTAAAGTGTTTATCCTGGGCACCATCTCTTGCACTTGTAGCCTGCCATGTAGATGTTGGCAAGATCGTCGAGCCATCGTCGCCATATACTCCTTCAAACTTTCGTATTTTACTTTGTTGTTTGTCATTTTCCATATCATTTATCCAAGCAAAGGTCGAATCCTTCATGCGCTAAGAGTCTCAAAGAGGGTCACGTAGAACATAGAGTTGTCGAAAGCTCTCGCTGGCGAGCAGAAGCGATAGGCTCTCGATGAGTTATGTCGTTGGCCAAGGCGAAGAAGCGAAGGTTATGTAACAATCATGATGGATAGTCTTCTACTAGTATAATTGATATGTAGCGTTCGTTCGAGAGTAACCAAGAGAATACTTATTTGAAGCAACATTTTGTTGCGATTGTAGGCGAGCTATTCATAGCTCCCTTAAAGTAGCGATTGCGATGAGCCACTAGTTGAAAGTCGACTTTTAGCTTAGGGCATATAGATTACTCTACGACAAGTTCAAGCTATTGTGTTAGCTTCGAAGGCAGCATTGACAATATGCTTCATAAATCTTCATGCGCTCACAAGCGCTATGGCGAGCGAAATGCCAAGCAAATTCTATTCTAACGTTATGCATAAAGTTCGCACCTAAGGCTCTAATCGCTATAAGATAAGTCTTCAAGTCTCTCAATTATTTTTGACGACTTATAATGAAATTGGGTATTGCCTATAAAGCTACGCATGTGCTTCGACGAATAGCATCACAAATATTGAGTCATCAACTTCTTCTATACTTGAAAAGAGCTTGGGCTAATGTGTTGTCAGAAGAGACAATCGCACAAATCGTTACTTCTACAAGATCTTAATCGTCGACAACGATGCTATTATATCACAATGTTCGACGCTAAAATCTATTCTGTCACGCCCAAGACAAAAGAATTGTTGAAGGAAATTAAAAAGAAGCTTTCGCAAATCAAATTACGCGATTAGAATACTTCTAGAAACCAAGAATACTTAAATTAGATGTTGGATGCAAAGATTATGTCGCTATTGATGGAACTAAAACTAAGTGTACGTGAAGATATTATCGCTTTAACTTTTTAATCACTTAATAGTAATAGAATCTAGAATATACTATGTGGAAAATATCGAATCTTATAATTATTCAAAACACAACAAGTCTTAAATATCTAATTTCGACTTGCATATCTAGAAGCTCATGTCTTAAGTCTAAAGATTTATAGTTGTTAGAGGTCTACATAGAGCGAATCATATAAGTATGTATTAATTAATACTAAAAGCATAAGGAGTAAATACAAAGAGAATCGCGCAATAGATATGTGCGCGATCGCGAGCACGCTAGTATCAATAGAACTAGCGACGAGCTAGAACTAATTTGGCCTAGATCTAGTCTATATTAGTGCATAATCATAACATTATCCCCCTTCTCGAACTAGCGATGTTCGCATCGTTGCGAAGATTTACCTAGAAATGATGCGTATTCTTGATAAAAAGGCGCGTTGTTATCTCTAATATTCTTAAGGTCCTAAATTTAGAAGCAAATCTAAAACATATTTTTCGAATGTTTCAAATTCTTCAAGAGCGCCTTTGTTTGCGCGTTTTGAATGCGATTGCATTGCCACTAAATCTAGGAATCATAATGTTATTGTCGTAATAATTCTTGACGATCTTGTCAACATCCTTGAATTCGTTATCATCTACATAGTATCATTTCATGTCTCGTTGCTTTTCGTTAATTCATTTGCAACGATATTGCAATCTTTCATAATGCCATCTAGAGTTTAGAATATTATTTAGCTCGTACTCCTCGCCCTTAGAAATAACAATAAATTCTAAAGATTTTTAAATTTGACTTGAAAAAGAGTTGTCTAAATTCGCACGCAAAAGATTAGAATGAAAGACGTCATGCACTTTCATAAATGTTAAAAGCTTTAACTTGTATAAGACTTCTATCTTTTTGATAATTAGAAATGAACCTAGCATCTTATCTTCTAGTTTCTTGATAAATCTATTGATAATAATGTTTCGACTAGAAAGAAACATCTTGTTTTCCACTTAATACTTAATCGTCTTGCGACGTTTATTAGTCTATCAACTCATTGTCTCTTAAGTTCGTTTGAAGTTGTTCTTCATGACTTCTAGAATGTTTTGCATAGTGTTGATGATGTTCTTTGTTCTAACGACATCAATACGCTCTTGTACAATAGTGTAGACAATGTTGTTTGAGCTAAAGAATATACGTGGATGAAAGCCCTTATTCGCGAAGAAAGGGGTCATGCTAGTTTCGAAGAAGATTGCATTGTTGTCGACAAACTTCGCCATAAATAATCACTTGAATTAATTATTCTACATGTAGTTGCAATAAGTTCGAAGTTGTTGTTTAACGATCTAATTGATACGCTTTGTTTGTTCATTCGTTTTAAGATGAAAGACAATCGATAGTTTGCAAATGATGTTTAAGCGACGACAAAAATTTTTTTAAACGACGATCACAAACTAAGGTTCTTGATCAAAGATAATTAAGATAAATAAATCGTGATATTTGAATACGTCGTGTAAAAGAATATTCGTCGTTGCTTTTGCGAAGATGCTCTCATTAGTGACAATGCATGCTATATAATGTCGCTTCCTAGTTAGCTTGTCGATAACAATGCAAATCGCGTTCTTTTGATCGAATTTTGGCAATCCAATAATAAAGTTCATTGATATATTGGTTCAACGTTGCGTCGATATGACGACAAGAATTAATTGTTCGTTGTACTTATCGCGAGAGGCCTTGAATCGTTGACAACTATAGTAGTTGCGTATATATTGTTTCATTGCTCGTCGCATGTAAGGCCAATAGTAATTTCGTCGCAATAGATCGATAATTCTATAAATTTCAAGATGTTTACTAGAGAATTAATCGTGAACTTCTCGAATTAATTTCATTAAAAGATTAGGGTTTCTAGGCACTTAAAGCTTGTTTCGATAGAGAAGAATCTCATCTTTGATAGAGCATCTATCTAAATGAACTCGATTAAAGGTTCGCTTGTTCTTCTTAATAACTTGACGAAAGCAATCATATTTTTTATCATTTATGTTGATCTTTCGAATTCGATCGTAAATAAAGACATTTGCATCGAATTCGATGCAATTAATTGAGAAACAATTAAATGTTAGAATCGTTTAGTATTGATATTTAATGCGATTGTTTTTCGCAATAGTAGGCGAGTCATTAAGTTTGCGCGTTAAGGCATTCGCTTTAGCATTTCGAATGCTTAATTAATACATGATCTTGAAGTTGAACTTTGATAGTTTTTCGACTTATCTAGCTTAACAACAAGTAAGCTTCTTGCTAATTATAAAGTATTTCAAGTTCTTATGATTCGTAAACATCTTGATAGAGATACTAATAATTTTTAAATTTGATCGTCATCTTTTCAAGCAACGAACAATAGCTAGCAACTCTTTATCGTAAATCTCGTAGTTGCATTTTGTCAATAACAAATTTTTGCTATAGAAAGTCACAAGATGGAGATTTTCTTCATTATCATATTGTGAAAGAACTTCGTCATTAACATAGTTCGAGAAGTTAGTTTTTAATATAATTTATTTGACTCTATTAAAGTGACGTAGTATAGAGGCGATAATAATGCTTTCTTTAAGTAGTTCGAAAGCCTTTTGACAAGTTGCAAATTAATTAAAAGATGTATTCTTAAAAGTAAGCTTCAACATTGAACGAACTATCTTGAAGAACTTTCTTATAAATCGTCGATAGAAGTTACAAAAATCTACGAAGACCTAAATCTTCTTTAGGCAAATAAAGATTGCTCATACTATAATTACTTGAATTTTAAGAGAATTCATGCGTATGCCTTTTGTTGACAACAAAATATCTAAAAAGTTAGTCTTCTAAACGTGAAACTCGCACTTCTTAATATTTATTTGTAGACTTGCGTCAATAAGCTTTTGTAGAACTAATCGAACTTGGCGAATATATTTCTTGAGAGTTTTGCTATAGATTAAGACATCGTTCAAATAGACTTAACAAAAGTCATTGAGATATTCGAAAAACACGTCGTTCATGTAGTGTTAATAGCTCGTCAATTCGTTGATTAAATCAAAGGAAAGAACGTGATATTTGTAGACTCTCATAGAGATAACAAAAGTGATATAATTCTCGCTATCTAGATGTATGCGAAGCTTATTAAACGCAATTATAATATCAAGTTTGATCAAATACTTGTAGCCTATGACACGAACTAATGTTTTCTCAATTAAAGAAATCGAATATCGATTTCAACAAGTTAGAGCATTGAGCTTGCGATAATCAACGTAGAAGCGAAGTTCTTCGTTTGACTTTGCGACAAATAGTACGAGAGACGCAAAGAGAGTCGAACTAGAACTTATAAAATCTTTCTTAAGATTCTTCTTCAAATATTTCTTAGTTTCAAGAAGCTTGTGAATCGACATTTGATAAATTCTACTTTTTGATATCAACTTATCATTGTTTTTCAATTAAATTTTGTGATCGTAGAGGCGATAAGATGAAAGATCGTTAATCTTGACTCGATCAAAGGCAACCTTAAGATCGTGATATTTAATCGACAATTTCTTGAGTATCTTCTCTAAGATCATCTTGATAAGAGCCTTGAGTTCTACGTAATCGAGGTCGACGATAATGAGTTTGCGAACTAGCTTCTTGATAATGGTCGCTATTGTAAGAGAGAAACAACGTACGTCTTGACAACGATAGACTCGACTATTAAGTCGATAGAAAGCGACGACAAATATCTAAGCGATGTCTAAGAGTCTTTTAGATTTGAGGTCGTTAACAAAAGCATCGTCTTAAGTTCCTTTATTTGACTTAGCAAAGATAAACTCGAATTTAGAAATTTTCTTCTTCTTAAAAATCACGTAGTTAGAGAATTTCTTAATTATTGAGATTGTCGACACAAGAATGATTTTGAACTTGACATTGAACGTAGCTTCTAAATGATAGCAACGATTCGACTTGTAAATCAATCGATCATATTTTATGTCAAAAATAACGTCGTACTTATTTATTTAGAGTTTGCCTATTATGATGCGATGATTTCCCAAAGACACTATAAGCATAGAATAGATTTGTTTGACATGTTCGTTAATAGTTAGAGTAGAGTAGATGGCGTATGTGATAGAATTGGAAGCTAATTGCTCGTTGTAAGCTCTTAAAGGTTGCGAGTTCGCTAGAAGAATTGATTCGATATTAAGTTTCTCGCAAATTATGTTCATCAAGGCCTTATCAATTACCTTGTATGTCGTACATTTGATGTTCAATAGTTCTTTGTCCTTGTATTCATGAGAGTCGTTATTAGGGATAATGAGTTGACAATCGATAGTGAGAGAAGTTCTATCGTACGAGTTGGAGCGCCAGCTTGAAGAGAATATTTCGACTATTTCGCTCTTCGTTTCGTCACGTTCGAGGGCAATTAGTTTTTCGACGATGAGTCATAGTTCTCATTGAATTCAAAGCCTAGTTTCAATTCTTTAATCATCGTCGTTCGATTCTCCTTATTAGGGTAGTCTCTCGCTAAGTGCTTATGTTTGTGACAAACAAAGCAATTGCTCTTCTTAGAGTTCTATACGTTTGTCAAAGGTAAGATAATTAGAGCAGGAATTGCGACAACGAGTTTTGCAATCGTAATAATAATGCGAGAGTAGATAGAGGCACGATTATCGTTGTAAGCAATCGTCGTGTAATAAGGCTTATTTGTCGTCTTATTCTTCTTAAAAATGTCTTTACGATTATTATCGATTTTGATGCGTCTACGAACGTTGTTCGCGATGATCAAATAATCTTTTATCTAATTTAGATTTTCGAACTCTTAAGAATTGTTGACGAGAATGCTCTTCAATTCTTGATTTATCTTTGTCTCGAGATCTTGCCTAAGCATGGCGTCGATGTATTTTAGTTCGTGATTCAAACGTGCAAATTCGAAGAAGAACGAAGCGAATTCTTGATTAGTCCCTTGTTTAAGAGCCAAATATTTTTGTCGTGCATTGCGTTGACGATTCGAATCCTCGTATACGCCCTTTAGAATCTTCATTACTATGTCGACGATCTTGAAATAGGCAACATTCTTCACTCGATACGCATTGATGTGTTCGACGACGTACGCAGCTCTTGCAATATCGATTTCGAAGTGATTCTCATTGATGGTCAACTTGTCGTGTAACTTCAAAGATTAGTCCTCGAAAGATGAGTTATTATTGTTGATAAAAATAGACAAGTCTAGAAACTTAACGAAGCGCTTGCTTGTTAACGTTGATAGCGTTGAAGAAGCTCGTGTCTCTAGACAAGCTTGTGCTATGTTCGTTTGAGCAATCGCTAGCGAGTCTTGCAATCGATTGACCTTCTCGTTACAAAGACGTAGTTTCTTCTTCAAATTATTCGCTAATTCTTGCAAAGAAATCATTTGCTCTTTGATGTTTGCCAATTCTTGCTTACTCTTGTTGTGACAATCTTGGGCCTTAAGAGTCGTATCGTAGGTCTTTTTCTTGTCGACAATTATGATCTCTTATAATTTTACGCATTCTAGAGTTGCATCGCGTTCGTAGCGAGACTCTACAATATATATTAACACGACGTTAGAATCGATCTTGACTCAATGCTTCAATTAAGTTTTGCTTTTGATTCGAGACGAATCTTTGACGTTCTAGATTTCATTCGACGCACTTAAGAATAAAACGAACATTCGTCGTTCTTCGATTTTCTTTAATAGCGTATCGACAATCTTCTAAACTCGTTCTAGGGATTGCTTCGCCACTGTATGTGTAGATAGAATAATTAACGAGAGTGTTTAGATGAAAGCTTTAAGCTTATCATAGATCTCGACTTGTTGCGAGCTCATTTGATCGTTTCGTTAGATTACTTCGTTCTTTGATCTCGTGAAGCTACGAGTATAGTGGTTGAATGCTTTTAGTAGTGTTAGGAGTCTACATAGAGCGAATCATATAAATATGTATTAACTAATACTAAAAGCATGAGAAGTAAATACAAAGAGAATCGCGCAATAGATATGTACGCGATCGCGAACACGCTAGTATCAATAGAACTAGCGATGGGCTAGGATTGATCTGGTCTAGATCTAGCCTATATTAGTGCATAATCGTAACAATAGCAATCTAGATAATATACATGTTACATCGTCGACACCTAGCTTGCTCCAAAGCTAGATTGTATATTTGTTGAAAAGACTAAAAAGAAGGATTAGTGAACATGTATAACTTTATACTTGGGAAAGTGCAAGAACAAAAAGTTGCTTTAGATTGATTTTTTAATCACTTATGAGCGCGAAGAATCAAATAACGTGAGAGGTTTATCGTGTGTTCTTGACTTGATACGTTAAGTTAAGAAATTATTCTATTGTATATATTGCCCTTGATCAAGTATTGTCGAGATTAGGATATTTTGTCGTCGATGACTTCAAGAATTAGAGTTCATGTTTTCAATTGATTGTCGAGATAGTGTGTTGAAGAATAAATGATCTCTAGTATAATACTAGATAGAGTCAAAGAGATTCTCTAGAGATTGTGTATCGAAGTTCGAAGTCTTATCATGTTGATGATCTATAATGTTGAAGCTCGTGTTTTCGAGTAATTGTTGTTGAGACAATGTGTTGAAGAATGAATGTTCTTCATTATAAAATTCGACAAGATCAAAGAGATTCTTTGAAGATTGTGTATCGAAGTTCGAAGTCTAATTATGTTGATGATCTAAAATGTCGAAGCTCATGTTTTCGAGTAATTGTTGTTAAGACAATGTGTTAAAGAATGAATGTTCTTCATTATAAAATTCGATAAAATCAAAGAGATTCTCTAGGGATTGTGTATCGAAATTCGAAGTCTTATTATGTTGATAACTTGAAATGTTGAAGCTCGTGTTTTCGAGTAATTATTGCTAAGACAATGTGTTAAGAAATGAATGTTCTTCATTATAAAATTCGACAAAGTCAAAGAGATTCTTTGGGAATTGTGCATGTTCTTCATTGTTATATCAAGAAGAATTAGATAGATTTTCATGAGATTGTGTGTTAATAAATAAAAACTCATTGCATGTATAGCTTGGGAAATTGAAGCTTGTGAAAGTGTCTCTTATTAAGGCATGACCACGTAAATCGAAGCTTTTCGCAACGTTTGTTGCTAGTAGTTTCAATGCTTTGTTGTGTTAATGATGTGAAAGAATTACATAATTTGCTTGACTTATTTGTTCCTAAACTATGAAATTGCTCGATGCTCATGACAATAATTAAAGAAGTACTCGAATGTATATTCTAAAAGAGCTAGACTATAATTACGAAATGGCATTCTTCGTCACGTTGCGTGTTCTTTGCTCTCATAAACATAACGTTCGTATATAAGAGATTATCATCTACGATAAAATATAACGTTCGCTACGTTTGATAGAATCTTCGTCGACAACTCTTCACTTACAACTTCTTTATTAGCGTAGTGTCAAGTCTTTATGAGTTAGATAAAATACTAATTGACTATTTATCATTGAATAATAGTCTCAACTAATGAGATTAATCTCGTTCGTCGATTTCTATTAAATCGCTAGCTTCAATTTCGATTCGATAGATATGCTCTTAACCTTGATAATACTCTTAAATAGAGATACTTGTGCGCAACGACGCAAAACTGCTACTCTTTAACGATTCATTATTTCTATTCTTACTAATTGACTCGTTAATAGACTTCTTGTATTGCAAACATTGACTCGAAGTGAATTTTAAAGTTTCTTGTATAAATTTGTTCTATGAAGAGAAAGCTAAACCAAGGTGGCTAAAGCTATGAAGAAGAATGTCGTTCGTCGTCATCTTATTTATATTGTTTGTATTTGTGTTATCACATTTATTAGAGTTGATCTTGTAATCAAAGAAGTGTGAAGAATTCGTATTAATGAGAATATGCTTTAATAAAGAATCGCGTGATGCTAAAGATTGTTAACTTTGTTCGAATGAATAATATTAAATCTTCTTCGACGTAGTATGCGTCGCAATTGAGATTGATAATATTGACGAAAACGTTACGATGTCGTTGTCTAAATACGTTCTTCTTCGTTTTAAGATTCTTTGATTTGACATAAAGATTTTGTTCGTTCGCTTCGTTGCATATCAAATTTAACATATTAGTTATATCGTCATCTTTTGACGATCGCTAGAAGAAGAACTTGCTTGTTTCTTTCGCTTGCCTTTAAGACAAACTAGTTAAGATCACGTCGAAGAACGAGAAGACAATTCCACGCACGCTAGATTTTCCCCATAATTTAGAAAATGTCTTAAAGTTTCTATCTATAATCACGATTCTAGTGAAAAAATTTAGCACATTCACATAAATGAATCATAGATTGTACTCTACTTTCGTTAAAATAGAAGCAATTAGAGTTACAAGTCTTGCGCAAAATTAACACAATTTGTCGATAATAACACTTTGTTACACGTAGTGATTGAAAAGTCGACGATTTATTACTTGAAGATTGCTATTATCGTTACGAAATAATTGTGACTCTTGCATCATATTCTCTTTGTACTTTTTCTTAATTCGTGAGCTAGTATGTTCGAGACAAACATTTTGTTTAATTCTCTTATTTAGATTTTGATGTAAACTTAGTTTAAGAAAGACTTTGCGAATCAAGTCATTTTTCTTCCAGTTAACTAGTGAATCGAAAGCTCATTGTGCAAGTGTTAGATAGTTAGTCTTCTTCCACAAGCTTTAAATTCGTGTACGAGTACACTTATTATAATTGTGTTTAACGAACATTTTAATTTTCTTAATGAGCTTGCAAATCTTAACTTGATTTGCATTATTAGTAGTCTTGACTTTATTATCGTAGTTACAATTATCTTTGTCGTTATCATTTTGATTACTTTGAATTTTTTAAATGTTAATGTTGTCGCTATTTGTATTGCTTTGGTCTTGCGAACGAGCTTTATTAAAATTATTCAACTTAGTAATATCACTAATCTACTAGTATAAAGAGGGAAAAAAATAGTCTTTGTCGTTGGCACGAGCTTTTGTACAAGTCTTTGTGTCACTTTCGTTAACGTCATTCTTAACGATAAATCTCTTGTTGTTGCAATCACGATTGTTTCTTCGTCGTGAGACATTACTACGACAAAATATAACTAATCGATTATGTTTAAATGCACGTAACTTAGTAAGAGCTTACGATAAGTGTGTTTGCTACAATTAAAGCTTTTGAACAATAATGAATTTGAAAGATTAATGTCGCACATAGAGATAAAGATGGTCAAA
>JAABUJ010003162.1_pt1 | contig 18930 bp, 20 predicted proteins | sample 5559131 | NCBI WGS metagenome assembly JAABUJ01 (sample SAMN10711875, study PRJNA513366) | rock metagenome | isolation source: Antarctica rocks | place: Antarctica: Victoria Land, Mt New Zealand nord | collected 2016-01-07 | reverse complement strand
AGTCCGAACGCCCGCGTCTGAGGATCATCCTCCGCGAGGATACGAAGGATGTCCATGCAGCGATCGACAAAGTCCATACCTACTCCGGTTAATGGGGGCGATTGACGAAAGAGGGAATATTGTACGCGAAGACCGTCGCGTCTATTGACCCAATACCACCATCTTTGTCAGCCAATCTTCGGTGGAAGGGTATCACGACGCCTCATCGAAGGTTCACTCACGTTCACCCGTCCGGTCTTTCCCTTGCCTGTGGTTATGCCTCCTGGCATGGCTCACCCTTGGGCTTTTTCTCCCCGCTTCACACCCCGCCGTTACCAGCGACGCATGGGGAAGTGGGAACAGGCTTTGGACACTAGCCTGAGTTGGAGCCGACGATGCTCCTCCCCCTTGTATCGAGCGGCCTCGTGTCGCACCGTTTTCGTTACCCGTCCCTTTATCAAAGTCTCATACGATGCTATTGTTACTGGTTTTCGAGACGACACTCCTATCGCGGTCCTTGCCACTCATCGGAACGCATCTCCGCGAACTGAGGGAGCAGCGCGGGACAAGACCTTTTCCATCTCGATCATGCCGACCCCCTCTTCGCCCGTCGCGACGAACCCATTCGCGCGCAAACAGCGGATGCTGGCCTCGTTATCATGCTCGACGGAGCCGATGAGCGTGTTGAGATGCCGTACTGGATCGGTCGCAAGCAGGCCGTCCAGCAGCGCCCGGCAGTACCCCTTCCCCCGGGAGGCCGGGCAGATATAGAGCGCGAGTGCACCGATCCCCTCGCGCACGATCTCCAGATCGATGAGGCCGATAAGCCTGCCGTTGTCGCGCACGACCCATGCGAAACGGGTCTTTTCGTCCATGAGGCGCAGGAGTCGCCGTGGGTCGCTGTAGAACGCCACCCGCCGCATCCCTTCCGCATCGCCCGCGAAACACGCGGCGATGGCGCGCACATGCCTCTTCCCCAGCGATTCCCACGCCAGTCTCATGCCGACCAGTTTACCGCACCTGACGTTTTGAGACAGGGCGCAATTCTTGATGTGCGCGTTCCACTACCGCTTTCATAGCTCTATTGTCAGGTTAGGCCCTAACCTGACATCCGTTGCGCGCGTTGTTGTGAGACGGGCATCGCCGCCGTGAGCGTCCATTCAGTGACGTTTCGTCAATCCACCCCATTTGCATTGGTCCCGACAGATAGATACGATGCGCGTCACTCGATCCCAGCATGCCGATGCGCGATTCGGCAACCCATGGAAGAACCTCGCCATGCGGATGCTCTTCACGACGCTCCAGATGTCCGGACATTTCCAGCGGCTCGTCCCCATCGCGCGGGCGGCGGTGGCGGCGGCGCATCGGCTGCGCGCCGTAAACAATCCACTGTGCGAACCTTATTACAAATCTCGCCGCGACCTATAATCCGCGATACGGAACGCTTGTCACCACGGTGTCCGCGCGGAAGAGGAGCGCGGCTTTGAGCCGGAGTGCTGTCTGCGAGTGCAGGGGTTGCTCCCACCAGTGGTTGGGCACGTACTCCGGCACGAGCACCGTCAGCATCGCCTGGGGCCGTTTGCGCTGCACGAGGTCGATATACGACAGGAGTGGTCCGGTCAGGGAGCGGTAGGGCGATTCGAGGATGACGAGGTCGACACCCTCGCCCCACTTCTCCCACTTCTCCTGCAGGTGGTGCGCCTCCTCGGCGTCGTCGGTGACGTGCACCGCCACGACACGGGCGGAAAGGGCGCGCGCGTAGGCCAGCGCGTTGAGCGTCACCTTGTTGATGTCCGCGACGGGCACGATGATTACCTGCTCAGTCGTCCGTGGGGCGGGCGGCACGTCGTCGTCCGTCAGGCGCGTCTGCTCCGCCGCCTGGCGATAGTGCTTGGCGATGCCGAGGCAGCTGACCACGATGAGCGGGATGATGATGATGACCAGCCACGCGCCGTAGAGGAACTTCGTGTACGCGAAGAGCACGGCGACGATGCCCGTCGCGACCGCCCCGACGCCATTAATGAGCATATTGCGGCCATGCTTGCCGGGCTCGCGCATCCAGTGGCGCACCATCCCCGCCTGCGAGAGCGTGAACGAGATGAAGACGCCGACCGCGTAGAGCGGGATCAGCTGATCGGTCTGCCCGCCGAAGATGACATAGAGGGCGGCGGAGAGGACAGTGAGGACGACGATGCCGATGGTGAAAGCGAGGCGGTCGCCACGGAACTGGAACTGCTTGGGCAAAAAGCCGTCGCGCGCGAGGATCGAGCCGAGGCGCGGAAAATCCGCGTAGCTCGTGTTCGCCGCCAGCACGAGGATCAGCGTGGTGGCGATCTGGATGACGAAGTAGGGCACGCCCTTCCCGCCGAAGACTTGCGCGGCGATCTGCGAGACGACCGACTCGTTGTCGCGCGGGAGGATGCCGTAGCGATGCGCGAGGAAGGAGGTCCCCATGAACATCGTGCCCAACAGTGTGACCATGATGATGAGCGTCGTCGCGGCGTTCTTCGATTCCGGCTTCTTGAAGGCGGGGATGCCGTTCGAGATCGCCTCCACACCGGTCAGTGCGGTGCAGCCGGAGGTGAAGGCGCGCAGGACGAGGAAGAGACCGATGCCCTCCGTCGCCTGCAACGCCTCGCGGGGCGTGGAGGTCGCCGCAGGGTCGCCCGTGAGCACGCGCCACAGCCCGATGGCGATCATCACCAGCATGCCGACGACGAAGACGTAGGTCGGGATGGCGAAGATCGTGCCGCTCTCCCGCACGCCGCGCAGGTTGCCGAGCATGATGAGGAAGATAAAGACGATGCCCATCGGCACGGTGTACTTGGCGGTGGAGGGGAACGCGGAGACGACCGCGAGGACGCCCGCCGAGACGCTGACCGAGACGGTGAGCACGTAGTCGATCAGAAGCGACCCCGCCGCGATCAATCCCGGCAGGGTGCCGAGGTTGTCCTTGGCGACGATGTAGGAGCCGCCGCCGTTCGGGTAGGCATAGATCGTCTGCCGATAAGAAATGGCGACGATGGTGAGCAGGGCGACGATTGCGAGCGAGATGGGCAGCGTATATCGAAGCGCCGCCGCACCGGCCACCACCAGGATGATGAGCGTTTGTTCGGTGGCATAGGCGACGGAGGAGAGGGCGTCGGATGAGAGGACAGCGAGCGCCTTGACTTTGGTCAGCCGCTCGTGGATCGCGTGCTCGCTGGCGATCGGGCGGCCGATCAGGGCGCGCTTGATGCCGTTTGCCACGCGCCCCGTTCCTGTGCGGGGCGCGTTAACGCTCGCGCCCGCGACAAGGTGCGACGGCGCGACCTCGGTGAACGCCCGCTCCTGGGAACGCAACACGCGGACATATCGGTTGCCGGGCAGCGTGCCCCGCCGTTCTTCCCGCCAGTCGATGCTCGGCGCCACCGTGCGCCTTCGTGCGGTCGCCCCGGATGCGGGACCGACGTCGGCGAGCGGTTCGGACGCGTCGGGCACACCATCTGGCACGTCCTGATAGGGAGATGAGGCTTCTCGGCGACGAAGGTCCTCGGAATCTGGCGGAACGATATCGGGATGCTCAGTCGGCATACGAGTTCTTTTCTCCGTAATCGCGCGAGGGGTTGACGCGCGCGCTTTCATCGCCTATCTCGTCGTTCCGGACGTCTGCGTCCGGATAGCCGCTGATCACATCGATCGTGGCCCGTAGTTCGCGCTTCCGCCGGACGCGATCGGAGTCAACCTCGTACAGCACGCGCACGTTGCAGGGAGCATCCCGGACAATCGCGGCGGTCGAGCCAAAGAAGGAGGCTATGCGACCGCGCAGGCCGGCGCGCTCGGCGAGGAGGATCGTATCCGCTCCGTAAAACATCGCGCCCGCGATGACGGCCGTCACGCGGCTGCCCGCCTGCACGCGCACGCAGTGAAGCGCATCGTCGAAGTGTGTGGTCCGCGCAACGACTTCGCGGGCATGCGCCAAGGAGGCTTCGGCGCGGCAGGTTTCCTTCCACACATCTCCGACCGGTGCCTCAACGGCCACATGGCGGGGGACGACGACCGCCGCCAAGATAACGAGTTCATCGAGGGGTGTCAGGATGCGACAGGCCTCGTGAATCGCCGCGTGTGCAAGGGGCGTCCCGTCGTACGGGACGAGGATTCTCATGGTCATGTCTCCCAGATGGGATCGGCAATGGGCGGTCCGGCGCGAGCGTGCATGTCGCACGCCGGCGTGGCACCTCGCCGATCAGATGACCGGAGGATCATGCGCCGATCACCCCATCTCCCCGTGGGAGCAGTCTTTGCGCAATGTCGACCATAGCGAGCCCTTCCATAACCGGAACCGACCCACCTCCGCACTGTACGTCGGTGGAGTCGCTCGGTTTTTCAGGACAACGATACGGCGACGGGCATCAGGGCCGAGTTAAGAAAGGGGGCGGGGGCATAAGGATTTCATCATGATTTGTCGGCGCTACTCGTCGGCGCACAGCCGATAGCCCACACCGGGCTCGGTGGCGATGACGCGCGGCTCGGCGGGGTCCGCTTCCAACTTGCGGCGCAACTGGTTGATATAGACGCGCAGATACTGCGGCTCCTCCGTGGAGGTCGGCCCCCACACGCACTCCAGGAGCATCCGGTGGGTGAGCACCCGATCCGCGTTGCGCGCGAGTTCGGCCAGCAGGTCCCATTCCGTCGGCGTGAGATGGACACGATCGCCATCGCGCACGACGAAACGGCGCGCGAGGTCGATGGTGACATTCCCCGCCCGCACGACCGATGATGCGTCGGGTGCGCCCGCGCGATGGCGCAGGGCGACGCGGATGCGCGCGAGCAGTTCGTCCATGCCGAACGGCTTCGTCAGATAGTCGTCCGCCCCCAGGTCGAGGGCGGTCACCTTGTCCCGTTCCTGCCCCCGCGCCGAGAGGACGACGATGGGCACCTGTGACCAGACACGCACATCCTTCACGACGTCGAAACCGCTCATGCCTGGCATGACGAGATCGAGGATGACGACATCCGGCGGGCGGATGGCGATGGCGTCGAGCGCCTCTTCGCCATTCGTCGCCGTTTGCACCTGATAGCCGTGACCCGTGAGCGCGGCGCGGAGGGCGCGAAGGATCTGCGGTTCGTCGTCGACAATGAGAATCCGCGCCGCGTTGTCCGTCATCGTGCACCCACTCCTGCTCCTGCCGCGAGCAGCGGTTCGGTCATCGGGCGCACCGCGATCACCGGTAGCGTGAAGCAGAACGTTGTGCCCTGCCCGACTGTGGAGGAGACGCTGATCGTGCCGCCGTGCGCCTCGACGAATCCCTTACAGATTGTCAGCCCGATGCCCGTGCCGGCAATCTGCTGATCGTGCCCCGAGCGCCGCACGCGATAGAAGATATCGAAGACGTGGGGCAGGTCTGCCGGCGGGATGCCGAACCCGTGGTCGGCCACGCATACTCGGACGGCGTTCGCCTCGCCGGTCGCGACGACCGCGATCACTGTTCCTGGCGGGCTATACTTCGCCGCGTTCTCGATCAGGTTGGCGAGCACCTGCGCGATCTCCACGTAGTCGAAATGCAGCAGCGGCAGATCGGGCGTGATCGCGACGCGGAGGGGATGCTCACCCAGCAGGGGGGTGAGCCTGCGCACCACCGCGCCGATCACCTCGGCGATGTCGTACCACTCCTTCTCCGGCTGGAGCGCCCCACCCTGAATGCGGGAAAGATCGAGGAAGTTGCCGACGAGCCGCGTCAGCCGGTCCGTCTCCTCGTCGATCGCGCCGAGGAAATCGCGCTGCGTCGCGGCGTCCCAGTGCATATTCTCCTGCAGCAGGCTGGTCGCGGCCGCCTTGATCGAGGAGAGCGGCGTGCGCAGGTCGTGCGAGACCGCCGTTAGCAGCGCGGATTTCAGTTGGTCCGCCTGCTCGATTGCGGCGGCCCGCGTCGCCTCCGTGATAAGGTGTGCCCGATCGATGGCCAGGGCCGCCTGGTTGGCGAAGGTCGTCAGCAGCCGGCGTTCATCGGCGGAGAAGTCCGCCGCGCGCACCGCAGCGACCCCGAGCACGCCCACCGACTGGCGCGCGGTGCGCACGGGGACATAGAGTACCCGCCGACTGCGCCGGGGAAGGACGGGGCTGTGCCCCTGCGGGCCGTGCGGGCGGTACACACGGCGTTGGCTGCCCATACCGGCCGCCACCCCGGAGTTGAAGACGTGCGTCGCCACGGTGCGGTGCTCCCGGTCGCCGATATACGGCGCATCGGCCTCTGCGGGGAAGATCAGGCGGAGATGCAGCGCGCCCGTGTCATCAGGGAGGAGGATCGCCGCCGATTGGAGGTGGAAGATGTGCGTCACCTGCTCGACGACCGTGGCGAGCATGGTGTCGAGGGTGAGATCCGCGATGAGCGCGGTACTCAGCTGATACAGCGTCTCGGATTCGAACGCCCGGCGCAGCGCCTCCCGCCCCCGCTGCTGCAAGCGGCTGACGAGCGAACTCGTCACGCCCGCGACGATCAGGAAGACGAAGAGTGCGACGATGTCCTGCGGCGCGCCGACGACGAGCGTGTAGTAGGGGGGCAGGAAGAAGAAGTTGAAGGCGAGGAACCCGACGATCGAGATGAAGATGCCCGGCCCGATCCCCCCCATGGTCGCGCTCGCGAGGACAACGAGCAGATAGATCAGGGCGATGGTTGTGGGGTTCAGTCGTCCGCCGCTGAGTTCGGCTCCACTGGTGACGAGGACGAGGCCGACGCTCCCACCCACATACCCCGGCCACGACTGCCGGCCCGCCGACGTGACGAAGTTCCTCCGGTTCGCAAAGGTTGGCATCGTGTCTACTCTCTCCCTTATTCCCGAGGATAGCACTTCGATGTAAGGGCGGCATAAAGGTCGGGGGTGAAAAACATCAGGATAGTATCAGGAATCGTTGTGATCGTTTCTGCGGGAACGGCGCCTGGCTTCCCGATTCTCGCGTGGTGGTACGTCTCGTTTGCTTGGCACCATCGTTGCAGAGGTGACATGCTGAGGAATCGTCTCGTCGGTTGTGTTCGATGGCGTGAATCGCGGTCCCGGACCGTGCGCTACGGAGGAATGAATGACCGCCGTCGATGCTCCCGCACCCTCCGCCGGTCGCCTGAAGGACTGGCTGGGGTCGATTGACGAAACGTCAATTAAAGTACGCTAACGGCCGCGACGTCCAGCGTCACGACAGTGAGGACGAGGGAGTGTCCAGTTGGGGTCTACTTCAAATAGCCGGGGCTGTTGAAAATCGGTTTCCCCGCTGATGTCGGTCGCATGGTCCACGGTCGGGAATCGTCGGCGGTGCCCCCATCGCGGTCGTGGACACCGACGTGCGATAGCGAACATGCGGCGCGGCGGACAGTGCGACAACGAAGGAACGGCGATGGAGAAGGAACAGGGTACACGCGCGGAGGTTGAGCAGCGCCCCGACCGGCGGGCCGAAGGGGAAACCGCGCCAAGGCCGCCCGCACGGGAGCATCCGCGGCGGACGGGCGAGGGAGCGAAGGAAACGTACGAGGAAGCGATCGCGGAGGCGGTGGAAGATGTCCACGGCTGACACGGCCACGGGCACGACGGGGCCGGGGAGCGCGGCGCTGCGCGGGCTACTCGCCGGCCTCGTGGGTGTGACGGCGATGACCGCAGGGGAGAAGCTGGAGCAGCTGCTCACCCATCGCCCCAACTCCTTCGTGCCCGCGCACACCTTGGAGCGGCTGCTCCGCCTGCCGCACCGGCCCGATGCCGAGCGCCGGGGGCTCAACGGGGCGATGCACTGGGGGCAGGGGATCCTCCTCGGCGCGGTGCGCGGCCAGATGGCGACGCGCGGGCTGCGCGGGCCGGTCGGCTCCTTCGTGTTCATGAATCTGCGCCTGCTGAATGATCAGAGCCTGGAGAACGCGACCGGGGTCGGCGCGCCGCCATGGACATGGCCGGCGGACGAGCAGGTGATCGACCTGGTGCACAAGGCGGTCTACGCCTTCGTCACCGGGGTGGTCGCGGATCGGCTCATCGCCGGCCCGCCCGGCCTCCCCGCTCCCCGCCGCCCCTGGCACGAGCGCTAGCGTCGGCTGCCGCCCCGCCACGCGGATCGTCAGGCACGCGCGTCGCGGCGCCAGAGCGCGGTGCCCGCCCCGAGGATGAGCAGGCCGAGGGCGATCCAGGCGACTTCGAACGGGATGTCCGCGCGGCAGGTAGCGAGGGAGTTGCCGCGCTCGGGCGCCGGGCAGACGCGCTCATTGACCAGGTGGAAGTGGAAGATGACATGCTGCACGATGCCGTCGTAGGCGTTGAAGCCACCCGCGCCGATCAGGATGGCGGCGAGGAGGCGGCGCGGGTCGGGCGGCGTGCCGAACCAGAGGCGGAACGTCCCCCCGAGCAGGACGAGGGTGCTGAAGACGTGGAAGAGGCCGTCGCTGAGGATGCGGCCGTGCGAGTCGATGGCCCAATAGAAGGCGTGCCACTGCAGGAGTTGGTGAAAGACGGCCTCATCGAGGAAGCCGATGATGCCGATGCCGAGCAGGACGCCCGTGAGGAGCGGCGATCCGCGACGGCGCACGACATCGGGAGGTGATGGTGTCGTATCGTGCGATGTATCCCGACCGCGCGATGCCATGGCGAGCACCGCCCCGCCGAGCATCCATCCCTGGACCACGAGCGGGCCGTCGAGGATGCCGCCGGCATGGAGCATGATGACGGTCACGGACGGAACCCCCTTCTTGTTGCCCGCCGGAATACACGAATGGTCGTCACCGCACAACGGCTGCCAGTAGCCCCGGACGGGTTAGTCGGACGTAGCGGACGAACGCTGGTCTTGCTTGTCGCTAGCGGGTGAATGTGGGGTCAATAATCATGCCCACGTCGCGCGGGGATGGGAGGCACTTTGCCTCCCTGTACAAAGCGGAGAATTGTGTGTGGCGGGGTCGGCGAGAAGGTGGCAGCCCCGCCATCATATGCCGTTGTGCGGGTGTTGTCCTCCTTTCCGTACCTGCTGACACGTTGTACGATGGAATGAATCTTGACCAAGGGAGCGATCCTGCGACCTGGCATGGTACTACCAAGGGAGACGGTCATCGACACGCTGGGGATTCACCGTGTTGCAACTACCCACTTGCCGACTCGATACGGCGACTTCCGGTTGCTGGTCTATAGCACGCCGGGTGGCCAGGAACATGTGGCGCTCACTGTTGGCGTGATCGCCGATGGACCGCCTGTCCTGGTGCGACTGCACTCGGAATGCCTGACCGGTGATGTCTTCGGGTCATGTCGCTGCGATTGCGGCGAGCAACTCGATGATAGCCTGCGCGTGCTGCAGGAGCAGGGGCGTGGGATTCTTCTCTACCTGCGTCAGGAGGGCCGCGGCATCGGCCTGACGAAGAAGATTCAAGCGTACGCGCTCCAGGACCAGGGCTATGATACCGTCGAAGCGAATCTGGCCCTCGGTCTGCCGGAGGATATGCGCGACTATCGTCCTGCCGCCGCGATGCTGCACGACCTCGGCGTGCGGCAGGTGCGTTTGCTCACCAACAACCCAGCGAAAATCGTCGGGCTGGAACGCTATGGCATCGCCGTCGTGGAGCGGGTACCACTGCAGGTATCGCCAAATCCCGCCAATCTCCAGTATCTCCGGACGAAGCGGGAGAAGATGGGCCACCTGCTCGCGCCGCCGGTCCTGCGCGAGGAGACGCAGGAATCGCCCGACGATCCCCCGCGCTAAACGCACGCCGCGCGCCCCATCCCGCGATGGATCGGCCGGCGGTTATTGCTGGTGCATCCCTCCCTCGGCGGTACCGGCCGGCCCGAGGAGTTCCGCATAGGCGGCCAGGCAGCGTTCCGCACAAGCGCGCCACGTGAAGCGCGCCAGCACCAGCTCGCGTGCGTTCCGGCCGAGGCGTGCGGCGAGCGCGGGATTGCCAAGCAGCTCGGCCAGCCGCTCGCGCAATTCAGCCACATCGCCCGGCTCAACGAGGAAGCCGGTCACGCCGTGCTGGACGATCTCCGGCAGGCCGCCGAGGTGGCTGCAGACCACCGGTGTGCCGCTCGCCATCGCTTCGAGCGCGACCAGGCCCAGTAACTCCGAGACCCGGATCGCCCGACCGTAGCAGGTGTGTTGGACCGAAGGCAGCGCCAGCGCCACCGCCTGACGGTAGAGCGCCGGGAGCTCCCGGTCGGGCACCGGCCCCAGGAAGTCGACGGCGCGGCCCGCGGCGAGTTGGTGCAGCAGCTGCGGGTAGTCGCGCTCCGGCAGGTCGGGGTCGTGGCCCGTGGAGCCGGCGATCCGCAGGTGCGCGCCGGGCGGCAGCGCGGCGAGCAGGCGATCCACGCCCTTGTGCGGGGTCAGGCGACCGACGAAGAGGATGCCCTCCCGCCCAACTGCCGGATCGGGCGCAAAGCGCTGCGGATCAGCGCCGCCGTAGATCACCCGCGTGCGTGCGGGCGGCGCGCCGAGTTCGCGCGCGGAATAGGCGGAGACGGTCAGGAAGCGCGCGAACAGGCGCGGCAATAGACCGCCCCAATCGCTCCCCTGGAGGCCGTGATCGGTGACCACGGCGGGCTGGCCGTGCAGACGCGCGGTCACCGCCGCTAGCCGGCTGGGTGTGCTGCGCATATGATGGGTATGGACGAGATCGGCGCCTGCCAGCGCCGCCGGCAAGGCGGCCGTCAGCGGGTGGGCGGGATGGCCATGCAGGTGGGTGAGCGCCTGCAGCGTCTGCCGCCGCAGCCCGCCGGGTTCGCGGTACCGCTGGTCGTGCGGGCCGAAGGTGATCAGTTCGCAGTCGACGTCGGCGGCCAGCGCGCGGGCCAGCTCGAGCGGATACCGCTCGCCGCCGCCGAGCAGACCGTCGGGGCCGAATGGTGTGGGAGCAACGTGAATGACGCGCATGCTGGCGATTGCCCTCCTCACGCTCGGCGATCCGGGCACCCTGACCGGTGGCTACCTGTACCACCGGCGGCTGGCCGAGTTTGCCCCGGCACACGATGCCCGGATTGACTTCGTCTCCTTCCCGCACCGCCCCTTCCCCCTGGCAGCGTTCGACGCGCGGGCCATCCTCGGGCGCGCCGAGGCGCTGGGTGCGCGGGCGCTGGTGCTCGATAGTATCGCCGCGGCGTTCCTCGCGCCAGCATTGCTCGTCGGACCGCCGTTCGCGCCCCTGGTCGGGATGCTCCACCAACCGCCCGGCGGGATCGACCACGGCCGCTTGCGGACCGCCGTGCAGGCACGCCTGGACTGGCTGGCGTACCGGAGAGCCTGCCGCTTACTCGTGGCGAGCGAGTCGCTGGCCGAGCAGTTGTCGACTGCGGGCGTGCCTCGCTCCCAGCTACGCGTGGTGCCACCCGGACGCGATGTCGCGACGACAACGGGGCCGCCACCGGGTGATCTGCGGCAGGGACGCCAGGCGGCGTTCTTGTGCGTGAGCAACTGGCTCGCACGGAAGGGGATCCATGATCTGCTCGAGTCCTTCGCCCGCCTGCCGCCTGAGGTCGGCACCCTGCACCTCGCTGGCGACGAACGCGCCGACCCGCGCTACGCCGCGCGGCTGCGGGCGCGCCTCGCCCGGCCTGACCTCACCGGACGGGTAGTCGCTCATGGCCCCCTGTCGCGCGAAGCGATCGCGGCACTCTACCACGCCGCGGATGTCTTCGTCCTGCCGAGCGTCAAGGAACCCTACGGCACGGTCTACGGCGAGGCGATGGCGGCGGGACTGCCGGTGGTTGGCTGGCGGGCCGGGAACCTGCCCTACCTGGCTGAGGACGGACGTGAAGGAGTGCTGGTGTCCCCGGGTGACCTGACCGGGCTTACCGCAGCGTTCGCACGGCTGGCCGGCGACGCGGCACTGCGGCAGCGATTTGGCGAAGCCGCCCGGCAGCGAGCGCTGACACGGCCGACCTGGGGCGAATCAGCGGCCCTGTTCTTCGCAGCCGTGCGGGAAGCGGCCGGAGAGGAATGATCACCGGCCGATTACTCGCGGCGGCGTGCGAGGAAGAGCATGGCTCGCGAGTCGGAAGCAAATGGCTCGCGCTGGTAGCCCCCATGGACCGCCTCGAGCCGGAACCCGGCGCGTTCCAGCAGATGCTCGGCCTCGAAACGGTAGGTGTAGCGGAATGGCCACTCCACGAAGCGCTTCGTCACCGTGCCCGCGTCCGTCACGACCTCATAGGCGGAGCGAATGACGCGGACCTGGGTGGCGAGATCAGTGCTGACCACCGTCTCGGTGCGCGCCACGGTCACGCCCCATTCCGGCACATGCTGGACGAGATCCTGGCGGAGGCTGCCCGGAGGCTCAAGGAGCCACGCCGGAGCGGGGTGCAGGAAATCGAGCGCCAGCAGACCGCCCGGGCGCAGATGGGCGACGATGGTGGCGAGTGACCTGAGTTGCTCGTCCCGGTCGACCAGGTAGGCGAAGCTCTTGACGGCGACGATCGCCAGGGCGAACGGCGCACCCTCCTCACCGTCGAGGTCGAAGGACCGCATATCGCCTTGGACCAGCCGGGCACGGGCCGCCACCGCCGGACCGGCCGCCGCGAGCTTGTCGTGTGCCAGCGCCAGCATATGCGGCGAGGCGTCCAAGCCGACCACCTGGTGGCCCGCCCGGGCGAGCGGGACGAGCACGCGCCCGCTGCCGCAGGCCACTTCCAGCACCCGGCCACCCTCGGCAGCCGCCAGATCGAGATAGAGCGGCAGGTCGGCCGCGAACGGAAACGCGTCATAGAGGCGCGCCAGTGCCGCGTCGCCCCACGGCTGATCGGCCTGAACGAGTGCGCCGGAAATCGGGCCTTCGTCGTGCTCTCCCATCGCTTCCTCCGTCCTGCATACACGGCTCATCCAGAGTGGGTTGAGCGTCGGACCGGCACCGGTCGAGCGTCGAGGAAATCGGCGGCGGCGGCGAGCACGGCGTCAACCGTGATGGCGGCGACGCAGGCCGGTTCTCTCGTCGCGCCGCAGGGCGGGTCGACGAGGGTGCGGCACGGACTGCACGGCAGTGGCACCCGGACGATCCGCTGGCGTTCCGGCGGGCACCAGGGTCCGAACTCGGCCGGGTCGGCCGGCCCATAGAGGCCGACGACCGGCGTGCCGACCGCGGCCGCCAGGTGGAGCGCGCCGCTGTCGGTGGCGACCACCAGGCGGGCACGGCGCTGGAACGCCGCGAGGCCGCCGAATGAGAGCCGCCCGGCCACGCCGCAGGCGTCGCCCCCGCTCGCGGTTACCACCGCCGCGACGAACGCGCCCTCGCGCGCCGTGCCGACGACCAGTACGGGGGCATGATAGCGCCGCGCGAGGGCGCGCGCCAATGCACCCCAGCGATCGGCCGACCAGTCCTTGAGCGGCCAGCCCGAGCCGGGATGGAGCACAATCGGCGCGTCTCCGGCGGGCGTCGTTGCCAGCACGGCCCCCGCCTCGGCCTCGTCGGCCGGGGTCGGCACGAAGCGTACCGGCCGCCACGCCCCGGCATCGACCGCGTCGGGCGCACCGAGGAGCGCAGCCGCGACCGCGGCAAGGTCGAGCGCGACGCGGGCAACGTGTCGGTGAGCGGGCACGGGCAGGGCCGCGGTCAGATAAGGGCGCGTGCGGGGCGCGGCGTAGCCGAGCCGGACGGGGATCGCCGCCGCGCCGACCAGCGCGCCCGACCAGGGGTCGTCGGGGCGCGGCAGGAGGACGAGATCGAAGTGCCCGCGCAGGGCGCTGGCCTCGCCCACCGCGCGCCTGTCCCAGCCGGATCGGTCCAGCGGCGCCAGCAGCGGGGGGAACGCCGCCGCGTAGGTCTGGTCGACATCGGGGCAGTGCGCCGGGACCGCCTCCAGCCCCGCCGGCACCAGGAAGGTGATCTGCGCGTCGGGCAGTGCGCGGCGCAGTGCGCTTATCGCCGGCAAGGTCAGCAGCAGATCGCCGAGGTGATCGGGGCGCACGATCAGGATCCGTGCCGGTGACATCGCGAATCCCTTTCCCCACCTTGCCGGATCATCATTGGCGCCGCTCCGGCGCGAGTGTCGCCGCATCAGGGGACAAGGGCATCATCGCGCGCGGCGTAGACCTGCGGTGACTCCCAGATGCGCACGAGCAGCGACGCCAGGTCGACGCCGCGCAGGGACGCTGCCAGGGCCTCCCAGCAGTACCGGGCAACGGCCTCCGCAGTCGTGTTCACGCCGACGAGACCGGGCACCTCGCCGAGGTCGCGATAGTGGAACGTGGCCGCCAGTGTGTCGACCAGCTCCCGCAGGCGGCCGACATCGTAGAGCGTCCCGTCGTCCCGCAGACGCGCGCCGCGCACCACGACATCGAGCCGGTAGGTGTGACCATGGAGCCGCGTCGCCGGGCCGAAATCGCCGACCAGGCGGTGGGCTGCCTCGAACTGTGCCGCGACGCCAATCTCGTACATGGCCCCTCCCGTATGTCCCCTTCAAGCTCCATCCTCATAGGTCAACACCACCTGTACGGTCTCATCCGAGTGTTCGTCGACCAGTTGGTAGGCCGCGGGCGCGTCACCGAACGGGATGCGGTGCGAGATAAGTTCGGCGAGCCGCAGCTCCGGGAGTAGCGCGACGGCGAGCGCCAGGCGCCGGGCGTGGTCCCAGCGCGGGGTCAGCGCCGGATCGAGCCGGCCGACCTGCGAGGAGCGGAGGCGCACCCGGCCGCGGTGGAAGTGCCCGCCGAGCGCGAGGGTGACCGGCTTTGTGCCGTACCAGGATGCGACCACGACGGTGCCTTCCTCCGCGACGGCATCGACCGCCGCCTGCAAGGCCGTGCCCGCACCACTGGCCTCGATCACCACGTCGGCGCCCCGCCCGCCGGTGAGTGCGCGGATCTGTGTCGGTAGGTCGTCGGCGGGCGCGAGCACCTCGTCCACGCCCAGACGTCGAGCCAGATCGCGCCGGTGTGCCAGCGGGTCTACCGCGACCACCCGCCCCGCCCCGGCGCGCCTGAGCAGCTGTGCGATCAGGAGGCCGACCGTGCCCTGCCCGAAGACGAGCGCCGTCTCGCCGAGGCGGAGCGGCGTGTCGAGGAGGACGTTGATCGCCGTTTCGAGGTTGGCGGTGAAGACCGCGAGGAGCGGGTCGAGGCCGGTCGGCAGGCGCACCGGCCCGGGGCCGGCCGGTGGGTGCGCCGGGACGACGAACGCGCTCTGGTGAGGGTGGTGGACGAAGACCACGTCGCCCGGGGCGAAGTCGGTCACCGCCGCGCCGACCGCGACGACCCGCCCGACGGCGGCGTAGCCGTATTTGATCGGAAAGGCGAAGCTACCGCCCAGCGTCGGCAGATCGAGCGGCAGGTCGGGCGCTACCTGGCCGCGGTAAACGAGCAACTCCGTCCCCTGGCTCAAGGCCGAGGCGATGGTGCGGACGCGGATCTCGCCAGCCCCCGGCGCCGGCACGACCGCGCGGCGGAACTCCGCAACGCGCGGTGCGGTCAGCCAGAGGGCGCGGGCCGCGATGTCGCCCGGTTCAGCGGTCATCGGCGTCCTCCGCATAGGTCACCTGGCCGTCGAGGATGAAATCGGCCCCGACCGGAACCAGCCGGACCTCGCGCAGGCGCAGCGCGTCGGCGAGGTTGTCGATGCCCAGGTCCCCGATCGCCTCGATGCCCGCCCCGAGGATCTTGGGCGCGACGCAGATCGCCAGGCGATCGACCAGCCGCGCACGCAGCAATGCGGTGATCAACGCCGCCCCGCCTTCCACCATGATCGCCCGGATCCCGCGCTCTTGCAGCGTCGCCAGCAGGGCGATCAGGTCCACGCGGCCCCGGGCGTCGGCCGGCAGGAGCAAGACCGTCGCGCCGAGCGCCCGCGCCCCGGCATACCGATCTGCCGAGGCCTGAGCGGTCGCGGCGAGGACGGTGCCGGTCGCGGCACCACCGGCGAGAACGGCGGCCGTGAGCGGCGTGCGCAGGGTGCTATCGACGACGACCCGCAGCGGATCGCGCCCCGTGACGAGGCGCACCGTCAGACGCGGATCATCCCGGCATACCGTCCCGACGCCGACCATGATCGCATCGTGGCTGGCACGTAGCTCGTGGGCGAAGCGTAACGCTTCGGGCCCGCTGATCCACTTTGAGCTGCCGGTCCGCGTCGCAAGGCGTCCATCGAGCGTCTGCGCATAGCTCACGGTCACCGTCGGCCGGGCGGCGGAAGCGGAGGGCATGGTAGGATGCGCGGCAGGTTCCATGTCGAGCATTGTAGCACGGCGACGAGCGGGCTAGCGGCCCGGCGGTGCGCCCGCAGGCGACAGGTGCGGAGGAGAGAACGGGATGACTGAGGACCGGATTGTGCTGGAAGGGATGCGCTTCTACGGCTATCATGGCACGCTTCCGGCGGAACGCGAGCTGGGACAGCACTTCGTCGTGGACGTCGATCTGCGCTGCGACCTGCGCGCCGCCGGCATCGCCGACGACCTCAGCAAAACGGTCGATTACAGTCGGGTGTACCGGCAGGTCCGCGCGGTGGTCGAGGGACCGCCCGTTGCTCTTACCGAGACGGTGGCGGAGCGGATTTCCGCTGCGATACTGGCGGAGCACGCCTCCGTTGAGACCGTGTGCGTGCGCGTAGCCAAGCCGAACGTGCGCCTCGAAGGCGGCGTCCTCGCGGGTTCCGCAGTCGAGATCGTCCGGCACCGGGACAGCGCGCCGACCTAGCGGCCTGGTTGGCGCAACCAGACCGGCGTTCGGCACGACATCTCGTCCGTGATCTCAGCCATCCGCCGGTGCACTCGCTGCTGTAGGCGGCGCAGTGGCTGCGTCGGGCGCGGGCAGATAGACCACCCGCAGTCGGGTCTCGCCTGGCGACCCGGCGATCTCCGTCACCGAACAAAGGTCGGCGTAGTCCGCGCCACGAATGGCGTCGAGGGTGAGGGGCCTCCCGCGCAGCGCCACGCGCAAGATGGTGATCGGGTCGCCGTGACTGACGGCGACGATGCAGCCACCCGGATGCCGCTGCGGAGCGCGCGTGATGAACCGCAGCATCCGCGCGCCAATATCCTCGATCGACTCGTCGTCCGGGGCGCGGCGGTCGTCGTAGGTGCTGAAGCCAGGCTTGAACTGGGTGAAGGGGGTGCCCTGCCAGGTACTACGGACCTCGTGCAACAGGGCGGACACATGCCGCCCGGCCGCTAGATGGTGGCCCGCAATCGCCGCGGCGGTCTAGCGGGCGCGCAGGAGCGGGCTGCTGTAGATCGCCGTGACGGGCCGGTCCGCCAACAAGGCCGCCAGACGCTCGGCCTGCTGCCGACCCGCATGGCTGAGCCGGAAGCCGGGGAGCCGCCCGTAGAGTACCTGCCGGGGGTTCTCGACCGCGGCGTGCCGGACAAGCAGAAGGGTCGTCACCGCGCTTCCAGGCCGTTCAGACAAGTGCGGGTCGTGAAGCTCGCTCCTCATAGCATTGCCGCCTCCCTCTCGTCTTTAGACGTCGTGTAGCGGTCCTCGGGAGGAGCGCTGGTGGCCTGCCCTCTGGGCGAACTGGCCTCCCGGGATGTCGCCGTACGATCCCCGCCACGTCGCGGCCATAGGGGCGGCTCACGGGAAGCAGAGACGCCGCTGCGTGCTATCCGGCGCAGGATGAAGAAGCCGCAACGCAGACGATGACGACAAGAAGGATCTGCCTGAGCAGGTACCTGGTTGCACCGCCCTGCCAACACGTGACACGGACTGACTGCATTCTATCTTTAAGCCGTCTCGGTGTCATGATGATGCTCGTGTTGTCGGTGTGTCCGGTTGGCAGCCATATCTGGGTCTTGTAACAGCCCCTACAGCGTCACTTTGCTGAATCTCGCGTTACCCTTCTCTGCCAAGCAGAGGAGTAACGATGGAAGAGTACGGAATTGATGCGACGGTTTCCCTCGCTGAACCCTGGCGCGTAATACGCCTGACGCGCCAGAGAGCACCTCTTAGCTGCCGCGCGCACGAAGAGGGGCGCGAGCGCTGGCTCCCGGCGGATTTCCTGCCCACCTTCGCCCACGCCGTGATTGATGCGGGCGCGGACATCGTGGTCGGTCACGGGCCGCATCTGCTGCACGGGTTGGAGTTCTACAAGGGCAAGCCGATCTTCTACTCGCTCGGCAACTTCATCTTCGAGCACGAGACGCTGGAACGGATGGCTGCCGACGACTACGACACCCTGAAGCGACCCGACGTGGACGCCGGGCCAAGTCTTGCACGATCTCCACCGGGATCTGGAGCAGTCCTTCCCCGCCGACGACCGCTACTGGGAGACCGTGCTGCCGATCTGCGAGTTCGAGGGCGAGCAGGTCCGCGCAATCGCGCTCTACCCGCTCACGCTGGGCTTTCGGCGGCCGATCTGGGAGCGCGGCATCCCGCGCCTCGCCTCGGGCGAGCAGGCAGATGCGACGCTGCGCCACTTCGCCGACCTCTCCGCGCCCTTCGGCACCGAAATCGCCATCGCGGACGGCGTCGGTCATGTCCACATCCCCGGATGACGCGCATGGTGGGGCGCATTCGTTCTCATGTTCTAGAGGGAATGCCCTCCTGCCCCGACGCGGGAAGGGGGCTCGGGGATGAGGCTTTCTCAATTGCCTTGATGCCCGCGCCGAGTCGGTCGGGTGCTTCTTCGGCGTTGTAGAAGCCTGGGACGACCCGGAGCGCGTTCAGGTTGTTGATGTACTCGTGGTCACCCGACGAAACGGACAAGATCGCACGCCAAGGCTGCGGCGCCGAGGAATATGATCGACGGAGCACGGCGATCCGTCCGGTTGGGGTCTACCCTAGCCTGATGTCAGGCGTGCCGATCTCTAATCGTCAATCTAGAGTCCTTTTTGTTATTTCTTGACAGCTGTTCCCGAACCTTATAGACTCTATCTTGACAGATGGAGGAAAGAGTATGAAGGGACAGCGCATCGGCTATGTTCGCGTCAGCTCCCTCGACCAGAACCCGGATCGCCAACTCGAACAGATTCCCGTCGACCGCACCTTCACCGATAAGGCGTCGGGCAAGGATGTCGCCCGGCCCCAGCTCGATGCCCTCCTGCGCT
>JAABUJ010003161.1_pt1 | contig 18935 bp, 15 predicted proteins | sample 5559131 | NCBI WGS metagenome assembly JAABUJ01 (sample SAMN10711875, study PRJNA513366) | rock metagenome | isolation source: Antarctica rocks | place: Antarctica: Victoria Land, Mt New Zealand nord | collected 2016-01-07 | reverse complement strand
TCTTCTTAAAGAAGATGATCTATCTATATATTAAACTGTTCATCTTGCTCACTCATAAACATTATAAATCAGCTCACTCAGCTCATCTGTAAGCACTGTAAGCTTATACTGAGCTGTACATCTTCAAGATGTAGCTTGCTGAATCTATATATTCAATAAATTTATCAAAATAATAATCATAACATCATTCTCTCTTCTCAGACACTAGTTCTCTAAAGTCTATTTAAATAAAAGTTTCTGCCTTTATAATCTGTAAGCTTTCTATGATGAAGTCATTCAAAACATATAATCATCTTTATCTTTATCAATTCATTAATAAAGACAATAATTCAATATTAACTGTCTATCTTCATTATTTCAGTCTCTTAATTCTCTGCATAAAGATAAAGAATCATCTTAAGTGTGCTGAGTGTATCTGCTATGATCATTTATATATTGATGTGTTATGAGAATCTTTAAACTGTATACACAATAAACTCAAGTTCAATCTGTCTGTTGCTGAGAAAGAACTGACACAGATTTTTGCTAGAGTTGCTTATCTTTATAAGACATTAAAATATATAAAAGATAAAGTTGCTGAGAAGATACTCTATCTTGTTTGCAAACTTGCTAATAATAATGACAGTATTTCTGAAGATAAGAACAATTCTAATTCTTTAAATCTTTTATTCTTAAATTTCTGAGATAATCTTATCTCTACAGTCTTTTCTTCTCAAACTGCTGAAGCATTCTCACACAGTTAAGTAAATTATTCTTAAGTTTTTATGTACTTTCTAAAGTATCATACTCTTTTCATTTAACAAAATAATAAACTTTCTCATTAATCATTCTCTTCCTTAAAATGTTCTCTACTTCATATTTGATTTTGAGTTCAACAGATATTGATGTAACTTGAAGTGATATAAATTAATTGCATTGTTGAAGCATTGATGCATGAAATACTGAGTGTATTTACATTTCTTAAGATAAGTTTAACTTATAACTTAGCTTCTTGATGTTTCTCTTGATCATAAATGACTCAATGTTCTTGTTCATGAGTTTCTTGCTCTTCTTCTTTGTTTACATATTGTTTATTCATAAATATACTTTCTTATCAATCTCATATAATTTTATCTCTGTTATTCATCTCTTCTGCCTCTCAATTCTCTTTATAAGATCAGCATGCAGTTTCTTAAGCTCAGCAATATTCAATATTGCTTTCTGACTCTGAGATCTGTGTGTTCACAGATCTTGTCAAATCTTCAGATAATATTTATAATTTACTTTAAATAATGTCTTTTCTGTGATTTCATTTCACACATTGTTGTATGTAAACTGTATCATTAATAACAGTTGTACTCAGTTGCTCTGTTTTGTGTTGACATAATGCTGCAAGTATGTCTTGACTGTTTAATTCATTTATTTACTTTATTCATTCATTTATAAATAATATGCTGTCAACATCTTATGTTTTATTCTGAGTTCTGCTGTAAGCATTTCTCAAAACTTGCTCATAAACAGCTTATCTTTATTAATGATAAACTTCTTTAATAGCTCATGATTACTAATTAATTCTTGCAGTATAATGTACATCAATACTGATGCTGTTGCAGTCTCTCTGAATAAAATAAACATTGTGTACTTTGTTAATCTATTCACTATAATCAATATGCTGTCAAATCTGACTTTTCATGCTGAGTTCTTGAACTTTAATAGCTTCATAATGAAGTTCATGATAACAGACTCTCAGAATGCATCTAATGCATTTAGTTATGTTACTTCATCATAATGCTTATCTCTCTGAATCTTATTGCATCAGCATGAATTGCATTTGACAATGTATTCTGTAATTTAATTGCAAAAATCATCTATGTTATATTTTCTTTATACAAGATCTTCTGTACATTTGACTTCTAGATGTTCATCAGCTCAGCTGTTGTGACACACTTTAATGAATTTGTTATTCATTAAGAAAGCATTCTTTATCTTAAATGTTGCTGCTAAGTCTTTCATGAGTGTTTCTTTCTTGTCTTTATACAAAATTTCAGTATGAATCATTTTCACTTCTTTGTGATCAGATTGTCTACTTAAAGTGTCTGTATCATCATTCTCATTACTCTTCTTGTAATGAATCTGAAATTCAAAGTCTGCTAACTGTTTTGCTCAGTGAATCTATTGCTGATTTAGTTGCTTAATTGTTGTGAAGTTTCTTAGATTCTTATGATTCATAAAGATTTAAATAGATTTGCTTATATCTGTAAAATAAGATCTTCAATCTTGCAGTGCTTTTACTATTGCAAGAAGTTTCTTATTATAAATCTTATATCTTTTCTTGAGTTCTGACAACTTTCTAAATCAATATGTAATAAACTTCTTCTGCTCATCTTTAATTTAATATAGACATGCTTTAACTGTGAAATCTGATGCATCAGTTTTCAGTATCTTTTTGCATACTTAATTGAGTATTTATAGATGTGCAGTTTCACTAAGATTTTTCTTTAATGCACAGAATGCATTCTTCTGTTTTTTATTTCAATGTCATCTCTCATTCTTGCATGTCAAATGTGTAAAAGATTTCACAGTTCTTGCATAGTTAAATACAAACTTTCAATAGTAATTCATTAATTCTAGAAAGACTTGTACTTTCTTAATCTTTTGTAATGTAGATTAGTTCTGAACTGCCTTTATTTTTTTAAGATTCTTTTTGATCTAATTAAATCAAATGACATATTTTAGAAACTGTATTTTCTTAATTTTAAATCTGCTTTTCAACTTTTTCACATACATAGCTTATTTATTGAGCTTTGTTAGAACCTTATATACATGTTTGTGATGCATTTTGAGATTGTCTGAATAGATTAAAATATTGTTAAGATATGTGATCACAAAATCATTGAGATATTCTCTCAACATGTTGTTGATAAGTCTCTGAAAGATAACTAAGATATTTTTGAGTCTAAATGACATAATAATGTACTCATAGTGTTTATATCTCATTCAGAATGCTGTTTTTCATTCTTTGCTCTTCTTTATGCATACACAGTAGTACACTTTCTTCAGATCTAAACTCATAAATCACTTAACTTTTTCTAGTCTGTCTTGCAACTCTTCTATCAGTGATAAAGAATAACTATCTTAATAAATTATCTTGTTGAGTTGTCTATAGTCAATACAAAGTCACTTAATGTCATTCTTCTTTGATACAAACAGAATCAGATATTCTACTGATGACTTTAATAGTTTGATGAATTCTCTCTTTAAATTCTCAGCAAGATAGTCTCAGACTTTCTTCAGCTGATTTTCACTCATAAGATAAAATAACATTCACTTTGATTTTCTTCTCTTTAGTAGCAGTATCTCATGATCTCAAGACTTATACTCTGATAAGTTCTTTTTCAGTTATTCAGAGACATCATATGCATTCTCTGTTGCATAAAGTTCTTTGTTGATTTAGTTAATCTGTAAATTCTTTTTATGTAATCAGAGCATTTCTAGTATAATGTCATACTTAACTGACTTAAAAACATCTAGTCTCAACTTCTGTAAATCATTCTTTATTATAACTTCAATATAAACTTCTTTATAAATTCATTTGTATTCTCTATTGATCATATACACTTATGTAAGCTTAGACACTCACTGCAGTGTTAGTTCTAGCTATTTAATTGCTTTTTGTAAGATAAAGTTATTGATTGTTTCTGAATCTATCATTGCTTAAAGTTGTCTCTTCAACAGTATCTTAATGTTAACTTATATCTTTTAATCATTATTAATTCATTAAGACATTAAAAGCTTCTTTATTTCTAATCTTACTGAGAAAGCTTGAGATTTTTTAACTTCTTTAAGCTTTTTACTTCTATTAAAGTTTCTTAAGCTCTGCTCATGATCAAAGTTCATCTTATGATTCAATAAACTTTCTTCATAGTTCTTTAAATCATACTAATTCTTTACTGATTATGATCAGTTTTATATAGTTATCAGTTTCTTTTCTGACAATTTGTTCTGAGTGTCAGTACATCTTATACTGATTATATTTGCATTGAATGAAATTCTTTAGTGCTTTTACTTTGTTGAGAAACTTAGATGACATATACTTTTCTGTGTGCATTCAACATCCTTCTGTGAGCATCACATAATTTGTAAATAGACATATCTTAATTTCATAATCTTTTCTTAATTGCTTTAGCATTTCTTAATCTTATATCATGAATCATATCATTGTCATCAGCTCTTTTAGCTGTATGACTGCTGTTTCTGCTTTGTGTCATTTATTAACAGTAACTTCTTCTTAAAGTGTCTACTGCTGTTCTTTTAGCAGACTTTTGCATCATTTTAGATATCAATTCTTAAGATGCTCATAGTTCTGCTTAAGTTTCATATCAACTTCTCAGTTGTCAACATTCTTCAGATCTGCATCTGAATTTAAATACATTCAAATAAGATCTTCTTATTTTTAAGCTTCTGCAGTGTCTATCTTCTAAGTTCTGTAAATATTGATCTCTTCAATCTTATCTAAATTATCTCTGACAACTTTCTCTAAAATAGTTAATCTCTTCAATTTACTTATTGTAATGTAATCAATACTATGCCTCTTCTTAAGCTTCTATGATCATCATCTGACTCTGTCTTTGCTGTTTATGTGCACAAAGCAGTTATTGTTGTAGCAGACTGTTCAGCTCAGTTGATCATGCATTATCACTGAGTTCATCATTGCAACTTCTTTTCTTTATTATTAAGATTTCTTGCAATTCCTGACAAGATGTCTAAGTTTATCACAGTTATAACATTCATGAATCTCTGCTCATTGAGTGTAAAACTTAATAAATTGTCTGTTATAGCACTCATGCTTCACTGACCTAGCTTGTGACTTCTAATTGCACTTCTCAATATTGTTGAGATTCATTGAATCTTTTTGCATTCTAATGATGAATCATTATTCTCACATTCTTGAAGCTGTATAAGGTCTTATCTTCTTCATTCATTATTCTCACTGTCAACTATCAATGTTAATGAAGATATTTATCATCTCTTAAAGTTCTTCAGAGCAGTCTCTTCAGACTATTTCATCTTTAATATCTTCACTCAATTCTCAATAATATTGCAATACTAAGACATCATCATCTTAGTCAGTTAAGATTGCAATGTACTGAAACTTCATCAAGTACTTAACTGCTGACTTATTCATCTTTAATGTGTAAAGTTGTCATTCTGCTGCTCTTTTCTCATTAATTACTTTAAAAGTCTTTCAAAGTTCTTTCTTGAACTTCTTAAAGTCACTGAAGATCAACTCTTTATCAGTGTCTTATTTCTTTGATGACTTATTTAGAAACTCATGCAGTCTGAGATTGACTTAATTGAATATTGTATCTTTAAAATAGACTACTGTATATAGATCTTTGTTCTTTGAAGTTGAACTTCTTCTGATTGAAATCTATATATAGATTAAGCTTTGTCAAGAAGCTTCATAACTTTCTATGTTCATCACTGAATGCATTTGACATCAATATCTTCAGTATGTTGTTCATCTCTTGTAAGTCTTTAAGATTCTGAAAATTGATTATATTGATAAAGGCTGCTTTCTGTGTGCTGAAGATTATGCTTATATTGTAAGAATGTTCAATGTGTTACATTCTGATCAGAGATTTCTCTGATATAGAGACTAAAAGTTAGAGCTTGTGATATAAGAGAGTTTCAGACATGTTGAGTTAAGCAATAGCTAGTAGTATGTTAAGTAATGATTACATTGAATATACTCATCTTCTTAAGAGAGATGATCTGTATATATATTAGACTGCTTATCTTGCTCACTCATAAGCATTGTAAGTCAGCTTGCTCAGCTCACTCATGAGCATCATGAGCTTACACTGAGCTGTATATCTTCAAGATGTAGTTCACTGAATCTACATATTCAATGAATTTATTAGAATGATGGCCATAACATTAGTGAGTTATCTGTTGTAACACTCATGCTTCACTGATCTAGCTTGTGACTTCTGATTGTGTTTCTTAATATTGTTAAGATTCATCAGATCTTCTTACATTCTGATAATGAATCATTGTCTTCACATTCTTAAAGCTGTATAAGATTTCATCTTCTTCATCTATCATTCTCATTGTTGACTGTCAATGTTGATAAAGATATTTATCATCTCTTAAAGTTCTTTAAGACAGTCTCTTCAGACTATCTTATCTTTAATATCTTCACTTAATTCTTAATAGTATTATGATACTAAAACATCATTATCTCAGTCAGTTAAGACTGCAATGTGCTGAAACTTCACTGAGTACTTAACTGCTAACTTGTTCATCTTTAATGTGTAAAGTTATCATTTCACTGTTCTCTTCTCATTAATCACTTCAAAAATCTTTTAAAGTTCTTTCTTGAACTTCTTAAAGTCATTAAAGATGAACTCTTTGTTGATATCTCATTTCTTTGATGACTTGTCTAGAAACTCATACAGTTTGAAGTTGACTCAGTTAAACACTGTATCTTTGAAATAGACTATCATATATAGATCTTTGTTCATTTCAGAGTTGAACTTTTTCTGATTGAAATCTATGTATAGATTGAGCTTTGTCAAGAAGCTTCACAACTTCTTACATTTATTGCTGAACACATTCAGCATCAATATCTTCAGTATGTTGCTCATCTCTTATAGATCTTTGAGACTCTAAAGATTGATTACACTGATAAAGACTGCTTTCTGTGTGCTGATTAACATGTCTTATATTGTAAGAGTGTTCAATGTGTTACATCTCAATCAGAGATTTCTCTGGTATAGGGTTTAGAGGTTAGAGCTTGTGATATAAGAGGGTTTTCAGGTATGTTAAAATTAATCAGTAGATAGTAAATGTTAAGTAAAGATTGTCATTGAATATGTTCATCTTCTTAAAGAAGATAATCTGTCTATATATTAGACTGCTCATCTTGCTCACTCATAAGCATCATAAATTAGCTCACTCAGCTCATCTATAAGCATCATGAGCTTATACTGAGCTGTACATCTTCAAGGTGTAGCTTGCTGAATCTATGTGTTCAATAAGTCTATCAGAATAACAATTATAACATAATATTACTTTCTTTTCTTTCTTTAATGAATTAACTATTAATTAACTCAGCTTCTCATTGCTTAATGTTTTGACTAATCTGTCATTAAAGAGTTGACTTAGAATTGAGCTTAAGATGTTATTAATAATTTAGTAGTTAATTTTATGCATTAATATGAATTTAAATTGTTTTTGTGCTTACTAAATATATTGTGAAGTTGCTGTCACTTACATTTATAAGAAATGTGAATTGATTATCTGCAACAACTGTGTGTATAAAGATGAGTCATTTACAATGTATATTTAAATTAAGTTTAATGATCATTATCTTCTCTGTAATTTGTGTACAAACTGTTATTGAGATGTGCAGAGTATTTAATGCAGCTTTTATAAGTATGAATTTATATTAATATGATAACTACTTATTATTCTAAATTATACAGAGTTTAAATTCTCTTTATTTACTGATTTAACAACTTTTTATCATCATTATGTTGCTGCTCTGTCTGCTGTTCTTATTATCATCATTAATGACATTATACTTCTTGTCAGCTATAATTACTCATCAATAAAGAATGTTTTAAGTGTTGTAAATGAGTTAAAGATAACTATTAAGATTCTTTATTATTAAGTTAAAAAACTTAATGTTAATGTATTTATTATTCTGCTTACACTGTCACTCTATCTGTGTCAGTTATGTTCTTACTTATCATTGTGTTGTTGCAGTGAACAGTAATTCTGTCTTGAATATAATCTGTGCTCAGCTCATAACTTTTTTTTTAATAAATAAATAATTAATGAAATTGCTTTGCTTCTGATACTATTATCTTTTAATTTATGAGAGTCTTTTTCTTAAGCCTCTTATGTAGATTATATAAGCTCATATTTCTTTCACAAACTGTTGTTGAATTGCTGTTAATCATTATTGAAGTTAAGACTTTTTAATCTTTTTTTTTAGATTTATTTCTTGTTCACTTTGACTTCAACTCATTATATTATTATTGTAAGTCTTTATTAAGTTGTTTTTAATCATTCAGTTTTTTCTTAATACTGTATAATGTCAAAACTTTCACTTTCTTCTAATTACATCTTTCTTCTATTATAAGTGTTAAAGTCAAGTCATTAACATCTTTTTGATTTTTAATAATCTTTTATAATGTGTTCATCACATCATTCACTTCAGTCAAGATCAGTTTGAAAGAAGCAACACTTTAATGTGCTTTTGAAATGTTTTGTAATGAGAATACAGATAAGTTTACTTATTCATAATGTTTTTATATTTTATAAATTATCTTCTAAAAAAGATCTTCTTCTTCTTCTATTAAAAGCTTATATAGCTCTTTCTTTTGTCTGTGATCTCATTTAATCTGAGATATAATTGAGAGTTCTTTGTAAAAAGACAATGATGACTCTTTTTATTTAAGAATTTTGTCAACTTCAGAACTTAATTGCTGCACAGATAGTTTAACTCATTTTAAACTGCTTTGCAGCTCTGAATTAGCTTAAAATTCATTGACATTAAAGATGTGTGCTTTTACAAATTAATTATTATGAATTAAATTTTATAGAACACACTCTGTAAGCATTTTTAATGCATAAATTTCTAATAAATGAGTTTTCAATATCTTATAAGACTCAAATCATTTAGCTTTAAACTTCTAAAACTCTTCATTTTATATAAACACTCAGTCTTCTTTCTTTGTAATGCTTAACTGCACTGTTTTATTACAAATTGTTTTTGATTCAATAGTCTTTTATAAAAAAAATTTATTAATAATTATTTAAATTATCTGTATCTGCTCAATCTATTTTAACTGATCTTCAAAGTCAGTTTCTCTCAGTAATTAGAAATTATTTGAGTCATCTAATAATTATAAGTTTATCTTATACAGTAAGTAGAATGAGCTCTGTCTAATTGTATTATAAGCTTAGATTTAAGTCATAAAAAGTGTTTATGATAAGTATTTGTCTCATAATTGAGTTAATTTACTCATAAGATATTTTGTAAGCATGAAGCTTAACATTTCATTTAGATTTTCTATCTTTTCATTTATGTAAAAATAATAAAAAGTCATTGTTCTATGCTGAGTCTCAAGCTTTTTCAAATAGTAAATTACAACACAGTTAAGAAAGTTTGTACTGTTATTAAATAGTAACTCTCTCAGTAAATTATAATTTATAAAAATTTTATTATACAGAAAATCTATAACTGTTACTTTTATTACATTTAAAACAGCTTTAGTTACAGATCAGTCTGTAGCATAATTAATTGTCATTATAATTCAGCAGTTTTCTTAAAACATTTAAGATAGTATGTTTATCATGTTAATTTCTTATCTTTTAAATGAAAATAAATTTTTACAAATTAAATATAAATATTCTTTAATCTCTTAATATTTTTAAGATTATTGAACAACTTAACAGTTAAAACAATGCTTTATAAACAATTTAATATTCTGTAATAATTTATGTCATTAAGCTTAAAGTTAAATGACTTTTAGCAGTTTTAATACTTTTAAATATCTGTATTTAATATATATATGTTTCAAAAAGTCTGCACAGTACTGAAACTATAGAAATGATGCTTCACTGTTGTTTTACTTTTAAATTAAATATGAATTGTTCAATTTCAAATCATAATGCAGTCAAAATTAATTCATCACATCATTTTTGCATACATGCTTGCAAAGCAGTGACTTTTCAGATTCTGTATCATCTTTCAGATATAATATCATTACTTTCTTTTATTTCACATTATCTAGTCTCTGCAGAGCATCTAAGAATACTTTATTTGCTGAGTCTTTTTCTATAAAATTAAGTTAATAACTGATCAAATCTGATACAACAGCCTGAGCTTCAGATCAATATTGAATGTTAAGATTATACTGTTGAAATTCATTAATTTATTGAGTTAGTTGTTTAAATGAATGCAGTGTATTCTTTAAATATTGTAGATCTTTGTAATTTATAATGATAATTATAATATAATCATTTTTAATATAGTACTGTCAAGTTCAAAGTGTATGCTTAATGATCAATAACTTCTTTTTATAAACAGAATAATTAAGCTTTGCATCTTGTAACTTCTAATCATCATAAATAATTAAATGAAGTTTCTTATCTGTTTCATTCTGCATCAAGACACAGTCAATTGCTCATTTGAAAGTGTTCATTTTAATAGTAAATGGCTTGTGTACAGTTACTTAAATAAATATTGATTTGAATGTAAGTACATTTTTAAGTTATTGAAAGACACTGTTACATAATGTATTTCAGACAATGAGTTAATTCTTCTTTATATATAATTCAATATTATTCTTTTTAAGCAAATTCAATAGCAATGCTGTGATTTATGCAAATTCTTGTACAAATCATCAGTAGTATAAAGTTAATTCAAGAAACTGCTGTACATAATGTGCTGTCTTTGAGACAGATCAATTCTTAATGACTGATATCTTAATAGAGATCAGTCATAGTGTATCTTGCTTTATAATATATTTACAAAATTTAAGAGTTTTCATCTCAACAATGCACTTACTAAATTTAATATATAGCTTATATTCTCTTAAGATATTGAGAATGATTCATAAGTGTTTCTGATGATCTAAAATTGAGTTGAAAAAGATCAGTATGTTGTTAAGATATATTAGACAGAATTTATTGAGTAAGTTTTATAATATAGAGTTTATCATTGACTGAAATGTTGTTGAGACATTGTATAGCTTAAAGAACATAGTTATGAACTTATATTTGCTGTAATGAGTGTTGAAGACAGTCTTTTTTATATTGTTTTCAGTTATATAAACTTGATAATAGCTTGAAGTGAGATTAAGCTTAATTAAATATTAAACTTTATTGATTTAATCTAGACATTTCTGAATTCAGAAAAGTGAATATTCATTTTTAACAGTAATGTTATTTAATACTCTGTAATCAATGCATATTCATCATGTACTCTTCTTCTTTTTAACAAACAGAATCAGAAAATCTCATAAATTTATGAACTTACAAATTAAATCTTTATTTAATAGCTCTGTTATCTGTTTAATCTGTTTGTTTAGCTGTAGCTATAACAGAAAATAAGCATTTATGTTAACAGACTTAATGTCATCAATGTTAATGCTATGTTTAAACATCTATTTAAATGATAATTTATCTAATAAAGTCAATCTAAATATGAATTGAAACTCTTCAATAACAGCTTATAGTTATTCATTTATAACAATTAACAATTCAGCTTTTGACTTCTTTAAGTTCTGTTAAATTACTAATAAGTATTTGACAATTCTGCAATTTTGAAGTGTCTTCATAGCTGTGTGCTCTTCAATTACATTTAATGTCAACTCATTTACAGCTTATTGTCACTTTTTTAAAAACAGATAATGATGTTTTCATTGTCAATCTTAGATTATCATACAGCTCATAGCTTAATTAATCTGAGAATTAGTGACTTTCAGTCAGATTAATCTCAGAATGAGATTATATTCTTAAAAATTCATAATTTATATTTTTAATTGTTGTCAAAAGCTATTTATCTTAAGATGAAAGATCAGCTTTGCAGTTAACTAAATGATTTATCTATTTAATAAGAATATCTTAAGTAATTTGATTTTATATTGATTATTAATTGACATTTAATTGATAACTATTAAGAAAATATATATTTAATCTACATTTAAATTAACTAATACTTCTATGTTTACCTCATTCAGTCTGCCTTAAATGCAATCTGCAAGAATATATGCATTTAAATTGAGAACATTGATTTAATTAAAGATCATACTTAATAATAAGAGTTTTAAGTTATTTAGTATGAATGCTTCATTCAAATCATTATTGAGTTAAATAGAAGCTTCTGTTAACTTATTTATCAACATTTCTATATTTATGAATAACTTTAATTTTCTGAATTGTTCAAATCAACTTTAATAATCTTTAATCTCTTCTTATCTTTACTCTTTCTCTTATTCTTATTTTTATTCTTATCTTTATTTCTATCTTTACTCTTATTAATGTTCTTGTTGTCTCAGCAGTCTTTAACTATATGCAAGAACTTTTTATAATGAAAATACATTTTATTCTTTTTACATCAAATTTGTTAGATATATAACTCACAATAGCTGTGGCTAAAAGTGTGGTGTCACCTTTTGACAGGTTATGAGCCCAGGTTGATGTAATGATATTAAATATGTGTTGGCTGCCTTACTCACATAAGCTTAAGATTATGAGTTTAAATTATGTTGCATGTGCATTCTTTCTGCCTGTGAGAAGCTGAGTAAGTGATGTATGAGTGTGCTGGCTGATCATGGGTTAGAAAGAGTGTTAAATATATAACTTATAATAGCTGTGGCTAAAAGTGTGGTGTCATCTTTTGACAAAATTCAATAAGCTTTCATATTTAACTTGTTTAATTTAGATATAATTGATTTCTCATGACTTTAAGATTAATCTTAAGAATTATTTGACAGATTATTATAATTTAAATTTAAGCTGTTAAAAATATTAAGATAACTCTCATTATATATTTCTTAAAGATTTTGTTTAATTCAGTCAGCTCATCAAACTAATTCATTAAGAGTAGTTATTTTAGTTTTTAAATACTTTTAAAGTTTGAATTAAATCTTTTGCTTTAGATTCTGAGTGAACTGTCATTTTTATTTATATTTAACTGATATAAATTAAAGAAATTACACAATCTTTGTAAACTCTGCTTTGTATTGTCAAACTAATTTTGTTTATTTTAAAGCTTCATAACAGCAATGTTGATGTTTCATTTCATTAATGTTTTCAAAGATCAGTAGAAATGCTAAAAAGAAGTTATTTATATTTTAAGATTTAATGTTTAACAGATCTTCTCTGACTTAAAATCATTTTTCTTTTTAAAGTCATCATATTTTAACAGTATCTTTTAAATAACTGACTGTAACAGTAATCTTTACTTTATTATTCAGAAGTCAGTTCATCAATATTTTATAAAATTAAAAATAAGCTTTCATTTTAAGAATTTACATCTCTGCAGCATTTACTTTTTAACTATTTTTATAAATAGACAGTATCTTCATCTTTAAAGAATTCTTAAATATTGCTGCAGAAAGAGACACTATTACATTAAATATTTCTTGAGTCTCTGAAGCTGCATTAAATAAAGATATAGTTTTAAACATAAAGACTAATTAATTAGCATAAATATTTCTTAATTAAGTCTGAAGAAATGCAATTTAACTTGTCATTGTCTTGTAATTAGTTCAAGAAGTCATTTCTGACACTGATGACTAATTAATAATAGTGAGTTTATTCATCATTATAGAAATAAAGTTGAGCTTTATACTGAGAGATTGTAAATAATTGAAGACATTAATTAATAAATTAATTTCAATTTGATTTGAATTGCTGTCAAACATATTATAATATAAGAAAGATAGAACTTTTCTTCATATAATACAGTATAAAAATTTATCTTTTTATTCTGTAGTCTCAACATTGAAGTAATAATGAGCATTGAAAATAGAATGAACATGTAGTTTATGCATTACTGCATCAGAACTTTTACAATTAAAATATAAATTAAATCAGCTTAGATCAAAGCTTAAGTTTTAGAACTGCTTAAAAGTGTGTTTTAAATCTTTAATACTATTAGATGTAAATTAATTCATAGAAAGTTGTCTTTATTCATTTATGCTATGTAGAGTATATATAGAAAATGATGACTAAGACATAAATAGAGGTGCTTAGTAAGAGATAAGTAAGTAATGATATCATATATTGAAGCTTATGTTCTTATTGTTTAACTGTGAAAGCCTAAGTCTTGTTGAGAACAAGCTGTTAAAGAATGAGAAACTCAGCAGAACTATGTAAGTCAGAATGCAATACATATTTATTATAAACTACTTTACATTTTAGGTAATATGATCATCTTAACATCTTGAGAGTTTAAGATGATAAGAGCTAAGAATGATGTTTGCATTATTGCTTAGTCATAATGAACTGGCTCTGTCTAAAAGTTACTGATGAAACCAATCAAGAAACTGTTGAGAATCTTAAAGTTTAACAATTAGTCAGAGCTTTTCAGCTAGCCTCTGCTGATTTCTTGTAGAGCTGTCATCTTAGTTCTTTACATAAGATTAAGATAGTGTCATCACAGCTGTTTCAATGCTGAGAATGTGCTGCTTGTTAAATCATTGATGGTACATGTGTAAAGACTGAGCTAGCCTCCAAAAATATTCTTTGGATATTTAATATTCTGATAATTGAGTTCACTAACTTTACTTTGTACTGATGATGATGATTCACGACGTAAAGCGGCGCCGCTAACTTAGTAAGTACCTGTCAATATGAGGGCCCATGACGTAAGCGAGCCAATGACATGCTACTCCATACTCTCACTGCCCGGAAAATGTTGGGCCCCAACAATTTGTACCTTACCGTACCTTAACTTTCTCGCCGGTCAAAGCAGGAACAGATGTCATATGCCAATCCAATCTCTGTCAATCTTTTTCTTGGGGTGAGTTAACACATCATCCATCATCACCGGTTCTTGTTCTTGCTCTGCCCCAGCGCTCTAAGCTCAAACACTAAGTTGAGCTGGGACATTTCTTCGAGGTTCGATTGACACTTCCTCCAACGCTAGACGGTGAAATTCGCCGGCATCATCCCCATACATACGCTAAACTTTCTTGCTTCGTTCATATTAGAACCCTTTCCACTCCTCATTACAACTTTCATTTTCTCTTCTTCTCTATCTTCATCCTCACCTTCAACTCTCACCTCACATCTCTTAACTCTGAACTCTTACCTCCTCACACGGTCTGACTCACAACTACTCCATCCATCATGCCCTCCAGTCAACCAGCTGCCGGCTACCTGGCCGTCAAGCCTGAATACCTCTCCTCACAACCCTCACCGATGGCGAAATCATCGGAGCCAAACCGGAACAAATCCTACGATCCGAAGAAACCTCACATCAGCGAGAGCCCCATAACCAGAGCCAACTGGTATAAGCATATCCATTGGTTGAACGTCGTCCTCGTCATCGGTGTTCCCATCTATGGTCTGATTCAGGCCATTTGGACCCCATTGCAATGGAAGACTGCAGTCTGGGCTGTGGCGTATTATTTCTGGACTGGCATGGGTATCACGGCTGGTAAGATGTACCGAGCAATCTCAATTGGAATTCTTTCCTAACCTCATCTAGGCTACCACAGACTGTGGGCACACACGTCATACTCGGCCACCCTCCCCCTCAGAATCTTTCTTGCGGCTGTTGGTGGCGGTGCCGTTGAAGGCTCTGTCAGATGGTGGGCAAGAGACCACCGCGCTCATCACCGTTACACCGACACCGAGAAGGACCCTTACTCCGTCCGCAAGGGTCTCCTCTACTCTCATTTCGGATGGATGCTCTTGAAGCAGAACCCGAAACGCATTGGCCGTACCGACATTTCCGACTTGAACGAAGACCCGGTCGTCGTATGGCAACATCGCCACTACCTCAAAGTTGTCATCTTCATGGGTATCATATTCCCCATGCTCATCACCGGCCTCGGTTGGGGAGATTGGTTCGGTGGCTTCATCTACGCTGGCATTCTACGTACCTTTGTCGTCCAGCAGGCAACCTTCTGTGTCAACTCTCTTGCCCATTGGCTCGGTGACCAGCCATTTGACGACCGCAACTCTCCCCGTGATCACGTCATCACGGCGCTCGTTACGCTCGGCGAAGGGTACCACAACTTCCATCACGAATTTCCCTCCGACTACCGCAATGCTATCGAGTGGCACCAGTATGACCCGACAAAATGGTCAATTTGGGTCTGGAAGCAACTCGGTCTCGCATATGATCTCAAGCAGTTCAAATCGAACGAGATCGAGAAGGGCAGAGTTCAACAGATGCAAAAGACGCTCGACCAGAAGCGCGCCAAGCTCGATTGGGGTGTCCCTCTCGATTCGTTGCCCGTCATGGATTGGGAGGACTTCCAGGATCAGGCCAAGAATGGGCGAGGTCTGATCGCTGTGGCCGGCGTTGTTCACGACGTCACCGATTTCATCAAGGAACACCCAGGTGGGAAGGCCATGATCAAGTCCGGCATCGGCAAGGATGCCACCGCCATGTTCAACGGCGGCGTATACATGCACTCCAACGCCGCTCACAACTTGCTCTCCACCATGAGAGTAGGCGTCATCCGTGGCGGCTGTGAGGTCGAGATCTGGAAGCGCGCTCAACGGGAAAACAAGGACATTCAATTCGTCAAAGACGACCAGGGCCAGCGCATCATCCGGGCCGGCAACCAAGTCACGAAGATCTCCGAGCCTGTCGCCTCGGCCGGTGCCGCATAGTCTTTCGTCGCCTACTGCTTCCAACATTCGATAACGACATTGACGATGTGCATCTTGCGTCTTGCTTCGGGTGGCTGCCTTGACTTTGCCTCTCTTCTGTCTAATATTTCCCTCGGCGTTTTTTGATACGGTATGGACGATTCGATGCGACGGAGGTGTTGAGTGCAGTTTTCTCTTGGGGTTGTTTTCCATCATAACGATGATGCGATAGATTAGAAATCCCGCGAAGATAGACCAGACTGTCCTTGTTCTGTCTTCCATATTTTCATTCCATTGTGTGCCACGGGATGGATGGGTTACCTCAACAATACATATAGACTAATGAGACGAGAGTAACAAATCTACGAGTACTTGGCCTTTATCCATCTTGTATGTCTTTGACGGATTGCACCTGTACCGAGTTCATATGATATCTCAATACTGTATGTATACCACACTTTCCGCACACTCCAACATCGCTATAGCCAGACGGTCATATAACTACACAGGTCTAACATCCACACTCGTCTTCGATCGTCCTCGGGTGCTTCCCTCTCCCATAAACCGCAGCCTACAGCTTCTCAGTCAGACCATCTCGTCCCGTTCCGTCCCGTCCCATCTCGCCCATCTACAGCGCCCTCACCTCCCACCCTCCCCTCCACACCATCACCCACACCCAAATTCTCATCCTAACCCCCCCACTCAGTCAGCAAGCATTTAAATCCCCCCGCCACCCCGACTTGCCATCCACCTCAAAACACGCCACAACGCAGACCAGAACCAGAACCACATGCGTACATCCCCACAGACTTTCCACGAAACAACGAGCTACATACCTCAAAATCCCGACTCCGATACGCCCTCCTCCCCACTCCCTCACCCACTCCCTCACCCACTCCCTCACCGCCCAGCCCAGCAGCCAAATCAACCTCGTCATCCCCCTTCGCGAGTTTACGGGCCTCTTCCCAGGCGTAGAAGCGCTCGGTCAGGACGTGCTTGATGGCGCGTTGGGTGCGACGGACCTGTTTCCGCGCGAAGGGGAGGATGTCAGTGAGTCTGTTCTCAGGCACATTGTTCCGAAGGGGAAGGAGGGAGAGGGACGGGGGGCCATCAGATTGCAGGAGTGATTCCATGCCCCCCGGTCGCGTTGAAGATTTCTTTTCAGGCGGCGCGTGGGGGCGGATATCGGCGAGTGAATGCTTTGTGGGAGGTTTCTCGGATCATGTTTGGCCCTGTGTGGGGGGATGTGCTTTTGTCTTGTTTGATTTTCTTTCCTCCGCTCTCGAGGAGGGGAGAGGAAAGGAGGAGGAGCGAAAAGCGTGCAGCGTAGGGGCAAGTAATGAGAGACGACGTACCGTTCGTTCCCGCTCGCTAGCTTCATGCTCCCCATACCCAGCCTTCAACCGATCGCGCTCCCAGCTCTCCGTGCTCAGTCTGTTGCGCTCGCGCACGCATACCCACCAGAGGCTGTGTAGGTCTTCCCATGATTTGTGTCGGAGCTCTTCGACGGTCCATGCACGGCCTGCGGCACGCTGTGTCAGCTCAGCTCTACTCCTTCTTTCCCTTGCCTTCGTTTCTCTTAACGGCTCCCACCACCCGCGACGACACCCCCCTAGTGTGCGATAGACGAAACAGGAAAGGCGGAAACAAACCATGCGCATCATCCTCCTCCGGCGTACTCAGCACCGTCCTCTCCCGATTAAAAAACCCCCACAACCCATGCTTCTCATCGACTTTGACCCGATCCCTCTTCTTCGGGTCGAGGACCGGCTGCGGGAGCGGTTCCTTGGAGACGGACAGCGGCTGGCGGACACCCGTCCTGCGCAGGGCGGAGACGCCGCGGTTGCGGTTGTAGTCGCGGGGATAGAGTGTCGTTGTGGTGGTGCAGAAGAGAGCGGTTTGCGGTGCGGATGGGGGGGGTTTTGTAGAGGCTAGGCAGGGCGCGAGGAAGGAGGGGGGGGGTGGGTGTGGGTAGGGAAACAGGCGGGTGAGTGAGGGGGGGGGCATTGTGAGTCAGTCGATGAATGCTCGTGTTGGGCGTGGTGAGTGGTGAGGGTGCGGTGGTGCAAAAAAAGCTTGGGCTTGCGTTTTGCGGGAAGAGGCTTGGCGCGGATTGGCTTGGCGGTACTGTAAGCGAGGATCGACATCTCCATTGTGTGATATCATTGCTTACTCATCTCTTACTAAGCGCCCCTATTTATGTCTTAGTCATCATTTCCTATATATACTCTACATAGCATAAACAAAAAGAAACAACTTTCTACAGACCAATTCACATCTGATAGCATTAAAGATTTGAGACACACTTTTAAGTGATTCTGAAACTTAAACTTTGATTTGAGCTGATTTAATTCATATTTTAATTGTAAAAGTTTCAATACAATAATGTATAAATTACATATTCATTCTTTTTTCAGTGTTCATTACTACTTCAGTGTTAAGACTACAGAATAAAGAAACAAATTCTTATACTATGTTATATATTATTATTATTATTTGTTCTATTAACTCCCTATTCAGTCCCTATCTAGGTCTATGAGGGCGAATCGCCTTTGCAAAGGAAAAACCAAAATGGAAAACCTTAGTTCTGCCTCGCGGGCGCC
>JAABUJ010003160.1_pt1 | contig 18936 bp, 11 predicted proteins | sample 5559131 | NCBI WGS metagenome assembly JAABUJ01 (sample SAMN10711875, study PRJNA513366) | rock metagenome | isolation source: Antarctica rocks | place: Antarctica: Victoria Land, Mt New Zealand nord | collected 2016-01-07 | reverse complement strand
ACAGCATATTAAATACATACTGCATCTTCTGAAGCACTTTAAGAACTGAACAGAGACAATGAGTGTTATTAGTGAGTTAACAATTTATAAGCTGTAATATGCATACAATGATCTATTTGATCATCTTGAAAAACAGAATGAAGCAATCAGAAAGTTTAAATTGTTCTTCAGCACTGAGCTGCAGAATGTCATTAATGCATTAAAAAAGAAATTAACTTAATATTATAAAAAGATAAAAGTCAATCAAGAGTTGTTCTGTAATCTTGATGTTATATTGAATTTATATAATAAGCTTAACATGTACAATGTAGAATATTCTCAGTTCTCAATAAATATTACATAGCAAGACTGACATATTGTTTTAATAGAGAGAAGGCTGAGAAGATTTATATTCAAAGTATAAACTTAAGTTTCAACAATACTACAGGATTAACTATCAGCACTTGAAGAAAGAATCATTAAATGATGATTTGAGAATTCTTAACTCAAAGAAGAAGAAGACAATAGCAATGATGAGTTGCATAAAAAATGTAAAAAAGCATTAAAATACATCTGTGACAGAAAAAGTCTCAGATTATCTGCAAAAGTCTTCAATATTAGATGTGAACATTTCAATACTTGATTACTGAAAGCTGATGAAGAACTTAAAATCAGCAATGACACAGTTTGTAAAAGATATACTTGCAATTTCTGCAGTAGATGTTGAAGTTGAATGCTTATTCAACACAGCTTGAGATGTGATCATATATTGTCAAAATTGATTGAATTCAGACATTATTGAGAACATTATGCTGATTAAATATCATGATATGTTCACTCTTTCAGCAGAAGTGATAGAAATAATTAAAGAGAGATCTGCATTGACAATAATTGTTGATAGTGATGAGAAAGATTCATCAGCAGATAAGCTGAATTCAACAGTAACTGAATTACATACAGAGCTTTTATCAGATCATTACTTCAGTGATAATGATCTTTATGATGATAGTGACTATGAGAACAACATTAACTTCAGATCTTGTGACCATAATCAAGATAAGAACATTGACTCAAGACTTAACAACAATGATTATGATTAAACTTTAAACACAGAAGTGATATAATTAAGCATTATAAATATCTTGAACAGCACATACTCAGAATATGTAATCACTGATGATGATCATAGTTATGAATTAAGAAAGATTAAAGATCACATAAGTTCATTATCTGAAAGGCTCACTACAGCAATTGATGCATCAACTATTAAGATCATCAATGATGACTCAATAATCATTAGTCTCAGTCTTTAAATCATTTACTTAAACAACTCTGCTCAGAGTACATTGACTGTCAATATACACACAGTCTTGAATACAACACAATATTGATTAAAAGAGAAAAGTCTTCTTTATTAACAAAGTAAAAAATTATTAAAAGCACTGCACTTACACTCAAAAGCATAGATAGAGCACATTAAGTTCTTAACTGCTTCAGTATTATGATTTCACAAGAGATAGAATCTTTCATCTGTTGATATCATTAATGATTATTTAAAATCAAGAGAAATTCATTCTTTCTTATTTAAAGATGATGTTAACATTCATCAATTTAAGCATCAACAATCTCAGTAAACATATGCTTAACATAATTTCTAATTTGAACATCAGATCTCTTTACTCTTTCTATGCAGTTTATGAACACTTCAATTTTCTTAAATTGCTCATAATAAGCACAAGTTACATGCAAGCTAATATTATTGAGTGAAGTATTAAAATTGAACATGCTCAGATGTAGAAAACAATGTTTAAGAGTCTTTAAGAACATTTAGCTTTGCTTAAAACATCAGAATTCATTCTGATTCTCTGTATCTTCATTAACATTATCATTATCATCATCATAATGATCTTTATTCTTCTCATCATTATTCTGTATCTTCACTAAATCTTCAGCCTCTTGATCTGCATCATCAGTAAAGATTAAAGCTTGTGATGTTGACAGTTAATCTTTGTTGTTGATCTTAATTTATAAATATAGTTAATCAGCAAGAAGCTAATAGACAATTGTAAAGAGCATTATAATAAAGTAATATAATTATATCTGATCAATTTATATCTTAACTTCATCACTCTTTGACTTTGAAGTAGCAGCCTATGAAGTTCAAAATTTAGTTAAATCTCTGATAGACAAACAGTGCAGAATTAATATATTTTGTCTTCTTTTAATATTGTCTTTCTGATATCTGCATGTACAAGTTCATCAAATTTAAGAAAGATGCACTCATCATTAATGTTTTATTCAGCATCACTCAGACAGAAAAAATTACTGTAACTTTGCTTTCATCATTACTTAGCATCATCTCTGCTTCTTCATTCTTATCTACAGAAACATTGAACACTGTTGAGAGCTGATAACTATAGAATGAAATAACATTAGCTTTTGTTTTCAGACTCATTATAAAGAAATATTAAAAATATAATACACACTGATGATTCTTCTTGTCTGCTATGTGCTCTGAATCAAGTATGCTGCTATTAAAAACCTGCATAACAAGATTTAAATTCTTATCTTCAGCTATAGTAAGTTGTTCATAGCTATTAAATTGAATGATTCATTCTTAATGCTTAACTACTTCATCTAGACAGTTATCTCAACAGCTTTAAATATACTTGTTTATTTTTTCAATTTAATCATATCAGCACAGATTAAATGTCAAATAAAATTGATATATCTCTTCTTTAGTTATTAAGAAAGCACTTTTTGCTTTAAGAAGCTCATACAGAGCTTGTGTTTCTTTAGCAGTTATAATTAAGTTGTTTTGCTGAGCAGTATCTTCATTCTTCTTTTACTCAGTCATTACATTCTGATCTGTAAGAAAGATCATTATAAATGAAGTTAAAGTCTGATACAGAACATTATAATCATTTATTAATATTTATTATGCTCATTCTCTGCATATCTCTTAGCAACAATTTTCTTTTTTGTCTTGACTACATATTTTGCTCTTTAAACTTTCATCTTGAGCTTCTTGTATTCTGAATTATGTTTGAAATCTATATTCAATCTATTCATTGTCATATCATTCTGCTCTTAAGTCTCTTCAATATCAGCATCTGTGAATGTATTGATCACTGAAGAATGTGATGAGATCAATTTCTGAGTGATATCAAAATGTAAAGAACTTGATAAGAGAATAAATGAAGAGCTTCTGAGTTCTTGAATACAATTTAGTCTCTGATTTAGTATATACTTTGTGCATTATAATTGAGCATTATAATAAGAGGAGTTACATACTAGATTTTGAGTCAGAAGAAGTGAAAGAAGCAGCTGAAGTACTTTAAGACAGTGCAGCATTGAGTGTGAATTCAGAGTAGTTAATGAATGCTCTCATTCTTCTTTATTAATCAGCAAAGTCTTCTTTCTTCAGATGTGCAGCAATGTCTGAGACAGATAGATTAATTTCATTGATCTTTTTCTTTTTTTTCTTCTCAGATTGAGATGAGAAGTCTGATGTATCAATAGAATGTGTTCTTTTGCTGATGAATCAATCTCATTCAATAATGAAAAATGTGAAGTCTAATGCTTTTACTATGTTGATGAGTTGATCTAATTCAGTGATGAAAAGTGTGAAGTCTGATGCTCTTACTACATTAATGAAGATAATCTTTACACTCAGTTTTCTCTGTTTTGATGATGTATTTCTAAAATAAAAGTCAGCATCATATCTCTTCATTACTTACTTTACTTACATGATGCAAAAAGAAAATATAAAAAGCTTAATGCAAAAAGTAAGATGTTCTGTAGAAAGAAAATGTAAAAAGTGTTGTATTAAAAATAAATGAACTCACTAAGTCTCTATATTATTATTTGTTTATATGAATGCTGTGTTTTTGTTATCAGTGAATTTGTAGATAACTAAGATCAATTTAAATCAAGCTGCACAATTATTCAGATTTATTAATTCATGATCATTTCTTCTTAAGCTACTATCTGGGAAATTTAAAGCAATAAATACAATTTGTAAAGTGTAGTATCTCAATCATGTTAGTTGCAATTTCTTTATTAAGTATAGATCTTCTCACAGTAAAGAAACTGACATTAAAATTATGTTGTATAGCATGACAGAGTCACAACAAAAGTCAAAGTCACAAAGAAATATTAAGTAAACTCTAAAGCTTATGAATCTGACAATACAAGATTCATCAGAGAGAACAGAATATGAATTATAGATGAAGATTTATGAGATAGAATTAAGCTTATGAAATGAAAGCAAAGAACAGACTGTTAAGCATGACATCTTTAAAGAAGAAGATTGAATCATTAACAATTCTTTTTCTTTTAAATCAGTTTCTGCACAAAAAGAGTTAAGTGAGTCACATAATTACATCATTAAATTAGATTAAAATGCTCAATTCTAATACTCTCTGATCAGCTTACACAATGCAGCAGCAGCAGTATTGACAGAAGCTGCATTCTTTCATTTTAAATTCAGAATTCTTCTCACTGCTGATTGAAGAGATTTCTGATCAGTACAATGACAGCTTAAAGTGAAATTAGTTAGTCATTATAGATTTGCAGAAGATAAGTGAGACATATCTTCATACATTTTTTAAAAATATAAGTTCTTGCATATTAAGGATCTCTTTCATGACTTATTTATGATATAGTTGCTGAGCTACATAAGAAAGAAAATCTGATGACATCAGAAAAATTGCAAAAGATGAAAGCAATCTTTTATATGTTGCAGACTTACTAAAAAGATAAAGTGTACTAATTAATGTATTTTTGCTCTGTAGAGAATGAGTGATCTGATAATTAAGTTAATAATACTTACATATAATGCTTATAAAGCAGACATGTAGTCAAACAAAAAGAATTGTGTGCAATGCTAATTGAAAATGTTGCAATAGTAGCTGCTGTCAATATAAAGCTGCTTAATAACAGAAGTTAACTAATTCTGATTTAGTTCAGGCTGCCAAGAATAGCTCAATCTGACTCTGTTTAAAACTCAACTCTGCACAGAGTCAAGTCAGGTTGCAAAGTAGAGCTCAGTAAGTTAAGTTAAGTTCTAAAATCTGAGTCTGACTCAACTCAACAGCCACTTTAGACAAAGCTGCAGCAGAACAATTGTCTTAATTCTGAGATTATAAAATTAAGTTATTATGACAATGTAGATAAACTTCATTTTGAAACTGATGTCAAGAAGAATAACTATTATAATTATAAAAGATCAGATCATTTCACAAAGAACTGCAGAAGTTCTTTAAAAAAATTTAATTACATTAAAATTAATGTAGTTAAGACAAAAAAAGACAGAGTTTTGTTGATTACACTTTAGTAACAAAAATTAGATTAAAAATTATAAAAAAATTTAGCATTATAAAGAAAGATTAAGTCTGAATTAAATTTAATTAAATTTCTATCAGTGTACTGTTAAATACTGCAGCAAAGATCAATGTAATGTTTTAATGATATGTTATTACTCATTAATTAACATAAATTAATGCAGAACTTCTGAGATCAGAGCTTTTAAAAAGACAATATATTTATTGTTATAATATATATTTAATGAAGTATAGACTCATCAACAATTAAGAATAAGAACAAATTGAAGAGTAGTTATTTTATATTTTAAATAAAAATGAATCTGAACTCATTTTTAATCTTTTAGATCTAAAACAGCAACACATTCATATTGATTGTGACTTATATACATAACATTATAAAATAAAACAAATATCTCTGATTATTGATGAATTTAAAATGTTTATCAACAACATTTAAAATTAATCTGCTGTTTATACATTGTTGATAATGTCTAAATCAGATTCATCAACAACTACTGTACATGTTGTTGACAAAATGTCAATGCTATTTCAACAATACAATAAATACATAAATGTGTTCTTTAAAGAGAATGCTAACAAATTATTATCTCATTAAGATTATGATTATGTTATAGAGACAAAGAGACATAAATTACTTTATGATTCACTTTATAATTTGTTAAAAACAGAGCTACAAGTGCTTAAAGAATATTTAGATAACATTTTAGTAAAGAAATAAATATAATATTTTGTTAACTCTGCAGAAGCATCAGTTCTGTTTATTTTAAAAAATGAAGAGAGCTTATATCTATATATTAATTACAGAGATCTTAATAAGATTACTGTTAAGAACTGTCATTCTTTGCTGCTGATTAATGAGACACTTAATTGTTTAAGTGAAATTAAGATATTCATTAAACTAAATCTTAAGAATGCTTATTACTGCATTAGAATTAAGAAAGATAATGAGTGAAAGATTACATTTTATATATATTATAATTATTTTAAGTACATAATTATGTCATTTAAACTAATTAATGTCTCAGCAACTTTTCAAGTCTATATCAATTAAGCTTTAACTGAGTTAGTTGATGTTTTTTATATAATATATTTAAATAATATCTTGATCTATTTTAGTTTTCTAGAAGAACATTAAAGTTATGTAAAACAAATTCTGAAGTGACTTCAACAATTTAAATTGTATGCAAATTTAAAGAAGTGCACTTTTTATACTATATAGATAAAATTTCTTAAGTTTATCATCTTCATTACTGATGTTTTAATGAATCAACAATGAGTCAAAATCATAAAGAAATGATCAGTATTTAGAAGCTACTGTGAGATACAAATATTTTTAGAGTTTACAAACTTTTATTATTATTTTATACAGAAATATTTTAAGATCACTGCTTCTTTAACTGATCTGTTAAAAGGCAGCAAGAATGACAAGAAGATAGATACATTTAAATAATTATAAATGACAGCATAAATGTTTTGTAAACTTTACAATGTCTTTACATAAATATCTATTCTGATACACTTTAACTCAGAGCTAAGAGCTTAGATTGAAACTAATATCTTAATAATTAAGTTAGTAAATATTTATTTACAGCTTTAGACAGATACTCAATGACATTTTATTATCTTCTGATTAAGAAAGTTAAATCTAATTAAAATATGCTATGAAACTCATAATTAAGAATTGTTAATAATTGTAAAGACATTTAAACATTGATGATACTATCTTGAGAGTAGTCATTATCTTATTAAGATACTTATGAATCATAATAATCTATAAGAGTTTATGAATGTAAAATCATTAAATAGCAGATAAACACACTGAGTTATGAAGTTAGCTGCTTATGATTTTATAATTATATATTGATTAAAAAAAACAAATCTCATTAATGTGCTGTCAAGATGCTCTGACTACAAAGTTAAGAAGAATATAAATAGATTGCTATTAATATTGCAATAAAAGCTAATTAAATTATCTTAAAAATTAAAATTAAGCATTACTGCTTTAGTTAGTCAGATTAATGCTTAAAGCTTAGATTTGCAAATTATGCTGATCATTTTATTAAAAGAATATTGATTAAGCATTTAGACTGAAGATCATAACTGTTAAGAACAAGTTAATAAGAGATTTAGAAAGTCTTTATTTGAGAATGAATTGAAGAATGATGATTATATATTTAATTTATCTATATACAATGTAATAAAAGAGCTGCTTAACTCTGTTGCTAAAACTATTAATTGCAAACAGTTCATTCTATATGTATTGATTCAGAAAGTGACTGATAGTAAAATAATATATAACAAAAAATAATCATTCTTTTTTAAACTTATTCATCTCTTGCAGAACACTGATGTTCTAACAGTAAAGATGCAATAAGATTTAAAATTACAGAGTAACTGCAGTCATTAAGACATTGATGACAGTTTATGAATGTTTAATTTCACTGAATTACTTCATTATAAGAGCAAGATATACATATTATTTGACAAAGTCATTAAGAATGAGCTTATGAAGCTGTATTATGACAATGTTTTAACAGTACATTATAAAGTAAACAGAACAATCAATTTATTGTTTAGAAAGTATTATTAAGTTAATATAATGAATAATGTTTAAGAATATGTTGCTTTATATGCTGTATACTTAAGAATTTAAGTATTAAGACACTGCTTATATGACAAATTACAGTTGTTGTTATTATCTACTCAATCATAAAAGAAAATAACAATGAACATAATCACTGACTTGCTGTCTAGTAGATAAGAGACTGATGTTTATGACTTTATATTAATAATTGTAAATTGTCTTACAAAGATAATTTAATATATTTCTGTCATTAAAAAACTCACTGCAATTAAGTTAGCTGACATATATATTGAACAGATTATATGTTGCTATGAAGAATTTAAAGATATTTATTGAAAGAAATAAATACTCATACTATACTATGCTGTCTAGTAAAACTTCTAAATTATGTTGTCTATAAGCACATCTTAATCAAGAAAGTTACAGAAAAAGTAAAAAGAATGTTGACTACAGTCAATGTAAGCAGAGTTTTTACTCAGCTTTTGATATTAATTTTATTTTACTTTATAAAAATAATTAAAACATCACTTCTCAACACTTTTACTTAATGAGACTGCATCTATTAACTCTCATCAACAACAAACATCAGATGACTAAATGCATCATTAAGAGTTCAACAAATCATTTAAAAATTTAATTAATCATTAATAATGAGTTTTATAAGTTTAATGAATCACTTAAAAATTTATTTAAACAAAAACTTAATAAACTCATCAACAATTATCTTTTAATTGAGCATAAAGTCTATCTGAATCTAATTGTGCTTATGCAGATTACAGATGTTGTAATAAAAGACATTAATGTACTTTAACTGCTTATATACATATGCATTCTTAATTAAAATTAAAATGACTTGATTATCTTCTTTAAGCTGAATAAGTAAAGATACTTAATGAGCTTCATTTTTTTGAATGCTTATGCAATATAAATTAACTTTAAGATATTTACTTATACTTATGTCTCTTAATATCTGTTTAAGTCAGATCTCAATCTTCATACATATTAATATAATTATGTATTCAGTCTCAGTAATTAAGATGATGATAAACTTCTGTTTTTGACTTGCTTACAATATTAATTTATTTTTAAGCATATAAATGTACTTTAGAATTAATTTTTGATTCTGTTTATCTAAAGTATAATTAAAGTTAGAGTATTTAAGCATTGCTTGACTTTCATTAAGACTGTACATAATGTTAAGATTAATGATTAATTTTACATACTGCAGTAATTTCTTAAGTATGTATTCATAATGCTCTGCAAAATTACTGAGATATGAACTTAATTAACTTAATGCAAAGATGATGTCTGATTAAATATAAATTGTTATATACATTAAACTTTTAATTATCTATTAATACTGTCTTTAATTTATTCTTTAATCAGTTAAGTCAACAAAATAAAAAGCATTATATCTGTTAAGTAAAATGCTGATGACTCTGTATTTATTAAATTGCATATAAAGATTCTTTAATATCTTATTTATGTAATGAGTCTGATTTAGACATAAAGTTCTCATTTTGCAATTATGTATAATTTAAATATCAAGAATTTTCTATATCTCTTTTAAGTTCTTAACTTTGAACATGTTCACAAGAGCTTGCTTAAATCAGAGAATGTATAATAGATTTGTTGAAGTCATAACAATATTGTTTATATAAAGAAGTAGCATAATTCTTTTAATGCTGTAAAGAAGAAGACAGAAATCAGTTTTGCTTTAATAAAAATTTAATTTAAGCAGTTCAGTAACACATTGTTTATATTAATTCTGTGTAACTTGCTTAAGATCATAAAGACTGTGCAGTATGTGCAGAATATAATTAAATGTAATATTGACTTCAAAAAAAGATATTATATAGATTATTTTCTTCAGAAAGAATTCTGTGAAGACATTCTTAACATTTACTTAATGACACTTTAAATTCTTGAGTGCAACAATAGTCAGAAAGACTTGCAAAGTGTTAAATTTAATAATGAGAATAAAGATATTTTTATAATTAACATTATATGTCTATAAAAAGTCTCTTATTACAAGTCTTGCCTTAAGCTTGTTTAAGAATTCATTGATGTTCAGCTTAAATTTAAAGACTTATTTACTAATTATAATGTTGACTTTTCTTAATGACACAGTCTCTTTTTATATTTCATTTATCATTAAGACTGTCAGCTCTATATAAATGATATTCTTTTACATTTCTTCTCAGATTAAGTTTTTCACTGCTTCAGCATAGATGACAAATGTTAAAATATTAAATCTAATCATAAAGTTTTCTTTATCTATAAAGAATACTGTAAATATCAGCATAGCTTTTAATATTTTAATTAAGAGCTCATTTACATCTTAATTGTCATCATTGTCATTTCTCTTTCATTTTAAAATCTTAATGCATAGAAAGATTCTGACTTCTTTAAATGTCATCATTTTAATTTAATCAATATTGATCTTTTTATCTGATGACTTATCTAGATTAACTGCAGTCAACTTAATCTTATGTTGTTTATCTTAAGACTTATTAATCTTAATCATAGTTAAGTCAGACTGCATCTTACTGTTTTAAGTTATAAGTATTTAATTTAAAGCTATAATCTTCATAATGATTAACTTCTTCTGTAAACATTCAATGAATCTTCTATTTAAAAGAACATTTAATATCTATTATTATAGTTTAAGATCAACAGTGTCTCTCTTCTTGCTTTTAGCAAACTTTACAGCATGATTCTTAATGATGTGCTTAAGATCTGAAGCTTAAAGCTAATATTGCTTTGTGATTTTCTCAATGTAGCTTATAAAGATTTTTACTTGTTCTTAATTTATGAATTTGTCACATCTATCTTTAGATAATAACTTAAGATCAACATAGCTGTAGTATTTACATTCTTATATATGAATGTAATTGATGAATAACTTTACATCAGTAAAAGCTTTCTTAAAAGTTATTTACTTATTATTAATTAAGAAATCAGTTGCTGTTTAATTATAAAGATAAATATCTGTTTATGCTGTCTGCACTCAGAACTTTATTGATAATTGTATCTCTTTAATTATGATATACATTAAGTTCTCAGTGATTCAAATAACTCTTTCTGCAATGTCATTTTGAATTAACATGTAGAGCACTGTGTATTGCAGTGTAATGTTGAGAGACTTACATCAGTCATTTAAAGTGAATTTTAACTTCATTTCATTGTTACTTTGTACAGCAAGAATCTTTGCACTGATCTAAAGTTTAATCTTTAATTATTATTTTTATAATGTCTATGAGATCTTATCATGTTGCTTCAGCAATATTGTTTACATCTTTCAGAAATGATTATCTACTATCTTCAAAAAGTACTAATATCTATTAAATAACAAGAATAATGAACTGTATATGTCAATGAAGACAAGAATGAAAATATTAGTCTTTCTTTTACTTACAGTGTAATCTTACTTATTAATGAACTTAATTAGAGCACAAACTTCACATATATTCTTATTGTTCTCAATAATAAGAATTGACTTTTCAAGAATTGTCATCTTGTAAAGATTATATAACTTTATGAAATTAAGATGAGCAAATTATTAATGTTAAAGTCTGTAAGTCTTGATCTTTTTATTTAATGATGCAGTGTTGATGTCTAAAAAGTTAATTATAAGATTATGTTTATGAGTCTAAACATGCAGACTTATATCTGAAGCAATAACAGAAAAGATAATCTCTGAATGTGATATATACACTGTAAATATCAAAGCAAATTCATTAAGACTCTTTGCAATATACTTAATTATATAGACTTCATTTTACTTTAATGCTTCTATTATAATCTTGTTATGTTTATTATACATTTAAAGACAGTATTGATTAAAGCTTTTATACAGTTTCATTTTGCATATCTGCTTTTTTAACAGAAGATTGATCTTAAGTTTAAATATGTAAAGTGTTAAACTCAATCTTACAGAATTTTCTGATCTGACTTACATAATGATTACTTTACAATAATAAAAGTATAAATGTTCTTTCTTAACTTTAATTTGCTGACATCTTATTCATATAAGAAAGTCACTGAAGAGTTAAAGTTAATCAGTTATGTATAAAAAGAATTTAAAGTCTATAATTCATTTAGATTTAAACATCTTACTGACAGTCTTCTTAAATAGAATAACAATTTCATTATTAACTTTCTTTTTCTTTTTAAATTCAGAGAAGAAATCATCATCATTATTATCATTAATTTCTGCATTAAAGATTCTGTATCTCTTTTCTTTTTCTTTATAAACTGACTTTTAATACAACTTAACTGCAGTTAATCTGTACAGCTTAATTACAATTAATTTGCTTGTCTTCTTTTAAATATTTTGCTTAACATCAGAAAGAAATTTACAATCTTTAATGAAGTGAGAGTTGTTGCAAAGAAAGTACTTAATAAAGTAATGAGAAAAATAATCATTATTTAAGCTGAATGATCTGTAATAATGTTGCTTAATATTAGCTGCATAGTAATTTAATGAACTGCAATTTTAATTTATTAAACATTAATCTTCTTTCTATTTATCTACTTACAAGACAATAACAGTCTCATTAATCTTAAATTATATTTCTTTTTTTTAAGACTTTTATAGATCTCTCTTAACATCTAAATTGTTTTAAGTGTCAATGACATTATAAATTACAACATATTTAATTAATAGCACTTAAAGCAATGTTTAAAATCATCATTCTAATTTAAACAACTCAGTCATATCAGACTGAATTGCAGCAATCTTTTTGTTAAGTTTGTTTAAATAAGTTTATATTTCTTTAATGAATACATTTTTTAACATTTTATATTCAACAAACTTCATTAAATATTGTCTCTCAGTTATCTGCAGCTTCTTCTTATATTTAAACTTTAACACATTTCAAATATTTTTTGTGTTAATTTTATTCATTAAATATTCTTAATTATTTATATTTATGCAGATAATAAATCAATATAAAGTCTTTACATTAATTTTCTAATTTCTAAAGCTGAGACTGCTGAGAAAAAATGAATCTAAGAATTCATTAATTAATATGTTAACTATTAAGACTTCAATAACATTTTATAGATTTTCTTTTATCAATTATTTTTTTATAAAAATAAATCATTGATTACAGTTCTTATAAATGAGAATTGAGATGAGTTGTTGTTTTATAAAGAAGTTATTGAAGTTTATGATGATGATAGTTGATATGTAGTATAAGAAGTGAATAAAGTAAAATAACAATGTATGCATTGAAGATAATATAAATAAAACAAATAAAAAGCTTTTATATCTTTTATTTTGTAAGATAATAGTGCTTATTTATTCTGATAATTCATACTAAGCTGCTGAAGAACAGTGCTCTTTGAGTAATTATAAATGCTGATTTTTATTAAAATTAATTCTTTATGAATCTTTTAAATTAAACATACTTAACTACTGCAGAACAGTGCTTTCTGAGCAACTATAAATGCTGATTTTTTGCTGAAATTAATTTTCTGTAAATCTTTTAAGTCAAATATACTCAGCTACTGCAGAATGCTAATTCTACTAAAGTCAAATTTATTATAAATCTCAATAATCAGTGATACTGCTAGAGCTGAATTGACTGTGAACCTTAAAAGTTGACATATTTAGCTATCATCATACTAGAAGTATGTACTTTCTCTGAGAAGCTTTTTGCTAACTTGAGCTCATAATTTATTGAAAGAAATGAATATTCATATTATACTATGTCATTTAGTGAAATCTCTAAATCATATTGTCTATGAGCACATCTTGATTGAGAGAGTTACAGAAAAAGTAAAAAAAATATTAACTGTAGTTAATGTAAGCAGAGTCTTCATTCAGTCTCTGACACTAGTTTTATCTTACTTTATAGAAGCAGTTAAAACATCACTTCTTAACAATATTGTTTCAGACTGAGAATCAATCTTTATTAATGTATATTGATTTAAATTCTATTATCAACTTTAAATGAAGTGAAGATTAAGCATTATCTTTTATTTACAAATCAATGATTAAATTAAAAGACAGAATCAAACTTTAAAACATTATCTACATTATTATTGTTGTAAAGAACAAAATAACTGAGTGTTTTTTCTGTTAATGATAGAGTTTACATATGTAAACAGAAAATATGTAACTATTAATTGAACATCATTTAAGATATTAATGAGCTATTATTTAAGAATTGCTCAACATGTTAAGAACAGCATTTATAAAGAAGAGATGTCAGCAGCAAAAGACTGAGCATAGTAAATGAAGAAATCTGTATTACAATAATAAAGTAATAATAAGCTGCTGTAAAAGTGCAAGTTAAGTACTTTAACAAAAATTATGTTTAAAAAAGCTACAACATTGATGATTTAATGCTATTGTTTATTAAGAACTTGAAGCAATGCAGATTAAGTAAGAAACTGTTGTATAAATTTATTAAATCTTTTTAAATTATTAATCTTATTAATAAATAAGCATACTAACTGACTCTGTCTGCTCATTATAGAATTCATAATATATTTTATGTTTTATATTTAAAGTTTTATAAATGCTGTTTAAACAATAATTCTTTGTTAAAACTGCTTTTTTCAAATCTCATAAATGACAAGAAAAAATACAAAATTGAAGAGATCTTAAACAAGAAATAAAGAAAAGAACAGTTACAATATAAAGTTAAGTGAATAGAATATTTAACAGAATATAATGAATAATTTTGAGTAAAGAATATGAGAAGTGCAGAAGTGTTGTAACAAGAATATGATGTAAGAGAAGAGAGAAAGTGCAAGCATAAATGAAGTTTAAAAAATTAAAAACTTCTATCAAAAAAATTTAACATAATATTATCTAAAAGAAGCAAAGTCAAAACACAATTAATACATCAGCAAAATACTATCAAATCACTTCATTATCTTTGCATCTGTGTTGCTATTAGAAACAGAAGACAAGAACAGTAACTGTTTATTGATGTTATAATTATTGTTAAAGTAATTAAGTTACAGCATTGAGTCATAAAAGCTTTTTGAGATGTTGTTACTTAATTAAAGAAAGAAAAGCTCATACTTGAAGTGAAGTAAGCAACATGATGATGACAGCAAAGTGTAAGAAAATTAAAAAAAAAAAATTATAAAGTAAAAGATATTTAACATAAATGTCTGCATCACAGTGACTGCTCATTACTTTTAAATTATAAATAACAATAAATTGTAAATCTCTGCAGACTTGTGATGACTGCTGTGATGTTTCATAATATAAATAATGTAAATGATGATATATTTAATAAATGATGTCTATATATGATCAAGATGATGCTGAAGTCAAGATTAATAAACATCATTGACTGTTATAATGATGACATGATTGACAAGTATATATAAGTTATTAATTTAACAGTTAAAGAATGCAGAGATCTATTATCATTAATACATTACAAGATAATAAGAAACTTTCTATCAAATTAAATTACATAGCTTTCAAAGCATCTTGCAATAGTTGCAATTTTGATTTTCAACAACATTGCATTAATTGATGTTGTTGCTGATATGCTTTGAACAGCAGAGACAATAGAGAGAATTTAATTTGTTGTTGATGTAATAATTATGATGTGACATTGAAATGATGTCAGTATGAGTAAATAAGAAAATAAAGAAATTACTAAGAGTATGATGTTGTGAAGTGATGACATTCTTAAGAGCTGAGATAAAAATAAAATTAAGATGCAATATGTGTGATGACATTACTGCAGAAAAAGAATGTGATATGTAATACAGAATAGAGAGATATTTACTGATTGTAATTTTAGATTTAGTGTTCTTTTAAGTAACAGATTTCTTGCAGATTAATTGTGTTTTGAGAGTGATATTCTGTGATGTTAATGATGCAGTAACAGTCACTGAGTAAGCATTTTCAATTAAATTCATTAACTTTCTTACAAATCAACTACATCTCAAAGATGATGTTCTATGATGTTAACAGCACAGCAACAGTCATTAAGCAAGCATTTTTAATTAAATTTATTAACAATGACTCATCTACAGCTTGAGAAAGCAAGGCTGAGATGTGAAAAGATAGTATTTCATTATTAAAAAGATTGAATAAATATAACTGTGTCTGCATATAACAGCAGAGTCTTTACTGCTGTCTTTTCTGTATAACAACATTATTTAAAGCATATATTTCATCATTGTTGTGCAGACATTTTGTCAGCAGATTTATCTTAAAATACTTATATTTCTTATGCTTAATATTTTTCTTTATCTTATTCTGTTTCTGTGTTTCATTTCAGCAGAGCAACTATATCAACAATGTTACTTATAATATTTATTGCATTCTTAACTAACTTAGCTTTTACAGACTTGATCTTCAGAACTGACTTTGATGAGTTTGTAGACTGAGTGTAAAGTCAGGTTAAGTTGAAAAAAAGTGCACCTGACCTGAACCTGCACTAGAGTTCAGGTCAGGTTGAGTTGAGTTCATGCATAGATCAACTTTAATGTAATTGCCACTCAGTTGAGTCAGCCACTCAGTCAAGCCACCTCATTAGCCACAAACATTCTCACATTCACCTCATCATCATCACACATTCACAATGATCTCAGATGAATCAATTAAGTCAATTTCTGATATTTTCATGCAATATAGCCTTGCCTTAGCTGATTTAAACAATGATTCATCAGTTTCTCTTTGCAAGATTGCTTAAATCTATAATTTATCTTAATCTATTCTATAAGCTCATTGAAAAGAAAGATAATCAGTAAAGATCTTTTAGATAAATCAACAATAATTGTTAATGCATGAGAAAAATGCTCTAATTTAATGAATCAATACTATGACAGCTTAAAAGTAATCTTCATAAATTGAATAGCTGAAATTCATGATAAAGTATCTAATGATGATCAAAGATGATCTGAATTCTTTAAAACAACATTGATATAAGAATTTTCTGCATTAACATTTAGACTTTAAGACACAGTATAGCTGCAATCTTAATTAGAATTGAAAGAATGCTGAGAATCTTGAAATCATTTAAAAATAATTTAATTTATATAATTTTACATGAATTCAGCATGATATTTTGAAGTCAGACATATATAACATGAATAAAAAGAAATTTGCAATGAGTATTATAGACAGCTTTAAAGTTCTAATATAATGCATAGAAGCATAAGTTTTCAGTGTTCAGACTAATAATTAAAATTAAGTATTTCTTATTAAATATATATTGTTTAATGACATTATTTTTTCATTCTACTTCATTTTCAAGAACAAGCTGATACAGCAGACATAATTAAATTCTGTTAAGAATGATTAAACTGTTTTATAAGTCAATGATAATGATTAAATTATTAATGTAATAGAGCTTCAGTGACTTAAGATTTTCAATTTATATATTAAAACTTAAATTTAAGACATTCATCAATTATTAATACTGAATGATTACAAAAATTATGTCTTTACTGACTTTATTTAGTACTGCTGTGATCACAGCATTATGACTTTATATCTTTCTCTGCATTTAATTCATTTGCTGTAGTCATTGAATGTTAAAGTCTTTAAATCATTGAGCAAAATCTATAAGAAGTGTATTTATACTTATTTACATTATGAAATTATTAATGTCAATAAGCTGAACTTTTTATGTTATTATTAAAAGACTAAATTGACAGTAATTACAACTTAAAACATTCTGAATACATAATAAAATATAAATCTTATTCTGTTTAATTCTTTCATTATTATTTTAAAATTATCTTGATCAAAGATCTCACTCTATATCTTCTTTACAAATTTCAATAAAGTTTAAGTCAACATTGCTGTCACATTTAATACAGCAATCTGAATCAATCAATTTGTAAATGAGATCATAATAAATATGATATCATTATTATATATATATATCTTAAATCTAAAAGACACAGCTCTAACAGCTATGACAGATAGAACAGTTCTACAGCAAATTAATTAAAAGCTGCTTAATAAACAGAAGCAACAGTAGAAGAAGTAGTCATAAAAGAATGTTGAAAATGCTTGAGTTCTTATTGTTAACAAGAATAAAGCTATGATGCAGAAGACAGAGAAGAAGATGAAGAAATTGACTGATAAAATAGCTAAATATTATGCATTAAGAGGCAAAGTTGAATTTGTGAAGCTGATTTGAAAGAAAATGCTTATGAATAATTCAGTTTTCATGTAGTTAGTTTAGGGAAGTGGTAATCTCAATAATTCAAGGTGTTTTGACAAGAATTAATTAAGTGACAGTGAGGTGGCTCGACTGAGTGGCTGACTTGACTGGGTGGCGATTACGTTACCTACAACCTGCGCGGGTACCTGCACGCGGGTGGGGCTAGCCATTATGGGTAAGGTCAGGGCTAGGGCTCAAAAATGTGGAAGCTTATTGATATATTAGTCATAATAAATTACACCTTAACTAGCCATATAGGGATAAATTACACGGTCGCAAGATATATTACTGAATAAGTTACGAAAATCATGACTTTTCGCGAAGGTGCGCGTTAGAAACACACATTAGTAAGCATGTGTATGTGCTTACTAAGCGCATACACATGCTTACTAAGCGCATACACATGCTTACTAAGGCCATATATAACCCGCGAAAAACCTGTGACCCTATGTGGGTTGGGTCGGGTTAACCCGCACCTGACCCAGCTGGATAAAAGTTAGCCCAACCCGACCTGATACCTGGACTCAACCCTGACCCGCATGACCTATAGGCAACCCACACACCCAGCCTATGAGTTTGTTAACTTATTAATGTTTAAGATTGTGTTGACAGACAGTGTCTAATGATGAATGCAATAAAACTTAAAGATTTCTTGTTGCATTTCTTTATATTTATATGAATGCATTTCTTAAACTGCAACATTTGTCAAAAGTGAGCACCACACTTTTAGCCACAGCTATTGTGAGTTATATATCTAACAACATTGTTAAAAAAATATTAATGTCTTAAATGCTATATGTACAGAAATTGCTAACAATTCTGCTGAATTCTTAATGAAAGACACAGCAGAGAGAATATTTCTCTT
>JAABUJ010003156.1_pt1 | contig 18941 bp, 21 predicted proteins | sample 5559131 | NCBI WGS metagenome assembly JAABUJ01 (sample SAMN10711875, study PRJNA513366) | rock metagenome | isolation source: Antarctica rocks | place: Antarctica: Victoria Land, Mt New Zealand nord | collected 2016-01-07 | reverse complement strand
GGCAAGACCGGCGAGCGCTACCTCCCGGAGGCGGCCCGCGAGGCGCTCTCGGACGACGAGTACAAGCGCACCACGCGCAAGAAGCAGGCGGACACCGCAAAGGGGAGGCAGCACTCCGCGCAGCCCGTCGACGTGGCAAAGAAGACCGGCGCGGTGCGCCGCGCCTCGGAGCACGAGGCGATGACGCGCGCCGCCCTGCTGGAGGAGGCGCGCAACGCGGGCATCGCCGGGCGCTCGAAGATGAAGAAGGCGGAGCTGGTGGCGGCGCTGAAGAAGTAAGCAAGGTTGAGGCTCTGCCTCAACCTTCGCCAAAGGCAAGCCTTTGAAACGCCTTCCTTAGGACGACTGAAGCATATCGTTTTGAACAGAACTCCGTTCAAGACAGTTTGCAACTGGCGTCATCTGGCTGCTCAGTCACTACACCGGCGACACTTCCTAAACCCGGCTGTGGCGAAATGCTGTGCTGAGGCATTCTGACTCGCCGTGCTAATGGTGTCGCCGCTGCAGCCAGCGAGGAGAAACCAACACGATGTTATGGGAAGGATCAAGCGCCGAGGTATGGGATGCAGATCACCTGCGCATCGCCACCGACGCCGCCGGTGTTTCCCTGTGGTCGTGGAACGTCGACACCGACGAGATCGCGATGGACAAACGGGCACATGCCCTGTGGGCGGTGCCCATGAGCGGGCAGGTCACCTTCGAGGATCTTTCAGATCGCATCCACCCCCAGGATTTTGACAGGGTGAGGGCCGCCTTCGCCGAGACACGGGCAGTTCTGGGCGTCTACGAGATCGACTTCCGCATCCTGCATGGGGAAGACGTTCGGTGGATCTCGGCCCGGGGCCAGGGAGAGGACAGGGGCATTGTCGGACGAGTCATGTTCGGGGTCTTCCTTGACGTGACGGACCGCAAGGAAGCCGAGGAAGCCCGCGAGCTGCTGGCGGGCGAGATGAGCCACCGAGTCAAGAACTTGTTCGCCATCGCGTCGGCGCTGACCGCGATCGCCGCACGTTCCGCGGCGACGACGACGGAGATGGCTCGGGACCTGACGCAGCGGCTGACCGCGCTGGGACACGCCCACGATCTCGTGCGCCCCACCCGTGGCCAGGCAGAGGACAAGGCCGCGCTGCTCGGCGACCTTTTCGCTATCCTGCTCGCGCCCTATGGCGACGAGAGAACCGTCAGCGACCACATCCGCGTCTCTGTGCCGGAGGTGCGTGTCGGGGAAACAGCGGCGACGACGCTGGCTTTGATCGTGCACGAGCTGGCGACCAACTCAATCAAGTACGGCGCGCTTTCGGAGATACGCGGCACGCTCGACGTGGCCTGCGACGCGAGTGGCGACGAGGTCGTGGTGATCTGGACTGAGCGGGGTGGTCCACCCCCCGTCAGGCCCACGGGGCCAAGAGGCTTCGGAAGCAGACTGCTCACCCAGAGCGTGTCCGGTCAGCTTGGTGGCTCCATCGCGTTCGACTGGCCGCCCGAGGGCGTGATCGTGACGTTGCGGATGAACAAGGCCCGCGTCGCGCAGTAGCAACCCGGGCGTCCCCGAACCGGTTGCCACGATGGCCCGCTCGGCTAGGATCGAAGGGTCAAGCGTCTTAGAGCGTCCACGATCCTTTTCAGGTCATACGGCTTGCCGATGAAGACAGCAGATGGCTTCAGCACGCCAAGTCGGGTCATAAGCTGTGCTGCGTAGCCGGACACGACCAGCAAAGGGATCATGGCGTATTGACGTCGGGCGCGCATGGCTAGGTCGATGCCGTCCAGTGTGCCGGGCATCTGCACGTCAGTGAACAGGACATCGAAGTGGTCGGAGGTGTCGAGCAACCTTGCGGCTTCGTCGCCGTTCCAGGCCTCCGTCACCTCGAAGCCCTCGTCCCGAAGGAACTCGGAGGTCACCATCCGGATAAGGCCCTCGTCCTCGACGAGCAGGACCCTGACTGCTGCCACTTTCCTCTTCCGCCAAGGTTTTCCTGGCTACATTGAACCAGAGGTTTACGTGCAGCCACAGGCGTTGGTCTCTGGCTGACTGAACACGATCCCGCGAGACGATCGGTCAAGCGCCATCCGTGGGGTTCAGCGACCAGTTTGTATCACTCTGTCAAACGACCGTTTGACAGAGTGATACACATTCTACTGCTCTCAGGAGAAAGCACTTTTAACAAAACATGTGCCCTATAAAACCATAATCATTCCATGTATCTTTGCGGTCACTAGGCCTACTACAGAAATAAGATGAACCATTATTCTGCCGCACGGCGAAGGTTTGCAAGCTGACGATGCTGATGTACCATCCGGTATACCTTGCGGCAGAGAGGCAACCAGCGTGGCGAGAACCAACCAGCATGACCAGGCAAGCAAAGTTGGTCGATCCGCGCTTCGAGAAGGTTGGGACCGATCCAGCGAACTACTTCAACATCCACATGGCACTGTCAACTTGTTGGATTGAGGTCGCGGTGGTGGGCGATACGGACGGCGTGCTCGTGATTACGCCCCGGCGGCGACGCCGGTGACCTCGGCCCAAACCTGAAAGGCTTGGGTCCGGGCGGTTCGATACTGGGCGGCTGGAACTTGGTGACGGTGGAGGTGGAAGAGGTTGTTGATCCCGTCATGGGCGGACAGGAAACGCTGCGCCTGGCCGGCCGACTTGAACCGCTTCATCTGCCGCTCTCACCGTCGCGTCGGCTGATGCGAGTTCTCCGCCCGGTTGTTCAGCCCCTTGTGCTTCCTGTGCTCGACCGAGGGCATCACCTCTCGCCTGGCCGCCCCATAGCTCGCCAGCTTGTCGCTCACCATGACGCGAGGTGGGCGGGTCTGCCGCTTCATCAGCTTGCGTAGCAGCCGCTTGGCGGCCCGTGTGTCGCGCCGCCTCTGCACCAGGATGTCCAGCACCATCCCGGTCTGGTCGACCGCGCGCCACAGCCAGTGCTTTACCCCGCAGATCGTCAGCACGACCTCGTCCATGTGCCACTTGTCCCCGGCCGCGGGCAGCCTGCGGCGGATCTGGTTCGCGAACGCCTGGCCGAACTTCAGCGCCCACTGGCGCACGGTCTCGTGGCTGACGATGATGCCGCGCGCGGCCAGCAGCTCGTCCACCATCCGCAGCCTCAGGGGAAAGCGGAAGTAGAGCCAGACGGCGTGGCTGATGACCTCGGCCGGGAAGCGGTAGCCGACGTAGCTGGGAACAGCGCACGGTGTCATCCCGTCCCGCTACCTGGCTCAGCTCCATCTCACAAGCCGGCCAGCCGCCAAGTTGACGGTGCCTCGTCGAGTGCTGGCTCTCGCTGCTGACGCGACGTTGCCTGCAGCGGGGTGCATTTCGCACCACCGCCAGTCTGGAAGCCGCGATCAAGAGCTACATCGACCAGACAAACGCAGCGCCGAAGCCGTTCGTCTGGACCAAGACGGCTGACGACATCTTCGCCAGCATCAGGCGCTTCTGTCAGAGAACTTCTAACTCATACCACTAGGCTACCGCTCACCCATAACCTACGAAACGGACACAGAGGCTGCCCTGACCGAGACATAGCCGCCCAAGCCCGCAAACCGTCCACCAAGGCGGGGCAATCCCACGCAGGCACTGTACCGGCCCGGGGGCGAGGCGTCGCTGCACGACGCGGTCGGGATTGAGGAGGCGGGATTGTCCCATGGTGCCGGAGTAACGTCTCGTTAAGGCCCAGCCGGTATGGTCGTCCGGATTAGGGACAGCCGGGGATTGTCGGTTTTGACACCGCCAGGGTGATGACCGTGCAGCAGGAAATGTACAACAGCACCCACTCGACCCTGGTGTCAGTTAGCAGTTTAGCGGTGCAGCTCGACAAGACGACCTCGGTGACGCCAACACCGGTGCAGCAGAACCTGTCCGCGGTGTTCGCCACGATTGCAGGCCCGCGCGATGGCAGCAACACCAACACCTTCCAGCTTCTGACCCGTCCTTGCGGGCAGCTCAAGCATACCACGCCCACCCAGAACGTGCCGGGCGACCTCACCTTAGTGCGCACGCTGAATCTGACCAACCCGGACCTGATGCTGGTCGTGGACGCGCACTACCGGTACACGCCGCTGTTCTTCAGGTTCATCACCGGCCCGATCGACTTCTGGTCCTCCGGCTACTGGCCGATCCGCAGCTTCGATCCCGGCGCGGCGGCCGGCGCGCGCTGGACCCGCTACGACATCGCGAACCAGAACGGCGGAGCCAGCAAATGCAAGGGCTACACCTGATGCCGACGCGGCTGGCCGGATCGCGGCGGAGGTTCGGCGACCGGCGCGGCGCGGTCGCGATGATCTTCGGGCTGTCGGTCGTCCCGCTGGCGATGGCGGTCGGCCTGGCGTCGGACTACAGCGTCTACGTCAAGGTGCAGTCGCAGCTCAACCTCGCCGCCGACACCGCGGCGATGCAGGCGGTGCGCGTCGCCTCCGAGGTCAGCGACACCAACGCCGACGGAACCATCAAGTCGGCGTCCGCCTATCAGGCCGACGTGCAGACGGCGGGCCAGCAGGCGGGCCAGCAATGGTTTCAGGCGCAGATGGGCAACCTGGTCAACGGCTCGGTGCCGGCCGGCAACATCGCCGTGAACGTGTCCTACAATGCCACCGGCAGCAACCGGTTCAGCGCGAACGTGTCGTACACCGGAACGGTGCCGACGAATTTCGGTGGGTTGTTTCACGTTCCCAGCTTCAACGTCGGCAACGGCGGCGGTTCGACCGCGGTCATCTCAAACACCTTCGTCGAGGTGCTGATGCTGCTCGACAACTCGGGGTCGATGCTGATTCCATCGACGTCGGCAGGCATCGCGCAGATGGAGAGTGCGACGCCATGCAGCACGAAAGGCCTTTCACAGGGCGGCCGTGGGATGACTGACTCTCGCGGGGCGGGCTACTGGTGGAACTGGGACTACACAGGAAATTACGGTTATAATTACGGTTCAAATAGCCCGCCCCCTGCCAGCCCAATCAACGGGAACTGCGACCCTGCCTACACCGGGAACAAGGCAGCCTGCACCTACGCTCCGGCGATGCAGAACATCAGCAGCTCCAACACTTGGTACTGCACCAATCAAGGTGGTTACAAATATACGAGCAGTAGCGGCCAGACCTATTACCGGGTCCAGGCACCCTGCGCATTTGCGTGCCATAGCGATTCCAGCGGCAACGGCAACGATTTCTACAGCCTTGCGAGAAATGCGGGCATCGAGCTGCGCACGGACGTGGTGCAGAGTGCTGCCGCGAACGTGATCCAGGCGCTGAGTAACAAGCAGCAGCCGAACCAGTTTTCCGTAGGCGTCTATGCGTTCAACAACACACTCTCGGCGGTATGGCCAATATCGGGCGAAGCGACAACGGATTTGACAACAACCCAATCCAAGACCAAGGCCATGACGCCGCCGGTGACAGTGTCAAAACCCGCCCCTATCGGCAACACGGATTTCAAAGCTAGCATGCAGTCGCTGAGTCAGAACGTGACCAGCGCCGGCAATGGCACTACGCCGACAACCCCGTTCAAGAACCTGTTCATTGTCACTGACGGGATTAATGACCCGAACTATGACTCCGCGATCGACGCGATGAACGCGGCGAGCAACGAGAGCTGCTCGCAATTCTGGGCCAAGGGCTTTGACGTCTATGTTCTCTACACGCCCTACCTGCCATTGCCCTCCGGGAAGTATCAAACCGTGGTCATGCCATACTCCGAACCGGCGCAGACCGGCGCCACCGCGGCCAACGTCGCGGCACTCCAGGCATGCGCCCGCTATCCCTCGCATTTCTTTCAGGCGACCAACCCCACCGCGATCAACACCGCTATGCAGATGATGCTTGCTTCGGCGCTGAATTCGCCGGGCCGCGTCTCGAACTGACGTGTCGGCGGTGCGGGCAGGCCAAGCCGGGGTCACGCCATGGAACGGGGTCTTGGCCACTTTTGGTGATCATGCTGCGAGCAGGAACCTGCGTTCGAGCAGGTCGAGGCTGGCTCGACCATACATCTGGCGCTTGAGGGTCTTCAGCCGGTTGATCTGTCCCTCGACCTGCCCGTTGCTCCAGGCCAGCGTCACCGCGGCACGCACGGCGTCGTAGTCCGATGATAGCCGCCTAGCGAACCTCTGCAGTGCCGGCACTGCGCTGTCCTGCGTGCGCTGCAGCCAGGGATCGAGGCGCTCCGGCTTGCGCCCGCGCACCAGGGCGGCGAACTCTTCTGCCAGGGTCATCGCCGTCGCAAGGATGGGTGCGGTCTCGTGCAGCCTGGCCAGCAGGGCCGTCTCCTCGCTGCCTCGCCGATCCGGCGGGCGCAGCACGGTCCACGCCGCGGTGCGCGGCGTCAGCACCTGCCTGGGTGCGGCGACCAGGGGCAGTCTGGGCCTTGCCTGCGGGCGGTGGGGCACCGCGCCTTGCTGCGCGTCGCGGAGACGGTTGAGGTAGCGCAGCACCGTCGCGTAGTTGCCCGTGAAGCCCTTGGCCCGGAGGTCGCGCAGCGTTTGCCTGCCGTTGCGCTGTCCCTTGTTCCAGCGCTCGATGATCCAGTCGCGCCACGGGTCCATGGAGCTTCGCCCGGCATCGCTGCGGCCTTTGCGTTCGGGGAATGCCTCGCTCCTGAGATGGCGGTAGGCGGTCGTGCGCCCGATGCCGAGGTGGCATGCAATGTCTTCTCCGGACCAGCCCTGGCGATGAAGGTCCCACACCTGCCGGTGCGTCGCCATGCGCTGCTCCCGGCGGGCCGCGGCCATGGCGAGCGGCCGCTTGGGCGGTGGAGGCGGGTCGGGCTGAACCGAACCGTCCTCGGCTGCCACGTGCTGGCGCCGGGCGTGCTCGGCGTCCCGCATTTCCCTGGCGTGACTGGTGAACGCCAGCTCCAGCGCCTCGGCAAGGTTCTGCAGCAAGTGGAACCGGTCAGCGACCTGCACCGCGTCAGGCGCCCCGTTGCGGCCTCCCGCGGCATAGGCGCTGGCGCGGTCACGGGAGATCACCTCGACGCCGGGATGGTGGCGCAGCCAGGTGGCGAGCGTGCTGGCCTCGCGGTCGGGCAGCAGCGCCACGGGACGGCGCTGCTCCAGGTCCACCAGCACCGTGCCGTAGGTGTGCCGCTTGCGCAGTGCCCAGTCGTCCACGCCCAACACCGTCGGTGTGGCGTCCGCTGGCACGGGTACCCGCCGGACCAAGCGCAGCACGGTGTTGCGGCTCGCGGCCAGTCCTGTACCCCGGCCGAGGCGTGCGCCGGCTGCGCCGCCGAGCGCCAGGCCCACAGTCGTCAGCCGCTCGGACAGCCGCGCCGTCTTGCGTGCCCAAGGCGCCGCGACGCCAGGCAGACGTTCGGTGAAAATACGACGTTTGCACCCGGTGTTGTCGCAGAAGAGTTTCCGGACGCGGAGCCGGACAGCAACGGCATGCTCGCCCCAGGGCAGGTCGGCCAGGGCGCGCTCGTACCAACTATGGGTCCGCATGGCCCGGCGGCTGCAGAGCGGGCACGGCGCTGGACGGGAGCGGGAAGCCAGGGTCAGGGTGATCGTCGGCGGGACAGGCTCAGTGCCCCAGGTTTCGAGCCGGACCATAGCGGGATCCGGCAACAAGCAGGAGATCAGGTTCATCTACTCTACGTGGCAACGCCTGCATGATCACCAAAAGTGGCCAAGACCCCGTTCTATGGCGTACCCCCCGGTAGCATCCTGATCGCGGACCAGAGCCCCGTACCAGGGAGCCGGACGGTCCGCGTCGGGAAGGCCCCAGTAGTCGAAGTTGCCGGTCATGACCGCGACCACCCGGCGTGTCTCGGAATGCACCAGGTCGGCGGCCTCCATGGCGGCCGTCCCTTGCCCGGCCGGATACTCGCCGGACTGCGCCGCGACGTTTAGAGCCCTGGCAATCTGGTTCAGGTTGGTCCCGATCCTGCGCAGCTCGGTAAACACCGCCCGCAGTTCGGCAACCTCCGGGTCGTTCCATTGGGGGCGCCGGCCAAGGTGAACGACGGCCAGGCAGCGCAGCCACACTGACGGGCTGGTCTGGCGGTCGCGGGCGACAGCCAACAGCGCGAGCCGCTCGGCGTCCTTCAGGCGGACGGTGACGCGGTAACCGGCAGTCCCAAGGGGAGCCTGCGGCTCTTGCCCGTCGACCATCTCAAGCAGGATGCGGCAAAGGGCCGCCGAGACGCTCCCATCCTTTGCGCGTGCCCAGGACTTGAACCGCTCTGCCAAGCCACGATCGACGTGGGTGCCGATCAGGACGCTCTCGGGAGGGGCAGGCATGGCAGCTCCGGCGCTAGAAAGTTTATAACTTAGCACCCACTCCGATATCCTGCTTTAGCCCCTTTGGCGTGTTTCCTTAGCTTGCTGCTCGCTCAAGGAAGACGGGCAGGAGGGAAGGAACGCCAAGGGCTGCGATACCTCTCCCTTCAAGATTTCCTGATCTACATCAGCCTTTGCAACGCAAATAAGGTTTACAAAAGTCTACAACTTGTGGTTGATAACAATAATAACACAGATTAGTAAATAGAACATTCTTAAATGCGTTCTGCGCTTTCTCTTGCACAAACGGCGTTGAACGTTACATAGAAATTGTCGCTTGTTAAGGTGCTCGGGCTGTAAGCAATGCGAGGTAAAACATTCCCAATGATCTCAAATTAAGGTGCAGCAATGATAGATAGTTTTAGTAATAATAAACCTGACACAGGAAGTGATCTATGCGACAAGCTGACAGTTGCGCTATGTAGCATAGATAACATTGATAGAGAATCACTTAGTGAACGGAATAGACAGCGTCTTGCCCGCGCTGAACTAGCGATACAGGCAGCAGGGCAAATCGTCTGGACGCTTCATGGTCCAGATGCGCCTTACCAGATAAAAGATAGGACATAGGATTACCGAAATTTCTATCAAAGAAATTTGCTTTTGATAAGTAGTTCTCTATTTTTTTCATGCTAGCTCTATCATTACTTCCTTTTCTTTAAACCTACTACTGTTTTTTATTGATCTAATGATTATCTAGGAAGGGTGGGCAGGAAGAAAGGAGCGCCAAGGATAGGCGACTCCCTCCCTCATGGCCTCCAACACCTCGCCTTTGCTCCCTGACAACGGGAGTCCGGAGGCAGGGCAGGCCAGCGACCCGCCGCGAACGCGAACGCCCGGGGTGGCCGGGCGGGTTCGCCCGATCCATCCTCGCCCGGATGTGATGGCCGCGCCCGCGTGCCATGCGCGGCTTCCTATCACGGATATGCGACCTCGGCGTCGCATGTCCGCGATACATCGAGCCGCAAGGCAGGCGATATCCTGCCGGAGCCCGGATCGCGACAGCGCCGGCTGCAGCAGCCTTGGAGGTGACCCGTTGAGTTCGGACGATGACATCAACTCTGCGTCGAACAAGCCGAAGAGCGGCTCGAAGCGGCTCTCCGCGTTCATATCCGAGAACGTGGAGACCATCGTCGGCGAGTGGGAAGTGTTCGCGCGGACCCTGACGCCTGCCTCCGAAGACATGACCTTGGACGCCCTACGCGACCATATCACCCAGATGCTCGACTTCATCGCGAAGGACATCGCCACTTCCCAGACACCCAAGGAGCAGACCAGGAAGTCCAAGGGAGAGAAGGGCAAGTCTTCCGGTGCCACCGCTTCGGAAACGCACGCGTCGCTGCGGCTGGCCGACGGCTTCGACATAGAGCAGGTGGTGTCCGAATACCGGGCGTTGCGCGCGAGCGTCCTGAAGCTGTGGGGTAGGACCAGGCCGTCCATGGACGGCGAGGACCTGGAGAGCCTGATGCGGTTCAACGAGTCCATCGATCAGGTGCTGGCCGAGTCCGCGCGCTACTACACACGCGCGATCGTCTACTCCAAGGATGTCGTCGCCGGGATACTAAGCCATGACATCCGCGATCCGCTGCAGGCGGTGACGCTGTCGACGCAACTGCTCCTGCACACGGCCAACCTGACGGAGCGTCAGGTCTCGATCGCGCAGGGTGCGCTGGAAAGCGCCGCGCGCATCGGTGTCCTGGTCGACAACCTCCTCGACGTCACGCGCAGCCGGTTCGGGGGCGAGGCCCTCATCGTCTGCTCACCCATGGACGCGGGGTTCGTGGCCCGGCAGGTCATCGAGGAGCTTCAGGCCGCGCACCCGGCGCGCCCTATCGAGCTGGACACCTCGGGGGACCTGACGTGCGAGTGGGACAAGGCCCGCATCGCCCAGGTGTTCTCGAACCTGCTGGGCAACGCGATACGGCATGGCCTCAAGGACACGCCCATCTATGTGTCCGTCACGGGCACTCCCGACGCGATCAGGATAGAGGTCAGCAACGACGGGCCGCCGATCGCCTCGGGCAGGATGGACACGATCTTCGATCCGCTGGGCCGCGCGGACGCGGCGCCCGCCGACAAGCTGGGGCAGAAGAACCTCGGCCTGGGGCTGTTCATCACGCGCGAGATCGTCCGCGCCCACGGGGGCGACATCCGGGTGTCCTCGTCCGAGAAGGACGGCACGGTCCTCACCCTCCTGATCCCGCGGCGCAAATCCGCGACGACGCTTCACATCGTCTGAAAGCCTGTTTGATCGTCCGGAATACGGATGGCGATCATCAGCTCTGAGCGCAGCCGCATGTTCACCGCCTCCTCAGGGCTGTCTTCCAGGACGTCCCACACGCTGGCGAACACCTAGCCGGGAATGCCGCTCGTCTCCGTCATGGCTTGCTCCGTGCCAGGTCCCGCAGCCGGCCGTCTGCAGGGTCTTCTTCTGGAAGGCGTGCAGGACGCGCCTCATCCAAGTCAGAAGCTGAGCCAAGGTGCTCGGCCGCGGCACTACCGGGGAGGTGTGTGCCGCGGCCGAACGACCAGCGCGTGCTCGACGACATGGGGACGCCTGCCCAGCGGCTGGCTACGGCAAGCGGTATCCCGTCACACGGGGGTGAGCAACCGTCGGCCGCGAGGCCACTAAACGCATTCGAGAGATGCAATGGTGTATACACCCATCCCGGCTCAATTCACTGGCCTCCCACTGGTTCCTGAGTGGCCTGCGACCGGCTCCGAAGTGGCCCCTCACTGGCTCTCGACTGGTTCGTAGACGCCTCCTGACCGATCCCCAACGTCAGCCGGCTTCAGTTTCTTGCCGCTGCCTCGACGAGGCGGTGCTCCATTCGCGTCCGGTCGCGCGACCCTCCCGGCATGGCAGATGAAGCACTCGCGCGGGTCGTCAGGGGAATGCGGTCACGCCCCCATGGCAACTGCACCGACCTCTACCGCTGGCTCCGAGCTCGCCACGACACGCTGTCGGTCGAGCTGGAGGCCAACAGGCCGTCCTGGGTCACCGTCGCGCGTGACATCAGCGCCCATGGCATCACCGGCCGGTTCGGCGCGGCGCTCACCAACCGAACGGTGCGGCGTGTCTGGGCGACGGTCTGCCGCGACGTAGCCGCCGAGAAGTCCGCCGCGGACCTGGCGTGGCGGACTGGCAGCCAGCCACCAGCGAAGATCCGACGCGCCAAAGCGCCGGCTGGGTGGCTCCCGTCCGGCTTCACACAACCGAATGCGCCACCCCCGGCAGGGGGTGAGCATCAGGGCAGCCGATCGGCTGCCCTGCCCGCCGTGCCGCTCCAGCAGCAGCCGGCGTCGCCTCTGACAGCAGAGGCGCCCCAGGACAGCCGCCGACCTGAACCTGGTTCCATCGAGGCTGCGATCGAGAAGTCGAATCTTCGTAGCGGTCTGAATGCAAACGGCAATCCCATTTACTGAGGACTTTGATGAACGCGATCCCTCCCACGCCTGAAGACAACCAGCCCACACCCGAGCCGCAGGCGAGCCAGACACGCGACCCGGTCATTGCGTCACGGCTCGGTCGCGGTCGCCTGGGCGGCAGCACGATCTGCGACCTGCTCATCCAGCGGGGCCGCAGGGCGAACCGGCCGGTTCTCGTCGCCGATGGCGACCGCCTCAACCCTACCCTGTCCGCGCTCTACCCGCCGGGCACGCCGGGAGCGGCGAGCCAGCCGAAGTCCGACGACCTGTCTCACGTGAAGGAGTGGATCAACGAGCGGGTCGACCAGGTGGCCATGACACGGACGTCGATGGTCCTCGACATCGGCGGCGGCAACCAGGCGCTGGCCGACAACGGGCACGACCTGCCGATGGCGACGTTCTGCGAGGAAGCCGGCATCAGGCTCCTGCCGATGTACTTCTGCGGCCCGGAGAAGGACGATTTCGACCACATCGTCGCCATCCACAAGGCGAGGTATTTCCGCTCGCCGCAGTCGATCCTGTTCCTGAACGAGAGCCTGATGCGTGCCGGGCAGACGGCTGCGGAAGCCTTTGCGGCCCTCTTCCGCCGGCCCGAGCTGAAGGAGATGGCGGCAGGCGGGACGAAGATCATCTACATACCACGCCTGCCGTGCCTGGCTGCGATGCGCGAGGAGGGGCTGGGCTTCTACGACGCCGCCACCAACAAGCCGGGCAGAAGCGGGATGCCGATGCCGCCTACCCGGCAGTTCATGGTGAAGACCTGGCTGAAGCGCCTCGAGCAGGATTTCAGCGAGACCGGTGTCGTGGAGTGGCTGCCATGACGGTCTCCGCGGAAGCCCTCCGCTGCGCCTCGCTGGGGCTGTACGACGCAGCGAGGAAGGAGGGCATCGTCCCTGGTGACCCGCTGTGGGCGTGGGTCAACTCGCAGGCGACTGCCCTGAACGTCATGGCTGGCATGGTGGACGAGCAGGAAGCGCGCATGACGGCGGTGGTGAGCGAGCAGGAAGTGCGCATGATCGCCGTGGTAAGCGACGCCAAGGAGATTGTGGGCACTCAGGTCGACGCCTTGCGAACAGTGCTCAAGGTGGCTGAGGAGCACAACAAGCGGACGCAGATCGCGTCGCAGCACATGAAGCTCCAGCAAGAGACGGTGGTGAGCCGCACCGTCTCGGACCTGACGGAGCAGGTGTCGGCCAAGCTGAGCGGGGCGCTGGTGCTCCGGCAGAGGCGCTATGACCGAACGCACTTCTGGGGTTCGATCGGGCTGGTGACGAGCCTGGCGCTGGGCCTGTTCTTCGGGGGCTTCGCGCTGCATGCCTACGAGTGGCGTAACGAGACGGGGGCGTTGCAGCGCTGCATGAAGACGGCGGTGCGCAACTCCAACGGCGTCTGGTTCTGCGAGATGCGGTCCGTCGAGGGCTGGTGAGGCTCTAGGATCGTCTTGGAGCTGAGCCCGCAGCGCTCTGGTAGTTTTCCCACGGGGAGGTGCACGCCGGGTGCCTCCCGACTACCCTCAAAAACGCTCGCAGAAGCCCCTGGAGGGCAGGCGGAAGAAGAAGTGACAAGGGAGGTGCCGGGTATGAGCGAAGCGGTGCAGAGGCGCATCCTGAGGGCTGTTAAGCGGGTGGTGATTGCCGGGGCGCTGCTCGGGTCCGCCGTCACCGGCTGGCGCTGGGGTGCTCACGATTTCGCTCAGGCTCATCCATCCCTGGAACAGGGCACGCGCTAGCCTGGGGACTCGCGATCGAGCTTCACCGGCGCTCGGTCCGAGTCTCAGGCGGTGCCATCCACTCCCTCTCGTCAAGCCGCTTCCTTTCTTGCTCCTGCCCGGCTCGTTTTGCGGGTCGGTTTTCGGGCTTGGAACGGCAGTTTTCCACCGAATGAAAGGGGACCTATAGGGGAAAGAGATTCTTACTCTTTCTTAGGGCTCCTCGAATCGCCCGAAAATCCGGGAGAAAGTGCTTGTTTTACGTCTCGGATTCCGAGACTAATTGATCTCGGAATCCGAGACGTAAAAATGGGTTACCCACAGGAGGCTCGATGGCTCAGGTTGTGCGCCTGGCGACGCAGCGGCAACGGACCGAGCGCGAGGCCTCGGCGGCCGTCGCGGAGCAGCTTTCCCTTCTGCCGCCCGAGACTCTTGACCAGTTGCCGATGCAGGCTCGCATCGCGATCTCTCGGGCCACCCACGCGCTGCACCGCCACGCGCGTCCCGACACCGAGGAAGGGCTTTGGCCCGGAGGCTTCACCATGTTGAGCCGCGCACAGACGGCCGCCATCTGGGACGCCATCCGGGCGCTTCCCCCCGATGACCGGCCCAACCATGTCCGCCATGCCTTCGATCTGGTGCTGCTCAACCTGGAACAGGACACGGGCGAGGTGATGCTGACCCGCGACCAGCTCGCCGAGCGAATTGGCTGCGCGCTCCAGAATGTTAGCACCGTCATGGGCACCCTGGAGCGCATGGGCGTCATCCGCCGCGAGCGTCGCAAGGTGGAGGGGATGCAGGGGCGCGGGGTGGCGGTCTACTTCGTCAACCCGCACGTCGCCTGGAACGGCAGCCTGGACATCCGCAAGGCCGAGGCTGCCGAGGTCGCGCCGCCCATGCTGCGGTTGATGCAGGGAGGGGCCGGCACATGAGCGGGCAGGCCAGCGTGCCCATCGAGAGCGACGAGGCCGAGCGCCTCGCCCTTGAAGCAGCAGTTGCCGAGGCCCGCGCCGATCCGCGGCCGGGCATCCCTCATGAGGTCGTGCGCGAGCAGTTGCTTCGGGATGCGAGCCGGGCACGGCAACGGATTGCCGATCTGGCTGAACGACATCGACGTGCGGGTTGAGTGGGTCCCGGCCGCCCTCGAAGATCGGCGGGCCATCTTCGACTACCTGCTCGACCGCAACCCTCACGCCGCGGCCACGATCTCCGAGGCCCTGGCCCTGGTCGGGGACAGCTTGGCGACCTTCCCCTATCGAGGGCGTTCCGGCCTCGTCGCCGGGACACGCGAACTGGTCACGCTTCGACCCTACCTGGTGATCTATGAGGTTGATCCGGCCGCCAATCTGGTACGCGTCCTGCGCGTCTGGCACGGCGCGCAGGATCGGACCGGACCTTGATCGGCCGGTGAGCTTTGCCCAGTCCGATCAGCGGGGATGATCCATGGCCCAGTCTGCACCCCGACATGACGCTCCTGCCTTCCTACCCAGCGCAGGCAGCCTTGCACGCAAGCTCTCGCTGTTCGTGCCGCTGTCCGACTCCGACCGGCAGGCGCTCGATGCCCTAACCACCACGGAAGAGACCTTCCGCGCCGACACCGACATCGTGTCGGAAGGCATGGCGCCGCGATCGGTGTTCCTGCTGCAGGACGGCATGGCAGTGCGCTACCGCGCCCTGCCGGACGGAGGGCGCCAGATCATGACCTTCCTGATCCCCGGCGACCTGTGCGACCCGCACATGTTCCTGCTCAGGAAAATGGACCACTCGATCGGCGCCATCACGTCCGTCCGCATCGCAGCCCTCTCGCGCGAAGGGCTGATGAACATCTTCGCCACCCACCCCAGGATCTCCGCCGCCCTGTGGTGGAGCTCCCTGCAGGAGGAGTCGATGCTGCGCGAACGCATCGTCTCGCTCGGCCGCCGCGACGCCCGCGGCCGCATCGCCTACCTGCTGTGCGAGCTGCTCTGGCGTCACAGCGCAATGGGCCTGGCCGAGGACGAGACATATCATCTGCCGCTCACCCAGACCGAGCTGGGCGACGCGCTCGGCCTGACCCCGGTCCACGTCAACCGCGTGCTCATGGAGTTCCGCAAGCGTCACCTGATCACGATGGAGCAACGCCTGCTCAAGGTGCTCGATGTCGCCGGCCTGCAGGACATCGCCGGCTTCGACGAGTCCTACCTGCACTTCGATGGCGCATCAGCGAACGTCATCCAGTGCTTTGATCGGCTGGAGGACAGACAGGCACGTGATGAGACCCAGCTTCCTAGAGCCGGGTGGAACCTGAACAGGTAAAAACGAGGGGCAGCCTTCCCGATGGAGAAGGCTGCTGGCGGAGGCACGGGGCGCTGCAAGGGTCCACAACTTGGCGCTTTGCCCCAAAGTGATTTCTTTCCCCTCCTGCCCCCCTGGAGCCTTCCTTCCTATCAGCCGCGATGCCAGCGGAAGAGAAGGAGCTTTTTCCAGCCCTCGCACGCGCACATGCACGCGCGTGCGCCTATGCCCGCGGGCTAAGACTTCTCTTAGAGTCTTCTCTTAAGTATTCGGCGCCTTTTTTGCAGCCAATTTCAATGGGTTATCCTGTGGATACCCGAGGGATGGGGGGAGTATCCCGACCAATGGGGGGAGTTTTGGGGTGCCTATCCCGACTAATGGGGGGCGACCCGACCTGATTGACGCAAGACGGGTCGGTAGTTAGGTCTTCGGTATGAACGGCCCTCCTCCGAAGCCTGGCCTGCCCCCCGTTGGCCGCACCATGCGGATGGCCCACATGCGTCCGCAGCTGCACGGCAAGGGCGATGGGGTGATCAAGGCGGGCGAACTGGTCGAGGCCACCTACCCCGAGGGTGCCAGCCTATCGGCCGCCGCCCGCAAGGTGCTTGTGATCCTGCTCGCCAAGGCCGCCGGCGACGCCTGGCAGGACGAGGAGCACCAGATCACCAAGGGGGAGCTGCGGGGGAGCCACAAGGGCAACGAGCGGCTGGGCCGGACCCTGGACGAGCTGCAAAGGGTGCTGCTGCGGGTCAAGGTGAAGTCCCCGCGCGGCCACGACGCGGTGCTCACCGCTCCGATCGTCGCCCAGCGCATCGAGGAACTGGACGACGACGCGCGCTCGGTCGTGTTCTGGCGGTTCTCCCAGCCCATGCGCCAGGTGATGCAGTCCTCCGACCACTACGCCGAGATGCAGCGCCAGGCGGTGCTCGCTCTCGAGAGCCGCTACAGCGTCACCCTCTACGAGTATGGCTGCCTGCTCTACCGCCGCCAGAGCCCGACCTAGCAGGGCAGCATGGTCGAGCTGCGCGAGCTGCTGGGGGTGCCCCTGGGCACCTACCGCGACTGGACGGATCTCAGCCGCAAAACTCTGACCGTCGCCAAGGCTGAGATAGACCACATCGCCCCCTTCACGCTGACATGGCACGAGAACCGCCGTGGAAGGGCCGTGGTGGGCGTTGAGCTTCGGTTTGACTCCAAGCGCCCGGAAGCGATTAAAGCCGCCTCAGAGGAGCTGAAAAACGGGCGCGCAGGCCGCAAGGTGAGGCGTGACGAGCTGGCCAAAGTAGAAGCCACGCCGAGCAGGGCCCAAATGGACCTGATGGAAGCCTTGAACGCCCTACGGGATGGCCAGCCGCCCCCCGGAACCAGGTAGGAGGCACCATGCCGGACGGCCTGTACGAGCGTGACGCCCTGGCCTGGTCGGAGCACCAGGCGGCCCTGCTGCGCCGGCTGGCGGCCGGCGAGCGCCTGAACGAGGCGGTGGACTGGGCCAACGTGATCGAGGAGGTGCAGGACGTGGGGTTGTCGGAGCTGCGCACCTGCCGAAGCCTGCTGCGCCAAGCGATGCTCCACCTGCTCAAGCTGCACGCATGGCCGGACAGCCCGGCCGCGTCGCACTGGCGCGATGAGGTCGGGACGTTCCTTGCCGACGCGGAGGACCGCTTCGCGCCCTCTATGCGGCAGCGGATCGCCCTGGACGAGCTCTACGCCAAGGCGCTGCACCTCGCGCAGAGAGCAACGGATGCCAGCGGCGAGCCGCGACCACTGCCCGAGGCGTGCCCCTTCACCCTGGATGAGCTGTTGGCGGGCGATTTGGACGCCCTGCGGGACGAACGCGCCCCGCCTGGAGCTGAAGGAGACCGACCATGAGCGAAGCTCCTGCCGCCTTGTCTGCCGAGGCCCTGGACGAGGCCGAGCGCCGGGCGCTGGTCGCCGCGGTGGCGGAGGCGCTGGCCGACCCGCGGCCTGACGTCGCGCACGAGGAGGTGCGGGCGGAAATGCTGCGCGACCTGGCGACGCTGCGGTAGCGCCTGGAGGCTCTGCCGGCGGCATGAGGGTGGCTTGGCGAGCGGCGGCCCGCGACGATCCTAGGTCGGGGCGGAGGCTCCGTGTTCTCTGCCGGCCGCCACGCGCACACGCTCGATCTTGGCGACGTCGCCCGCCGTGTCCTGCTGTGCGTGCCACAGGTCGTAAGCTTGCTGCTTGCCGAGCCACATCTTCGGCGATCCGCCGACAAGTGCGCTCAGACGCAGCGCCATGGCGGCGGTCACGCCATACCGCTTGCTGATGATGCCGTGCAGCGTCTGGCGCGAGATGCCGAGGCGTTCGGCGAATGCGGTGACGCTCAGCCCGGTCGCAGGGATCACCTCCTCGCCGAGCAGCTCGCCCGGGTGCGGCGGCTCGAAGGCCGGGATGCGGCGCTTGACCGGGATGCCTTCTGGGACACTGTCGCCCTCAATGATATTGCTCAAGGTCAACTCTGACGGCATCTGCGGCCTCCCACTGGAATGTAATGCACCACGGCCCGTTGACATGGACCGTGTAGGTTCCCGCGCGGTCTCCTTTGAGACCGTGGAAGTCATACCCGTCGACATCCATGTCGTCCGGCTTGGTCGCCTCGTCCAGGGAGATGAGCCGGTCAGCGATCTTGCGCAGCATCCGGGCGTCCAGCTTTGCTGACTTCCCCTTTTCCCAGAACGCTGACAGAGCCTTGCTCTTGAACGACGCGATCATCAGGTTGATGTAATGCGTCACGTGACGCATGTCAACTCTGCTCCGCGTCCGGACTGCTGCGGAGGCGAGGTCGAGCTGCCCTGCGGGTCCGGGTGCGTATATGAATTTTGATCGCCTCAAGCGGGAACGGAGCCGCTCACCCCTCAAGTAATTCCTTCTCCCTCCTGCCCCCTGGCGCCATCTGAAAGCAAGTCCTCGCGCGCCCTATGCTGCCTGCCGGCGCGCGCCCTCACTGGTGACTGTGCGAGGACTTCCCGGCAACTTAAAATCCTGCCGCAGAACGCTAGTTATGCAAAAAGTTGGGAGGGTGCTATGACAAATCTGGCGACGGTTCCCACAGTATACGCGAGGCGAAAAAATGTCAGATGATTTCGACTGGGATGCTGTTGCTGCTGAGGGGTAACTGCTCAACCCGCCCTCTATTTCGCTCACCGGGCTGGGGCTTGACGCGCAGCGAGCGGCTTGATTCAAGGTCAGGGTGAGCGCCGACCTTGACCTCAGCGAGCTGTCCCACGCGCAGAAGG
>JAABUJ010003155.1_pt1 | contig 18941 bp, 30 predicted proteins | sample 5559131 | NCBI WGS metagenome assembly JAABUJ01 (sample SAMN10711875, study PRJNA513366) | rock metagenome | isolation source: Antarctica rocks | place: Antarctica: Victoria Land, Mt New Zealand nord | collected 2016-01-07 | reverse complement strand
CGCATCGATCAGCCCCTCGTTCGTCCCCACGCTGTGCCATGGACCGATGCCACGCGGCCGCCCCCAAGCTGCCGACCACGGCGCGGATCGCCATCGGCATGAGATCTGCTCCTACACATCCCACACCACACCGACGATCTGCCGCCGTAGAAGGGGGAGACATGGCAACCGAGCCGACCGATCAGGTAGGGACGCGCCTCATGTTTGAGAACGAGCGCGTGCGCGTCTGGGACTTAGCGCTCGCACCCGGCGCGTCCCTTGCTACACACATCCATCGGACCGATTATTTCTTCATTGTCGAGTCCAGCGGCCTCGTCCGCTTCGCCGACCCCGCTAATCCCGCCGACTCCCACGACATCCAATTCGAGGACGATCAGGTGACGTGGGTCCCCGTCGGCGACGACGGCCACGTCGACAACCGCCTGACCAACATCGGGACGAAGCGCCACCGCAACTATGTGATCGAGCTCAAGCACGGCTAGCGCCGGCTACGCCGCCACCACGACAGGAGGGCCATCATACGTTATATTCGGTGGTCCCATCCCAACGCGGCCGGTCTGTGCGCGTCGTCTCTCAGGAACGGGTACGCCCGTGCACAGGCCGGTCTCGCCGGGACATGCTATGCTGGGCATGGCACACCCACCTATGAAAGGACAGGCTTACAATGCAATTTTACAGCCTCCAAACCAAGGCTACCATCGAGGTCCCCGACGAGCAGGTCGAGCGCACCACCATGGCCAACGGCCGCCCCGCCGCCCGCGCCACCATTGAGCGCGACGGCAAGACCCTCAAGCTCTTCAAGTTCCTCCCCAACGCTGCCGCCCCGGCGTCCACGGCAGCGACGGCACCGGCCGCGCCCGCCGCCAAACCGAAGAAGGCCAAAAAGTAGACGCCGTGTAGGCGCTGCTGGCTGTCGCCCCCTCGCCGCCGCTTCAGTGGGCACGTCCTCAACGGGGAGGGGCAGCGCCGCTCGTGGTCATGCGTGCGACCGATCACACGCGCCGCCCTCTATGACCTCGACCTCCGCGACACCAAAGATACCATACATAGTCTTCATACCGGCCACATGTGCCCTTCATGAATGTGTGCGATGCTGGAAACGTAACCCGAGCGGGGCCTGCCTTCACAGTTCGGCGCTAGCGTGGAACGGGGCACCGCGGTAGGGCCGTCCTGGTACCGGCCGCGCCCCGCTCGGGCTATCATCATCCGCTCTTGCCGCGCACCAGCGCGGCGGCATCCACGTCCGTCAGGCCAGGTACTCCTTGCCAGGCCACGCCAGGCCACTCAGGATGCTTGCGCGGGCGTACCACCGGCCACTCTCCCGTCCCGCGGCGATCCTGATCATCATGGGCAACCCGCCAGGTGTAGGGTGTCGTAGATCAGCGTGCCAACCATGGGCGCTAACGCACGCACTATGCCGCTGGCTGGTTATACGCTACCACCTGTTGGGTGACGTCTTTACCGCCCCTGATGTTGGTGCTGAGCGAGGTAATCGTATAGATCGGCCCCCATGGTATGCCCCACCACCCTCCGAGGAGCGATAGCAAAGAATAGCCAAAGCTCTTAGTGAAGGGGTTCTCGTCAGCCCTGATGAAGTGGATGTCTGAGTTGCGCTTAAAGGTTAGGATCACGATCGAGATGCAGTACTGGAAGACGACGAACTTAGCCCCCTTCTGCAGTTCCATGTTCACCTCGGTCATCGTCATGCCTTCAGTTCCAATAATCTTCATCGTTCCGCCCTTATCTCTTCCCACTATCCGGTCTACACAGGTGTCGCTGACTCCTTGACGGAGATCCCTTTTAGGGTAGGCTATGCCTTGCTAGCGCGACAACGGACTGATGGTACCATTCCACGCCTACCACGACCCGCGACACGCGAGATGGGGGCGTATTGCGCCGGCGAGATCTCCAGCCATCCAGCTATAGTGAGAGGAGATCCATCGTTGCCACGCCCCGAAGAGGCGACCCACGCCCGGGGCATGATGCTATGCTGGAACATCATACTCAGCACCTGAAAGTGGAAGGAATCCCGCGCATGCAGTTCTACACACGCCTTGGCGCGGGACAAGCGGTCACGGGACGTGGACCGCATGCCCGACGAGGGTCAGCAGGATCAGGGCGGCCGCTGGCGCGGTGAGCAGCAGGCCCAGGGCGACGAGGCCATAGCGCACAGGGCGCTGATAGAGCGGCAGGACATCGCAGGCCAGGACACGCCACACCGCGACAAGAGCCAGGAGCGAGGCCTCTGCCGTCAGCAGCGCGTCGGCGGTGGCGAACGCGACATCGCCGAGCACGAGGACCAGCACGATGACAAGAATGATGCGCGTGGCCCGATCCCGTCGGCGTGTGTGCCGCTCCACGACCTTGTCCCCCCTCTCCATTCACACATCGAGCGCGAACGTCCCCACCACGTCGGTCACGCTCGCATCCACATCCATCCCGTACGTCTCCAGCCACGCCGCCCCGAACGCTTCGGCCGCCGCCGTAGTGTCCCCATCTTCGAGCGTGTCGATCTCGCCGATCAGTCCCTCGTTCGTCCCCGCGATGTGCTACGGCCCAATGCTGCGCGGCCAGGCGCGATCTTCGTTGTAGACCAGCACTATGACGCGGCACGCCCCCTGTGTTGGCTTTCGTTGTCCAAGGGGGTCAGAGCCCGTTCACGGGATAATCGCGCTCCTTGACGCGAACGCTAGTTCTATACTAATGATAGATGGACCACCCCTACGACACGGTAAGGCGTCAACCAGGACGAAGGAGGCGACACCATGGCAGGCAGTTACAACCGCATCAGCATCATTGGGAACCTGGGCCGCGATCCTGAAACGCGTATGCTCCCCAGCGGCGACGCCGTGACCACGTTCAGCGTGGCAACAACTGAGCGCAGTAAGAACGGCGACGTGACGACCTGGTTCCGCGTCAGCGCCTTCGGCAAGCTCGCCGAGACCTGTCAGCAGTACCTGCGCAAGGGCAGCTACGTCTACATCGAGGGCGCGCTCTCGCAGAACGAGTACACCAACCGTGAGGGCCAGGTGCGGCAAAGCCTGGAGGTGCGCGCCCGCGAGATGCGCATGCTTGATAAGGCCGGCGACCGGGCCGCGGACGCCGACGGCGGCGATGAGGCGACGCCCGCGTATGGTCGCCAGAGTACTCCCACGTCGGTGTCCGCCAGCGATATGGACGAGATCCCATTCTGAGGCGCCTCTTGCTGCATGGATGACACCCGCCCGTCTGAGCAGCGGGACGCCCTCGCGCGACGTGCGCTCCATGAGTGGATCGCGGCCAACGCGCGGCAGCAGTCCCTGCTGCACCAGATCATCGACTGGTTGGACGAGCGCGCGCATGACGCCGGCGATGAGACGGCCTACGAAGCCGTGCAACGCCTCCTCGACGTGCTGCGCGCGCTCGTGGACGATCAGCAGCGCGCGACCGTCGCGCGCGACGCGTTGGCGGCGCTAGAGGGGCAGGACGAGGCCCGATAGGCGAGGTCCGTCGGCACCTGTCCGCCGTGCTCAGGTGCGCCACGGGTGAGCATCCCATTCCTGGCTGGTAAGGCGTCACATTCGGTGCGCCGTTGGTCATAGTAGCTGCGCCGCAATGATCACAGTAGGTGTGCCAACCCGCACGAGGACCTCCTCCAGGCGACGCTGACCGTCTCATCCACGCTCACACTACCCCCCATGGGGACGCCGCAGACGCGCGGAGCGCGGCCGCACCCCCGCACGGATTGGCTCACCTCATCTGACGTTTTCCGCTCACGTAATCTGATGTTCCGCGCCGCTGTACGTGTGAAATCCGCTCACCTCATCTGACGCCTTACACCCGCGGCCCTCACCGCCCGTGGCTATGGGACGGCCGATAGCCTCGTCCTCGCCGTCCGCGACCCGTTCATAGAATCAAACACGGGCCGCTACACGCTCGACGCGGGGACGGACGGCGCGGCCTGTCAGGTCACCACGGCGGACAGAGCCCGCCCTCGACATCGCCGCCCTCGGCGCGGCCTACTGGACGGCGTGCGCCTGGCTACCCTGGCGCGAGCCGGCCGCGTAGCCGAACTGACGCCGGGAGCGCGGCGCGGCGCCGCCGCGATCTTCCAGCGCCTCCACGCCCGGCGGCGGGGCCTCCGGCACCATGCCGTCCGGCGTGAAGGTCAGGCCTCGGAGGTTGGAGAGTGAGGAATACCCTATTTCACCGTCATCACCATGTGGAACGTGGCGTCCCTCTTGCCGGTCAGCTGCGCGTAGGCCAGGACGCTGTGCAGCGGCGCAATAACCGGCTCGACCCGTGTCCAATCGGCGGTCGGGATCGTGCCAGGCCTGGCGCTGTTGGTATAGGCGATCCAGCGGTCGACCAGCGAGAGCAATCGCGTCACGTTGAGATACTCGACACCACTGAGCGCGGCCATGTGGGATACCCGTCCCATAATGGCCTTGTAGTCGGCGTCTCCCGCCAGGGTCGTGGCGCGCGGCGCGACATTGGCGGCTAGGTTGCTAGAAAAGATGAGCCAGTGGCCGCGCAGGGCATAGCCGACGCCGGGGACGCCGCGCAATGTATGCAGCACCGTCCCGTCTGGCAGGGTCGTGACCGTGATGCGCAGCGAGGACGACGAGGACGACGAACCGGCCTGCCTGTTGGCGGCGGTGATGATGCGGTCGAGCGACCGCTGCACGTGGGCGGGGTTGTCCACATGCCAGGCCATCTCCACCGCTCCAAGCAGCGGTGTCGCCGGTGCCGTGGTCGAGGCCGTGCGGCTGCTGCTCCCGGTCAGGTCAGAGACCAGGCCGGGAGCGATGTGCTTGTCTGCGGCCAGCGGGCTGACGCTATCGTTGACGTCGACGATGTACTCACCGTTCATCCAATCCAGCAGATCCCGCTGCACGTCGATACCCGTTTGTTGCTCCATCTGATGCAGTTGGCCGGGTGGAATCAGGCTCAGGTACGGCTTGAGGGTGGCGGCGAGGTTGACCTGCGAGGCGTACAGGATCGTGTTGTCGCCGACGATCGTCGCGCCCTGGTTCGGCGTGTTATGCTGTGCCGCGTTCCCGGCCGTCGCGATGGGCAACGCACTGGTGTCCAGGCTCACGCTGTCGGCGCCGACCGCGATGTCCATACCGTACGGGCGCACAAGGTTGGGCAGCAAGCCGCGCAGGTGGCGTTGCTGTGGCGTCGTCAGCGCTAAGGAACCGCTGCTCGTGCGGCTGTTCATGCCCTCGTCGATCCCCTGCTGGGCGAGCGCGGCCACATGCTTGGACACGTAGACGGTGAGCAGGCGCGAGGACGGCAGGGCGGCCAGCGTGGCGCTGTAGTCCTTGTCGCCGGCCAGGGTCGCGGCCTGGGGCTGGCTGGCGTCGACGATGCGCTCGATGGGCGCTTTGGTCTGGGCAAAGACGAGGTCGTTGGCGACCAACGCGGCGTACCCGCCGCCGGCGCCGCTGCCGCACGCGCCCCTGGCGCTGACCTTGTAGATGTGGGTTCCACGGTAGGTCGCGCCATTGCTGGTCGACGCGATGTCGCGCAGCTGGTCGCTACCGCCGTTGGACAGCAGGTTGACGATCTTGATCTGCGCCAGCAGGGCAACCTGCGGCTGGGCCGTGCTGCCGGCGGGCGGCAGCCAGAGGGCCATGCCCACCCCGTCGCCGATGGAGTTGAGCAGTGAGGTGGCCTTGTGCTGTGCGTCGACGCAGTCCTTATTGACGCCCGGTTCCTTGCGGTACGCCGCCTGCAGGTGCGCGATAGCCGCGGCCGTCCCCGCGTGCCGGGTGTACGTGGTCCACAGCCTGGTGAGCGTGGCCTGCTCGTCGCTACTATGGTTAAAAGCCACGTAGACGTCGGTGTTTGCCGGCAAGATATCGTCGAGCGCGGCCGGTACGACCGCAGCGCTGACCCTGTTCACGACGTAGTAGACGCCGCCGACCGCAACCGCGGTCAGCACCAACAACGTGGCCAAAACAAATCTGCGATTGGTCACCATCATCCCTCCCACCGCTTATCATCCTTAGGCCAGCTATGAGCCAGCTTTCGACCCGCACTGCCATTTATCATACCTGGCGGCGTCCCCTTCTCTGCTGTCGCGCTGGGGTGCCCGTTGCGGGCCCGCGCGCCCGGCCCTGCTCCCTCCACCCACACCGCAACCCCCGCATTGTCCTGGTCTCCATGAGCGCCGGACTCCGCGCACGGGCGGAAGGCAACGAGGACAGTCAGAGCGGCGGGGGCGGTTAGCGGGGCAGCATAATGATCTGCGTGGTGAGCCCGCTGTCATTGCCAATCTCGTTGGGGCGCCAGCGCAACGCGACCGGCTGCACGGTGGGCGGCATCTCGAAGGCGGCGTCGGCCACGACGGTGCTGCCCGGCTTGACGTCGCTCACGCTAGCCAGGTCGTTGGACAGGTTGGCGCCGGCATCGGAGACCTCCGCGTAGTCGCCCGCCCGTCCATCCAGCAGCCTGAAGTCCGTGGACCCAACATTGTAGATCACGGTGCCGCCGTTGTGGATCGTCACGCGCACGACCTTGTAGACGTCGCCTGGCGTGAGGTTGGACGTGTCGCTCCCATGCGCGATGCGTGGTGCGCCGACGGACACGGTGACGCCATCGAGCGTGACGCGGCCGACTGGTCCCGTGGGGCGGGGCTGTCCGGCGGGGCAATTCGCCGCGCCGGGCGTCCCTGCGGGCAGGACGACGATGCGGCCCGCTACCTTGTAGTTGTCGCCAATGTGGCTGGGGACCCAGCGCACGGCCACCGGCTGCACGCCGACCGGCATGGGCGCCGCCACCTCGCCGACGACGGTGCTGCCGGGACCCAGGTTGCCGCTGTAGTCGAGCGCCGCGCCCAGGTTCGAGTCGCCGCCCAGGCTCCAGTCGCGGGCGCGCGCGTCGAGCAGGCTGAAGTCGTCACGGCTGTAGCCGTAGGTCACGGTGCCGTGGTTACGCATGGTGACGCGGAACACCTTGAAGGTGTCACCCGGTTTGAGGGTGTCGTACGACTTGCCGGGGTCGTTCCGGACCGCGCTGAAGCTGAGCGTCAGGCCGTAGGCGCTGGTGGAGCTGACCGCGCCGAGGCGTCCGCGACACCTGACCGCGCCGTGCGCGGGCTGTAAGGTCGCGGCGTGGGCGGCGCGCACAGGGGACCCGGCGGCGAGCCCTACGCCGGCACAGGCAAGGCCGCCGACCGCGGCGGTGATCAGCGGTATCGTCGTCGTTTTCATGGCATCCTCCTTAACTATTCAGGTCGGGCGCCGGTGCGGGTGGACCGCGGCTCTACGTCCCGTGGGTGACGACGGTCCCGTGGGTGACGACGGTCCCGTGGGTGACGACGCGCGAGAGGGCATCGTCACCCGCACCATCCGCGTTCCCGTCACCGCGGTCCACCTGGTTGCCCTTGACCGCTCTCATCATAGGAGACGGGGCGCTGCCACGAACAGGGCACATACTGTATGAAACTGTATGAAACTGTATGAAACGGTTGGCGTCAAGGACATGGAGCAACGCCATCGCATCCGGGTACCGTGACGCTGGGGAGCATGTCGCCCCTCGCTCTTGAGCCCCCAACTATCAACCTTACGCCTATTCTAAGGACCGATGGGGCCGGAGTATCGGTCCTCAGGGCCGGGTGTATCACGGTGCACCTCACGATGCCTGTCGTGCCCCTGACGCGTCATTGATCCTCTGGTCTTGCCGCAGGGCTAGCGCGACAAGGTCATCAACAGTGAAGCGCCCTGCGCGTCCGCTCACCGTCAGGAACGCGAGGACGCTCCCATGACGCCACAGGGTTAGCAGTTGTGTCCCCTGGCTCCCCCGCTCCCCGAGATGCGTTGATTCCAGCATCAGAGCGGCCCGCTGATCGCCGAGCGGGGTGGCCACGTCAAGCGCGACGCGCTGCGTTTCCACCACGCGAGGGTCAGGGTTGCCCAGGAGGTGGTCCTCCATGGTCGGGAACGCCTCCGCGGCATCGGCGACCGTGACGAACGGGATCGCTTGCGAGACAACCATCGCCCACGGGTCATCACGGGCACGATAGGAGACAACGGTACTGGTCCCACGGGCCTCGCGCAGCCGTTGAGCCCAGGACGCAGTGGGCGTGATGAGGCCCGTGCGGAAGGTGCGCGCGCCCTTGCGCTGCCAGCCTGAGGGGAGATCAGCGGGCTCAAGGACCATCGTGCGCGGGTCTGGCAGGCTACCCGTAGCGGGTGAGAGGCGCCCCGCTAGCACAGCGAGCGCAAAGCGCAGGTGGGAAACGATCATCGACGCCACTCCTTACCTCGTTACATCCACAGTGTGCCACGCTAACGGTCGTGGTCCCAGCTCCGTGCGTAGGGCTCTGTTCGCGCGCGCGGCCGCAGGCCGGCGACCGGTCCCGCTCCTGGGCGCGGCGCTCCGCGCGCTCCTGCAGGTCCTCATTCCAGTCCTTGCCCCACAGCCGCGCGCCCCACGTCGACGGCGCCGCAGCAGGCCTGCGTGAGCTGCCAGTAGAGGCGCTCGCCGACCGGGTCGTGGTCGAACGCGCCCCGGATCGCCCAGCCCTTCTCCCGCGCCTCCGCGATCTCGCGCGCCGGCAGCGCCCCCGCCCCATCCGTCGAGACCACGCGCACCGGCTCGCCGCGATACCGCAGCAGGTGCGCGCTGATGGCGTCGATCGGCGACTCGGCCAGCAGCAGCGTCGGGCGGCGGTCGGGGTACTCCTTGAGGCCAGAACTGTAGGCCCAGTGGCCTTCCTCGCGCCGGCTCCCCGCCGCCAGGCCCTTGAAGGCGCTGTCGGGGTCAGTCTTAGTGGTCCATCCGGCAAGTCAGGGCTCCTTTCAAGACCGCGTCATGCGAGGCAAGGCGCTCACCTTCACACATGAAACACGGTAGCCGAGCTTGCGAGCCCGGCAAAACAGCGCGATAGCGACGTACCGGATGGACCACTTAGCGGCTTACCGTTTACTCTGCTCAGCGCGCCGTTCATCATCGTCGTCCTACTATGGTTGGGGGATGGCCGTCGCCGTCCCGTCAGGATGGAGCACGGAGCGCGGTCCCATTCCATGAGCGTTGGCCTGCGGGCTGCGATTCTCAAAGAAGGCGGCGATCGAAGGGATGACATGCTCGCTGATATCGACCCACTCGTCGCGCGACGAGCTGACGCGCGTCCACACCTCCTCGTCCCACGTCATGCCCGCGACGGTCTCGCTGTAGTAGTCGCCGACGATGGCGATGCGGTCACCCGCCCAGCGGCCGAACATCGGGTCCGTGGCGCGCCACTCGACGCCCCCGCCGCGTCCGCTCAAGGCGAGGAGATACGTCAGCCCCATCAACGTCCCCGTGATGCGGCCGACGAGCTCGTCCAACTTCATCCCGTCGCCGAACATGCTTGGGTCAAGCAACTCCTTCTTGTCGAAGTTGCACACGATGAAATACTGCCCCATGTTCCCTCCCGGTGACGCGGCTGTTTCCCCCGCCTCGGATGCGCTGGCCCTTTCGTTATGGCACACTCTGAGTCAATGATAGCGCCTACGCTAACCGGCCCACTACAAGCCTATTAGTGGGCCAAGAACGGCAAACCGATGGGCAAAGTTACAGTCAGCATAGCGCTACGATCGCCTCCGGGCTCTGACGAGTCTGTACAGCGCATAGACCCCGCAACCCAGCCATATCGGACCGAGTAGATTCAGGCACCCCACGGCCGCACTCCCGGTGTACGTGCCGTCCTCGAGAACTCTCAGCGGGTGCTGTCCGAACAGCCAGGGCGCGAGCGTGATACCTGCGGTCACCAGCACCCCTCCCGCAAGCAGCAGGGAGGATGCGGTGACGCTGTACTCTATCCCTCGCCAGTCTCCCATCCTCCCCTCCAGCTTCGCGAGGAAACACAGCACGAAGAACGAAACCACCCCCAGGATGGCCAGGACCTGCGATACCTCCATACGATACCCCTCATCGTGGTCACTAACGGCCAACGTGAACAGGCCGACGTGGTGGACTGATCCGGCAAGAATGGTCCTGTTCGTCATACGACGACATCCGCAGCCCAACCAGGCGCTAGCCGCTCTGCGCGGCGATCCACGCGGCGACACGCCCCAGGAGCGAACGGGAGCGCGGTGGTCGCGCCGCCTGGCGCTCTGGCGTTGGCGCATTGGGCGCGTGCATATCTACCTGCGTGCGTGCGCCGCCTGGGCCGCCTCTGTCGTCATGCGCTCGATGGCCTCGGTAAGTCGTTTCATCGCGGCGCGGGTCGCTCTCAACTCGTGCAGCAGTACAACTGCGGCCAACTCGCTTGATGATCCTATGACCGATGCTCACTGGTACAGTATCGCCCGATGGATGACATCTTGGATGTGTGGATCTTCTTCCATCCCATCATCCTAAACTATAGCCGTCGAGTCCGCGTAAACCGTCAGTGCCCGATTCCAACAACTGTCTGACCATTGGCGCCCCCGCTCGCCGCAATTCCTGCTGGACGACACTAACGTAGCTCAAATGTTCCCACGACGTCCGTCACCTCGGCGTCCACGTCCATCCCGTACGTCTGCAACCATGCATCCCCGAACGCTTCGCCCGCTCCCGCCACATCACCTGCTTCCAGCGCTTCCAGCGCATCGGTCAGGGCGTCTCCCCCGATGTGCATGTCCCCAATAGTTCATCTTTGCAATAATGGGGGTCCATGCCGCGTTACTGGCCCATATAGAGCAATGAGAGGCCACAAGCGCCGTGATCGGCGTCAGACAAGGCTTCGATGACCTCGATGGGGTCCGAAAATGCCGCATATGGCCTCTCACAGTATTACCAAGATGAACTAATGGTGCGCGGCCGCGCACGATCCTCGTTGTAGACCAACACCATCACGCGGCACGCGCCCACGTCCAGCCCCTGCTCTTGCACCCGCTCCCGGAAGGCCCGCGCGTTCGCGGCGCGCTGCTGCTCATTCGCGATGCCTTGCACGCTGATCCGCAGTCCTGGCGTCGAGCGGCTGATATTGCGCGCCTCCCCGCCCTCTTTCTGCCACCGTTGGACGGTGCGGACGCTGACGCCGAGTTGGCCGGCTAATATCTTGTTCCCCTGCGCGACCTGGCTCCGTCCCTCGCCGCCGCCAAGTTCGCGGACGACGGCGCGGATCGCCGCCGGCGTCAACTCTACGTCCACCGCCGCCACGCGCGCCTCGTACACCCGCGTCAGGTCCGCCCCTAAGTCCGACATGTCGCCTGCCTCATCGGCCTATCCTTCCCACCGCAGCGCCCTCTCTGATAGCCTACAAGTGACGCAGCCCTTCCCTGGCCCTTGGTCCCCCCTGCGCCCTATCCACCCGCCACGAAAGGATTGCTCTATGTCCCGGTCCGCCCCCCTGCCCCCGCGCGTCGCCGTCCTCGACGACGATCAGACGTTCCTCACCCTCCTGCGCGACGTCCTGACCGACGCCGGCTACGAGGCCCGTACACTCCGCCTCGGCATCGGCGCGCACGAGGTCCTGTGCACCCTCGCCCCCGCCGCCATCATCCTTGACATCCCCGACGACGCCGGTGCGTTGAGTTGGCGCCTCCTCGCCCTCCTCGCGCGGGACGACCACCTGCGCCGCATCCCGCTCGTCGCCTGCGTCCCCGACGACGGCCACGCGTCCGACCGCGCCACCGCCCTGCGCCATCCGGTATCCACCCTCGTCTGCAAGCCCGTCACGCTGGACGGCCTCCTCGCCCACCTGGAGCGACTGCTGGACCTGCACGCGGGCGCACACACGACGCTCCCCCCACGGGCGTCCGCTCCGCTGTCGCCGCGCGCAGTGGTTTCAAGAGCCGCAGCAGCGTCCCCAGCCCACCGCCGCTCACACCGTCGAACGCCGGGAGCACCCGCTCCAGCGGGATCGCCGCGTCCTGCACCTTGAAGTGCCCCAACCCCGTCCCCAACGTGACCGACGGCGGGCACGCCTTCACGGGGTCGGGCTCGTCGGAGAGCAGGTAGACGGCGTCCTTGTGGACGGCCACGGGCGTATAGCCGGCCGCGTCCATCTTGTGCAGCGCCCGCGACATGTTCGCGTTGGCTTGTGCGATGACGAGGTGGCGCCAGTCGGGCCGGTATAGCGGGCTCCGCTTGCCGCGGTTCCATGCGCTGTTGAAGCTGCTAATCGTCAGACTGTAGGTGTACTTGAGCGCGCCCAGGGCCAGCCGCCCCGGCGGCGTCGTGTCGTCGTAGAGCGCTGTGCGCGCCGCGCGCAGCCGCTCGTACCACGTTTCCATCGCCCGACTGTGCTTCGTCCACACATGCGCCTGGGTGATCGCGACAACCTGGCCGCGTTCCAGCGCCCAGGCCACTGTCGGCGTGCAGGCCCACCGCTCCTCCGCGCCGGCGATCCGCGCTAACCAGTAGCCCGGTAATTTCTTGTCGAAGGACAGTTTGCCGGTGGGGTCGTGCCGCTCCTCGATGCCGGACAGGCCCAATTCCACGACGCCGGCGGCGCTCAACCACTGCGCGTTCTTGTCGTAGGAGTGCAGGTACGCCTTGCCTCGCTCGGCCGGAGACAGCGTGCGCAGCCAACTCAACTCCGTCACCGTGTCGGCCTGTCCCGCTGGCACCGGCAGCCGTTCCGGGTACTCGCGCTGAGACCCAGCCCCGCGCTTGCCCAGCTCCTGCAGCAGGTCTATCCCCGTGCGGCCGGGCGAGCGGTAGTACGGCGTACCCACGGCTTGGGCATAGGCCAGCAGCGCTCCCAGGAGCGTCGCGCCGTCGGTGTCGAGGCCCCAGACCGCGTGCTCGTCGTACAACGGGAACACGATGGACACGCCCGAGCCCGCTTCACCCTTCTTGCGGAGGTCCAGCCAGGGCGTGAGCGCCGTGGGGAAGGCGTGCAGGTCGTCCAGGCCGTCGCTGACGAAGGTGTGGCGCAGCTCGCGGAACTGCCCCGCCACGGCGAGCGTGTCGGGCAACTCCGTCGCGCGCACCCAGGCATCGGTCAACCAGAGTTGAGTCAGCCCATGTCGGCGCGCGCCGTTATACAGGTCGCCGACGTGCCGGATCGCGCCTTTAATGGGGACAAGCGGCTTATCGGATAGGTGCAGACCGTCCGTGTCGAGCACGCCGATAGACCCGTGGGGAGACGCTGCTGCCATGCTACCCTCCCGTTCTCTCATCAGTGGATGCCTCGGGTGGCGTGGCCTCCAGGTACCACCGATGCAGCCAGTCCATGACCTCCTCGTAGGAGCGTGCCGGCAGCGATTTGTAGGCGCTGACGCGGTAACGCCGATAGAGGGCCGCATACACCTGGGGATAGCCCTCGCGGTTGCCCGCTGCCTGCAGGGCCTGCCCAACCGCCTTGACGGCCAGGGAGACCTCCGCCGCTTGAGCCTCGGTAATCGTCGCCTCCGTGGCCGTGACGCGCTCCAACGCGGTCAGCCGGTGGTTGGTTTCGATGATGAAGCCGCGCACATAGTCGGCCATCACGGTCTGCGTTCCCGCGACATCGGCCAGGCGCTGCTCCATATCCAGCTGCTGCCGGGCTAGGTGCTGTACCGCCGTCGCGATCTCCAGGGCGAGCGCCGCCCCCGACACGCCAGATTCGCCAGTATCGGCCGGCGTCGAGGGGGCCACGATATCGCGCACCACCCACGCCTCGCCACGAAAGGCTTCCCACAGGACGCGGAAGCAATCGCTGCGGTAGCGATTGAGCTTGTCGACCAACGCGGGCTTCACGCGCCTGGTGTCGATGCCGAAGAGATAGCCCGGCAACAAATCCAGCGGCAGGCACAGCAGGTCGCGCCGCCGCCCGTCTGCGGCAGTAAGGGTGAGCGTGCGCAGGCGGGGGGCGATCACCGGGTCAACCTGGGCGCGCCGGCGCTGCGAACGCGGGTCCAGGCCGAGATGGTCGGTGATCGGACGGAGCGCGACGTACGGCTCGCCGTCGGGCGTCGCCGCGACGGGGATGCCGTCACCGTAGAAGTCGACTACCTGTTCTTTCCGGGGCGTCACGATGTCGCCCGTCGTGTCTTCCGCTGCCATCTCTTTTCCCTCTCGCTCTATCTTCGTCGGATTCCCGCTCCCATGATCCAGTTATCAACCGGGGTCATCATGACCCCGGTTGGGTCATCGACCGGGGTCATCATGACCCCGGTCGACGCGTGCGCGCTCGATCTCCTCGAATAAAGCTGGATGCGGCGCACCTACCCTGCCGGCGCGTCCCCCTAGACTCAGGCAGACGGACCGGAGGCCGACATAGATCTCGCCATCCTCGGCCCGCACGGCCAGCACTTCATCGGCATCGCGCAACGTGACCCGCCGTTGGTCGACCACCGCGAGGGCGGTCCCCGCGTGCGGCGCTACACGATCTCCCTCATCGGACATTCTCCCGCCTCTCCCTACGCGCCTTCACCCTATCATCGCCGCGATGGGTCAACGTCATGTTGACCCATCGGCCGCCTGTGTGTCTCTCTGTATCACCATCACTGTGACCCATCGCTCGTCGCCGACAGCTCATCCAGCGTGGCGACCGCGTCGTCCCAGCCCGCCGCGTACCACTCGACCAGCCGCGCCACCACCCGCGCGTCGAGCACGCCGCCCAGCGCCCCCAGCACCCCGTGTATCCGCCCGCGCTCCGCGTCGTACCCGACTCCCGGTAGAGTCCCTGTCGGCGCCGCCCCGTTCACCCGCTCAACGTGGGCGTCGGCCTCCCCCAGGTGGTAAGCGAGTGCCAGCGCCACCGCCTCCTCGTCCGTCAGCCCCGGCAGCCGCCGGTAAATGTCGCCCGCGTCCAAAGTCGTTCCCTCATCTATGCGCGGTCACGCACGCCCTGCCTCAAGCCCCGCAACCGTGACCGTCATGGTCACGGTTGCCCCCGGCGCGTCCACCCTCGCACAAAGCGGGGTCATGATGACCCCGGTCGCTGTGTCTCGCCGCGCTCCGAGAGCGGCCATCCTGACCAGTACGACATCGTGTCGCCGGAACCTTGCCCCGTGTTACTCTGTTATTATGCGCTGTCGAACGTGCGCGGTTCCGGCCCTTGCGCCAATCCTGTCCATTCCGTCGCTGGCCCCGGATGCGCGATATCACCATGCCGCTTGCACATCAGGACATCAACGCCCGGTATAGTTGGATGGTCCACGGACAGGTGGACGGTGTAGACCGCGCGCGATTTACAGCCATCGACAGCGCAGCGATTAGCGATAGAGTCTTCAACGTCCTCACGCTTCGTATCGGCGCTTAATGTTCCGTTCACTGCTCCTCCTTCGTTAGGCTTGCCCTGTGACGTACCCCCCTGCCTATCTTTGGTCGAGTCGGGCACAGCTGGGCCTGCGTACTGTAGCCTCAATTCGTCGGCGCTGGACCATCCAGCCATCCAGATGAGCCAATCCACAAAGTACATTGGTTCGGGGCCGTCATTATCAACACCGCGTATAACACCGCTATCCTCGATGATGCCGACATGCTCGACGGCATCTCCGACCTTAAATGTCTTTATCATTGTTCCCTCCGTAACCCGTGGGCTCCTAACGACCTCTGTGGCAGGTCGCACACTCATTTGCTCTGCTATACGCATCATCCCCAACGATTATCTCGTCTACATCTCTCGCTTCTGGGACCGCGCGCCCGCACATGAGATACGAACCCGTTTGCGGGTCCCGATCATCGGTCAGATGCACGCGCGCATAGCGATTCCGGGGCTCATCACCATAGGCGTCAGGGCCACGCCGGTAATAGCGCCACGTCACCGCCACCATACGACCTGTCCTCCTCGTAACAATCACGCACCGGTTCGCCCTGACTGGTTACGATAAGCCCACGTCAGACGCGGTGAGGTGGCGCACTTTCCTCGCCGACCGAAGGGGGCTGTGCGGCGCGGGCGGGTCGTGACGGAAGGCGATGGGGATGACGTCGTTCCTGTACCCCTGTGCCTGGCCAGCCTTGAAGCAGGCATTGGCAAACGCCCTGATCTCGCTATCAGGTGGACCACCTAGGTCAAACGGCTCCCAGAGTGCGGCATACTGCTCGGCAGTCAGGTCCGCGAACTCGGGGCATGCAGGGTCTTGCGTGTCAGGATCAAACTCGATCATATCCTCATCCTCCGTAATCATTGAGCTCGTGCCTCACCAGGGTGCCTACGCCCACTCCCTGCCCAGCCCGCGCCGACGCGTCGGCCGTGGCGCCGCGTCGCCCGCCTCGTGCGTGACGATGTACTCTGTGTGGTCCTCCTCCTCCGCGCCCTCCAACTCGTCGCGCAGGTCATAGGCGCGTTGGTGCTCGTCGTCGCCGTACCACTCCACAAGCGTCGCGGTCTCGCACTCATCGAACAGGGTAGGCTCAACCTTGTAGATCGCGTACGTCATCGCGCGTGCCCCCGCGCAAAGAGGCGCGTCGCCTCGTCCCCCAGCCCGGCCGGCACGTCGCCACGCAGATACAGGCCGTCGAGCGCCTCCTGTGCGGCGGTGATATGCTCCAACACCGTTAGCACGCCGTCGAGCCCCCCCGCGCCGCGCGCCTCCGCGCTGCCCATGCCCTCGATCACCTGAGATGTTAGCCGCATGAGCACGCTCCCCACCAGCGCGCCGCGCGTGTCGCTGTCCATGATCCCGTCTATCTCGAGACTCCGTAATTGACGTTTGTGGCTGTATATTCATCCGCGGAACCCGTACGCCGCCAGCCAATGAAGCGCGCTTTGTCGGGTCCGACAGGCCTTCTGGCACCTACATCGCCTCCATTGGCAGGTCCCATTTGCATATTTATGCATTCTACAAACGTCAATTACGGAGTCTCTCTATCTCCCGATTCATTGACCCTTCTCCTTTACTCTTCTACTCTTCCTCATCGTCGGGCAGTAGCCCTATGTCGCGTTCCACACACGGTAGTTCGACGCGGAACCACGCGCTCTCGCCAAGGGGGCTGACAATGAGGCGTAGATCCTCGCCGTCGCCGTCAACGTCCATGACATCAACCGTGCCGCCGTCGTCCAGTTCGACGCGATGGCCGATCAGCGCGAGCGCCCGGCGCTCCCGGTGCGCCCGCTCGATCTCCGGCAACTGGGGCGTGAGCCACGCGTCTATCTCGGCCCCGGTCAGCGCCCAGCCCGCGCCTTGGTCGAGCGGGGCGATAAACTGCCACTTGAACGCCTGATGCAGACGCGCCGCCCGCGTGTCCAAGATGCGGCGCTCTAGTGTGGGGTCGTAGCGGTCGTGTGCGGGGATGGCGTCGGCCTCACCCAAGTAGTCGGCCAAGATCGCAAGGGCCAAGTCTGCTGGTCCCGATCCACCGAAGCCCCACGCCATACCGCTCGGACTATGGACGATCATCTGCCGCAGCTTGTACGGCAGATGATCGTCCTCGTAGACGACGACAGGGCCATTAGGCCCGCCGCTCGTTTCATCGCTATCCGTGTAGCCGCGATAGGTCTTCATCGCCATTCCTCCTGATCGAACAGGGTCGGTTCAACCTTGTAGACTGCGTACGTCATTAGTCGCCCCGTCCTCCCGCACGTAGACCCACACACGCTCGCCGGGACGCCAGACGCAGGTGCCGCGTGAGCCATGAAAGCGGGACCATGCCGGCCACGCGAAGCCCGCCGCTACGAGACTATCGGCGCCCATGGCAGGGCGCACCCGGTCGATCACAACCTCTTTCCCCTCGTGATAGTGCATGATGCTATCCCCGACTTTCACCGCATCGGCGCGTCGAGTCGCATACAAACGCTCACTCATCGAGCGCCTCCTGTCCAGAACATGCGCAACCGCAACTCAACAAGGGCCACGGTCTCGCACCCCATTGAGCACGTCATCATCCCACGGCACACCCACGTCCTCGATACCCTCCAGGACGCGCGGCACCGGCACGCCAATAGGGCTGTTCGCGGTCATGATCGACCAGGCCCACGACGCTAACCCGCCGCGCGTCATGCGCGCACCGACACCCTGCCGGTAGAGCGTCAGGGCGCGACCCCGCCCCTCCTGATCTACATGCACGGCCGCGCGCTCGAACGCGTCGAGACTCCGCTTGACCAGCGCCAACGCCCCGATACACAGGCGCGTGTGGCCAGGTGTCACCGTGAAGCCGTCCCACTCGTTCATGCGTGGGTCGGTCGGGTGGCAGGTCATCGGCGTCCCAGCCGCGATGCCACGCCAGAATCGGCGCGCGTTGGCTGGGGTGTAGAACTTATGGGGGTCCGGCGCCTGGCCGTGGTTGTGGCGCAACCAGGGGCAGGAGGCGCAGGGGCGTGCGCACGGCGTCGCCGTGGCCATCCCCGCGATCGCGTGTGCGCCGGGCTTAAGACCCTCCTCGTCGATCGCGGCGCGTGTCATCGTGGCATCGTCCGTCATGCTGGTGTTCTTCCTACCCATGACCATCCTCTCCTTCGTATAATTCTCTATTATCATTATACCACTACTATCACAATGCCTCTGTTATCCTACACGGAGAGGGGGTGCGTTATGAGTGACACCGGAGCAGTAGACGACGACGCTATCATCGGGGTGGACGAGGCCCTGGCTATCCTCGCGGTGAGCCGCGCCACCTTGTCGCGCGCCATCGCCCGCGGCGACCTCACGCCCATCCCCCCCGCGAGCACGTATCTCAAGCGGCCGCGGCGGCTCACGTTCCACCGCCGGGACGTGGAGTACTTGCGCGACCATCCCCCGGCGCGCTAGCCGCCGCGCCCGCCAAGCGCCCGTCCGGGGCGTGCCGGTCATCGGTCCAGACCCTCGACGAGCGACGGTTGCGCACGGGCGTGCTTCCACGCCTCCACGGCCGCCGGATTTCTCCAGATGCTTTCGATCCGGCGCGGATCCTCGCGATGTGGCGCGACGTGATCGGCGTGTCGATGTCGGTGTGCCGCGATCACGGCGTTCTCCTCATGGCCGCGCGCTCCCGCGCTCGCCGCTCCTTACGGGGGCAGCGGCAGGGCGCGAAGAGACAGTGGCCGCAGCGTGCGATGGGCGTGGGCGAAGCCCTAGATACAGGAACGGTGGGACACGGGACAGCCGGCGGCCCCGTCGCCATCGGCGCATCCCTTT
>JAABUJ010003154.1_pt1 | contig 18947 bp, 23 predicted proteins | sample 5559131 | NCBI WGS metagenome assembly JAABUJ01 (sample SAMN10711875, study PRJNA513366) | rock metagenome | isolation source: Antarctica rocks | place: Antarctica: Victoria Land, Mt New Zealand nord | collected 2016-01-07 | reverse complement strand
CGCTATTTGGATATCACCGAACTGCGTCAGTGGCAACGCGATCATGCGCCCGGGGAGGTGGTGCTGACGGCGATCTCCTAACCCCGATCGAGGTGGAGACTTTTACAGAAACTTCCGGACTTGATCCACTTCGATCACTCGGACACGGCCTGGCGGTTTCTGGTCGAGATAGGCGCCAATGGCCCGCATGGAGGTCTGGTAGGCCCGGCGCGTCTCATTCATGCGGATCTCCTCTGGTCGTATAGAGCGAGCGTAAAGCAGAACGAGCGATCCGGCAAGGCCCGAGGGTTACAGTTGAGTTAAGAAATATGTGAGCAAGCAGCCTACAGTTGATATGGTGATACCAGACGGGCACTCGCCCGTGCGCTCTTTGGGGGTTTTGTGCAGGATTTACAGTGAAGAGGATGATTCTCGCTGCGATCATCTTCGCCCTGGCGGCAGTCTCCCTGCCGCTATCGACGCTGGCGTACCATCACGTCGGTCGCACCATCATCCGGGCCGGCGCCCATGTCCCGGCCAAGCCCTATTACCTCTGTTTGATCGTGCTGGATGGCGCGCGCCCCGGCTACTTCAAGACGCCGAACATCCCGCATGTGCAGGCTCTGGTGGCCCGCGGTACGAAGTTCACCCGAGCCTGGACCGGTATCCTGGAGTCGGAGACGCCCTCGGGGCACGCCGCGATTTCCACCGGATCGGAGCCGCGGCGCGACGGCATATCCAGCTTTGGCTGGGTCACTCCCAATAACGTCAGCGTCAACCTCTTCGATCCGGCCAAGATCCGCGCTGGCGCCATGGAAAAAGTTATGCTGATGGCCGGCGTGCCCACCATTGCCGGTCTGGTACACCGGCAGAACCCAGCCGCCAGGGTGGTTGCGCTGAGCGGGTATAAGTATTATGCCGCGGACGCACTGGGTGGTCCGCGCGCCGATGTGATTATGTATTACGCGTCCCGCCCCGGCGGCGCCCTGGTTCCCACCTTCATTCCTGGTCACATTCCCCCACCAGAGGTGCTCACCGCCCCGAATTTGCAGGGCAAGGACGTGCAGCCGCTGGGCATGGGCGATCGCGAGGCCATGAACCTGGCCGCGGCGACCTTCGACCGCATGCATCAGCAGGTGACGCTCATCAACCTGCCGGAGTTCGACTGGCCGCTGGGCCACCTGTGGGGCGCTTCGCTGGCGCCGCATGCGGTAACGTCGCTCATGCAGAGCTTCGATCAGGACCTCGGCACCCTGGAAGACACCTACCGGCGCGCCCATGTACTGAAGCGAACCATCTTTGTGCTCACTGCCGACCATGGGTTCTCGCCAATCTATCGCACGGTACCCGAAAAGGAGATCCGCAACGCCGTCATGGCGGCAGGCACCGGCATCACCCGCGACACGTATCACACCGGCGCCTACCTCTGGCTCCGCAACCGCTCGCGTGCCGCCACGGCTGCGCGCATCATTGGCCGGTTGCACATTCCGTACATCCAGTCGGTGTACTACAAGGAGATGGCGAGGGGGCGGTACCAGTACGTCAATGCCGGCGCGCAGTTCCTGACCTCTGGGGTGGCCGCGGCCAATCAGTACCTGCTGCACACCTTCCTGGGGCCAAATGGTCCCGATCTGGCCGTGCTCTTCACCCAGGGCGCGGTGGGAAGTACCACCGCCCAATCCACCTGGAAGGGCGACCACGGCGGGGCTGACTGGCAATCGCAGCATGTTCCGCTGATCATCGCAGGCCCCGGCTTCCGGCGCAACTACGTCTCCAAGTACCCGGCCCGATTGATCGATATCGCTCCCACCGTCCTCTCCATGATGGGTGTGCCGCACAGCCGCATGCAGGGGCTGGCCCTGGCCGATGCGATGAAGACACCGGCTGCCCCGGAGGTCGGCGCCCAGCGCACGATGGACCTGGTCCTCACCCCCTTGGTCTCGGCCCTAGAGCGTGAATCGCGTCTGGAGACGGCAGCCAGGGAACGAGGGCGCTAGCTTCCGGCCTGCGTGACCACGGGAGCAGGCCACGGTATAGAAGGGGCATCGGAACGTGGGCGCCGCTCATAACCGTGTCCGCTCGTCCGACCGCTGGTCGCGGACGAGCGTCCCACTGTGCAAGACACCACGCATCGCGCGAGTTCGCCACGCCGCGGTGGAGTCGTAGAGCGATGCATTCGTGTCCACCGTCGAGAGCAAAATCCCCGCCGTATGCACGCGTAGGCGGCCGGTTGTGACTCCATCCGGTCGAACAAAGAAGCTGCCCCAACAGCTTTCCCGAGCGGAACTGTTGGGGCAGCTAATCCACACGTGATTCGCGGCGGCTGTCGCTTGCATCATGGCCGGCATGGTGATGCCCGGAAGAGTCGAGCCCCCATTGAGCTTGTGCAGTCCGGCACCCACGTAGTCTTGCATCGCCTGCATACGCTCAGGCGGGATGTGTCCGGCGTGGTACGAGTGGAATAGAACCTGCACCTCTCTCCGCTTGTACTCCCGGTACAGCTCTGGATATCGATAGTCGTGGCAGATCAGCGCGCCGCAGCGCACGCCATTGATAGAGAACACCGAGAAGTGGTTTCCGGGGCTATAGTTGGCCAGGTCTCCTGTCTGCGGGTTGGGACGGCCATCTCCCGCGCAGAACATCTTGTCGTACCGATCGACAAGCTCGCCACGATCGTCGATGATGTAGAGACTGTTGTGCGGCTTGTGGCGGCCGGTCAACCTGTGGGTGGATCCGAGGATAACCCACAGGCGAAGCCGGCAGGCGAGATCGAGCACCTGCTCTGTGCTGTCACGGAGCACCCTCCAATCCAGGTCATCACACGATGCGAAGTCTGGGCCCGCATACCCCGATAGGCACGCCTCGGGAAAATGCACAACGTCTGCCCCTCGCTCCTTCGCCATACGCATCTGACGCGCCACATATTGCAGATTCCTGCCTATGTCAGCGTCGACGGGAAACTGACAGGTTGCGATCACGAGTTTCATTGGTGGTCCACGGTGAAAGCGTCCGATTCAGTGACTCATATCACATGGTGAAGCAGGCTGCGCGCAGGCGTCGCACCAAGTACGCTACTGCCTCTCCCTCAGTGTGGCTAATTGCCTGCCACGGGGTCCACTAATTTTGGAAGATCGCCGCTCGATCCTATCAATGCTACGTCGCCTTCGTTGCCATGGACTCGGCATGAGCCAGGAGCAGTGCGGCGACCTCAACCGGGTCGACCAGCATGTGAAAGTGTCCGGCGTCGATCTCGCTGAGGGCCCAGCCCGCGTGCTGGGCCGCCTCCGCTGCTCGCCCGTACCCATCGCTGAGCTTGATGTAGGCGCAGGGAGCGTCGGGCCACCCGGCGAAGACCGGGATCGGCTCGGTAAAAAAGGAGAGAGGGCGCGGGGAGAGGGCGTCCAGCAGATCGTGACGCAGTCGCATATCAGGAATGATGTCCGATAAATCCTGATCGGTCCACACAGGGAAGCGCCCGCCGGCTTCAAGATGCTCCCGAAAGCCGGCCGCATCCTCTGGAATGCTATCCTCTATCTCCGTCAGGCGGCTCATCCCGTCCCGAGGCAGCCCCGCATCAACGAAGATGTAGCCCGCGACCGGATTCGGCATGCGTTCGCGAATAGCCGGAAGGAGCAGGCCCGCACCGCTATGTCCCACCAGAATCAGCGGGCGATCGGCGGGAAGGGACGACATGCCCCGGGCAACTGCCTCGGCGTGCTGTGTCCAGTAGGGGAGTACGGTCTGACCGTCGTCCATTAGCCTCGGGACGAGGACCGCGACGTCCTGTTGCTCGAGGCTCTGGGCCACGGGCAACCAGGTACCAGGACCGACCAGAGGACTATGGACGAGAACGAAGGCGGGATTCATGGCGAACTCCGGCCGGAGGAGATCATGGGCGGACAGTTTGACAGAACTGAAGTGTACGGCGCAGGTAGCAGTCGTCGGCACTCGTGCCCCAGGGTAGCGCAGACAACGGGGGCGACCGGATGCCCTTTGCTGGCCACAGTTCATGAGCGGACAGTTTGGTGAGGATATGCCCACACCGCTTCGCCGCCCAGCCACGATCGACCGTACATTGACACCGTACATTGACACCGTAGAATCGGGCTTCAGCCCGTCACGGTGGCGCCGGGAAGACGCCCTTGCCACCCTGGCATATCCGTCTCCGCGAGAGCAGGAGTGGCGGGGCAGGGAGGGCATTGAGGCCGCACCACCCTGACGACGTGAACGTCGATGCGACGGAGCGGATGGCGCCGCGCGGTAGCGCCGGTCCTGGGCCGTACCACCATCCTTGCTCCTCGCCTGTGCTGGCGGAGTGGGGTGGTCAAGCCACCAACGGGTGTGCTTCCCTGCTCCTTTCCTTGATAGGAGACCGGACCTGGGTGCATGCGACGACGGAGCCGCGCCGGGGAGGAGCGTGTCAGGCGGACTCTAGTCCTGTGCCCCCGTTCGGGGATCTCCGTCCGGCGAGAATCGGGAGCGCGGTGCTGCCGTGGGACGGACCGGCGCCGGACGGAGATCCCCGAATGGGGGCGCTTGCGCGCGGCGCCTCCATTCGGGGATCTGAAGATCGATTCTACGCATCCTATCTGAAACTGTGCGGGTATGGAACTGTCCGCTCATGAAGCTGGTCGCGGTGCGGGCACGTCTCGTCTTGAATTCTCGCGCACATCTTGCTATCATTTGATAGCAGAACTACTGGAGCGGCAATGGTTTGCTCGGAGGCATGCCGTGTCACGCTTTTTCTGTTTGGAGCGAAGAATGTTTTGCCCCACCTGCCTCGCGCAGACCGAGCGCCATTTCGCCCGACGCCGTGAGACGTACCCCGTTCGCGGTGTGCCCATCGAGGTGGATGTCGATGTCACCTTCTGCGGTGAGTGCGGCACTGAGATCGCGGAACCTGAGCTGGAAGACGCCGCACTCACGCGCGCCTATGATCTGTATCGGCGTATGCACGATATCATCCGCCCGGAGGAGATCCGGAAGCTGCGCGAGAAGTACAGCCTCAGCCAGCGTGCCTTCTCCCGCCTCCTCGACTGGGGAGCTATCACGATCCACCGGTACGAGACCGGCGCGCTTCCCGACTCCGCTCACAGTGACCTCCTCGTAGCGCTCCAGGACGAGTTCACCATGGCCGATTTTCTGGAGCGCCACCAGGACCGTTTGCGGCCCAATGAAGGCAGGCGAGCGCTCGAGGCCGCCTCCACTGCTCGACTCATGAGCGTCCACGAATTCCTTTCCCGCATAGTCCGAGAGAAGATCGACGCCTACCCCGACGCGGCACGCGGCAACCGCCAGTTCGATCTCGATCGCCTCAGCCAGATGATGCTTTACTTCACCCAACCCGCGGGCGTGGCCCTGACCAAACTGCTGAAGCTTCTCTGGTACGCTGATTTCCTCGCGTACAAGCGCCTAACCGTCTCCCTGAGCGGGGCCGTGTACCGCCGCTACCAGTTCGGCCCCGTGCCCGAGGAATATCGCCAACTTCTCGACCACGCCGAACGCGAGGGCTTCCTGCAAACCCGGATCGAGTCCTTCATCACCAAGGACGGACCAAAGGAGGGGACCGTCTATGACCAGGCTGCGGACTTCGACCCTTCCCTGTTCACGTCAGACGAGCTCACCGTCCTGGAGACCGTGCGAGATCGCTTTGCCGGCATGCACGCCACGGCAATCGTACGAGTTGCACACTCGGAAGATGCTTGGCGAGATACTCCCGAACGCGAGGTCATCCCTTACGACCGCGCCCTTGCTCTCTCGGTCGATTAGCACCGAGCCTACTCCTCCACTCCATCTCTCCATACCATACAATTTGCGCTTAGTACTTACGGCAGCGGCACTTGCAATCCGATCAAAAGACGGAATCGCACGGCGAAGCAGTGGGCAGCTCCAGACAGAGACGGGCGATTGCGGATGATTGACTGCGTGGGAGTTCCGGTGTGTCGGAGCTGGCGTCAAGAGAGGGCTCGATCGACATGGGTGATGTGACGGGACCAGGGCTGAGGGCCGAAGGAGGCCCAGAAGACCTCTACACCTTGGGCTATGATCCTCGTGAACAGCGTCGTATGGGCGGGCGAACCGCGAGTCAGGCAGCGCATTTTGTGCTGCCGTACCTGCGCACGGGTATGCGCGTCCTCGATTGTGGATGCGGACCCGGTTCGATCACCATTGGACTGGCCACGTTGGTCGCCCCCGGTGAAGTGGTGGGGATCGACGTTGAGCCGCGCCAGGTTGCGGTTGCCCAGGCCCGCGCGAAAGAGAACGGAATCGGCAACGTTCGATTTGAGGAAGCGAGTGCGTATCATCTCCCCTTCCCCGATGGCGCATTCGATGCCGTATTTGCTCACGCTGTTCTGGCGCATCTCCGTCATCCCCTCGGAGCCCTGCTCGAGTTTCGACGAGTCCTGAACCAGCGCGGTGTGGTTGGCGTCAGCGACCTGGATTGGGGAACGGTACTGTGGGAGCTATCCACGCCGGTGCTCACGGAGGCGCGCAACCTCCTGCTTCGCGTGCGCAACCATACCGGCAGTCCCTACTACGCACGCCACCAGCGCCGCTTGCTCCTGGAGGCCGGGTTCGCCTCGAGCGAAGCAGCAACGACACCTACCTATCAAACGTATGCCGGGACTATCGACGAGACACGGCGTTGGGCCGCAACCGTGACTCGATGGCTCCAGGAACCGGCATTCGCGGAGATGGTAGTGAGCCAGAAGTGGGCTAGCCAGGATGGGCTGGACGCCATGATCGCTGCAGTGCAGGAATGGGGAGAACAACCCGACTCCTTCTTTGGCGTGCTGACCTGCTCAGCAGTTGGTTGGGTTGGCGGAAACGCTTCGGCACACCAGGACGAATGAAGTGGCTAACTGGCGCTGTAGGATTAGACTCAAAAAACACCGCAAGGGAAGTACCATGACCTACCTCGGCCAAGGCATACGGCGCGTGGAGGACCCTCGCCTGCTGCGCGGAGCAGGGCAGTATGTGGACGACCTCCGCTTTCCAGGTATGCTGTACGCGGGCTTCGTCCGCAGCCCCCATCCTTCGGCGCGGATCACAAGCATTGACGATTCAGCCACGCTCCTGGTACCGGGAGTGACGGCGGTACACACTGCGGCGAACCTGCCGGAGGTGGCAGGCCCGGTGCCGGCAGCGGCCATGCCGCCCGCGCTCCAGGCGCGAGGCTTCTCGCCGCTGGCAACCGAGACGGTTCGGTATGTGGGTGAGCCGGTGGCCGTGGTACTGGCCGATGACCGAGAGGCGCTGGCCGACGCGCTGGACCTGGTGGTCGTCGACTATCAGCCGCTCGACCCGGTCGGCACCGTGGAGCAGGCGCTGGAGGGAGCCACGCTGGTCTGGCCGGATGTGCCCGGTAATGTAGCGCTGGAGTTCTCCACCGGCTTCGGCGAGGTGGACGCCGTCTTGGCGGAGGCGGAGATCATGGTCGAGGAGCGCTACACCTTCGCCCGCGCCGCCGGCGCCGCCATGGAACCGCGCGCCGTCGTGGCGGCGCCGGGCGGTGAAGCGGGGATTCGCCTCACCCTGTGGGACGCTACTCAGGCGCCGCACAACGTGCGCGACGGCGTTGCCGCCTATCTGGGGCTCGAGCCGGAGGAGTTGCGCGTGGTGACGCCGGACGTGGGCGGCGGCTTCGGTCCCAGGGGACGCATCTACGCCGAGGAGTACGTGGTCGCCGCGCTGGCGCTGCGCCACCAGCGCCCGATCTCCTTCACCGCCACCCGCACCGAAGACCTGCTCACCACCGCGCAGGGCGGTGGACTCACGGTCGAGGCCCGGCTGGCCGCGACGCGGGATGGCGTTATTCTCGGTATCGACCATCACATCGTGCAGGACGCGGGAGCGTACACCGCGGGCGGGCTCTCGGCCCCCATGAATACCATGCGTCATCTCCTGGGGCCATATCGGGTGCCGGCGGCTCGAATCCTGGTCACCGCCGTCTATACCAATCGCGTCATGACCTCGCCGCTGCGTGGCGGTGGACGCCAGAACGGCATCTTCGTGATGGAGCGCCTGCTCGATCGGCTGGCCGAGCGGCTTCAGGTAGACCGCGCCGAGATTCGCCGCCGAAACTTCATCCCGCCACAGGCCTTCCCCTACGACACCGGCCTACCCGCCACTGGTGGAGCAAGCATGGTGTACGACAGCGGTTCCTTCCCCACCTACCTGGAGCGAGCACTGGACATGATCGACCAGGCGTCCTTCCGCCGGGAGCAGGAAGCGGCCCGGCAGCGGGGGCGCTACCTCGGCCTGGGCCTGGCCGCGTTCATCGAAGCAACCGGCGTGGGTGGGGAGGAAGCCCAGTTGCGCCTGGAGCCGGACGGCACGGTTTCCGTGCGGGTGGGGTCACCCAGTCAGGGCCAGGGACACGCCACCGCCTTTACCCAGATGGCTGCCGACCGCCTGGGGGTGTCGTTCGACTCGGTTCACTATCTATCGGGCGATACCGCCCAGGTGGCCACGGGAACTGGAACCTTTGCCAGCCGCATGGGCCAGACCGGCGGCGCCGCCGTGGCCCATGCCGCGACCAAGCTACGCGAGCGAGTCCTGAACCTGGCCGCCGACATGTTGGAGATTGCAGCGGGTGATCTCGACTTGGTGAACGATCGCATTGCAGTAAAGGGCGTACCGGAGCGGGTGCTCCAGCTGCGCGAGGTGGCCCAGGAGGCAGATCGACGAGGCACGCCGCTGCAGAGTCGAGTTGAGTACCGGTCGGCCGGAGGTCCCACCTGGGCGGGAGGCGTCAACGCCGCGATGGTCGAGATCGACGCCGAAACCGGCCAGGTGACGATTCTGCGCTACGTCGTGGTCCACGACTGCGGCACGCTCATCAATCCAACCATCGTCGAAGGACAGGTACACGGCGGGGTGGTGCACGGCATCGGCAATGCCCTGCTGGAGGAGTGCGCCGACGACGGCCAGGGCCATCCCGCCAACCCCACCTTTGCCGATTATCTGCTGCCCAGCATCGGCGATGTTCCCATGTTGGAGGTAGCGGACGTGGAAACACCCTCGCCGTTTAATCCGGAAGGCATCAAAGGAGCGGGTGAGGGTGGCACGATTGGCGCCATCCCCACCATCATCAGCGCCGTCGAAGACGCCCTGCGGCCCTTTGGCATGGTCCTCACTCAGGTGCCCCTGCAGCGAGCAGAAATCGCGCTTCGAATCGCGGGCAGCACACAGTGAACTGCCGGAAAGGTGGCGCCCCCGGCGGGACTCGAACCCACGACCACCCGCTTAGAAGGCGGATGCTCTATCCAACTGAGCTACGGGGGCAGACCGATGCGCCGAATTATACCGAGTGCTCCCACCCATCTCTGAAAAGTCACTGTGCCGAGAAGTTGCACCGAGGCGGTTACGAACGGGCATGTTTCCGCGTTCTACAGATAGAAGACCAGGAGAAGGGAACTCTGACATGAAAGCACGAATCGGTATCGCCGCCTGTCTCTGCGTCCTGCTTCCCCCTCTCCTGTCCCCGAGCAGAGCCTTGGCGAGGTCCGTACAGCGCATGCGCGTGTGCCATGCTTCAGAGTTGCGGGCCTCAGCTGACTGGCAGGGAGCTAACGCATCGAAGCTTGGTAGAGTCACCTTCTCATTACGAAACGGATCGGCGTGTTCTTTACAGGGTCGGCCCGTTCTCCAACTCCGAGTCAAGACCCGCTTGTTGGATATCCATGAGATGGTACTTGCTCCCCAGGCAGGCGCGCCGGCCACAACGGAGCGGACAATTATGCTGCGACCGAGACGCCGCGCAGGTGTGGAGTTCGCATGGACAAATTGGTGCGGTATGCAGATACATGCGCCAATCTCGCTCTCTGTCATCCTGCCACATGGGGGCGGGACAGTATCGAGTTTTGTTCGGTACGGACGTATACTTCGTTCAAGCAGTCCACCGGTGTGTCTCGCGCCTGGTGACCGGTCAACGCTCCAGGTCGGCGTCATCCGGTCAGTGACTCAAACAACGCCACTACCCTGAGCGACCTGACAATTCTCGAGCGGACCTTCGCCACGACGGTGCAATCAATGATCGAGCAGCCAGACGACCTCTCAAAAGCCACCGACATCGTTCGAACCTACCAACGAGCGACAGCTTCGCTCCTGCAACGCCGCCTCAAGATCGGGTACCTGGAAGCAGATCATCTACTCGATCAGCTTGAACAATCGGGCGTGATTACGCCGCCCGATGACCACGGGCAACGGCGAGTACTGTGACTGGATCGGGCGCGCGGTCGGCTTCTCACGACCGGAATCTAAAGGGCGGCGGATGCGAGGATCGCCGGAGGGTTAGTGGCAGGTCGAATGTGCCACCACCACGGTCGCGTTGCCGTTGGCGTCAACGCGGTGTACAACAATCCTGTACGTCTTTGGATTAGCGCTTTCCCGCCACTTTAATTCGGCACGCAGAGAGTCGAAGGCGAGAGTCTGCGAAAGCCATGAACAGGGTACAGCCTGGACCGCAAAGGACGACGGCGCTGCATTGTTCTGATCGATATGCAGCGCGATAGGTGTACCCACCGCCAGAGCTACTCCCCCTATGACCACAGCAGCGAGCATCTGGCGAGGACTGCGTGCCCTACGGGGCGCGGATCGCCCTTTTCGGTTGCTGCCGATCACCCGGGTATCGAGCCGTTGTAAGAATTGCTCGGCTAAGTACCGGTCGGTCGCCGGCGTCAGTTCCCGACTTGCCGCAAGTATGGCCGTTAACTCATCTGTCAGTTCCTCGCGCGTGTCCATGCAGCACGCTCCCTTCACGTGTAACCTACAGCATAGGCCGTTAAAGTAGGCGCGTCCAGTTCAAAGGGAAGATGCCAAAGCCCTACGGAAAGAAGAGAAGGCGGCACATGAGTTGGCACACGTATCAATCTCTGCACGACTTGGCAGCTGTTGCAGAATTGATTGTGATCGGTACGGTCACATCCGCAGACCCGAAACAAGACACTGATCGGTTCGTGCGGATCGATGGCGTGCCCTTCGGCATCCCCTTCACCGTCACCACGGTTGAGGTCACGAATGTTCTGCGTGGAGCGGTGACAGCCGGCGAAGCCGTTACCATCTGGCAAGAAGGAGCAGAAGGTATGCCGACCGTCACCTTCCCCACCTATCAGGTCTTTCAGGTCGGGCAAAGTTACCTCTTATTCCTCTCACACAACGAGCGTGCAGGGCACCACCACTACCTCGCAATCGATGGACCTGGAGGGGTGTACCAAATCATCGTAGACACGGTTTACTCGTGTGATGGAACGGAACAGGGTATGCATCCCTGGTTCCTCGGGCAATCGGTTGATCGCGCTACAGCCCTGATAACTGAGGCGTTGGGCTGAGCAGCTTCCTTGCACTCTCATTGCTTACACGGCAGGGCTATGCCCCCTCAGGTGGTCAACTTTTACGTTAGCGATCACTGCCTAAAGTTGGCTCACATCTCACGAAACGTACTCTGGCGCCGATGAGAGGAATACGGAGTGATGGAGGGCAAGACGCGGGGCAGGACAGCCGTCAAGGCAACCTGGACCAGCCAGAGCCCAATGAAGACGGTATTCATGGGGGTATTGGCGTCGGAGTATGGATATACTCCCAACTTCCCCTTCAGTAACTCATCGGAGAAGTACATCACGCCGCCCTCGATAGCTGCGATCACCGCTAGCGAGAAGAGGCTCATCAGCCCTTGGTATGAGCGCCTGGCCCGCTCCGGTCTACTCTTTCCCCGACGGCGCGCGCCCGCATCGATCCGCCGTAAGAACGCTTCAGCCAGATGCGGGTCCGCGTCTGGAGAAAGCTCCCGTATGGCGCCAAGAACCGCGATCAATTCGTCCCGTAGTTCCTCGCGTGTGTCCATTCAATGCACTCCTTTCATGTGTATCTTGCATCCTAGACCCCGGCGGCAGGCGCGTGCATTACAAAGCAACTTCCAGGAACCATTCCAATCCCTTCGGACGATCCTTATGGCGACGGCGGAAGCGCCGTGAAGTTGGAATCGTTCGCAGGGTTACCAGGGACTACCTCGCGGCGTTAGACAAGTAGATAACGGCACGAAGGAAGTCTCCATGACCCCATGTGGCCCTATTCGCCCTGTCGCCCTACTGGTTGCCTGCGCAGTTGTTTCGGCTACGTTGTGCGTGCACGCTGTTGCCAAGACGGAGAGTTCCACCATCAGAGTGGACACGATTTCCCATCACGTTCGGTTGTCCCTGATCGTCCCGAAGCAGACGTATCCGCAGAATGCGTTGGTCAGAGTCACTGTGCAGGTCCAGAATCTCTCGCGCCACTTGATGGACCTCAGAGCGACCTCCGGAAGATTCTGCCCCACCACCAGTCCAGGGATACAAGTGTTGAACGCAACTGGAACGGTCGTATATCCGCCGCAGGTCGACAGCTATTCGATCTGCACACCGAAACCATCTGACGCCATTCTCCGTCCAGGGCATGTCATCGAACGCCGTTTGCTCGTCATTCTCAGAGCACGGTATCTCCAAGCGGTCGTCACCATCGGCGCGGGAATCGAATCAGCAATCGTGCCGTTGACGCTTGTTTCTGGGAGTCCGCCGCCCCTCGCCGTCTCCCACGGACCGTCACCCCACATTGACATTGCCCGTCAAGCTGGCGACCACGGTCCTCTCCATTACTTTCAAGTGACCGAATGCAGAACAGCAAACAGCGATACCGTGAAAGGGTCCCTCCATTGGCTGACAAGCCGCAGCCGTACGAACTCATCGCGGCTCTATCCAGACTGCAACCCTGCCACGTCCTGGCATGTCACGGCTGGTTACGTGAACCAGCCCGTCGCGACAGTTGATTATCCTTAGCCATGAAAACCGTGGGGATCTGCCACCAGCACGGTGCATGATGAGTGAGCGGCATACCCGAGTATTGGCGGCGACTGATGCGACAGTACTACTCCGGAACCAGCAATACGGTCGTCCCAGCACGGCTCCATCTGGCGATGACGTAGAGGTCTGTCCACGGCCTGGAGCTTGCTGTCAGTTAGGAGCCGGGACAGCGATAGCAGTATGGTACCGGGCGGGCGGAATGAAAGAAGCGATATATGGCAACGAGCACTGACGGTCCCGATACCGAGCGTGATGCAGTTCAGTCGAGCATCGAATTGTTGCGCGACTACCAACGCGGAGCATTGGGCGCATATGCCTCACGCCCAGAACGCCGCGAGCAAGGACTGTCGCGTGGGCTCGATGGAGAAGAGCAAGAGATTGTGCGGCGGTTGCTCGCTGCATCGGCCGATGAGGGCACGGTCGTCAACGCACTCAACACAGTCGGCCCCATACGTGCTCATGCCCTGCTGGAACAGGTGATTGTCCGCATGAAGAAACCAGCAACGTCGCTGGTCCTGGAGCCGTACTTCATCAAGGACTTGGGACTGGTGACCTGGCTGCTGGAGCGGGTGGAGGTGGGACTGACCGGGATTCTGGTTACCGTGCGGATTTGGACTACCTGGCCCCTTGAAGCAGAACTGACCAAGGAGGTCATGCGGAATGGACCTCTGCAATGGGTCTGGCCGAGTGAGGTCACTGACGATGTCGGAACAGCGATGCGCTTCGTAAGCGCGAGTAATGGTGGCGGGTCACCCATTCGAATCTCGTCGTCTGACTGGAGCGGGGTGCGACTCGCTGGGCGTTACAGTTCGTGGTGGAGCCCAGGAGTCGCAATCGAAGCACGGAGTCTTTCACTCACCGTGGGCGGAGACATCGTGGTGGACGAATGGCTCAGTGGAAACCCTGGTTCATTTGAGTCAGTCCATGTCAATCTGCCCCCAACCACCATCACACTCGAACTGCCGGAACACGGGAGAAGAAACTTACTGATGTAATTGGGAGGAATGAACGGTGGAGTCGGAGCACACCTGACCGCTCCGAGGAGCATCACGCGCATCCACCACTTTTGAGATGCGTTGCTCCGATCGTCGGAGGAATATGGCAGGGCTGAAAAGGATGCGCCGTTGCATGTATAAGGAATCCGATAAGAAAAACGAGCACCACCAACACGAGCAGCGACCCAATGAGCTGTAGTCGTGTCGGCGCTTCTCTGCGCATTTCCCCAGCCATCATCTGCTCCGATCAGAGCGCCCTGTAATCAATCGAGTCGAAGGAAGTCGAACGTCAGGCCGCACCGGTCCGAAGCAACCAGGTACACCCCCGGCGGATGGTAAGGCGAATACGGTACGTCCCTCCGTCGCTCAACCGAAAGGTGTTGGCGGCTGTTCCGCGTGAGTCAACCGCGCTCGTGCCACCGAGCGCACCGCTGACTTGTACGCGGAGAACTGGTCGAAGGAACGTATTGGGCGGCAAGCCCTTCGGCGCATGAAGCCCAGGGCAGGCGTAGCGATACTGTAGGGTCCAGGCACGCTTGAAGATGTAGGGGATGGGACTGGCCGGGAGCTGGACCTGAGTCTCGAAGGACGTCTGGCGTCCCTGCCAGCTATGGCTGGAAGTCCCGCGCATCCGGCTGACTGTATTCGCTAGCAGGAACACCAGGGCGGCGGCAACAAAGAAGCCGCTGATCCTGTCGGGGATAAGCTCGAACCGTCCTCCACCAATACCGAGATAGAGCAGCGGCCCCAGTATCGGCATCGAGCACAGGACGATCCACAGTCCTTTGTGCGACGGTGTGAGGTCGCGCCTTCGGAGGACATTGGACCATGCCAGGACGACGCCGAGCGCGGGTAGGAGAATGGACACTAAGACCGCCGCTGGCCGTCTCATTGCATACTCTCCTTTCTTCTGCCTCGACGGAGCATCAGCGATGCGTCACGGAGTCGGCGGTGACCACCCAGCCCGCGCGTGATCGTCGGGGTCAAAGAGTGCTTCGAGCCGTTCACATAGTTAACCGGCCACACGGAACGTCTTAATCAGCGCAATCATTCCATTGGAACGGTAGGCGACCATCTTCCATGGTCCTCGCTCTTGCTTGAAGACGAAGGCGGGGTAGATGAAATGGAGAGTGCCCCGTGCATTGGCGTAGAACGTCCCGATCGGCCCACCGAAGGCATCTGTCCTTGGAATGCGACTAAATACGATGCGTAGTCCCTCTCCCGCGTGCAAGCCGGAAACCCTTACCGCCAAGGGCGAGTGAACGCGGGGAGGATTTGGCGTGAAGTGAACGGCCAGTGCAGCGGTGGGACCAGCTACGAATCCAGCACCAGCGTGGGTATCGGCAGACTGCATAGGACCCTGTTTGCTAACCAACAGAACTACCAGGATCATACCTAGCACGATGAGCGCGACAACAGCACTAACGATGGCAAGCAGGATGGCGATCAGGCGGTTATGAAGGGGATTGAACTCCCGATTGTTGGCGGTCGTCTCACTCACGATTTGAAGTCCTGTATCGACTGCGCTACGGCGGAACGGCGAAGGAATATGTCCCGTGGGAACGCGGGGGGTGAGCGTGGGAGACAACTACGAGTTGAGCATGCCCGCCCCCTTTCAGGATAATACCTATGAACGCTTCGACCTGCGCCCTGACGGTGGTCTCCAGTTTGCAAACTGCTGCTAGAAGACGTGGGATGCCACGACGTTCTAGCTGTACGAGTCGTTTCCAGGTCCAGGCGCTGCTATGGTGGAATTGACCACTACCACAGGAGAGACGTATTCCATGGCACAAACCCAAGCGATAGCCCCACGGGTCGGCGAGCAAGCGCCGAGCTTCACCCTCAAATCCTCCGATCTCAAAGACATCAGTCTGAGCGACTTCACCGGCCAGACCGTGGTACTGGCCTTCTTTCCCGCCGCCTTTACCTCGGTCTGCACTGCGGAGATGTGCAGCTTCCGCGATCAGTTGACCCAACTCAACGGCGCCAACGCCCAGGTCCTGGGCATCAGCGTCGACCTACCCATGTCTCTGGCCCGCTTCAAAGAGGCCGAGCAGCTCAACTTCCCGGTGCTGAGCGACTTCGATCGCGTGGTCATTCATGACTATGGCGTCGAGTTCTCGAACTTTCAGGGCTACCGGAGTCCAGTGGCACAACGCGCCGTCTTCGTGATCGATCCCACCGGCAAAATCGCCTGGGAGTGGATCGCCGATCATCCGGGCCAATCGCCGGACTACGGGCAGGTGATGGAGGCCGTGGAGCAGATAGCGCCACGGTAGCGATGGAGCTACTGGTCATTCGGCACGGCCAATCTGTCGCAGACGTCGAGGGGCGCCACGAGGGAAGCGCCGATTTCCCCCTAACCGAACTGGGACGGCATCAGGCGCAGGCCGCCGCCGAATGGATTGCGACCCACTACCCGCCAGATGCGATCGTGGCCAGTCCATTGTGCCGAGCAGCGGAAACGGGGCAGTGTATCGCCGGCCGCCTGCCCGTGGCTCTCGACGACGCGCTGCGGGAGAAAGCAAACGGCGTCGTGGCAGGTCTTACGTTCGAGGATGCACATCAGCGCTATCCCCCGCCGGAAGGTGGCTGGAAGGATCACGAGGCGCACCCCGGTGGTGAGTCGCGAATTGCCTTCCACGCGCGGGTTCGAGGGTACTGGTCGCGCCTCCTGGCAGCTGAGCCTCCGCCCGGCCGCCTGGCCATCGTCACCCATGGCGGAGTGATCCAGATGCTGCTACTCTGCTTTCTCGGCCTCCCTCTCGATTCACCGGTCCGCATGGGGACCCTGGATGCCGGCATCCATCTCTGGCGGATAGATCACACAGAGCGACGGCTCGTGCTGGCAAATGTGCAAACGCATCTGGAACTGGCGGGCCTGCAAACGCCTGGCTGAGCGCTTCACTCCTACCTGAGCACCATAATCTCATCCAGCGGTTTCCGCTCGATATCCGGCACCCGGCAATCCGCCGCCGGATATCCCACGGGAATCAGCAGATAGGCTCGTTCGTTGCGAGGCCGCTCCAGGATCTCGCGCAGGAACCCCATGGGGTTGGGCGTGTGGGTTAGCGCGACCAGACCGGCCTGGCGCAGGGAAGCCAGGAGAAAGCCGACGGCGATACCCACCGACTCGGGCATGTAGTAGTGCTTGACCTGCTTCTCCCCTCCTTGCCCATCGGGGACCAGGCCATACGCCTGACCGAAGACGGCGATCAGATAGGGCGCCGTGGTCAGGTGCTCCTTCACCCAATCGGTCCCCAGCGGACGCAGCGCCTCCTTCCACTCCTCCGGCATGCGGTGCTGGTACGTTTCCCACTCCTCCCGCTCCGCCGCCTGACGAATGCGCCGCTTCAGATCTGGATCGGCGATGGCCACGAAGGTCCACGGCTGCAGGTGAGCACCGGACGGCGCGGTCCCCGCGGTGGCAATCGCATTCGCGATCAGCTCGAACGGCACCGGCTCATCAGAGAATTGGCGCACCGTGCGACGCCCCTGCATGTCGGCCAGAAAGGCACGCGACCGAGCCAGCATCTCGTGCGCATCCAGGCGCTGGTACTCCAGCGGAACGAAAGGGTAGGTGTCCTCATGCGGTGAAGCCATGGGCCGGCCAGCTAGCGGCTCGGGAGGTTCAAGAGAATATCCACAATCGATTCGCTTTCGTCCTCACTGTGTGTATTGCCTCACAATAGCGTGTACGGCGCCCCCCCTCCTCCTAACGGCCCCCCGGCCCCCTCGCGGGGGGGAGGGGGAACGCCTGATGGAGACGACCTGCACCGATGGTCACAGGGTCGCACGGGGCGCCGATGCAAGGCGCGGTAACGGCGCTGCCTGGACCTGTAGGTGTTCGCGTCGCAGGCAGGGTATCGCCCCTCCCCCCGGCGAGGGGGAGGGGTGGGGGGAGGGGGGGCCGCAGGCACGATTATCATTCACCACTCTTCAATTCCGGTAGCTTGCGTTGCAAGGTACAAGGCGCTACACTATAGCTAAATGGAAAGCACTGGACTCGTGACGCAAATGCGCAAGGGGGCACTGGAATACTGCGTCCTCGCCTTGTTGGTCGGCCCGTCGCGCTACGGGTTTGAATTGGTTCAGGCACTGGGGCAGGTGGACGGGATGCTCACCAGCGAGGGAACGATTTATCCACTCTTGAGCCGGCTGCGGCGAGAGGGATTGGTGGAGAGCGACTGGCGCGAGTCCAGCAGCGGCCCTCCTCGCCGGTATTACACCCTCACCCACCAGGGAACCGAGGCGCTGGCCGCATTCCGGCGCGAGTGGGCCACCTTTCGCGACGCTGTCGACACCATCTTGCAGTAAGGAGGAACGACATGACCGCACCCCACGCCTCAGACATCATCAACGGCTATCTCTCTCGGCTGGAGGCCGAGACGGCCGACATTCCCCGGACGGAGCGCCGAGAGCTTATTGACGGCGTGCGCGAGCATATTGCAGCGGCCCGGGAAGAGATGCCGGAGGAAACCGACGCGGCGCTCTTGAATCTCCTGGATCGACTCGGAGACCCAGCCGAGCTGGCCAGAGAGGAGCGGGATCGGCTCGGGCTGAGAGCACCGGAGCCGTCGCGCAGCCGCCTGCTGGAGGTCGCGGCACTGGTCCTGACGCCCTTGATCTGGCCGATTGGCGTCATCCTGCTCTGGACCTCCAACGCCTGGAACGTGCGCGACAAACTGATCGGCACCTTGATTCTGCCGGGTGGCCTGTTCACATCCCTGATCGTTTTCTCCGCCGTGGCATTCGGGGGTGTTCAGAGCTGCAGGGCCGCTCGGGTCCCCATTGGTCACCAGGTTCATCAAACAACCACTTGCACCGGAGGGATCAGTGGCATCCTGGCGGCCGTGGCCCTCGTGCTCATTCTCGTCTCTCCCATTCTCACCGCCATCTACCTGGCTCTCCGCCTTCGCCACGGTTCAAGTCCGCGCGCTGTCGCGGCCTTTGCCTGATGGACTTCACAGTGCCCACTCCCCCCTCTCCCCCTAACCCCCTCCCCCTCGCGGGTTCATGAATGGACAGTTTGGGCGATGAAAAGCCGGGATTGATGGGCACACCACTGGGCATCCCAGGTGGGTGCGGTGATGTCGTGCAGCCGGCGGGGGAGTCGACCGCGCGTCCGTCGGTAGGC
>JAABUJ010003152.1_pt1 | contig 18952 bp, 19 predicted proteins | sample 5559131 | NCBI WGS metagenome assembly JAABUJ01 (sample SAMN10711875, study PRJNA513366) | rock metagenome | isolation source: Antarctica rocks | place: Antarctica: Victoria Land, Mt New Zealand nord | collected 2016-01-07 | reverse complement strand
GCTCGTCGGGCGGCATGCATCGGAGGCGCTGCTGTGCCGCGCCGGACATGCCTTCCAGCAACGTACCGACTGGCACACCCGGCGACCGCCGGGGTGGTAGGCGGTCAACATTAGCGAAAGTGGCCGTCTGAGACCATGGCAAGGCGTCCCCGCATACGACCGTTTATCCCCTGCCAGGCGAAGGTCGGCGGGTCGCCCGTTTGGTTCATCGGCGACGACACGTCCGATCAGCGCGCTGCGTCTGCATATGCCTCTGCAACAACTCCACAGCCGCAGGTCTTGCTGTCTTAAGCAAGATCGTTGTGTCCGCTATGCCGCCAATCGCCCCCGCAGCGCCTCGTGCACCGCCCGCGCAATCGCCACCGCCCCGGGTGTGTCGCTGTGCACGCATACCGAGTCCGCGACCACCGGCACATCCTTGCCGGAGAGGGCGCGGGTCATTCCCGCGCTCACCGCCCGCAGCACGCGCGCCGCGGCCTCCTCCGGCGCCACGGCGTGATGCTCGCGGGTGATGATATTCCGGCCGTCGTCACCGTAGTCGAGATCGGCGTAGTACTCGCATATGAAAGGGAGGCCACGACGGGCATAGACGCGCGACATCGCGCAGTCTGCGAAGGCGAACAACGGCGCGCCAAGCGCCTCCGCCGCGTCGGCGATGGCCTCGGCGACCTCCTCGTCTCGCTGCGCCATACCATACAGCGCGCCGTGGGGCTTGATGTGAGAAAGGGTCATGCCCTCCGCGCGGAGAAACGCCATCAGCGCGCCCGTCTGATACAGCACGAGCGCCGTGATCTCCTCCCGCGTGAGGCGCATCTCGCGCCGGCCAAAGCCTTGAAGATCCGGCAGGCCGGGATGGGCGCCTACCTTGACGCCGTGCTCCTTAGCCAGTCGCACCGTCCGCTGCATCACCACCGGATCGGAGGCGTGGAAGCCGCAAGCCACATTCGCGTGGGTGATGAAAGGCATGCATGCTCGGTCGTCGGCGACGCGGTAGATGCCGTAGGCCTCGCCCATGTCGCAGTTGATACTGATTTCAACCAACGCCCTCATCCCCCGCTTTCATTGCGCCCTACTTGCTGACAGTGTTCCCATTCCGCCGACCACATGCAAGAAGCGTACGCGGCGTTCAGTGGACTACAAGGGAGCCGAGAGCGAGTCATGGCTGTCAAGACTATTCTGGCGCCGATCCCCGGCACGTTCTACCGCGCCGCCTCACCGGGCGAGCCCCTGTTCAAGGCGGAGGGTGACGCGGTGCGGCCCGGCGACGTCCTGGGCCTCATAGAGGTCATGAAGACCTTCACCCAGGTCATTGCCGAGGAGTTCGGCCGCAACGTTCGCTTCCTTATCGCGAACGAAGATCCGGTCATGGCCGGCCAGCCACTCTATGAAATCGACGCTTGATGACAATCAGGAAGCTCCTTGTCGCGAATCGAGGCGAGATCGCTGTGCGCATCATCCGTGCCGCGCGCGAACTCGGGATCGTCACAGTGCAAGCCGTCAGCGAGGCCGACCGCGACTCGCTCGCCGCCCGCATGGCCGACGAAGCGGCGGTGATCGGTCCGGCGCATGCGTCGCGCTCATACCTCGATGCGGCGGCAATCCTCGACGCCGCTCGCCGCACCGGCGCCGACGCGGTGCATCCCGGCTACGGCTTCCTATCCGAGAACGCAGCGTTCGCGGAGGCGGTCGAGGGCGCGGGCCTGAGCTTCGTCGGCCCGCGCCCCGAGACGATCCGCCTGATGGGCGACAAGGCGGCAGCGCGCGAGACCGCCGCCGCCGCTGGCGTGCCGACCGTGCCCGGCACCAAGCGCCGGGTCGAAAACAGCGCCGAAGGGCTCGCCCGCGCCGGCGAGATCGGCTTCCCCGTGCTCATCAAGGCAGCGGCTGGCGGCGGCGGCCGCGGCATACGCGTGGCCTCGAAGCCCGCAGAGTTTGCCGCCCTGTTCCATCAAGCGGCAGCCGAAGCTCGGGCCGCCTTCGGCGACGCGGGCCTCTATGTCGAACGCTTCATCCCCCGTGCCCGCCACATCGAGGTGCAGGTGCTCGGCGATGGCGAGCGAGCCATCCACCTGTTCGAGCGCGAGTGTTCAATCCAGCGGCGGCGGCAGAAGCTCTGGGAGGAGGCGCCGTCCACCAACCTGCCCGAGGCGACGCGGCGGGCGCTCTGCGCCGCTGCGGTCCGGCTCGCCCGGGCCGTCGGCTACCGCGGCGCCGGGACCGTGGAGTATCTCTGCGACGAGGCGGGCGAGGCGTTCTATTTCATCGAGATGAACACGCGCATCCAGGTCGAGCACCCGACCACGGAGATGGTGACCGGCGTCGACCTGGTGCGCGAGATGATCCGCATCGCCGGCGGCGAGACGCTGCGCCTGGACCAGGATGCGGTGGCGCTGCGTGGCCACGCGATCGAGTGCCGCCTCAATGCCGAGGACCCCGCGCGCAGTTTCCTGCCGTGCCCGGGCCAGGTCACCCAGCTGGAGACGCCCGGCGGCCCAGGCGTGCGGTTCGACAGCGCCCTGTTCCCCGGCTGCACCGTGCCGCCGTTCTACGACTCCCTGATCGCCAAGCTGATCGTCTGGGACGAGACCCGCGATGCCGCTCTCGCCCGCCTGCGCCGCGCGCTCGCCGAACTCGTCATCGAGGGCGTGGCCACCACGGCGCCGCTGCTCGCGGCCCTGGCGTGCGATCCCGCGGTCGCCGCGGGCCGCGTGCACACCACCTGGCTTGAGGACTGGCTCGCTCACCCGGTTGCGGAGGCCACTGCATGACGCGCTACTCCTTCGGCGGCGACGAACACGTGTTCGCGGAGATCAGCGAGGCGATGTCGTTGGACGCGTTCTTCCATAGCCTCTCGGTGACCCGGGCCATCGCCGAACGTCGGATCGCCGGGGTCACCGAGATTTGCCCGGCAAACGCCTCGTTTCAGGTCCGCTTCGATCCGGACCGCATCAAGCCCGATGACCTGCTGGCCGAGATCAAGGCGACCGAGGCGGCGTCCAGCGCCGCGACCACCAACGAGGCGCGCCTGATCGAGGTCCCGGTTCACTACGACGACCCGTGGACCCGCGAGGTGCTGATGCGCTTTCGCGAGCGTCACCAGGAGCCCGGCAGCACCGACCTGGCCTACGCCGCGCGCATTAACGGCTATCCCGGCATCGAGGCGCTGATCGAGGCCCATGCTGGCTCGCCCTGGATCGTCTCCATGGTGGGTTTCGTCGCCGGGCTGCCGTTCCTCTATCAAATGGTGGAGCGCGCGAAGCAGATCGAGGTGCCGAAATATCTTCGCCCGCGTACCGATACGCCTCGGCTCACGGTCGGCCATGGCGGCTGTTTCGGCTGCATCTACTCGGTCCGGGGCGCCGGCGGCTACCAGATGCTCGGGATTACCCCGATGCCGATCTACGATCCGCGCCAGGAAATCAGCTATCTTCGCGAGTTCATGATCCTGTTCCGGCCCGGCGACATCGTCCGATTCCGGGCGGTCGGGCGCGCCGAGTACGACCACATCGTGGCCGAGGTCGACGCCGGCCGGTTTGCGCCGGCGATCCGCCCGGTCTCCTTCTCGCTCGCGGAGTTCCAGCGCGACCCGGCCGGCTATAACCGCGCGCTGCTGGGTGCGGCGCCGTGAGCGTCGAGGTGCTCAAGCCCGGCCTTGCGACCACGGTGCAGGACCTCGGCCGGCCCGGCTACTACCACCTCGGCATCCCGCTCTCGGGCGGCATGGACCGCTACGCCCTGCGCGCGGCAAGCCTGCTGGTTGGCAACGACGAGGGCGACGCTGTCCTCGAAGCGACGTTCCTCGGGCCTGAGCTGCGCTTCGACCGGGACGCGCTGGTTGCCGTGACCGGCGCTGAGCTTCCGCCTCGGCTAGACGGCGAGGCGCGGCCGGGCTGGACCAGCTTCGCCGTCAAGGCCGGGCAGACCCTTAGCTTCGACTTCCTCAAGGGCGGCGCACGCGTCTACATCGGGGTTTCCGGTGGCTTCGACGTGCCGCTCGTCCTCGGCAGCCGCTCGACCTATGCCCTCGTCGCTCTCGGCGGGCACCAGGGCCGGGCGCTCAAGCCCGGCGACGTTCTGGCGCTCGGCACAGCCAGCTATGCCGGCCATGAGGGCCAGTCCGTCCCCGCCGCGCTGCGCCGCGAGCCGGGCGCGTCCTTGGAACTCCGCGTTGTCACCGGGCTGTATTGGCGCCGGCTCACTGCTGAGGCGGGCCGTGCCTTCTTCGAGGACACCTGGTCGGTGGCGCCCGAGGCGAACCGCATCGACTATCGCTTTCGCGGGGGCCGCGCGCTCCGGTTCGTGCCCCGGGAGGCGCCGTTCGGGGCCGGATCCGACCCCTCGAACATCGTCGACAGCGGCTATCCCTACGGCTCGATCCAGGTCCCTGGGGGCAGCGAGCCGATCGTGCTGCACCGCGACGCGGTATCGGGTGGCGGCTATTTTATGCTCGGCACAGTCATTTCGGCGGACATGGATCTGATCGGCCAGTTGCAGCCGCACGCACGGTTGCGGTTCCGCGCCGTGAGCATGGATGACGCGCTCACGGCTCGTGAGGCTCGGCGCGCCCGGTTGGACGCCGTTCGCGCCGTGGTGCGGCGTTCGCAATCGGCGTGACATTGCCGGACGTGACGTCGCCGGAAACGTTCAAGCTGCCGGAACTGGTCAAGAATTCGGCATAGTCTGCCTTTACGGGAGCAATACGCCTATTATAGGTCAATTAGGTAAAATCGGTTGCACGCGATATTGTTCGGTGTAAGCCTGTTCTTGACACCAAGCTCAATCGGGCACCGCGATATAGTAGGGGCCGATCGGTATTATTTTCGGTTCAGTCAGGAAACAACCCATTGTGACGCGTCCGGCGCTTGAACTCGATGGGATCACCAGGACCTTTGCCGGCCGGACCGTACTCGACCGCTTGTCGCTCTCGGTCAGCGCCGGGGAATACGTCACCATGCTGGGGCCGAGCGCCTCGGGCAAATCCACCATCCTGCGGGTTATCGCCGGATTCGATTCGCTGGACGACGGCGACATCCGGGTTGACGGCCGCTCGATGCGGGGGTTGCCAGCCCACGAGCGCGGCATCGGGTTCGTGTTCCAGTCCTTCGCGCTATTCCCCCATCTCAGCGTCGCCGACAACGTGGCCTTCGGTTTGCGTCACCGCCAGCACGACCCGGTGACCGATGCTGCCGAGATCGACCGTCGTGTCGCCGACGCGTTGGAGCTGACCGGCCTGCAGGGGCTCGGCGGCCGCCTCCCGTCGCAGATTTCCGGCGGGCAGAAACAGCGCGTCGCCTTCGCCCGCACGCTGATCGCCGAGCCCCCCATTGTGCTGCTGGACGAGCCGCTGGGAGCGCTCGATGCCCGGCTGCGCGAACGCATGATGATCGAGCTGCGGCGCATCCACGATCGTCTGGGCGCGACGTTCCTGCACGTCACCGGCAACGAGCAGGAGGCGCTGGCGATGGGCACGCGGGTGGCGGTGCTGTCGGATGGGCGGATCGCCCAGGTCGACGCGCCGGACACGCTGATCGACGCGCCGGCCAGCCGCGACGTGGCCCGTTTGCTGAACTGCTACAACGTGCTGACCGGGGGTGTCGGACGGGGTGTTCGCCGCCCCCGGGCTGGACCTTCGGTTGCAGCGAAGCTCCGGTCCGGGCAGGGCGTCATACTGCGTCCGCTCCGACAGCATCGCCGTCGTCGACGCCGATGCGTCGCCACGGGCCGGCCAGGTTCGCGTCCCCGGACGATTCCTGGCCAGCGAATACTCCGGCGCCCGGATCATCGGCCTGTTCGACGTCGACGCCGGCCGGCCGTTCGAGGTCGAATACTACCTCGGCCACCGCACCCCGCCGGAGTTCGCGCGCGACCGCGTCTATGCACTCGAGTGGCCGGCCGGGTCGGCCCTGCTATTCGCGGAGGCCTGATGGACGCGCGGTCGGACCTGGCGGACCCTATCGGCCTCGCGCCGCCGCCGAGGCTCCGCCAGCGGAACTGGACCACGGCGTGGCTGCTGGCGCCGGGCATGATCTGGATGGCGCTGTTCCTGGTCGTCCCGATCCTGATGATGGTCTATGTCAGCTTCTGGACCCAGACGACGTTCAGCATCTCGCCCAAGCTGACGCTAAGGAGCTGGACGGTGTTTTTCTCCAGTGCCACCTACCTCGACGCGCTCTGGACGACGATCCGCATCTGGCTGGTCACCCTCGCGGCGACGCTGGTCATCGGCTACCCGGTCGCGCTGTATATCGGTCTGTTCGTGCGGGACAAGACGGTGCAGACCATCCTGCTGGTCGTCTGCGTGGTTCCGTTCTGGACCTCGTTCCTGATTCGCGTCGTCGCTTGGCGGCCGATGCTCGGCACCGAGGGCGCGGTCAATATCGTGCTGATGAAGCTTGGCCTCATCACCCAGCCGATCAGCGTGCTGCTGTTCACCGAACTCAGCGTCGTCATCGGCATGACTCAGATCTACGTCGTGTTCATGGTCGGACCGATCGCCTTCATGCTGTCGCGCATCGATCCCAGCCTGATCGAAGCCGCGCGCGACCTCGGCGCCGGCTGGGGACGCATCCTGCGCACCGTCGTCCTGCCGCTCAGCATGCCCGGCGTGGTCGTCGGCGCAATCTTTGTCTCCGTCATGGTGCTGGGCGAGTTCGCGACCCCGGCCGCGCTGTCGGGACGCAAGGTCAACATGCTCGGCAACATCATCGTCACCCAGGTCGGGTCGCTGAAATGGGCGTTCGCCGCGGTGGTCGGCGTGGTGCTCACCGTGCTGATGGCAGCGATCGTCGCAGCGTTGCTGCGCTTCGTCGACCTGCGGAACGAGCTCTGAGATGCGGAGTCCGCTGCGCTGGCCGCTGCTGGCCTTCATGGTCCTGTTCCTGGTGTTCCTGTACGCGCCGCTTGGCGTGCTCGGCATACTGAGCTTCCAGTCCGGTCCGGAAGGCGGCCCGCAATTCCCTATCGTCGAGTGGTCGACCTATTGGTATCGTCATTCGTTCGGCCTAGTCCCACCGACGCGGGTTGCGCCGCTGCCGATCGGCCCGGCGCTGCTGCGGTCGCTGGCGCTCGCCTTCCTGACCATGGTGACGTCGACCGTGCTCGGCGTGCTCTCGGCCCAGGCGTTCCGGCAGCGTTTCCGCTTTTCCGGCGCGGCGTTCTACCTGATCGTGCTCGGCATGATCGTGCCCGGCGTGCTGGTCGGGCTGGGCATCGCACTCGTCGTCAACTCGCTCGGCATCGAGCGGACCTGGTGGGGCACCTCGTTCGTCGCCCACGTCCTCTACACCTTCCCCTTTGCCTTCCTGGTCCTGCTGGCGATCTTCAACCGCTTCGACCGATCGGTGGAGGAGGCCGCTTGGAGCCTCGGCGTCACGCCAATCCGCGCCTTCCGCAAGATCACCCTGCCGTTGATCTTTCCCGGCCTGCTGAGCGCGATGCTGTTCGCCTTTACGCTGAGCTACGACGAGTTCTCCCGCACATTGTTCACCGCCGGCGGGGCGCTGACCTTGCCTTTGACCATCTACGGGACGTTCTCGGTCGAAATACATCCGAACATCTTCGCATTCGGCGTGCTGACCACGCTGTTCTCCTTCAGCCTGCTGGCTGTCTACGGGATATTGATGGCGCTGAGCGTGCGCCATGGCGGCCGCGTCGCTATTCAGGAGGCCATTCGATGACGGCGCTCGACGCGCATCATGCCATCGTCACGGGGGGCGCCAGCGGCATCGGCCGCGCAATCGCCGCCCATCTGGCCGGCGTCGGCGCGCGGGTGCTGATCGCCGATCTCGACGGCGCGCGGGCCGAGCGGGTCGCAACCGGGCTTTGCGAGGCCGGCATGCGGGTGACGGCGGTCGCCGCCGACGTCGCCGACCCGGCGAGTGTCGACGCGATGTTTGCGGCAGCGGAGGCGGCCGGCGCCGTGACGCTGCTGGTGAACAATGCAGGCCACGTGCATCAGGTCCGTTTCGAGGCGCTGGAGGTGGCGGATTTCGACCGCATGATCGCCGTTCACCTGCGCGGAACCTTCCTTTGCTGCCGGCGTGCGGTTCCGGCAATGCTCGCGGCAAAGCACGGCATTATCGTCAATATCGCCTCCCAGCTCGGCCAGATCGGCGGCGTCGAGCTGGCCCACTACGCCGCGGCCAAGGCCGGCATCATCGGCCTGACCAAGTCGATGGCACGAGAGCTCAGCGCCCGGGGCGTCCGTGTGAACGCCGTCGCGCCGGGTCCGATCGATACCGAGCTGGTGCAGCGGCTGTCGCCGGACTGGCGGCGCGCCAAGCTCGCCGAGCTGCCGCTTGGGCGGTTTGGAACGCCGGAGGACGTGGCGATGACCGTGGCGTTCCTCGCTTCGCCCGCGGGTGCGATCTATGTCGGCCAGACACTCGGTCCGAATTCGGGAGACGTAATGCTATGAGCGGTGACCACGCGCGCCAGGCCGTCCTGATTACCGGCGCCGGCATCGGCATCGGGCGCGCGACCGCGCAGGCGTTTGCCCGTGCCGGATACGCCGTCATGGTGACGGATGTCCTCCGGCAAGAGGGCCAGTCAGTTGCCGCTGCGATCACGGACGCGGGCGGCGTTGCCCGCTTCCACCTGCTCGATGTCACCGACACCCAGGCGGTCGACGCCGCGGTGGCCGCGACGGAGCAGGCGTTCGGGCGGCTCGATTGCGTGGTCGCCAACGCTGGCATCGCCCATCGCGTGCCGCTTGACCAGCTTTCGGACGCGAAGTGGGACGCGACGATGGATGTCGACCTGAAGGGCGTCTTCCGCGTCGTGCGGGCCGCGGTCCCTGGCATGCGCTTGCGGGGCAGCGGCAGCGTGGTCGCGATGTCGTCGATCATGGGCGTGGCGTATGGCTGGGACGAGCATGTGCACTACTCGGCGGCAAAGTCCGGCGTGGTCGGGCTGGTGCGCGGGCTGGCGGTCGAGCTTGCCCGCGCCGGCATCCGGGTGAACGGGATCGCGCCCGGATACATCCGGACGGCACAGGCGCTGTCGCCCGAGCACTCGCTCGGTCCGGAGGGGCTGGAGCGGGCGGCATCGTTCATCCCGATGGGCCGGGTGGGCGAGCCAGACGATATTGCCGACGTGGCGCTGTTCCTGTCGTCGCCGGCGGCGCGGTACTTGACCGGGCAAGTCATCACGGTCGACGGCGGCTTGCTCGTTGGCCGCTATTAGGCCTGGTTTCGACGCAAATACGGAGTTTGACATGGTACGTATGGATGACCTGCCGCGCCGAAGGATCATCAGAAACGCCACCGCCGCAGCGGCCCTGGCGCTTGGCGGCGGCACGCCGTTCGTGCCCTCGCGCCGGGCGTGGGCACAGGCCAAGGCGCTCGGCTCGGAACAGATTCGCACGATCGGCCTGTTGGTGACGGTCCAGGACCGCATCTTGGCCGATTTCAAGAACACTTCCGGCATACGTGCCGCCACCGGCACGGCTGCCACCTTTCCGGACGCGCAAACCAAGATTCTCTCGGGCTCGTCCGATTACGATTGCTGGGAGTCGATCGGCGAGCGGCTACCATCGGTGGTGCAGACCAGCAAGATCACCGCCGTTCCGGTCGGGGCGCTGAAACACTGGGACAGCATCCGCGACACCTTCACCAAGCCGGACCCGAAATGGCCCGAATCGGCGCAGATCGTCGGTCAGATCTGGAAAGACCCCAGCCACTCGGCGTTGTGGCTGGTGCCCACCGTCTACAACTACGACTCCATCGGCTATAATCCGACCGTCGTCAGCGCCGAAGAAGCGAATAGCTGGACGGCGATCTTCGACAAGAAATGGCGCGGCAAATCGGGCCTGAATACCGACCCGCTGATCGCGATCGGCCAGGCGATCCTGGCGATGAACTCACTCGGCTTGTCCGACGTCAAGAACCCCGGTGACCCGAACGAGCAGCAGATCGACGAGGCGGTCAAGTTCCTGATCTCGAAAAAGAAGGACGGCCAATTCCGCGCCCTTTGGAACGATTTCGGCGAGCTGGTGAACCTGCTGGCCTCGGGCGAAATGGTGGTGTGCGACGCCTGGCAGCCGGCGGTGATGGCGGTGAAGGCGCAGGGCCACGCGTGCCAATACGCGGTGCCGAAGGAAGGCTATCGCGGCTGGGCCATCGGCGTCACCTCGATCACCGGCAACCCAAACCCCGACGCGGTCATCGCGTACGCCGACTATTGGCTGTCCGGCCCGCCCGGCATCCAGGTGTCCGAGCAGGGCTACTACTCGCCCACCACCAAGATCAAGGACGTGATGCCGCCGGCGAAGTATGCATTCTGGTATGAAGGCAAGCCCTGGGCTGGCCCGCCCGAGCGTGGCGTCAAGGAGGGCGACCTGCGCGATGGCGGCTCGCTCGCCGAGCGTGCGGCCCACGTCGCATACTGGCATCAGTGGCCCGACGCGTACGACCACCTGGTCCAACGCTGGGACGAATTCCTGAATGCGTGACGGACTCGGCCGCGGGTCGTCCCGTTTCCGCACGGCTGAAAAGTTTGAATGACCTACGACCTGGAGCTGGTGAAGCTCGGCAAAACCTACGCGAACGGAACGCCGGCGGTCATCGACTTCGACCTAAAGGTATCGAAGGGCGAGTTCGTTTCCTTCGTCGGGCCGTCCGGCTGCGGCAAGACGACGACCTTGCGCATGATCGCGGGCTTCGAGGCGATCTCGAGCGGCGACATTCTGATTCAGGGCCACAACGTCAGCGACCTTCCGGCGGAGCGTCGGCCGACCTCCACCATCTTCCAGAACTTCGCCCTGTTCCCGCACATGACGGTACGCGAGAACATCGAGTATGGCTTGCGAGTCAAACGTATGGCCGCTGCAGACCGGCGGCGGCGGGTCGATCGCATGATGGAGCGGCTCGACCTCGGGCCTGTCGGCGGACAGCGCCCCGCCGGGCTGTCCGGTGGCCAGCGGCAGCGTGTCGCGTTGGCACGCGGGCTGGTCGTGGAACCCGATATCCTGCTCCTCGACGAGCCGCTCGGAGCGCTCGACGCCAACCTGCGCAAGTCGATCCAGCACGAGCTGAAGCTGCTGCAGCGCAATGTCGGCATCACCTTCATATTCGTGACCCACGCGCAGTCCGAGGCGCTCATGCTATCGGACCGCATCGTCGTGATGAACCGCGGGCGCGCCGAACAGATCAGCACGCCGCACGATCTGTGCACCCGTCCGCAGTGCGAATTCGTCGCCCGCTTCATCGGCCGCAACACTTTGCTGACCGGCACGCTGCAGGGCCATGCCGACGGGATCGCCGCGGTCGCGACGGCGGCGGGCCTGCTGTACGGACGGCCGAACGGTATCCTTCCGGCAGAAGGCGCCGCAGCCGTGCTGTCGATCCCGTCGGAGGCGGTGGACCTGGTGGACGCGACTGGCCCACCGGACCACCGCGAGCGGATGCCCGGACGCTTGGTGAGCCGGCTGTTGATCGGCACCGCCGTGCAGTTGAACGTGGCGCTGGCCGACGGCCAGGAGATCACGGTGGAAAGCCACGCCAGCAAATACCCGCGCGGCTGGTCGCCGGACGAGTTGGCGCTGGCCTGGGATCCGGCCGACGCGACCGTCGTCGCGGTGCAACGGCCCGCGGATAGCGCGGCGTGACGCAGGATCAGAAAGGGAACCGCAATGCCACGGCAGATCATCGACCTGAGCCTCGCGATCGAGGACAACATGCCCTCGCACAAGCTGTTCCAGCGGCCGGTGGTGCTGACGCACATGACCCACGAATCCTCGGCAAAACTCGGCCTAGGCGTGCCGGGCGACGCCATGACGTTCCAGACCAACTACCTTGGCATGCTGGATCACGTGGGAACCCATGTCGACGCGTTCCGCCACGTCTCGCCGAGCGGAGCGCCGATCGACGAGATGCCGCTCGACCTGTTCATGGGCAAGGCCGTCTGTTTCGACCTCAGGCACATCCCTGGGCTGGGCGACATCACCGTCGCTGATATGGAGCGGGCCGAGGCGGCGTCCAAAGTGACGGTCGCGGGTCACATCGTCCTGCTGTGCACGGGATTCCACGCGCGGACCTACCCATCTTCCGACTCGGCCTGGACCAATCCGCTGCTGACGGTCGAGGCGACCCGTTGGCTGCATGAGCGCGGCTCGCGCATGCACGGCGTCGAGGGCCCATCGACCGACAAGCCGACCGACAATTTTTTCGGCAACCACCGCCTGTGCCGCGAGCTCGGCATCAGCCACTGGGAATGGCTGGTGAACCTGGAACAGCTCGTCGGGCGAGGCGAGTTCCAGTTTTTCGGCGTGCCGCTGAAGGTCAAGGGCGGATCGGGTTCGCCGGTGCGCGCCTTCGCAGTCATGGAGACGGCTTGAAGCAGGAGCGGATCATGTCCGAAACGGCCAACGATGCGGGGCTCGTGCGGGTGGGGGTCGACGTCGGCGGAACCTTCACCGACCTCGTGCTGGCGGACACGCGGCACGGCGCGCAACGCGTGGTGGTGCACAAGGTGCCGAGCACGCCGGAGGACCAGTCGATCGGCGTCGTCACCGGGGTGCTCGAGCTGTGCCGCATGGCGCACGTCGCGCCCGGCGACATCGACGTGCTGTTCCACGGCACGACGATCGCCACGAACATGGTCATCGAGCGCAAGGGCGCCGAAGTGGGAATGATCACCACGCGCGGGTTCCGCGACATCCTGCACATGGCGCGGCACAAGCGCCCGCATAACTTCTCGCTGCAGTTCGACGTGCCGTGGCAAAGCGCGCCGCTGATCAAGCGCCGCAATCGGCTGGTGGTCAGCGAACGCATTCTCCCGCCGGACGGCGCCGTGGCGGTACCGCTCGATGAGGACGAGGTGCGCGCGGCCGCCGAGCTGTTCCGCAAGCGCAAGCTCGATGCCGTCGTCGTCGCCTTCCTGTTCTCGTTCCTGAACGACGTCCATGAGCGCCGGGCCAAGGAAATCGTGCTGGATGTCTTGCCGGACGCCTACGTCTGCACCTCGTCCGAGGTCGTCAACACGATCCGCGAATACGAGCGGTTCTCCACCGTCGCGATGAACGCCTATATCGGCCCGCGCACCTCGTCCTACCTGAAGCAGCTCCAGGGCCGGCTCCGTGACGGCGGGATACAAGCGCCGGTGCGGATCATGCAATCGAACGGCGGCATCTCGACCATCGAAAACTCGATCGCGCGCCCGGTTGGCCTGCTGCTGTCCGGCCCGGCGGGCGGCGTCATCGGCGGCCGGGCGACTGGGCAGGCCTGCGGCGTCTCCGACATCATCACCATCGACATCGGCGGCACGTCGGCCGACATCAGCGTGATCCGCGGCGGCGAGCTGACCATCAAGAACTCGCGCGATACCCAGGTGGCGCTGCTGCCGGTGCTGGTGCCGATGCTGGACATCGACGCGATCGGCGCCGGCGGCGGCTCCATCGCCTACATCGACGCCGGCGGGGCATTCCGGGTCGGACCGCGATCCGCCGGGGCGGACGCAGGCCCGGCGTGCTACGGCCGTGGCGGAACAGAGCCGACCGTGACCGACGCGCAGGTCGTGCTTGGCCGCCTCGACCCCGACCGCTTCCTTGGCGGAGATCTGAAGATCGACCGCGACCTCGCATACCGGGCGATCGAGACGCACCTGGCCGGGCCGCTCGGGTTGCCGGTGACCGAGGCGGCACTGGGCGTGCTGCGGATCGTCAACAACACGATGGCGCTGGCGATCAACGGCAATTCGGTTGCCAAGGGCATCGACCCGCGCGGCTTCTCGCTGATGGCGTTCGGCGGCGCCGGGCCGCTGCACGGCGTGGCACTCGCCGAGCTCGTCGCCGCGCGCAACGTGATCTCCCCGCTGCATCCCGGCGTCACCGCGGCGATCGGCTTGCTGGAAACCGAGCTGCAATATGAGTACACCCGCTCCGTCCTGGTCGTGCTCAGCACGGCGGGGTCCAGCGACCTCGCACGTCTCGATCAGGCGTTCGCGGAGCTTGGACGCGAGGGGGAGGCGCAGTTGGAGAATGACGGGATCGCGGTGGCCCGGCGCCATTTCGACCGTGTGCTGGAGTGCCGCTATGTCGGCCAGGGCTTCGAGCTTCGGGCGGCAGTGCCCGACGGTGCCTTGGACGGCGAGGGAGTACAAGCGGTGATCAGGAATTTTTACGACGCCCATCGACAGGTCTACGGGCACGCGTTCGATGACCAGAACGTCGAGGCGGTCACGCTGCGCCTGATCGCGCGCGGCGCCACCGACGTGCTGCGCCTGCCAGAGATCGCGCATGGCGGCCGCCGTGACCCGGAGGCGGCGAGGCTGTATGCCCGGGAGACCATATTCGATGATGGGCAGTCGCTCAGCACGCCGCGCTTCACCCGGGACCGGCTGCTGGCCGCGGACACCGTGCAGGGGCCGGCGATCATCACGCAGCACAACAGCACGACGATCGTGCCGCCGGGCTACACCGCACGCATGCTGTCGCATGGCGACATCGTCATCGCCCGCTGAAAGGCCTGGACATGACCCAAATCGTCGATCCGATAACGCTGCAGGTGATTGGCGGCGCGTTGCACGCCATCGCCGAGCAGATGGGCAACGTGCTCTACCGGATGTCGTATTCGTCGATCATCCGCGAGAGCCAGGATCTTGGCGCAGGGCTGTTCGACCGGGCGTTCAACACGCTGGCCGAGAGCGATTCGACGCCGATGCATATCGGCTCGCTGCCCGGCTACCTGCGCGGGATCGAGAAGACGATCCCGGTGGAGAGCTGGAAACCGGGCGATCTGGTGATCCACAACCATCCCTATTTCGGCGCTAGCCACTCTCCCGACATCGCCATCGTCATGCCGGTGTTCCACGGCGGCGAGTTGGTCGGATTTTCCGCCAACACGGCGCATCACGTCGATATCGGCGCGGCGACGCCCGGCCTAATCATCGACGTGCCGGACATGTTCGCCGAAGGCATGCTGTTCAATGCCGTGAAGCTGTATGAGGAAGGCAGGCGCAACGAGGCGTTGTGGAACTACATCCGCGGCAACACCCGGGTGCCCAACCTGGTGATGGGCGACCTCGCAGCGCAGATTGCGTCCGCCGAGCTTGGCGTCCGCCGCTTCCAGGATTTGCTGGCGACCTACAGCCAGGAGACGGTGCTGCAGGCGACTCGGCAGTTGATGGACTACTCCGAGACGATGCTGCGGCGAGAGATTGCCAAGATCCCGGACGGAGACTACGTTGCCGAGGGCTTCATGGACGACGATGGGCGCAACCGGGGCCGCCATCTGCCGGTCAAGGTCACCGTGCGTGTCCGCGGCGATGGCGTCGAGGTGGACCTAACCGGCTCGTCGCCGCAGGTGCCGACCGCGTTCAACGTCCCGTTCGAGGGTTCGACCAAGGTGGCGTGCTTCTTCGCTTTCCGCGCGCTGCTGCTGGACACGTACACCAATGCCGACACGGTGCCGGCGAACGAGGGATCGTTTCGTCCGGTCAAGGTGACGGCGCCACTTGGCTCGATCTTCAACCCGATCGCCCCCGCGGCGGCGGAGGCGCGCTTCAATCAAATCCAGCGCGTGGTCGATCTCATCATCAAGGCGCTCGCCCCGGTGCTGTCCGACCGCTGCACGGCGGGCAACGCGGCGACGCTGTCCTTCGCGGCGTTCTCCGGCGTCTGTCCGTCCGGCGACTACTGGGTGTTCCTCGAGGTGAACGAGGCGGCAATGGGCGGCCGGCCCGGCTCCGACGGGCCGGACACGGTGGAGGAGCTGATGCGCAACACGCGCAACAACCCGCTCGAGGACCTCGGCATGCACCTGCCGCTGATCTGCGACCGTTACGAGATGCGCGACGACGTGTTTCCGGGCGCCGGCAAATTCCGCGGTGGCATGGGGGTGATCAAGTCGCAACGGTTTCTGGGGTCCGGCTCCGTCACCCATGAATCCGACCGCCACGACGACAAGCCCTGGGGCGTGTTCGGCGGTCACGAGGGCCATGGCGGACGTCTGGAAATCTATAATGCACAGACTCCTACGGCCATCATCCAGCATCCGGCCAAATTCTCCGGACTGCACATGAGCGAAGGCGACGTGATGTCATATCTCTCGCCATGCGGCGGCGGCTTTGGCGACCCGCTGGAGCGTGATCCGCAGAAAACCGTGGGGGACATCCTCGATGGCTACATCACTCCCGAGCACGCCGCCGAAGTCTATGGCGTGGTCGTCGATGCCGTCGACGACGGCTTCGGCTGGGCACTGAATTTAGAAGGAACGTTGGCGCGCCGCCGGGCGGCAAGGTAGCCGTTCGATACCGCCGGCGCGCTCGGCCCCAGGCCCATCCTCAGAGGATATTACGATATCATTATAATAATCGGCACGTTCTTTGCCTCAGGCTGCGCGGCGCTGTTGGCCCTTCCAGCCACAAGTAAGGAATCCTGATGCCCTCTTTTACTTGGCGAACCGTTCTGGCTGCGGGCGCTGCGCTTGCGATGCCCGCCATCATCCGTCCGGGTTGGGCTGCGGACACCGTGAAACTTGGATGCCTGTTCTCATCGTCTGGAACGATGGCGAATTTGGAAGGACGGATGAACTACGTCGCCGGATGGCCGCCGCCGAGTTGGGTCGGAAGGCCCGAGCGCGCGAAAACGCACGGTAAGAAAGGAGAACACGGACGAAGTTCCTACGGTTACATCGCGAAAGAGCCGATTACAGTTTGATACCGACATGAACTACCTGTTTGTTGCGTGCAATCATGGCGTGCAAATGGATAACGTTCTTTACGCCATCCCTGGCACGGCGGCTGCCGTGCGAGGCGCAGGCCTTGCCGGGATGGCGTAAAGAAGCGCGTTGAACTGAGCCGCGGGCCACCAGCGCAGGCTATGGGGATTGCTTCAGCGTCGGCGCCGCAAGTCGGTTGTAGATGGGCCGGTGCGGCGTTTCTGGCATGACTGCGGCGGGTAATGAGAAGGACTTTGGGGTGCTGACGGCGGCAGGGCCAGGCATGGCGTCAGTCCTGGTTGCCCATATCGGCGTCTGAGTTGTTTCGACCGCAGCCGGTTCGGCATGCCGGGCAAGCCGGGGCTGTGCCGGCGTGCGTCGGACAATGACGGTCGGCGGCTAAGGTGCCGCATCATGACGTGTCAGCCCAGGCGGGACGGGTGCTGCGGCCGACCATGGCGGGCAGGATCTCGATGCGCCGCATGGTTCCCGCCGAGCAGGCTGGGCAGACATGGAGCGAGCGCCCGGTCAGGGCTTGGTAGCGGTCGTGCGGGTCGGCCAGCAGGGCAAGCACCGGCGGTGGCGGCGGCGGGGCGTCGAGGAGTTGGCGGCAGCGGGCCAGCTTGGCCTGGCGGCCACGGTTGCCGAGCAGTCCATAGTGGCGGATGCGCTGCAAGCCGTCGGGCAGGACATGCAGCAGGAAGCGTCGGATGAACTCGTGCGCGTCGAGGGTCATGACCTTGCGGCGATCGTGGTGCTGGTAGTCTTTCCAGCCGAAGGAGACGGTGCTGTCCCCGATCTGGGTCAGGCGGGAGTTGGCGATGGCGACGCGGTGGGTGTAGCGGCCGAGGTAGTCGAGCACCTGCTCCGGCCCGCCGAACGGACGCTTGGCGTAGAACGACCCAGTCGATGCCGCGCGCCGTCTGCAGTTGCTCGGCAAAGCGTCCGGCCTCGTTGAGGTCGACGAGGGCTCCGCGGAAGACCAGCTCACCGGCCCGGAAGGCTTGGTCGAGAGCCTCAAGGAACAGGCGGCGGAACAGGCTGGACAGCACGCGGACCGGCAGGAAGAAACCGGGCCGGCAGGCCACCCAGTGTTGGCCGTCGGGCGCCAGGCCGCCGCCGGGGACGATGCAGTGCAGGTGGGGATGGTGCTGCAGGGACTGGCCCCAGGTGTGCAGCACCGCGACGACGCCGATCTCGGCGCCGAGGTGACGCGGGTCGGCCGCAATGGTGCGCAGCGTCGCGGCCGTGCTGCGGAACAGGATGTCGTAGACGACGCGCTTGTTCTGCAGGGCGATGGCGGCGATCGGTTCGGGCAGGGTGAAGACGACATGGAAGTAGGGCACGGGCAGCAGGTCGGCTTTGCGGGCTTCCAGCCACAAGGCGCGGGCCAGCGCCTGGCACTTGGGGCAGTGGCGGTTGCGGCAGGAGTTGTAGGCGACCCGGCGATGCGTGCAGGCATCGCACTGCTCGACATGGCCGCCCAACGCCGCCGTCCGGCAGAGCTCGATGGCGCGCATGACCCGCAGCCGGGCACGGCCGAGCGTGTCGGCATGCTTCTCGCGGTATGTCGCGCCGTGGCGGCGGAACACGTCCGCCACCTCCAGCTCCATGCGGCCCATCGGCCGCGGTCAGGGAGCCGGCAGGGCCAGGTCGAGGCGGTCGAGCGGACTGGAAACGGCGCAGACCGTGCTGGTGGCGACGTGCAGGTAGCGCGTGGTGGTGGACAGGCTGCGATGGCCGAGCAGCAGCTTGATGGTGCACAGGTCGGTGCCGGCTTCGAGCAGGTGGGTGGCGAAGCTGTGCCGCAGCGTGTGCATGGTGATGTGCTTGCCGATGCCGGACGTCTCACGGGCGATCTGGCAGGCGAGCTGGACGCTGCGGATGCTACGTGCTGGGCCGGGTCGCGGCTCGGGAACAGCCACTCGGCGCGGGGACGCTCGGCCTTCCGTAGGTCCGCAGCAGGTCGAGCAGCTTCGGCGAGAGCATGACCAGGCGCGCTTTGCCGCCCTTGCCGTCGGCGACGCGCAGCGTCATGCGCGTGCTGTCGATATCGCTCACACGCAGGGCGACGACTTCGAAGACACGCAGTCCGGCGGCATAGGCGGTGACCAGCACGGCGCGCATCTTGCGGTCGGGGACGGTCGCGAGAAACTGTCCCACCTCCTCGACGCTGAGCACGGTTGGCAGCTTACGCGACCTCTTCTGCAAGGGCAGCTTGGGCAGCATCCAGTCCCGCTCCAGCACGACCGTGTAGAGGAAGCGCAGGGCGGCGACGTTGACGTTGAAATACGACG
>JAABUJ010003150.1_pt1 | contig 18958 bp, 17 predicted proteins | sample 5559131 | NCBI WGS metagenome assembly JAABUJ01 (sample SAMN10711875, study PRJNA513366) | rock metagenome | isolation source: Antarctica rocks | place: Antarctica: Victoria Land, Mt New Zealand nord | collected 2016-01-07 | reverse complement strand
AGCGCTTGCTGCAGGAGTTGCGCGAACGTCAGCAGACGGCGGCGGGCCGTGCGGCGTTACGTGAGCGCGTGCAGGTCGAGCACTCTTTGGCGCACATCGGGGCCTGGCAGGGCGACCGCGCCCGCTATCGCGGCCAGCGCAAGAACCTGCTTGATACGCGCCGCATGGCCGCTGTCGAGAACTTGCATGTGGCCCAACGCCGCCCCGCCGTCGTTGCTGTCCCCCGCGCGGCCTAATTTTTAGGGGGATGATTACTTGAATGGCGCTCTAGATGTTGTGACGCTCACGGATTTTTACCGTGTTCAAAATGCAACTATTAGGTGCCTGTATGATGCGCGAGGTATCGGCGCCTATCGCTCGCATAGTAGAGCTAACGGACGCCTGCATGTGGCCCATGTACCAGCGATTGGTCGATTACTCGGTCGCGATGCGGCTGCATAAGTATCCGCTTCCACCACGATCGTCAACAGCTCCCGTGGACCTGCCATCATGTGTCCCATGCGTGAGCCTGCTGTAACGTGGAGAGGGTAGGGGGCACAGCGGAGCGGACCACGACGGTAACGGAATCGTCGTCATCCGTATCATGGCATGCGGCGTGAAAGCCTTTCGCCGCATGCCTTCAGCGCCATGGAAGCGCGCGATGTGACCTTTGTGCCCAAGTAATCCTTAGGCTCGTGCGTTACCAGGGGCCGCACGTTGGGCGAGCGGCCCTCACGGTGTCGTCGCCGGTGGGGTCGCGCGCTTGGCGGCCTGCAGGCGCTTGGTGGTGGCGCCGGTGGCGTAGACGGCGATGCCTGTGAACGCTACTCAATTTACGGCCACTTGCTACGATAACCGCCGCCATACTCGTCCTGCTTTCTATCGGCTCTACAACGGCATCAGCGAATTATTTTTTCCAAGCAGCAGGGACTATGACATGGATATCGGAAATGACGACCCAGAGTGGCCGTTAGTGATCGTATCGAATGGCTGGATTTCGCGTAGCGAACACACAGCGTAACGCCAGGCGCGGAAAGTGCCCCATAAGCTCGACCAGGAGCAGTTTGGCTCCGTCACGATCCTGGATGTTGGCCGCATGGACCACCACCGCGCGCAGGAGCCCCAGCGTGTCTACCGCAATATGCCGCTTGCGGCCCTTAATCTTCTTGCCGGCGTCATAGCCGCGGACCCCCCTTTTTCCGTCGTCTTGACGCTCTGGCTGTAAGACGTCAAAGTCCTTGCGCCGAACGTCAAAGTGCCTGCGCCACGAACGTCAGAGTATCTGCGCCAATCCGCAGGACACACCCTCTCGACGGCGTGCCCCATCCTTTTTCACCCTCACGTGACCCTCTACGAGACGCCGCCGCCGCCGAGCCACACGCGCACAGTCCGCGTGGATCGGCGCACGCACTCTGACGTTTCGGACGGATTGGCGCACGCACTCTGACGTTTTCGGCGCACGCACTCTGACGTTTCGGGTCGTCTTGAGCGTGAGTTTGGCGCATGCACTTTGACGCCTTACACCAGCGCGCGACACGGCCCCCGGCCACCGACGACGCAGGACATGGAGTACCGCGTCGCCGGTAGCCCCTCGCCCCGGCCCAAGCTCGCGCCTACTACCCTTGGCGCACCATGACCAAGAGCGTGCTGTACACGGACACGCGTCCCCGCGTTTCCCATAGTCATGGAGCACGGTCAGAGGCAAAAAAGGGTTGTGTACGATGCAGGGCGTGCAAAAGGCACTCATAATAGAGTGCTCACTCGTATATCCTTCAATAGAGTGCTCACTCGTATATCCTTCAGAAGTATCGTCAGTCTCTTCTCGAAAGTGGCAAGCGGGCCACATAGCAGAGAGCATAGGTTAGGTAGTAAGAATGGCTAAAATAGCTAAGAGGATTTCGCTTTTCAACCATAAAGGCGGTGTTAGTAAAACCACGACTACTTTCAACTTAGGTTGGATGTTAGCGTCGAAAGGGAAAAAAGTAGTTCTAGTTGACGCTGATCCACAATGTAATCTAACAGGAATGGCGTTGGGCTATAAGGGTCAAACTGAACTAGAAAAGTTTTATAAGACTGAAACAAACCGCAATCTGCATGCAGGACTAGCCCCTGCCTTTGAATCGCGACCGATGCTTATTAAAGCAGTTGACTGCGTTCCTATTGCGGCACGAACTGGATTGTTCCTTCTCCCAGGCCATATTCGTTTGGCTGAATATGACGTTACATTAGGAATAGCACAGGCACTTTCTGGCTCAATTCAAACCCTTCAAAACCTGCCAGGGTCTATCTCTTACCTTATCCAAAAGACGGCGGAGAAATTTCGAGCCGATTATGTATTGGTTGACATGAGCCCGAGTTTGAGTTCGATTAACCAAAACTTGCTTATGACCAGCGACTATTTTTTAGTCCCCACCAGTCCTGATTACTTCTCGGTCATGGCCATTGATTCACTAACAATAGTACTACCTGATTGGGGAGCTTGGTTAAGGCAAGCCCAATCTATGCAAATACTTCGAGATGCAACCTATCCCTTTCCGCAAACGACTCCGAAGCTACTAGGGACAATTATTCAAAATTACCGCCCCCGAAGCGGAGCACCAGCAGCGGCCTTCCAAGTTTGGGTAGATGAGATAAAAAGCGTCGTGGCAAGTAATTTAGTTCCTACACTAGAGAAAATAAAAATGACACTTCCCGAGCATATTTATACGGATTCAGGCTTGAAAAGCGATCTATGTTTAGCAACCATTGCTGATTTCAACAGTCTCATCGCAAAGTCACAAAAGTCGCAAACACCTGTCTTTGCTTTGACTACTGAGCAAATTAAAGGGGGAAGTGGCAAAAGGTTAGGTGGCAAGGTTTTGGAGCGTACCCTCACATCACAAGCAAGATTTAAACGAGATTTTGAAGATCTTGCTGACACAATCATCCATCTCACAAATGATGAAATCAGCAATTGACCAATTTCGAGAAAACATTGTACGTGTGCGTAGCCTCGGTGCCATTCATGGAGCTATAAAAGCCCAAACCACGATAGCGTTAGATTTATCCGACGTATTGAGAGCCCAGCTCGTCTTGGCTGTTAGCGCGCTCGATCACTATGTCCACGAGGTCGTCAGACTTGGGATGCTAGAGATTCATGCCGGACAGCGTAATAGCACTCCTACATTCTTAAAATTCCCTATAAGTATGGAAGACGTTCGACAAACCATGGTTGTACCAGCAAGTACGGACTGGTTAGAAACTGCTATTAGAAGCCGAAATGGTTGGCAAAGCTTTCAACAGCCGGATAATATAGCCAACGCAATACGCTTAATCTCTGACATAAGGCTGTGGGATGAAGTGGCCGTCTCTTTAGGAGAAGGAAACCCAAGCCGGATAAAAGAACAACTAAAGCTTATAGTTGAACGGCGTAATAAAATTGCTCATGAAGCCGATATAGACCCTACATTCCCTGGCAGACGTTGGCCTATCGATGAAAAACTAGTCGACGATACGACCGACTTTATTGAGCAAATTGTTGAAACAATTCATCGACTTCTATAACGTTTTGCTGCTAAAACTGTTACAAGCGCGCGCTGAACGTCCCCATCACGTCGGTCACCTCGGCGTCCACGTCCAGCCCATACGTCTCCAGCCAAGCCGTCCCGAACGCTGCGCCCGCCCCCGCCGCGTCGCCCGCCTCCAGCGCGTCCAGCGCCTCGGTCAGCGCGTCCCCCCCGATGTGCATGTCCCCGATGCTGCGCGGCCGCGCCCGCTCCTCGTTGTAGACCAACACCATCACCCGGCACGCCCCCACATCCAGCCCCTGCTCCTGCACCCGCTCCCGGAAGGCCCGCGCGTTCGCCGCGCGCTGCACCTCCGTCGCGATGCCGCGCACGCTGATCCGCAGTCCCGGCGTCGAGCGCGCCACGCTGCGCGCCTCGCCGCCCTCCTTCTGCCACCGCTGCACCGTGCGCACCGCCACCCCCAACTCGCCGGCCAGGGCGCGCGTCCCCGGCGCGACTTGCGCGCGCCCCTCCCCGCCCCCTAGCTCGCGCACCACGGCGCAGATCGCCGCCGGCGTCAACTCCACATCCGCCGCCGCCACGCGCGCCTCGTAGGCCCGCGCCAGGTCCTCTCCCAGGTCCGACACGTTACGCCGCCCCCTGACGGGCCGCGCGTTCGCGGAGCGGCTTCAAGAGCTTCAACAGCGTGCCGGGCCCGCTCCTCGTGCCGTCGAACGCCGGCAGCACGTCCCCTAACGGCACGGCCGCGTCCTGCACCTTGAAATGTCCCAGGCCGGTCCCCAGCGTGACCGACGGCGGCCACGCCTTAATAGGATCGGGCTCGTCGGAGAGCAGGTATACGGCGTCCTTGTGGACGGCCACGGGCGTATAGCCGGCCGCGTCCATCTTGTGCAGCGCCCGCGACATATTCGCGTTCGCCTGCGCGATGACGAGGTGGCGCCAGTCGGGCCGGTACAGCGGGCTGCGCCGCTCGCGCTACCAGGCTGTACGTTGTCACAAAGGTTGAGGTTCTTGCCACAAAGCCTGAGCCGGTTGTGCCACAAAGGCTGCGCCAACCTTCATCCGGCTCTCTATCCGCTAGATGGGTTCCTGTGAGAATCATTATTATCGCAGGAATACGCGCCGTGCTAGGCGTGAAAAGGGTCCGAATATAGGGGCGTGTGTTGATCGTTATCACAGGAATCGCGTAGGGGCCGGTGGACGCCTGGCCTCAACCTTTCTGGCAAAACGCGCACGTCGGCGCAGCCTTTGTGGCACAACTGGCTCAACCTATGTGACAAAACAGGTCCTGCTGAGGGTGATACGGGCGCAACTTCTATGACAACGTACAAATGCACAAAACAGCCCCCACACTCACGCTAACGGTATAGGCTAGAGTCGTACTCCACGCCGTAGGACGTCACCACAAAACGCAGGCACTTTGTAACTGTTCAGAGTTGGCGCTTTTGCATTTGACGTCGTCAATACGGATTGCTATACTAGCAGGCAAGAATCGTGCACAAACGTTTTTTCAAGTGAGACGCCTTCATGTCCACGACGGAAATAGCGAGGGGGATCGACATCCGTGACGTCGCGCGCCTCGCCGGCGTGGCGCCGTCAACGGTCTCTCGGGTAGTGAACAACAAGCTCGAGGGTGCGCGCATCAGCGATGATACAGTTGAGCGCGTCCGTCGCGCAGCGCAGACGCTGGACTACCGCCCCAACGCTGCGGCGCGCAGCCTGCGCACGACCCAGGCACACACCATCGGCGTTATCGCGCGTGACGTGCTCCATCCATTTACGGCCGAGTTGTTGCGTGTGGTCTACAGTACGTGTCAGGCGCGCGGGTATCACCTGTTGATCGGCCATGTCGAGCGCAACAAGACAGAAAGGCGCGTCCTAAGCGAGATATTGAGCGCCGATCGTGTGGACGGCGTCCTCGTGATCGGTGATTTCCTGGGGGAGACGGGCAGGGAGGGCATGGATCGGCTCGTCCAGACCCATGCGCGCGTTGTGACGGTGGGAGCGCGCCCCAGCCTCGCGGGTGAATTGTCGATCCTCGTCGATGACGTGCGCGCTGTGACACTGGCGCTGGAACATCTTACCGCCTTGGGGCACCGCTCCATCGGGTACCTTCGCCGTAACCCGCCGTCGGAGTCCTCTATGCCATGGGAAGATTCTCAGCGTCAAAAGGCGTATCGCGATTTCCTAAGTGCTGCTGATCTGCCCTATACGCCCGCAGCCGAGCTACGCGTTTCGAGCCAGATCGCGGAGATACAGGAGGCGTTGCTCTCCCTTCTCGCCCCCCCGCGTCGCCCGACGGCCCTCTTCGTCAACGACGATATGACCGCCATTATCACAATTAAGGCTGCCTTACTGTCTGGCCTGCGTGTCCCGGATGATCTCTCTATCGTGGGTATCGATGACATTCCATTTGCCGCACTGTGCACACCAGGCCTGACCACCGTTCATCAACCGATCGACGCCATGGGTCGCTATGCCGCCACCTACATGCTGGATAGGATTAGTGGCGCGGAAACGGCAGATCCTCCCGCATCGACAAAACACAATCACACCGTATTTTTCTCGCCAACCCTGGTACCCCGTGAGTCCACGAGCGCTACCACACACGCCGCTCCAGGCGCATCGACCATCGACACAATCTGAGGGGCGATTCACGCTCATTCGCACGCAAGAGATGAAGAGAAAGGGGGTGTCGCGCGACAATCCTGACGCGGATGTCGTGACAGGAGAGCGCCCCAAAACATAGATACTCATCGTCCGTACCATGTTCGCTCGGCCGACGTGCCCATCCGGCGCCTATCCGTGCAGTTGCGCCTCGTCGTGCGGCGCGCGCCGGACAGACGCGAAGAGGGGGAGACATCGTCGTAGATTGCCGCCTGCCCTGCCAACCGTGATCGACGGCATCATGATTGTATCGACAGGGCGCGCCATATCACGAGATCAGCACACATCGTACAGGCACCAGACGCGCGACGGTTCACACCGTTGTCGCAACGACCACTTCTCGTCCAATGGAGGACATTCATGACACGTTTCATACCGGGATTATCCAAGCGACGTTCCGCGCTCCTCGCCCTCCCCGTCACAGCAGTGCTCACCCTCGTGGGCAACGTCGCGCCCGCCGCTCCTTCCGCCCACGCCGCCCAAGGGCCGATCACGCTCAAGCTTATTCAGTGGAACAATCCACCGGCCGTCGCGGCTATTGCCAAAATCGACGCGGCCTTCGAGAAGCAGTACCCGAACATCACCATCCAGGTCACGAGCGTCCCGTCTCCCCAGTACGCGCAGTTGCTGACGACCCGCTTGTCAGCCAAAGATGTCGATATCCTGGCTCAGCAAGCGTTGGTGGGCCAGCCGGCCCCCTGGACACCCGGACTGCTCAAACCGCAGTGGCAGCAGTTCGCCGATGCTGGCCTCTTTATGGACCTCACCAACCAGCCCTTCCTCAAACGTTATTTCCCGCAGGCCCTTAAGAGCGCGGCGTCGTATAAGGGCAAGACCTATGCGGTGACGACCGGCAGCTATGCCTACAGTGGCATGTTCTACAACAAGACAATCTTCAAGCAATACCACCTGTCTATACCCACGACGTGGGATCAGTTGATGCGCATCAGCGCGACGTTGCACGCCCACGGCGTGGCGCCGTTCATCGCCGGCGGCAAGACGGGCTGGCCGCTGGGCGTGGCGACCCAGGGCATCATGAGCACGCTCTACCCCGATATGAACGCGCTGGACAAGGGGCTCTGGACGGGGACGATGAAGTACACCTCCCCTACGGGTGTCGCGGTGTTCGACAAGTCGCAGCAGATCCTTAAGTACATGGCCCCCGGCTTCATGGGGGTCGACTACGTGGGCGCCGTGAGCCAATTCGCCGCCGGCCGCGCCGCGATGTTCCCCACCGGCACCTGGGACGGACCGGCTATCGAAACCGCGAATCCCTCCCTCCAGTTCGGGTACTTCCAGACGCCGGGCAGCAATAACCCGCGCGACAACACGCAATTGTCTGGGAAATATGACCTGGCGTGGTTCGTGGCCAACCACTCGCAGTACAAGGATGCGGCCTTGAAATGGCTGTCGTTCTTCTCGCAGCCATCCGTCTACGCTCAGTACGTCAACGCGGTCGGTATCATCCCCGCGCAACCCGATATCACGCTGACGGACCCCGTCCTCAAGGCCATCGCGCCCGCCGCCGCGCATCTCAAACTGGCCCCCGATCAAGTGCTGCGCGCGCCGAACACGATCGGCAAGTATAGCGGGTTCTTCACGTCCGTCGTCTACCTGGCTCCGGCCGGCCCCGTCGCCTCGGCGGCGACCATGGCCGCCCAGACCCAGACCGACTGGAACGCGGCGGTTCGGCTGCAGAAACGCTAGCCATCGCGCCACGTACGGGTGGCGTGTCCGGTGGGTCCATCCGGCGTCGAGATCGGGTCATGATCCCAGCCGCCGCATCCTCGCCGGGCTGTCGCGGAGTATAGCAGAGGGTGGGGCGCGGGGCGCGCTACAGAGCGCGCCCCGCCCCCCGCCCATGAGGAAAGGGCACGGGGTTATGACGACGTATCCATTCGGCCGGGGATGGGCGCGCGCGGCGCCTTACGTAGGCATGGCTGCGGGCATGCTCTTGTTCATCGTCTTTGGGTTCGGTCCCTCACTGGCGACCGTCGGGTTCTCCTTCACGAACATCTCGGGCGTCCCTGGCGCCGCGTGGTCCTTTATCGGGCTGGCCAACTACAAGGAATTCTTCGACTCGCTGGCGTTGCCCGACAGTGACGCGCTGGGGGCGTTGCAACGCACGCTGATCTTCGCCGCCGCGGTCACCGGCATCCAGAACGCGCTCTCACTGCTGGTCGCGAGCCTGCTCAATACCCGCATCCGCGGTCGTCTGTTCGTGCGCGCGCTCGTCTTCATGCCCATCGTCCTCGGGGTGACGGTGATCGGCTTGATGTGGACGCTGGTCCTCAACCCGCTCGGTGGCCCAGCCGAGAAACTCCTCAGCCTGGTCGGCGGCTCGTCGTCGTTCCTCGGTGATTACACCTGGGCCTTCCCGCTGGTCATCACCATCCAGATCTGGTCGGCGCTGGGCTTCTCCACCATCATCTACCTGGCGGGCTTGCAGACCATCCCCACCGATCTGCGCGAGGCGGCCAAGGTCGACGGCGCGACCGCATGGCAGACGTATCGGTCGGTCATCTTCCCCCTGCTGGCGCCGACTGTGACCGTGAACGTGCTGCTGGCCCTCATCGGCTCGTTGCAGACGTGGCAGATCATCTACATCCTGACCAATGGGCAGCAGAACACGAGTGTGCTGGGCCTGTCGATCTTCCAGACCGGCTTCACCGGAACCCTGCGCCAGGGCTACGCCGCCAGCCTGACCATGGTTCAATTCGCCATCGTGCTCGTCGTCGCCCTGGTGTTCCAGGTCTATCTCCATCGTCGCGAGGTGCAGATGTGAAAGGGTCCGATGTCCTGACACGCAACGCGCCGGAGCGCGCGCGACCGGTCGGCGCCGCCCGCGCGCGTGTCCGTCTCCGCTGGCGGGGCGGCGTCGCGCGCGCGGCGCTGTATGGCGCGCTGCTCGTCGTTGCCGCCATCTACCTCTTCCCGTTACTCTACCTGGTCAACGTCGCGCTGAAGACGCCGCAGGCGTATCTCCTCGACCCGACCGGCATGACCACGAGTCTGGATCTGTCCAACTTCGGCGACGCCTGGCTCCGCGGGAACTTCGCACACTATTTCGGCAACACCATCCTCTATACGGTGGCCGCGACCGCCATTGGCGTGACCTGCTCGCTGCTGGTCGCCTTCCCCATCGCGCGCGGCTACGTCAAGTGGAGCGGCGCCTGGTACACCTTCTTCGTGGTGTCGATCTTCCTGCCGGGGGCGTTGATCCCGCAGTTCCAATTGATGTTGCACCTGCACCTTTACAACACCCAGATCGGCTACATCCTGTTGTCGTCGGGGCTGGGGATTGGCCCTTTCATGATCGCGGGCTATCTGCGCTCGATCCCGCGCGAGCTGGACGAGGCGGCGAGTATCGACGGGTGCGGGTACGCGCGCTATCTCGCGATGATCGTGACGCCCTTGATCAAACCGATCTTGGTGACGGCGGCCCTGCTCCAGGCTATCGGCGTGTGGAACGACATCATCTTGCCGACCATCTATCTATCGTCGCCGTCATACTCCCCCGTGTCGCTGGGGCTGTTCACCTTCTACGGTCAGTACGGGAACGACTGGACCGTCCTGGCCGCGGCCGTGCTCATCGTGGCCGCGCCCTTGATCGTTCTCTTCGTGTTCCTGCAACGGTACTTCATGGAAGGAGCCACGGCTGGCGCCATCAAGTGAGGAGAGTGTACCCATCCGGTTAGGGGGTATCCCGTGCGGAGGTGTGGGTGTCGGGCAACTGGTATCCCCTTGCTCGCACGCGACGCGGGTCACCAGACGTCTGGCCTGGTCTGTTGAGCGTGATGCGGGCGTACAAACGTGCCGAACGTATGGTCATGTGTATAGCACAAAAAAAGAAGGGGTAAGTCATGCGTGTCGTCGTCACCGGTGCTTGTGGCAAGCTTGGGCGCGCTGTCGTTAGCGCGCTGGAGGAGCGGGACATCGATGTCCTGGGCGTCGACAAGGGGCCGCAACGAGAGGGAGAGCGTCGGTGTCACCGCGTGGATCTGGACGATCTTGGTCAGGTCTATGGGGCGCTGGCCGGAGCCGATGCCGCGATCCACCTCGCCGCCATCCCAAGTCCGCTTGGTCATCCGCCCGAGGTCGTCTTCCGCAACAACGTGCTCGCGCAATTCAACGTGTGCGAGGCGGCGGCGACGCTCGGCGTGCGCCGCGTCGTGAGCGCCTCGAGCGTCTCGGCCCTGGGGTTCCCCTTTCAACATCGGTGGTCGGAGCCACACGACGTGCCCATCGACGAGGAGCATCCGCTCCTCCCGCAAGACGCCTACGGCCTGTCCAAGGCGGTCGGCGAAGAGATCGCGGCCGCCTATTGTCGGCGCGGGGCGGGCAGCGCGGCTAGCCTGCGCTTCTCGACGATCCTGACGGAGGACACCTATCAGCGGTTCATCGCGGGCGTGCGGCGCGACCTGGGGGCGTCGGCGCACCTCCTGTGGAGCTACGTCGACCTGCGCGACGCCGTCCAGGCCTGCCTGCTCGCCCTCACCGCGCCCTTCGACGGCCACCACCCCCTGTTCATCACGGCGGACGATACGACGGCGGATGTGCCGACGGACGCCTTGCTGGCGCGCTATTTCCCCAACGTCCCGCGACACAGGCCCGCGTCTGGCGGCGCCCTCACCCACGCGCGGTGGTCTCTGCTCGATGGAGCGCGTGCGGCGGAGGTGCTCGGCTATCGTCCACAGCACTCCTGGCAAGAGGCGCTCACGGACCAAACGACGGGTCCCGCGTCGCGCGATGAGGCGATGACGTAACCGGGCCGTCGGTCGATCCTGGTCGAGCGCGTCACGCCCGACCAGACGCTAGGAAAAAATGAGGAAGCTACGAGGTGTTCATGTCCGCCCTCACCATCCGCGCCATACGCACGATCATGACGGCACCGCGGGGCCTCCGCCTCGTCGTCGTCAAGGTCGAGACCTCCGAGCCGGGGCTCTACGGCTTGGGCTGCGCCACGTTCACCCAACGCCATCTCGCCGTGCGCGCGGCCATCGACGACTATCTCGCGCCACTCCTCATCGGGCGCGATCCGCAGCGTATCGAGGATATCTGGCAGACCATGCACGTCAATTCCTACTGGCGCAACGGCCCCGTGCTCAACAATGCCCTGTCCGGCATCGATATGGCCCTGTGGGATATCAAGGGGAAGCTCGCTGGCCTCCCGGTCTACCAGTTATTGGGCGGGAAATGTCGTGAGGCCGCCGCCGTGTACCGCCATGCCGACGGCCGCGACCCCTCGGAGGTTGCGGAGAAAGTGCAGGCGTTCATGGACGAGGGGTACCGCTACATCCGCTGCCAGATGGCGGGGTATGGGGGGGCAGCCCCGACACGCCAGGCGCCGGACGAAGCTATGCCAGGCGTCTACTTCGATCCTGAGAGCTACGCTCGCGGCGTCCCACGTCTCTTCGAGCACGTCCGCACGCGGGTTGGCGAGGAGGTGGCGCTACTGCACGACATCCACGAGCGCCTCGCGCCGATCGAGGCGGTGCGTCTGGCCAAGGCGCTCGAGCCCTACCGGCTGTTCTTCCTGGAAGATCCGTTGCCGCCGGAACAGATCGCCTGGTTTCATGCCATCCGCCAGCAGTGCGCCGTCCCCCTCGCCATGGGCGAGTTGTTCGTCAACCCGACGGAGTGGATGCCGCTGATCACCGCGCGCCTCATCGACTTTATCCGCGTGCATATCAGCGCTATCGGGGGCGTGACACCGGCGCGCAAGCTGGCCGTGGTGTGCGAAGCGTTCGGCGTCCGCACGGCCTGGCATGGCCCGGCGGATGTCTCGCCGGTCGGCCACGCGGCGAACCTCCACCTCGACCTCTCCTGCCCGAACTTCGGCGTACAGGAATGGATGCCCTTCACGGATGAGGAGCAGGCGATATTTCCGGGGTGTCCCGACGTACGGGCGGGCTATATGTACCCGAACGACCGCCCCGGCCTGGGCATCGATCTCGACGAACGGGAAGCGGCCCGCTATCCATGCGCGAATGAGACGATCAACTGGACGCAAACACGCACGCCGGATGGGACGCCGGCGTATCCATGAGGGTGGAGAGAGAGGGCGGAAGGAAAGGCAGAGAAGGAAGAGGATGCCAGCGTGTCAACGACTGGTGAGGACACAGCCATTGAGAATGATGGCACGCCTAAGCGGGTCTCCGGTCAAAGTTCGTAGGAATCGCCGGGCAAAAACTGCGAACGTGAGGCGGCTGACCGTTTAGCAGTCTGTCGGAGAGAACGGGTCCCTGCCCATCGGGGAAACGTCCACGCATATTCAGATGAGGGATCCTCGTGCCGCAGCGCGACCAGCGGCCATGAAAAGGGTGGGGCGCAACGCGGCCGAGGACGACTATTTTCAGGGGAGCGCCGAGGCACAATGAAGGTCCGATAAGAGTGACACCGGACAACGGGCATGAATGACCCGGCGTGCCCCAGGGACGACAGGCAGGGGATAGACACAACAGGCACATCCGGCGGATAGAGTGCACGAGGGAGGACAGTTTATGCACGCGGACGACAGAGCGTCACCGGCGCTTATCGGGACAGGGCTGGGGTTTGCCGAAGGGGTCAACTTCGACCGTGACGGGACACTCTACTGCGTCGACGTCAAGGGCGGAAGCGTCTGGCGCATGCCACCGGACGGGGAGCTACGCGAATGGGTACGCACGGGCGGCGCTCCCAACGGCTCACGCTTCGGCCCCGCGGATGACTTGTTCGTGGCTGATCGCGGTCGCCAGGCGATCCTGCGCCTGGCGACGGCCACAGCCGAGGTGACGGTGTATGCCGACCGGTGTGAGGGGGAGTCGTTCCGCGGACCCAACGACCTCTGCTTCGGGCCCGATGGCGCGCTCTACCTCACTGACCCCGCTGGCTCCTCGCCGGAGCAGCCCATCGGCGCCGTGTATGCCGTCGCTTCCGATGGTGGCGTGACGCGCATCGTGACCGGGTTGGCTTTTCCCAACGGCATCATGGTCACACCCGATGGGACCACGTTGATCGTGGCCGAGACACATACCGGTCTGCTGCGCCGCTATCGCCTGGACGCGGAGCGTCGCTACGAGGAGCATGCGCCGCTGGCGATGCTGCGTCCCGCCTACGGCCCCAGCGCCGACGGGCACGCCGACGCGGGCCCCGACGGCATGGCCTTCGGCGCGGACGGCAACCTCTATGTTGCCCACTACAACAGCGGTTTCGTCCGCGTCATCGCTCCGGATGGGGCGCTGGTCGCCAGCCTTGACGCCGGTGGACCCACGCCGACGAACGTGGCCTTTTGGGGGGACAGCCTATACGTCACCGAAGGCACAGGGGGGTCCGTGTACCGTCTGGACATCGGCGTCGGCGAGCACGCGCCGTTCATGCGCTCCTGGTAGCGTCGCGCATTTCGGATAGAGTCGGAGAGAACGAACAGAATGAACCTAGAAAGGGAGGGCACGGTGTCGTACACGCGGGTACGCCGCACGGGATTAAGTCGATCACACAGAGCGCGTACACCCCGTTCTTCCCGTCAGGGCGTACCATGTATTTGGCACTGGCTCATGCCCCCATGTGATACTGATGGCGAAGTCGATTGCGATGGGCATGGACCATGATGAGCATTGGCTGAGAGGCCAAGCGGCTCCACTTTTCTCCAGGCTTTTACCTCATTGGCCGAACAGAAACAGGGTTGCCGGACTTCGCCATCAGTATCACACGGGTGACCACAGTAGCTAGCATAGCGCACCGCAACAACGCGCAACATAGAAGGAGAAGAAATCTTGGAGAAACGCAAGCTGGGTAAGAACGGTCCGGAGATCACAACGATCGGATTTGGCTGCTGGGCCATGGGTGGCGCCGGATGGGGCGGCAGTTGGGGACCGCAGGACGACAACGACTCGGTCGAGGCTATTCATGTGGCGCTCGATGCCGGCGTCACCTGGTTCGACACGGCCGCCGTTTACGGCCTCGGACACTCCGAGGACGTCTTGGGCAAGGCGCTGGGAAGCCGCCGCGCGGACGTCATCGTCGCCACGAAGTGCGGCTTGGTCTGGGACGAACAGAACAACGTCAGCAATAACGGGTGCTACGACTCGATCATACGCGAGTGCGACGCCAGCCTACGGCGCCTGGGCACCGACTACATCGACCTCTACCAGTTGCACTGGCCCGATACAGGCGCCAAGGCCCCGGTCGCGGAGACGATGCGTGCCTTCACTGACCTGGTCACCCAGGGCAAGATACGCTACGTCGGTGTCTCCAACTACGACGTTCCCCTTCTCAAAGAGGCGCTAGCGGTACGGCATGTCGACGCGTTGCAGCCGCCTTACAGCATGCTGAACCGCGTCGTGGAGGCGGAGATCTTGCCCTTCTGCCGCGAGAACGGCATTGGCATCGTGGCCTACAGCCCGCTTGCATCAGGCCTACTGGGCGGTCGCTACACCGCGCAAACCACCTTCGATCCGGGCGACTGGCGGGGGCAGAACCCCGAATTCACGGGTGAGGGCTTGACGCGGAACATCGCGATCGTCGCCCGGCTCCAAGAGATTGCCGCCCGCTTCGATAAGACCGTGGCGCAGCTCGCCATCGCCTGGGTGCTGGCCAATCCGGCCGTCACCTCGGCCATCGTCGGTATGCGCCGGGCCGCCCACCTCACCGGTGCCCTACCCGGCGCCAATTGGCGCCTCGACCACGCCACCCTGCAAGAGATCGAGCAGGTTCTGCACTCCGCGCAACCCAGCGGCCTAGCGTAGGGCCACCGATCTGGCCCAGCCGGGCCATCCCCACAGCACGCGCGCAGGGATGGCCTGGCATGTCTGCCACCAAGAGTCCTCCCGGTCCACTCCTTTAATGATGTGCCGCGTACTGTTATGATGGGGAGCGCCCTCACCAGGGCCAAACGACCTATGACGGTCGAGGCGTTTCGCGATCGTCCGGCTGTAAGCTCCCACAGTTCCTGCGCGCTATCCCACAGTTCTTGCGCCATAAATCCCATAGTTCCTGAGCTATCCTGCACAAGCCCCCTTGGCGCGTGTGAAAAGTGCCTTCTGTATCAAGCGCAACGCGTGGATCGGCGCAGGAACTCTGGGATTTTTTGCAGGTGGCGCAGGAACTCTGGGACAATCCGCTCACTATCTATGGGATTGGACCATCGTTTACGCCTGGGATCGGCGCACCAACTTTGGGATCTTACAACCACACGGGGTCCAGGCAGAGCAGCGGTACACCACGGGCCATCGGCTTTTGTCGCTCCTCCGTTGTGGGTGGCTGCTACCCTCACACGGTCCGACGACAGCCTCATTGTGTTCCACCTCATTATTAGGGGCGAAGGTTTTGGGAAACAGGAGAGAGTTGGGGATGAAGGTTCACTACCTAGAGATTGTCGCTGCCGATGTCGATGCGGTCTGTGCGGCCTTTGAGGCTGCACACGGCATCACGTTTGCATCGGCTGATCCGCTTCTTGGAGGGGCGCGGACCGCTCCGCTGCCGGATGGGGGCCGCATGGGCGTGCGCGGTCCCTTGCGCGATACCGAGGAGCCCGTCGTTCGCCCCTACTGGCTCGTTGACGACATCCCAAGCAGCGTTGGATGCCGCAGCCAAGCAGGGCGCTGTCGTTGCCCACCCTCCGCTGGAGTTGCCAGGAAAGGGTACCTTCGCGATCTACATCCAGGGAGAGGTGGATTACGGGTTGCGGCAACTATGATGTCTGACCTCACACATCGCTCCAGCCGCCGCCGAAGGCGGGCGGCTGAGTTCCACCGGTAGCCCGCCGTTCCGAGGGCTTCGCATCGACATCTCCTTCCATCACTACCGGGGCTGCGGCCCACAACAAACAACGGAGGACGCCATGTCGCACCCCACACTGAGTCTGGAGAGCACGACGCTTCTTTCATACCTGAGCGCCCAGCGTGATCACGTGCTGGGCATCCTGGAAGGCCTGGACGAGGACGCCCTCCGGCGGCCGGTCCTGCCGTCAGGGTGGACCTGCCTGGGACTGGTCCAACATCTCGCCCTGGATGTCGAGCAGTTCTGGTTCCGCTGTGTTGTCGCCGGCGAGCAGACCGCCATCGACGCACTGGCCGACGCCCCCGACGACGCCTGGCGCGTCGTCGGGGTGGATGTGCCGGCCGCGGCTGTGTTCGACCTGTACCGGCAGGAGATCGACCGCGCGAACGCCATCATCGCCACCACTCCTCTGGATGCCGCACCGGCCTGGTGGCCCCCCGACCTCTTCGGCGACTGGCGCCTTCACAATCTGCGGGAAGTTATCCTGCATGTGATGACTGAGACCGCCTGCCACGCCGGTCATCTCGACGTGGTGCGTGAGCTCATCGACGGCCGGCGCTGGCTCGTCCTGACCGACTGACGCGCGAGCGAGGCGTGACTCATCAGAAGCATAGGCTCTCCTCTGACGCAACAAAGAAAGTAGCGGTGTCAACAACGATGATTTGCCAGAGAAACAGAAGGGAGGTCTATCATGACGAAGCACATCTTCTTGATTCAAGGCGCTGGAGCCGGTGCTTATGACGTGGACAAACAGCTTGCCACGAGCCTCTCGCAGTCACTTGGCCCGCACTACGAGGTTCATTACCCGGCTCTGCCGCACGAAGAAGATGCATCCTATGAAGAGAGGACATAGGCGCTATGGCAAAATCTTCGGACGGCACCCTTTGGGCTCTCGCGCATGCTGAGCGCGCCGCGCTGGCGGAGGACGTAGCGGGCCTCAGCCCGGAGCAGTGGCATCACGAGACTCTATGTGGGCAGTGGGATGTCGAGCAAGTCGTCGCGCATCTCACTGCCGCGGCGAGCCTCAACCAGTGGCAGTGGCTGCGTAGCATGCTCGGCGCGCGTTTCCGACCAAATGTGCACAACCAGCGCCGACTACAGGAGCACCGCGGTACCACCTCGGTCGAGACCCTGGACCGGTTTCGCGCCGTCATCACGAGCAGCATCGCACCGTCCTCCCATACTCCGGCCTACCTGGGGGAAGTTGTCGTGCACGCCCAAGATATTCGCCACCCCCTGGGGCTTCCCCGTACTCCGAGCATTGAGGCATTGACACTCGTCGCGGAGTTCTACGCGCGCCGCGACTTCGCGGTTGCCAGCCGCACGCACGCTGCAGGCCTCCAGCTGAGGGCAGATGACGGGCCCTTCACAGCGGGTACGGGACCGCAGGTGACGGGGCCAACCCTTGCCCTGGTGATGACGATGGCCGGACGCGTTCCTTACCTTGAGAACCTTCAGGGTCCCGGCGTGCCGACTCTTCGGTCACGCCTCGAAAGCACCGCACCTGAACCGCCCCGGCAACAGGATGACCGCTTGTCCTAGGCGCTTGTCATAGCAACATCGACAAAAAATTGTCTATGCGACGAGACCCAAGTCCTCGAACAGGGTCTGCATGTCCTTACGTACCGTTTCGTCGTGTTCATCGATGGCGCTCCAGGTCTTCGGCTTGCGGCCCATCTTGGGCTTGGCCGTCCCGGCCAGAATCGGTTTGATGACCTTGTCGCGCAGGACCACCAGCGCGGCGATCGTCCGCAGCCCCTCCGGCGGTGCCTGATAGCGCCGCGAGGACCCGACTTTGCCGATCAGCCCCTTGGCCCGCAGTTTCTTGAGGTCGTAGGCGGCATGCCGCGGCTGGTAGGCCGGCGCAGTTGGCCCAAGCACGGTCTGTACCTGCGCGGCGACCTGGCCCAGGGTGAACCCGGTGGGGGCTGGCGCGAGCGTGAGCACCGCCGCCAAGACGGCGCGCATCCGCGGCTTGTTGAGGTCGATGCCCCCCACTCTGGTCTGGCCCAGGTACGCCGGCGCGGGCAACTGCTCCAGGGTGTCGTCGGCCACGAAGGCGTGGTCCACGCAGTCCAGCGTGGTCAGGAAATGGTCCACCATGGCGTGGAGCCGCGCGACCAGCCGCGGGAAACGCGCCACCACCCGCCCACATCCCAGTTCCTTCGCATGATGCACTTGGGCCTCGAAGCGGAGGACGTGTGCGCCTTTGGTATAGGCCTTGAGTGTTAGCTTGCCGAAGTGCAACTTGAACACCGTCAGGTCATACACAGGTGTCTCGACCACGACCTCCACGCGTGGGGCTTTCGCCCCACTAATGTGGCGGGGGCGCATCTTGGCGCCGAAGATTGTCTTGAGCCCGCGCACGTCGAGGTGGGCGCGCGTCCGATCAATCATCGCCTGAAAGACCTGCTCCATCTGTCCGCCCACCCGGAACAGCAGATTGCGGCTGTACTCAAGCTGATACACCGAGTACGCGTAGCGAAAGCCGCTGCGTTCCTGCTCATCAACATCCAGGGCGAAACATAAGCAACAGGAATAGATCCAGCGGTCACAGACCTGCGTCAGGCGCCCTATCATCCGCTCCTCGGACAAGGTGTCTGCGATCGACGCGACGGCTGTGGGGTCGGTCAGGTGCGTGAAACAGGTGCCCTCCTGCCGGGTCGCGATCCCGGCCTTGGCCGCCTGCGCGGCGACGTATTCATGTCCATTGAGGATGATCTGTGCCCCGAAGGGTGGATGCCCGGACATCTTGATCGTGAGGTGGCCCCCGTCGGGGTCCAGGATGTGGAACGAGTAGTGATTCACGTAGGCTTTCTTGGACACGAGATCCACGATCACACCGTTCTTGGCCTGCTGCACATCCCACACGGGGGCGACGGCGCGTGCAACCAGAATTAAGAAGAGCCCGCGCGTCGACGGGTGTGTTCGCTAAGATAAAAGCAGGCCAAACGGCAGGATAAAAGTCGGCCACTCTGTACAGCCGTCCCCTACGCTCTAAAGGGTGCAATCTTTGGAGAAAGGGGACGACGGAAAGGTGTACACAG
>JAABUJ010003149.1_pt1 | contig 18963 bp, 30 predicted proteins | sample 5559131 | NCBI WGS metagenome assembly JAABUJ01 (sample SAMN10711875, study PRJNA513366) | rock metagenome | isolation source: Antarctica rocks | place: Antarctica: Victoria Land, Mt New Zealand nord | collected 2016-01-07 | reverse complement strand
AAGCAATAGCCGCTTCCTGGCGCAGGAGTATAGAGGAGGAGGGCCGGACACCACAATGAGCCTATCCCCAGACTGCTGTCAGCTTCGCGTGTTTGCGGCTGGTGACACGTTCTCTAGTTTGAGGCCCCTAAGAAATGTGGGTAATGATTAGGCCTACACCTGGGCGAGATCCCCAGGCGCGCTACCCGGTCGGCAGGGTCACCCCCGTCGCCGTGGCGATGGTGGCGGCCAGGACACGCACGCAGAGAATCATGATCATCCCAATGACCGCCCCCCGCGAGATGTCAGCCCCGTGCCGGTACCCCAGCACGCCCAGCAGGGTGCCCATGGCCAGGCCGATCAGCCCCAGAGCCACGGCCACGGCGATGATCTGCGTGCCGAACCCGTTAATCATGGTCACGATTTGCGTCATGGTCTCCGTCTCCCTTACCTGATGCACCGCTCTTGTGCTCTCCCTCTCGGCCCCGCCCGAGAGGGATGGTGTAAAATGGACGCAGAGATGCGGGGTTCAGCCTCTGCGCTCTTGCGTGGTATCCCGGGCCAGGCGTGGTATGAACACGGCCTGGCCCTCTTTCATGGAAGTGTTGCCCCCCCTGGTCCTCCCCCTGGTCCTCCCCCTGGTCCTCCCCCTGGTCCTCCCCCTTTCTATACTGAGAGCAGCACGTAAAGAGCGGCACTGCTCTTTTGTGAACTAAGTATAACATGATAGTGTAGAATGGGAGAGACAGTAGTATGCCGAGACGACCAAGGGAGGAACACGCCATGACATGGCAGGCACTGGTTCGATTGCCCACTGACGCCGGGGGCGCAGTGGACGCGCTGGCTAAGCGCATGGGAGTGGAACGGGCGGTCGCGGCCCGCATCATCATGATGGAATGGTGGGAGCACGAGCAGCAGACCCAAGGGGCGCAGGCACCCGAGCAGCCGAACCCGGCAACCTAGGGCAGCGCCGGCTCACCGGTCCCCAGGCGAGAGGGGCAGCGACTACCTGGAAGAATAAGGAGCAGCAGCTGGCTACCAGCTGACCCCGTGTGTGTTAGCGCCCCAGGACGCGCCACCACCAGGGCCGCCGGCGATCAGCGTGCTCCAGGTGGGCGGCCCGTTCCTCAGCCTGGCGTGCCCGCTCCCGTGCGACGCCTAGCTCCTCGGCCTGCAGGCGGGTGATCTCGCTCAGGCGGGCATTTTCCAGGACCAAACGCTCATTAGCGGCTGCGAGGGGGGCGACTGTCCGCTCCAGGAGGGCCTCGACAAGGGCAAGAGCAGGCGCCTGTGTGCCCGGTTGAATGACTGTGTGTGTGTCCACACGGTCAACTGGCTGTGCGTGTGCCTGTGTGCCCGCACGGTCAAATGACCGCACGGTCAACTGTGTGTGTGCATCCTCCACATCCTGGGGGTGCAGCCGATACTCCTGATTGTTGTGCCCCTGCACGCGTTGCGCAGGCAATCTCCCCGAGCGTATGTAGCGCCTGACTGTCTCGACCGACTTGTCGAGCACGGTCGCGGCCTCCTCAACGGTCATTGTATAGCCGTCCTGCCCGTGTGTGTGTGTGCCTGCCTGTGCGTCTGTGTGTGTGTCGTCGCCCTCCACAGCGTGCCTATCCCCTGCTCACGGCGGAGCCGTGGTGTCTAGCCATGAGGCGACTCCCCGAGTTCGTCGCCGGCGGCATAGGGCATGTCCCAGCCATAAATGCGATGCGCCCGGGCGGCCTCCTGGTAGGCCTGCTCATACTCCGGCTCCTCGGGCTCCAGGGTGCGCCAGGCTGTGGCCACGATAGATGAGCCGTCACCGAGCTGGCCGCGCACTTCCACACGAACACGCAGAGGCCGGCGTGGGGGATCATAGGGGGGCTGCTGTTGCGGGCTGGTCATGGCACGTCTCTTGGCTGAAGGGGCACGCCCCGCTCCTGTCGTTCAGCCAGGGCGGTGACATCGGCGAGGCGCACACGCCGCCCGGTCCCTGTGCCCGGCCAGACCGGCAGCAGGCCCTTTCTCATCCAGGTGTAGATACGGCCCTTGGTCACGCCACAGAGGCGCCCGACGTCTCGAATGGAGAGGGCATCGGCGGGCAGCGGTGTGTCATTCCTTCCAACGGCGGCCGCCATGGCGCGCTGCTGGGCAAGGGCCTGCACATCGGCCACGCGGACCAGAGGCCCATAGCGGCCCCGCCATCTGGGGAGCCGGCCCTGCCTGATCCAGGTCTCGATGTGCCTTCTGGTGACGTCCGTGAGCCGCACGGCTTCATAGATGGCCACGGCATCCGCAGGGGCAGGAGGGGCAGGAGGGGTAACGAGAGCCTGCACAGCAGCCCGGCTCACCCGACGCCCAGAGGGAGAAGGCTGGGCCGTGATCCGCCCGCTCTTGATCCACTTATACACGGCGGCAGGTGTGACACCTGCCGCCTGTGCCGCCTCCCGCACGCTGACCAGGTTCTCGGGAACGTCCTGGAGGCTGTCGTTCACACTCATGGCGCTATGCCCCCGCCTTGTCGCTTGGAGGCAGCACGCCCCGCTGCTGGGCCAGAGTGCGCACATCGTCCTCACGGACGAGCAGGCCATGGGGACCGCGCCAGCTGGGGAGCAATCCCTGCTGCACCCAGAGCACCATGCGCCAACTCGCCAGTCTCACGGCTCGGGCGACCTCGTCCAGGGTGTGTGCCTCGGGCGGGGCCTGCGCATCAAGGAGGGCGCACAACGCACCCACAGCAGCCCGGCTCACCCGGCGCCCAGAGGGGGAAGGATGGACGGTGACCCGCCCTCTGTCTATCCAGCCCTCCACGACCGTCGTCGTGACCCCCACGGCTTGGGCGGCCGCCCGGACGGTCATCAGGTCCAAAGGAATCGCCTGGGGGCTGTCGTTCATGTTCATCTCCTACTCCCCGGACTCGTCGCCAGAAGGCAGCAGTTCCTGCCGGTGGGCGAGGGCGCGCACGTCGGCGAGGCAGACCAGCAGGCCGTGGTGACTCTGCCAGCTCGGCAGGAGGCCCCGCTTCGCCCAGCTCCTGATGCGGTCTTTGGGCAGGCCCACTGCACGGGCCACGTCGTACACGAGGACCGCCTCTGGCGGGACCTGGGGATCACGGGGAGCGCACAGCACACGGACAGCCGCCAGACTCACGAGGCGCACACCCGGGCCAGGATGGCTGGTCAGCCGCCCTTGCCTGATCCAGTGATGCGCCGCGGGGGCCGTGACTCCCACCGCCTGCGCGGCCTCGCGCACCGTCATTAGGTCCTCGGGGACCGCCTGGCCCGCCGTCTGCCCACCGTCTGCCGTGCCGGCCATCATGTCTCCTCTGCTCAGCCTACTCACGGTCGTGCGTGGCGCGTTCCCGGCGTACCTGCTCCACATCCTCTCTGTTCAGCAGGAGATACGCCCCGGCGCGTGGCGGCGTGATGCGCTCTGCCCTGATCCGCCCTGCGCCCACCCATCTCAGGACCGTCCGGGTGGTGACGCCCAACAAGGTGGCCGCCTGGCGTGTCGTCAGTCCGCCGTCGGCCTTGCCCGTGCTCATGACCTACTCCACCTCCAGGACAAGGTGGCGGGTCACGCCGTCGTGGGTGGTCACGCGGGTGCTCCGCAGCAGAAACGTGTGATGCGGGTTCTGCACCACGATGCAGAAGGGATCATCCTCCCCGCCCGGTGTCACGTCCCAGCCGGCTCCCAGCTCAGCAGCAAGGGGGGTGGGAAAGTGCGCCCAGGCGGCATCAGGCAGGGTGAAGCTCTCGCCCAGAAAGCTGGCCACGCGCGTGCCGCCGACCTGCTCAGTGGCGCGCCCCACCGCTGCCCACACCGCTTGGTGCGCCCTGTTCTCCATCACCCCTCCTCTGTGTGGCCCATGGCCAGCAGCCGGCACGGCCTACCCGCGCACCGTGTGGCTTGGCCTACTCCCCGACCTCGCCGCCGGCGTCCTGGCCCTTGGGTAGACCCCGCTTATAGTTGCCCGGGCGCAGGGTAGCCAGGTAGGCGTCAAGCCAGGGGCGCGTGGTCATGTGCAGGCGGGGGCCTGGCTTGACGGTGCGGAGCCGCCCCTTATTAGCTGCTACTCGTAGAGTGGCCGCGTCCCGGTAGCCTGCGATCTCTGCCGCCTCATTGAGCGTGATGAACTCTTCCATGCAATCAGTCTAACATCTACGATAGCGTATTGACAACGTATACGGTAACGTATATAATATAGGAGTGAGGAGCAAACGGCTCCCACACAGAAAAGCCGGTCCCCCCGCCCATGCGAAGATGAGGGAACCGGCCGACCTACAGGAGGTCTGGACCCATGGTAGCACAGCAAGCGGCCACCGTGACACGAAGCAAGACCAAGCCCGCCCGGAAGCCAGCCTATCGCCCGCGCATCACGTTCCTGTCCGCCACCGAGTACCTGGTGCCCAGTGAGCGCTTCGCTGGCCAGATCATCTACAAGGTGACGATCACGAGCAGCGGCCGGGCCCAGTGTGAGTGCAAATCGTCCGATTATGGCAAGGCCTGCAAGCATCGGGCGCTCGCGCTGGCCGCCCACGCCTACCGCTGCAACCCCAGCCACCAGCGCCCTGTCACCGGAGAGGTGGCCCCCAGCGTGGCCCCAGGCGCGGGCCTGGGCGTGCGGGTGGCCAGTTCGGGCGCGGGCTACGAGGTCTACTCCCTGCGCACGGGCTCCCTGATTTGCCGCGTGGACGACCCATCTCGCGCAGGCCTGCCCACCCCATCGGCCCAGAGTGTGGACGCACGGGCGACCCTGCCAGCCGCCTTCATCCCTGCCCCGCCCGCCTTCTCACAGCTGTTCGCCGCCTAGTGGGACCCGCCCGGCCGTAGTGCAGACGTTTGCAGTACGGTCGGGCCTGAGATGAAGGGAGAGAGACCAAGGCCATGATGCACAAGAGCCTTACCGCCGCCACCACCACGCCGCCCCTCCTGGTGAGTGACGCACCGTGGCCCGGCGATACCCGGCTGATCATGCATGTACAGCCCGGCGCCCCCGTTGGTTTTGCTGATGTGCGCCTGGGCATGGGGCGCGGCACGAAGGGCAAGGGCCAGCGCCCTGGCGACGATCCTGCCCTCATCGTCGCCACGCTGCGCCGCCTCTCGGAGCATCTGGCCCAGTATGCTCAGGATTACGAGGCCGCCTGTCTTCAGGACACACAGGAGCCGGTACTGTGCGCCTGTGGCGAACCCACCAGCACCAACACCGAGTGCTGCGCCACCTGCATCCCGTTCTAAATCCACCTGTGGCCCAACCACCTGCATCAAAGTGATGCAGGTGGTTGGAGCCTCCACCCGCACCCCATGAAGGAGCACAGCCCCATGAGCAAGACGACGATCCTCCGGCCCCTGACCACAGGCGAGGTGCGCACCATCGCCATCGCGCTGGCCACGTCCATCGCCCGTGACGGCGACAAGGTGGGCAGAACAAGCGGAGACCTGAGCTACCTCTACAACAACCTGCGCACGGCTGCCGAGTCCTTGGCCGCCATCGCTGACTACGCCTGCAACAACCTCGGGGACGACGAGCCGGCCACGCCCGGGCGGACCGCCGCCGCTCCATCGAGCGCGCCACGGGAGAGCCACTCATGACCACCCCCACGACCACGGACACCGCCGCACAGGCCGCGCCCGGCTCCGCCGCCAGCCGGGCAGCCACTCGGGACACGCGGGAGTCTCTGACCCTGGAGTTCAACGACGCGACGCAGGCCTGCGAGGTCCTGGCCGCGCTGTGCCAGCATGTGCACCGGCAGTATACGCGTGATCAGCCCTGGCACACGGCCCGGGCCGTCAACCGGGTGGCCATCGCCGCCGCCGCGCTGCACTACTTCAGCGAGGCTCTGCTCGAGCCGATGTTGGAGCGCCTGCACGCCGGGGGCGAGACGCTGTACACCTCCCCAGACCAGCTTCTCCTGCAGGCCCTCGCACAGGCGCATGCGGCCGGCCACGACACGCGTCCGGCGCCGGCCCCTGTGGCCCCGCGCCTGGTCACGCCCAGCAGCGTGGCCCGCCTGGAGGCGCTGCGTGGGGAGTTCAGCGATGATCCCGAGGGCTTCCGCTTCCTGCTGGACCTGGCCACCATCCACACCTGGCCGGATGAGCCCCAGGACACTCCAGCACAGCCGGCTACCCCACAGACGCCCGCCGTCTAGCACCCACACACACGTGCCCCAGAGGCGTGTCGGAAGCACCTCAGGGGCACACCTCTATCCTACCCATCCTAGGCGGAACGAGTAGGCCCCGGGGCGACAGGAAGAAGAAAGTGCCCCGGGGCCTGCTCTCTCTATCGTACGGGGAGAGGAGCGGCCCGTGGTCGCCATGCCCACCCGCGCGCCGGGCGAGGACCTCTCGCGCCCTCGGGGCGGCGTTCTCGGGGGGTGCCGTGGATAAGGCGCTTGTCTGATAATCAGCATTATCTTACTGTGACAATCAAGCGAATCTAGCACCTTTGGGCACTGAGGAAACACAACACGTGGGCGGAGTGCAGCAGGCAACAGTGTAGCGCACAATGAAAAGTGAAAGCGCCTTCACTTTTGGCAGTGGTCACGCATGCATGCGCCGCGCGCTGATAGCGCTACATAGCTGATCGAACTGATACACCAGGAAGGGAGAAGATATGGCATCATCTCGGAGCGGGCCACCTCGCCCCAGCATCCTGACGCTCAACGAGCACGGCGACCTGAGTGCGACTCCAGGCTCGTTGAAGTGGGCCATCGCCGTCCGCGCGCAATTGGGGGGACGCATCCACACCGCCGAATTCGCTCGCGGCTCCGTGGGCCAGATGGCGCACCTGATGCAGAAGTACGAAGGCCACCGGCAGCTCTACAACCAGGCCGGCGAGCACTTCCCCACGTATCGCGCCTTCTGTGAGGAGCCTGAGCCCTGGGGACTGGGGTATGACCCTGACGTCCTGCAACGGCTCATTGATGGCCCCAAGAGGCCCACGCTACCCCGCGATCCGCAGGACGCCACTCGCGTTGTGTGCGAGAGCTTCAGCCCCAACGAACTGAAAGAATTTATCGCCTTGTTGATCGGTGCTCAGCAGTGACCACGACGGCACTTACCGTCTTTGTCGAAGGCTCCGCGCTCGATCGGGCCACCCGGCTAGCCACCCTGCCCGAGGGGGAACGCCGCCGGCGCGCTGTGGAGGCCTGCAGGGACTATGACGCCGGCGCACTGTGGGAGATTGCCGACGCTTGGCTAACCACCTATGGCGGCGGGGGGGCCCGGACCAGCGCGCACACGCGGCGCGCCTACCGCCGTGGCGTGGACGACCTGGTCCAGGCCTGGCAGAAAGGCGGGCACAGCCTGCTGCGGCCGTCCCGTGACGCCGGCGCGCTGTGGGTGCGCAGCCTGGAGGCCACCAGGCGCTCCACCTCCACCGTGCGCGTGCGCCTGGCCGGAGCCCGGGCGCTGTACGCAGGCCTGCGCTGGGCGGGGGCCACGGAGGCCGACCCTTTCCGCGACGCCAAGCCGGCCAAGGACCCCACGCCGCGGGAAGAGAAGCGCCACCCGTACACGGGGGCCGAGATGGAGGCTCTGTTAGCTGTGGCCACCCCTGCCGAACGTGCCCTGGTCTTGTTGGCAGGCCATGGCGGTCTGCGTGCGCAGGAGATGATTGATGTGACTTGGGGCGCGGTAGACCTTGATGCTGCCCAGCTGGTGGTCCAGGCAGGCAAAGGGGGGCGTATGCGGACTGTTGTTATGAGCAGGTCGCTGGTGACGGCGCTACGGGCGATCCATCCGGCAGGCGTTGCCGGCGACGCATATGTGCTGCCCTTCCGGACGCCCAAGACAGCCTGGATGTGGATGGCGCGCCTCTGCGCTCGGGCAAAGGTCACACGGCGGGGTGTGCATGCCGGTCGGCATCACGCCGGCACGCGCATTGTGCGCGGCGGGGGCACGCTGGAGGCCGCGGCGCGCCACCTGGGCCATACTAGCCTCGACACGACCAGGATCTACGTTCAGTGGGCCGATGACAGTTTACGGGCGACAGTAGGAGAGTGGTGAGTATGGACCAGACAGCAGAGCAAGAGAGCTCGTCTGAGGCTACCTTGAGCGCTGCTCATCAAGAGTACGAGCGCATCTGGAATTCCCTTACTCAGCCAAGTGATTCCTATCTTCAACGGGAGGCAGCCCTCTCCGCTCCCCCCGACCGCCGAGACTCCTACGCCCTCCAACGCCTCGCTATGTACGAGAAAGTTGAGGAGTGGCTGACACGGCATACGGAGCGTATCGATGTCAACTTGACTGCATTCCGCCTGAAACACAGCATAAGGATCGAGCACTTCGAGCCCCGCCCCAGCGAGGCAGGACAACGCATATTGAGAATTCGCGAAGAGATGGAAGCCCACCAACGTTATCCCGATATCGACGCTGATCCATCAGAATTGCTGGCCTGGCGCGCCGAGTTCGCACGTCTCACGCATGGAGCAACCCAAGAAGATCTCTTCAATGCCGACCTAGTCTGGGGACTAGTCCACGGCGAGATCGGCTTCCTTTCATGGCCGAACGAGGGTCTTATCTTCTATCTGGGAGGATTTTACCGTCCCACGGAGACGATCCCACTGTGGATCCGTGTCCATCTTGGTCTCTATGATGATGCTCCAACTCAGGATAAGAGTGTCGTGGCCCCATCACGCCGCCGCGATCATCTTCCAGCTCTACTCCCCCTCTCGACCTTCGCCGAAGCCAAAACAGTAACAATTGCTTCAGCCGATGGTCGCCACGGACGGCGCTGGATAGGGATCGAGAATGAAATTGCGCTGTGGCATGCCGCGGCGATTGATGCGCCTCTCCAGGTAAAGTTCGTCGCTAGCCCTCTCCTTGATTGGCTGACACCGCCTGTAACGAATGCGACCTTGATGGCCGCACTGAAAGAGATGGGCCTGCGGGCAAATCTTGCCTTCTATACCTGTGTTAATGCTCTCCTCGGCCCCGAACCTCAAACCATGATTAACCTTGATGAGCTCATTACAGTCACCGGCATGCGGCCCCGCTCACGAACGGAGCGAAGCGCGTGTCGGTCTCAAGTCTGGCGCTGGCTTGCCGTCTTCAGTTGTTGGCACATTATCGGATTGCGGAAGGGTCGATACACCGACAGGCAAACGAAGCAAGTCTTAGATCTCCGCTCTGAAGCCCCGCTCTTTCATATCGACGAGCGTCTCTATCCAGAGGGAGAGCAGTTCACCTTAGATGACAGCGCAACTCCTATTGGGGTCACTCTAGTCCGTGGAGCATGGCTAAGCCACTGGGCCGATGATGAACGGATTATCAGCTACTTTGGCAACGTCCGCCGCCTTGCAGACTTCCCTGCTGGCCAAACCTCAGGGGCCTGGGCTCAAGCGATCGGCATGACTCTTTTCCAGCTTTGGCGCGAAGCATCGTCGCGGGTAGAGATTGTAGGGGTGGGTGACCAGCAACGTCCTACCGCTCGCTTCGCGCCATTCACTCGTCGTGGACTGCTAGATACTTTCCTTCCTGATCCCACGGTGGAAGATATTTTGAACGGCCCCAATCCGAAACGAGCACGGAACTATTGGACTGCCGCCATCACACTGCTCAAGGATGGTGGGATTATCGGCTCCTACAAAGAACTCGGCACATTGCCCCCCGATCGCCAGGGATGGGCTAAACCGTGGCTTGACCAAAAAATGGACATTCGGCCTTCGCGAGAGGGGATGCAGGATGTAGTCCTGATTGCGAATCGGGCTCAAGCGGCGCGTAAGGCGGCAGGGCACAAAAGACAGACGCGGGGAGTGACCAAATGAAGGGCGCGCTTGGCGCTCAAAACTGTGGGAGTAGCGCTCAAAACTGTGGGAGTAGCGCTCAAAACTGTGGGAGTAGCGCTCAAAACTGTGGGAGTTTCAGGAGATGGAGGGGGGACAATAAGAATAAGAACAGTAAGCAGCGTGCAACGCACCCTATCGGGTGCTGCACGGACTCTCTATGCTGGACTCAGGAGATGGGGAGGATCAGTCTCCCATTATCACAGGAGAGGACATGACAACCCCTATCGTTGAGCGGATCACGGTTCCCCCACCGGGTGGTGATGCCCCGCGTCTTGTGCGCCTGAGCGATCTACTCGGCGACTGGGAGCGCGATGCAGAGGCTGCCCGAGATGACTACATGAACGGGGTCCCTCGGGGCCCTGTCACGGGCTTGCCAAAGCTGGACCGTGAGCTGGGCGGCTGCCTGCAAGAGGGTCTGAACGTGGTCCACGGCGCGCCGGGCAGCGGCAAGTCCGCCTTTGCTCTCCAGTTGGCTGGCACCTGTGGCTGCCCTGCCCTGGTCGTAACCTGCGAGATGTGGCCCTTGGAACTCTTACGCCGTCACACAGCCCGCATTACGGGGATGTTCCTCGGTCGGCTGAAGAGCGGGGAATTGGAGCCCCGCGTTTCCCTTGATCTCGCCCGGAAAGCAATTGCTACGGCGCCGCAGATGGCAATCGCTGACGCCACACGCAGTTTTGCCTCTCCTGAGTGGATCCGCCAGGCGGCCGAGGCGACACGGGGGACATCACGCCATTTCTTGATCATCCTCGACTCGGTGCATTCCTGGTGTGAGAGCCTGCCCGGCGACATCCCTGAATACGACCGGCTGAACGCGGCGATCGCGTCCTTACGCACTCTCTCCAGTGCGCTGGCTTGCCCCGTGGTGGCGATCGCCGAACGCAACCGGGCCAGCATGAGCAAAGGAGGCTTGAACGCTTCGGCATCAACACGGAAGTTTGAGTACTCGGCTGAAACGGTCATCGATCTGGGCCGAGACGAAGATGCCCGCGAGGACGCTGGTGGCGAGGTGCCCATTACGCTGATCCTGAGCAAGAACCGCAACGGTGCGGCTGGACGCAAGGTCTCCCTAAAGTTTCACGGTGCCCTTCAGCGGTTTCGGGAGGCGTAGTGATGGTGATGGCAACGGACCGCCCGACACTCACTCTGGCGGAGCTGGAGTCTTGCGATCCTCACGCCTCTTCTCATGGACGTGAACGACGCTTTTTGTGCCCCTTGTCGGCCTGTGCCGACAAGCCACGGGATGCATCACACCGCAGCCTGGCTCTTGATACAGACTCTGGGGCATGGTTCTGCCATCGGTGCCAGGCCGCAGGCGTACTGAAAGAGAAGTGGGTGGACCGGCCCCGCGCCCAGCAGGCTCAGGCCGCTCTACGTCGCGCCTACAGCGTCTCGACACCACCCCCAGCTCCGCTAGAGACCGAGAAGCAGGAGTGGCGCGCTGTCTTTGAGCGGGCGGCCACTGTCGCCGGCACACCGGGTGGCCAGTATCTGGTCGGGCGCGGCATCCCCGAGGTTCTCGCTGCGGCAGCTGGGGTGCGCTACACCTCAGACTGGTTTGGCTCCCCAGCAGTGCTGTTCGGCGTGCATGATCGTGCCGGTCAGCTCGTCGCCGTCGCGGGGCGCTATCTGTCTCCCACTGCTGAGCCGAAGGCACGCACCGCCGGCCGTCTCTCCCTAGGCGTGTGGAGTGCCCCTGACGCCCTAGACGCTCCCTCCCTTGTGGTCTGCGAGGCCCCTATCGACGCTCTGAGTCTGGTCACCTGCGGAGTGCCCGCCATAGCTCTGTGCGGCACACATGCGCCAACATGGCTGCCCACACAGGCGGCGTTTCGGCGCGTAGCTCTGGCGCTCGATGCTGATACGGCAGGAGATGATGCTACAGGGAAACTGGCTCCGCAGTTCTCCGCACTCAGTGCGCAGGTGGAACGGTGGCGGCCAGCGGTGGGCAAGGATTGGAATGAGGTCCTGCAAGCCTGGGGTCCGTATGTGTTGCGCCAGGCGCTGGCTGTGGAGAGTGCTCCGGCCGGCTCACCGCCCCTAGGAGAAGACCCGCGCCCTGACTTGTCAGAGGACAGCGTCCTATGGTCTGACGTGCTGGTACTGGCCTATGCGGTCGACGCTGGCGATGAGAATGGCTTATTCGGTCCGCTGCTCGGCTTCAGGTGTCTTGGCGCCAGGTTGGAGACAACAGCCCGCGGGGGGCGGCTGCTTGCCGGCGAGATAGGGCCGGAGGAGTATGCCGCGACACGTGAAGAATGGTTGGTGCCGCGCCAGAGTACGCTGGCCAGTGTCCTGCGCTGCCTACGCCGCTACCCCGAAGAGGGGGCCGGACAACCGTGATTTCAGTATGAGGGCGGCTGCTCTCAAGAGGAGGCTACTCTGATGATTCAAAACACTCTGCTGTCTACCGATGACCTCGTGGTGCTGACCATCCCAAAGAGCCTCGCCGACGCAATCCTTCAGACACTGAGGGAAGCCAGCACACAGGTGATAGAGCTTGGCCCGACTGCGGATGATCGACGCGGGCGTGCCACGAGCGCCTTCAATGAAGCGCTGATGAGTGGCCAGGTCGCGCAGAAGTGCCCCTCTTGTGGCAATGCCACGAGTACCCTGCACCGCGGTGTGTGTCGGCCGTGTGAGATCGAGCTCGATGCACTATCACTGCGCGGGGCGAGAGAGCTAGCCGATGCTGATCAGAACGCGACTGCAGGTATTCCTACCTTGCTCTATGGACAGGTGGTCCGGCCGCAAGTCGATGGGGACCACACTTGACTCGCTCTGTGAACGGCACGGGTAGGCAATATATAGAGACTCAGCTGAGTGACCTCAGCTGAGTCTCTATATATTGCTTGATCTGAAGCAAGTCATTATCTCTGAGCCGTTGGACCCGCCTAGCGTCGAAGCGGATGCAATCATAGCGTGCGTCGCGGCTGCGATCAAGCAGTCTTTGGTACTGCTCATACACAAAGTTCAGCCGGTTATATACCTCACGGGTGCGCACCTGATGGTTTGGAAAGCTGCCAGGAATGTGATTGATCTGACGATAGCGGGAAAAGAAGGCGTCCACATAGTGGAGGGCAGCATAGAAGAGCGCTGTCACTGCCCATTCGGGGTCGGTCTCTTCCCAAGCCAGCGCTAGCCGTTCATTATTCCTGGCTTGAGTGAGATGTTGCTCTGTCGTTGGCACATGTATCTACGCGCGCGCAAACAGCCGGCGCGCCGACGACGGGAGAGACTCGACTCGTTCTGAGGGGACCATTCGAAAGTCAATCACAGCTTCTGGGAACATCTGGTACGTCCTCTGATAAGTCCGGTAGAGGTCTGTATCAATCTCGTCGGGGTCACCCTGATAAATGGTGTAGATGGTCAGGCCGGCCATGTCATCCGCGTAGATAGCTTCCACGAAAGGCAGCCCCTGCGCCTCCTTTATGTAGGCGAAGAGGAGCGCCTCCTGCGGCAACGGAACCTTTGTCTCGGAGGCCGGTGCCCTTTTCAGGTTGGTGACAGCAGGAGTGTAGCTAGCAGGCTGGAGACCTGCTGCTAATTGCTTGGGGAGTGGATAGTCTGAGTGCCCTAGATCATAAAGCCCAGAGACAAGGACCATCTGGGCCTCCTGTGTAGAGCGTGGTGGCGTTCCGTTAGAACTCAACATTTGTTACGCCTCCTCTTGCTGCACTTGGGCTGAGACTCTTGCTTGCTCTCTGATGTTTATGCTCTCTTGCAGGATGCGGATCAGTTCGGGAAGGCGGCCGGGGGCGACAATGATGCGCCCCACACACTCGGCAGGCATGGCAGTGATGGGGGGCCCCCCTGGAACAAACTGTAGGGGCGGTTGCGCCTCGTAGAACGAGATGATGCACTCATGTTCTGCCATCTGCACAACGAAGTTCGTCGCGTAGCGCGTCACCAGGCCGGGAGGGTTTTTCAACTGGAGGGGAACAGACACAACCCCGGCTGGGATGATTACAGGCTCTTCCTGGCCCATGTCGTTGCCCAGGTCATCGCTGTTCATAGACCTCACCGACTGCTCTGAGAACATAGGGGGCTGGTCTTTTAGTATACGCACTTGTGCGTATAGTCTGCTTAACGAGGTTTCGGCACTTCCCTCCTGGCGCTGCACCCTCTCAACAGGCCCTGGACCACGGCCTTGCCCTCTCGATGTCTGCAGCACAGCCCCCGCCGCTTAACACGACTCAGGCAACCGCTACACGTAACGACGCACACTGTAGCGCACTATCCACCTTCCACGCAACACTACATGTAGTGTCCGCCCCACATAGTGCAGCACGGTGTGTCACGGCACACCACTAGGTGTTGTGGATAACCAGGATGACACTATCGGCACTCCGTGGTACCATATAGGGAAAGAAGTGGAGTGTTACGGAGGGTGGCCCTGTGGTCGAACCAGAGGTGCTCACGGCGGACGAGGCGGCGGCCGCGCTACGGGTCACATACCGCGCTGTTCTGGGCCTGATTCATCGCGGTGTGCTGCCGGCGCGCAAGCTAGGCCGGGGCTATCGCATCAGACGCGCCGCGCTTGATGTGGCGCTCACCCCACAGGCGCCGCCCTACGGGCCGCTCACCCGGGAGGTGATAACGCGATGACGCCGCAGGTGCCGCCCCGAGCCGCAGCCGCGACATGTGTGCTACGCGCCTCACGGTGGTGCTATCGGGTCTCCTGGCGCTGCCCCGACCGGGTGCGCTTCACTGCCCTGATCGATGACTGGAAGTCCACCGTTCTGCCCTACGTTGATGGGGCCGAGTTCCTGCCCGATGAAAAGGCCTGGCATCTGTCTGCCGGCGGGGAGCGCTACCTGCTGCCTTTCCTACACCGGTGGTTTGGTTCTGGTGTCACCCCTGACCGCACTGCTGACCCCGACCACGCGGCCACCTATCATGGCCAGGCCGTGGGGCGTGAGGACAGCTCCAGCATGCTGCTAGAAGCCTACCAAGCACTCCATTTGCAGCCTTCTGCTCCACCCGAGCTAATACCCGTTGTCTACCGGGCGCTGGCCAAGATGGCGCATCCTGACATCGGGGGTCAGCACGTGAACATGGTTGGCCTGAACCAGGCCTATGAGCGCTTAAGCGGGGCGTTACTGACGCCGGTGGCTGGAGGGGGGTAGCGATGATCGTGGGCGCGGAGGACACGGTACAGGACACGGCCCTGGCAGTGCTCGGGCGGCTCCTGGAGCCTGACGAGGTGCTACTCAGCACGGGCAAAGTAGCGCGCCTCCGACGCACAAGCGCGCTCCATGACACGCGGTGCGACCAACTGGTCGTTCGGGGAGGCTATGACGCTGGCGGCATTGATGGTCCAACGCACGCCAGGTTCCGTGTCCTGCTCGCTCTGGCCACCATTGACGGCAAGCCGGTCGAGTGGCCAAGGGGGCAACGGCCGGACATGGATATCTTTCTAGCCCGCTTCACCTCGGGGGACGCTGAGCGTATTTGTGAGAAATACGCCGCTATGCACGGCTACACGCCCAAGCAGTCCTCCCCCGCGGCGGCTAGTGGCCAGGAAGGGGGGCACTGATGGATCCCTACCAGTTGGCAATTAAGCTCTCCTTAGATGCATCGGGGATGATGGCCGGGGCCGCTATGGTCATGTCGCGGTTTAGTGGCATCAAGGCCGCAGCCGAGGCAGCCGACACGTCCGTCTTGAGTCACCAGCGCACCCTGGACCGCATGAACTTCATGGGCGCCAGCCAACAGAGCAAGACGTACCAGTATGCGCTCCAGCAGCAGGGGCAGGCCGCAACAGAGGCGGCGGTGGCACACGACAAGCTGGCCCGCGCCCAACGCGGGGCGAACATGATCGGCGCCGGTGTGGCGTCGTTCGGCGTCGGCATGGCCGGGGTGGGTGTGCTCAAGGGCTGGATTACGGACGCTGGGGCGCTCGAGCTGGCCATGAACAACGTGCGCCTGGCCACGGGCGCCACGAGCGCGCAGCTCGACGCCATGCAGCGCAGCGACATCAAAATCGCGCTCAGCAACCAGATGGACATTACCAGTGTCGAGGCACTGCGGGCCAAAGCGGCCAGTTCCGGCCTGAACGACATGACCAAGCTCAACGCGCTGATGCCTGAACTCAGTCGATTTGCCGAGGTCATGCGGGCAACGAAAAATTACACTGCGGAAGAAAGCGCCACCACCGGCGTCCAGTTTGCCCACATCTTCCAGGGCTACAAGCCCGAGCAAATCAAGCCCCTGCTGGACCAGTTCGCCCGCGCCCTCCAGACCAGCAGCGCCACGCCCAACGAGTTCATCCACACGCTCTCCGGCTTTGCCGGTGTGGCGAAGACCATGTATGGCTCAGGGCCAGGGCAGGCACAGAAGTCCTCGTCGGATGCCATTGCCATGACCTCCCTCCTGGATAACCTGGGCCAGGGTGGCCGGGGCGGCACGCAACTACGCGCCTTGCTGCTGAACTCCATGGACATGCTTAGCGCACGGGGGGCTATCCACAACAAGGCCCTGAACTATCTGGAGAAAGAGGCGCACGGCAGCTTCTTCGACAAGAGTGGCCAGTTCATCGGTATGGCAAACATGATGGATGTGTTGATGCGGGCCAACGCAGCCATCAACAACCCCAAGAACAGCGCGACGATTGATAGAGCAGCCCTGACGGCGGGTGGCGCGGCCCTGGCCGGCATGTTGGGTGATCCCGCAGTGGTGGACCGCTTCAAGGCGATCCGCACTGAGGTGAGCGGCAAGGGCAGCCTGTTCTCCCTGGATGCCTCGCAGCAGTTTGTCAACCAGACGCAGGTAGGCCGGTTCAACCAACTCCAGGCCAACATGGACACGATCAGCGCGCTGATGGGCCAAAAGCTCATGCCCGCCGTGGTGGCGGTGGCGACCGCCTTTACCCAACTCACGGCGGGCATCATCGACTTTGCGGACCAACACCCGCTCATCACCCAGATTGTGGCTGATACCGCGCTGGTGGCCACCGCGCTGGCCCTGATCGCCGCGCCCATCCTCCTGGTAAGTGGAGCACTGAGCATTCTGGGACCCGTGGCCCTGGGGCTTGGTGGGGCTCTTGGAACAGTTGCCGGCGTCCTTGCTGGCATTGGACTTGGTCCGCTGCTTTTGATCGGCGCCGCGATTGTCGGCACGGTGTTGGTGATCACGCACTGGGGAGAGACCGTCAAGATCCTTGGGGACCTGTTCTCAGGTCTGGGCACGGGGCTGCACGGCATGATTGATTGGATGCGCTCACACATCCCCGGCTTCGCCGGGGCCACCGACGCCCTGGGCAACGCTCTCTCGGGCCACGATGACCCCCACCGGCCGCTGCTCAACCCGTACACGGCGCAGGGTCTGCTGGTGCCCAATAGCAGGGGCGCGGTGGACACGGCCGGCGCAGCGCTCGTCGCCATGTACACGGCGGCATCGCGGACGTCCGGTGTGCCCCTGAACGTGTTGCTGGCGCAAGGAGCCCGGGAAAGCGACTTTCATAACGTCGCCCAAAAAGGTGGCGGAGGCTTGGGGCTGGCTCAGTGGGACTTCAGCACGGTGGCCAACGCCAACAACGCTATGCGCTACCTGCATGCGACGTCTGTGGCCCAGGCCAAACTCTACGCGATGGACCCGGCGCGGGCGATCATGGCGCAGGCGACCTATGACGCGGATCTGCGCCGGCAGCATGGGGGAACCTGGCAGGGCGCCCTGGCCGCCTACAACGGCTCCGGGCCGGCGGCCAATAAATACGGAGCACAGGTGTGGGCGGCGGCGGCAGGCATCCATGCCGGGGGCAAGGGTGGCGGCTCAGTGGCGCCGGGAGTACACCAGAGTGTGGCGCACGGGCCCGTGACCAACCACTACAACGTGACTATCAATACCACCAGCGACCAGCATGCGCGCGATGTGGCCCGAGAGGCCGTGCGGGAGCTGGAGCGGCGCCAGTCGGAGAAGATGCGCGACCTGCACCGCTACGGTTCCTTGACGCCCTCGGGTGTGGAGTTGGGCTTCCATGGCTCGTAGAGGCCCGGCAGCGCACGGGCACGAAAGGACGTACCACCCATGAGCACGCAGACCGCACCACAGACCGGAGCCCAGGTTCAGAGCCAGACGCCACCACACGCCCCGGCACAGACGCCCCAGGCCGCGCTCAGGGCTGCCCAGGCCGCGGTCGCTCGCGTGCAGGCCAGGCGCACCCGTGATCTGCCTGCTCTCTACCGTGCTGCCGTGGAACGTGCCGATGGCGCCGCAATGGCTAGCCTGCGCCGGGAGGTCCAGGACCTGGAGGAACACAGCGCCGCAGCCAGGGTCGTGGTGGCCCGCTGTGTCGTTGACGTGGCCGCAGCTGGTGTTGCGGAGGCGACCGCGGCCATGGAGGAGACGCACCGTCAGACGGCCAGCCAGCAGGCTGAGGCGCTGCGCATCAGGAGTGATCCTACCCGCACACCACGGGAGTATGGCGAGGCCTCCCGTACTCTGGAGCTGGCCCCCAGCATCGTGCGGAACGCAGGGCATGCCGTGGGGCAGGCGCAGTGCCGCCACGCCGACGCCTGCCAGGCCCTGCGTGATGTGATCGGCGCGCTGTCCCTTGGCTAAAGGAGCTGCGTGAACAGAAGCGTGCAACACTCGGGCATCATGACCTGGGATCAGGTGTGCCGGCGGAATGCGGGCCGGCGGCACTACAATAGCTGGCGGCAGGCGCAGGCCTGCCAGAGACGCTTCCAGCTTGTCCCGTTTATGTACTCCCCCTGTACCGGCAAAGGGGCCGGGGGCAACTATGGCTGGCAATCCGCCGCGGCCAGAGCTCTGGGCGTCTCTCGCGCTACCATCTGCCGGGACGCCGCCCAGCTCGCGGCCGATTACCAGGAGAGTCGGCAGCGCCGTGCCCGCTTTGAGAACTGGCTGATGTCCCTGTGCCTAGGGCCATGAAACAGGAGGTTGATGTCCCATAATGTCCCCTGAAACAACACCCCCTCTTCTCTTCGCCTGGACGGCTCCCCGCCGCCGGGCCGCCTTCCTGGTCGCTGAGGATACCCTGCGTGATGTGGAGATCGCCCGTGAGGTGGGCATCACCCGCCGTCAGTTGACGCGGTGGAAGGCGCATCCCCTCTTCGCCCAGGGCTCGTAAATTATCGGAGAGAAGACAGACCTGCTCTGATGGTACGCTGAAATCCCTGAGAAGGAGCAGCACCACAAAAGGAGTCTGTCGCATGGAGTGTAGCGTAGGCAGCGCGTTGATCAC
>JAABUJ010003148.1_pt1 | contig 18970 bp, 19 predicted proteins | sample 5559131 | NCBI WGS metagenome assembly JAABUJ01 (sample SAMN10711875, study PRJNA513366) | rock metagenome | isolation source: Antarctica rocks | place: Antarctica: Victoria Land, Mt New Zealand nord | collected 2016-01-07 | reverse complement strand
TAGACGGCGGATTTTCTGCGGCTGCGCCTGTGTCGCGATGCTGCCGCGCCCTGTCCGTGCGCAGGCTAAGCTTGCTTCCGCCGGGCCGGCCGATCCAGCTTTGATTGAGGACCTCGTCAATGCGAACCGCATTCTGTTCGATCAGGGTGTGGTCGACGGGTTTGGGCATATCAGCGCACGGCACGACAAGGACCCGAACCGTTTCCTGCTCTCCCGCAGTATGGCGCCCGGGTTGGTCACGGCGATGGATATCATGGAGTTCGACCTGGACGGCACCCCTGTCGATGCGCAAGGGAGGGCCGTCTATCTGGAGCGCTTCATCCATGGTGAAATCTATCGGCTGCGACCCGACGTGGGATCGGTCGTTCACAGCCATTCGCCGGCCGTGATCCCTTTCGGGGTCAGCCATGTTCCTTTGAAGCCGGTCTACCACATGAGCGACTTCCTGGGTGCCGGGGTGCCGGTGTTCGAGATCCGTGACGCTGGCGGGCCTGCGACCGACATGCTGATCCGAAGTCGGGAGCTGGGCCATGCCCTGGCGGTCGCGCTGGGCGATCACCCGGTGATCCTGATGCGGGGCCATGGCTCCGCCGTGGTTGGCCCCTCCATCCGCCATGCCTTGTTCCGGGCCGTCTACACCGAGGTGAATGCCCGGTTGGAGAGCAAGGCGTTGCGGCTGGGGGCGTTACCTTTCTGAACGAGGATGAAGCGGCAAAGGCGATGGCGACCAACGCGGCCTTGGTAGACCGGCCCTGGGAACTGTGGCGGACGAAGGTGGTGGGTAATCGCTGACCGGGTCAGTCCGGATCACCTAGCCATGTTGGAACATGTCACGGCGGCGCACGCAGGCACACTGTTCCGACGTGATCCAGACTTCCATCGCTTGCAGAAGGCACTTAGCGCATCGTCTTTCTACCAGCGATAACAGACGACGTGGCGGTCGGCTATTGCAGAGGTCTTCTGATCAGCACTGCAGCTGTCTTCTGGAACCGACATCCTTCGCGGGGACCTGTCCGGCGAGCGCCAGGCTGCCTACCGTTTTTCTTGTGCCTTGACCCTGGGCTATGTCGCAGAAGGGTGGACATGAGCTGGGTTGTTCAAGCGACATCGCGCGGCTGCGTTGCCCGATCGATCGCAGACTTGCTACTCCCCGGCGATGATCGTTCGTCCCCGCCTCAGCGCGTTCGGCTTATTGTTCATCTTGCGCGGCTCTATCCTGCCGATGATCGCACCGCGGTTGCTGACAGTGCTGCTCGTGTCCGCATCGCAGCGGGCGAGGCGCTGGGTGACGCAAAGCTGCCCGACGCGCTGATGCCGTTGGAATTAGTGCTGATGTAGCGACAACACGACCGTCGGAGTCGGAACAGAGCGCGTTGTTTGGCCTGCCGCTTTTTTGCAGTTTCGGCGTGGATCATGTCGGTGTCGTCGGCCGAAACCTGCTCGTGCCACGCTGCCTCGCTCTCGCTGGCCATGTTCTTGAAGGCCAACAGCACCTAAGTGCAGCATGGCGGCTGATGTGACCTGGTTGGACCTGGATTACCGGGCAGCATAGCCATCCCTGACACGGCGACCTCCGGCGCGGGCGGCCGGTAACCCAATGATGAGTGTGGGCGTACCCTGTTGCGATGCACACGCCATTGCTCAATCAGCAGCTTGGCTTCGGCGAACGTGTTGAACACCCCAGCGTTCAGCAGTTCGTCCCGCAAGCTTGCCGTTAAAGCTTTCCACCGTTCAACGCGGCCGTGGTCGCCGTCCACCGTGGTGTGAGAAGCCGCCACCGGACGCCGGTTCTCCTCATCGTGAACCTTTCTTCGCGCCGTCGTCATTCGAGGCAAGGTTGAGGAAGGTCTGCAGCGACCGCCTGACCAAATCCATGCTAAGGCCACTCGCGATGAATACGAGCACCGAGCGACGCCGGTTATCCGGCCAGGCCGGCAGATGTTCTGGCGGGTAGACCATCTGCCGGACCGCATGCACTGCAACCGGCGTCTCGCTTCCAGCGACGTCGAGGATTGCCTTGAACCGCAGCAGCCGGTCCCCGTGCCGGTGCACAAGCAGGCTGAGCCATAAACCGAACGCGCTCCAGTCTACGGGATTGTCGAGAATGATGGTGTCGCTGCTGACGCTTCCGTGCGCGGCCGATCGAGAAAAGCCCGGCGGAGCGACCCCGGTCCAGGCGGCGATCTCCGCCATCCGGGTGACCGGGTCGCCGATGTCCTGACCGAGCAGCATGTCGGCATCGATGACGCCGTGGGAAGCCTCCGCGATGAGCGCTGTCGGGTTCAAACATCCAATGCGGCCGCGAAGCCAAGCGACCATAGGCGGAGCAGCCAAGTCGAGCTTAGTAACGATAATCCTGTCCGCAGTCGCAATCTGGGCTTGCAGTTCGGTATTCCGCTCGAACCCGGCAGCCGCATGCACGCCATCGACTGTGGTGAGCACCGTGCCCAGGCGGAAATGATGGCGCAACACAAGGTCGCTTGCGATCGTGACCAATACCGGCAGCGGGTCGGCGAGGCCCGTCGTCTCGATGATTAAACGACGAAACCAAGGGATATCGCCACGCGCGCGTCGTGCATGCAAATCCCGCACGGCATCGCGCAAATCACCACGAATCGTGCAGCAAATGCAGCCATTCTGCAGCAGCACCGGCGCTTCGGTCAGCTGGCCCGCCAGAAGATGGTCAAGACCAACCGCGCCGATTTCGTTGATCAGCACAGCAGTGTCGGCAAAAGCCGGCTCGGTGAGCAGATAGCGCAGAACCGTCGTCTTGCCACTGCCGAGGAAGCCGGTGAGGACGTTCACCGGCGTGCGCCGGTCAGCCCCGTCCGCCGGGTCGGTCAATGAGTGCGTCGAGGAGGGTGGGATCAAGCGGATCGAGCGGGACGCCGGCCAATGTGTCTGCCTTCGCCCAGAGGTCGGCCAGCGTATCGACCCGCAAGGTCGCCCCAGTTCGTTTCCGCAGCAAGTAGTCGCGCCCCTGCCAATCCTCGAGGCGAAGTCCGTAGTGTTGCAGCACGTGGTTGCCGAGGATCACGCGCTGGCGGCGAGCCCGGCGCCGGAGCCACGGCACCGCGGATGCCCCACCGCCCGCCATACCGTCTGCCCAACTGTCGGCGCCTCCCAGTTCTCCGCAAAGGCCGCACACGAGCGATCCTACCGGCGGCGGGGTCGACGGCGCGCGAAATCGTCGGCGATTTCGTCCATGGTGACGAATTTGACGCCGGGGTGGCGGACCATGTGGCTGTACAGCCGCTCAAGCATCATCAAGACCTGCGGCCGGCCCGACACGTCGGGGTGGATGGTGATCGGGAACACGGCATAGTCGTACTCGCGATACACCCAGTCGAACTGCTCACGCCAAATCGCCTCGATATCGTATGGATTGACGAAGCCGTGGCTGTTCGGCGATTTCTTGATGAACATCATGGGCGGCAGGTCGTCGAGATACCAGCTGGCGGGAATTTCGATAAGGTCGGTTTCTTCGCCGCGCACCAAGGGATGCATCCACTCCTGCGGTTGCTTGGAGTAGTCGATCTTGGTCCAGGTATCGCCGACGCGAACGTAGTACGGCTCGTAATCCCGGTGCATCAGGCTGTGGTCGTACTTGATGCCCTTCTTCAACAGCAGCTCGTTGCTGACCGGGCTGAACTCCCACCACGGCGCGACGTAGCCGGTCGGGCGACGCCCGCCCAGCTTGGTGACGAGGTCGATGCACTTGTCGAGCACGGCCTCCTCCTGCTGCGGGGTCATCTCGATCGGGTTCTCGTGGCTGTAGCCGTGGATGCCGATCTCGTGGCCGGCCTCGGCGACCGCCTGCATCTGCTCGGGAAACGTCTCGATCGAGTGGCCGGGGATGAACCAGGTGGTCTTGATGCCGAACCGCTCGAACAGCTTGAGCAGGCGCAAGCTGCCGACCTCGCCGGCGAACAGCCCACGCGAGATGTCGTCGGGCGAGTCCTCGCCGCCGTAGGAGCCGAGCCAGCCGGCCACAGCGTCCACGTCGACCCCGAACGAGCAGAGGATTTCCTTTGCCATAAGACGTCTCCCTATCGTGTCGCCTCGGCGACGCCAAGGCGCGGTGAGAGCAGCCCGTAAGCCACCGCGCCCACGATGATTCCGATGAACCAGGAGAACGCGCTCAGGGCGGCCAAGGCTGGCACGACGGCCCCGATCAGGGCAGCCGCACCACCGAGAAAGAAAGCGACGATCCCGGCAAGGTTCCAACCGCCATAGCCCCGGTAGCGCCCGGCGTAGGTGTAAAGCTCGTCGACCGCGAGTTGCTGGCGTCGGACGTAGTAGAAATCGGTCAGCATGATGCCGGTCACCGGGCCGAGCAGGCCGCCGATCGTCCCGAGGACCTTGAAGATGCTGTCCGCGTCCTTGAACCACAGCCACGGCGCGAACAGCAGCCCGATCGCCAGCACCAGCAGCGAGGCGCTGTTGAAGTTCAGCCGCCGCGGCATGAGGTTCACGAGGTCATATGCGGCCGGCATGATGTTGGCCGCCACGTTCACCGACAGGGTGGCGATGATGATGGTTGCGCCGCCGAGCAGCAGGATGATTGGCTGGTGCAAGGCCAGCAACAGCTGCACCGGATCCCAGATTGGATGGCCGAACACGATGATGGTCGCGGAGGTGGTGATCACGCTCATCGCCGTGAACACCACCGCAGTGATCGGCAAGCCCACCAATTGTCCGATCACCTGGTCGCGCTCGGAGCGCACGAAGCGCGACAGGTCGGGGATGTTCACCGCGAAGGTCGACCAGATGCCGATCATGCCAGTGACGCCGACGGCGAAGGTCATCCAGGCGTTCGCGCCGTGCAGCTGGGACGGCTGGTTGAACAGCGGGCCGAGGCCGTGCGCCACGTTCAGCCCCCAGGCCGTGGCGAGGATGCCGACGAGGATGACGAGCGGGCCGGCGATCAGCTCGAAGTTGCGGATGCGATGCACGCCGTGCGAGACGATCCAGGCGTGCAAGCCCCAGAACATGGCAACGGCGATCCAGCCCTTCAGCTCCATCCCGAGCAGCGGCGTCGTGAGCTGGGTCCAGGCGGGAATGAGCGTCCCCAGGATCGCATCGATCGCCTGGCTGCCGGCGTAGCCCTGCACCGCGAACCAAAAGATCGCGCAGAAACCGCGGATCACCACCGGGATTTGCGCGCCCTTGGGGCCGAACGAGGAGCGGATCAGCACGCAGAACGGGATGCCGTAGCGCGTGCCGGGCCGGGCATTGAACCACATGGCCAGGAACAGCAGCCCGTAGGCGACCGCCACGGCGAGCAACGCCTGCACCGCGTTCAATCCCAGCGCCATCAGCCCCGCCGCCGCCTCGTAGGCGACGACGTTATGCACCATCCCCATCCAGACGGTGGACATGTTGACCCAGCTCCAATCGCGCTTCGCTGGAGGCACGGGGGCGAGGTCGTCATTGAACAAGCCATCATCGGCGCTGAATGCGTGGGCACCCGTTCGGTAGGCAGCGCCGGCGGTGTCGGAGAGAGCGGCTGCGTCAGTCATGGTTGTGCTCCGCAAGGCTGGTAAAAAATTGATTGGTCCGGTGACATAAGCAAAAACTGTGCCGAATGTGGATCGCCGCTTATGCGAGTGGTGGTTCGTGCAGCAACGCAACGTCGGGCTGGCCGGGCCAGGTCGGAAAGCGGCTCAGCACCAACGGGTCGTGGCCGGGGATGATGTGGTCGGGGCCGTCCGACAGTTCCTCGCAGATGCGCCAGCCCTCCGCCATGCCGGCTACGTCGGCCACCAGCGGGAACGGGTTGCGGGTGCGGATGTTGGCCCAAAAATGCGCGGCGTCGCTGGCCAGCACCACATGGCCCCGGGCGGTCGACACGCGCACCACCTGCAACCCGCCGGAGTGGCCTCCGACCAGATGCAGCGTGATCCCCGGCGCGATCGTCGCGGTCCCATCATGGAAGCGCACGCAGTCGGCGAAGACGTGGCGCACCGCAATCAGCACGTCCTCCACCTCCATCGGGATGCGCAGCACGCGGTGGCACATGCAGCGGCCGGTAGCGAACGCCATCTCGGCATCCTGCAAGTGGAAAGTCGCGGCGGGGAACGCGTCCATGCAGCCGGCATGGTCGTAGTGCAGGTGCCGTCAGCACCACGTCCGGCACCATTGCCGCGTCGATGCCGGCCAGGGCCAGCGCTTCGACCGTGCTGCGGAGCAGGGTGTTGCCGGCCCGTGCCGCAGCCGTCGCGCCGAATCCGGTGTCCACCACGATGGTGCGGCCGCCGCCGGTGATCGCCCACACGAAGTAGTCGATCGGCATGGGCGCCGCGTGGTCGTCCGGGAACATGAAGTTGCTGCCCGCCATCCGCTCCGGCTTGGTCGCGTAGCGGATGGCCACGATGTCGTATGTCATGCCGTCACCCTGCTTGCCAGATTGTCCGGCAACCCCCTAGCGTATCCGTCGCGCCAGCGGCCAGCGAGGAGATGCCCAATGACAAGCCATCCGGAATACGAAGGGGAGCGGTTCGCCGCCGGGCTGGAAAATCGCCGCGCCGTGTTGGGCGCCGAGTACGTGGACAAATCCTTGGCGGGCGCCGACGAGTTCATGCGCGCGTTCCAGAAGGTCACGACCGAGTGGTGCTGGGGCGACATCTGGGGCCGCCCGGGGTTGGACCGGAAAACCCGCTCGCTGTTGAACCTCGCCATGCTGACGGCCCTGAATCGCGCCCCGGAGCTGAAGCTGCACGTGCGCGGCGCGCTGAACAACGGCGTGACGCGGGACGAGATCAAGGAAGTGCTGCTGCACGCCACCGTCTATTGCGGCATCCCGGCGGGGCTGGACGCCTTCAAGGCCGCGTCCGCCGTGTTCGCCGACCTCGACGCCGCGGCCGAGTAGCATGGCCGAGACGGTCGGCTTCGTCGGGATCGGCAACATGGGCTGGCCCATGGCAAGCCGGTTGCACGACGCCGGCTATACCTTGCTGGTGAGCGACCACCGCCGCGCCGTTGCGGAAAGCTTCGTGCAGCAGGTCGGCGGCGCCGCTCCGGACACGCCGGGCCAGCTCGCCGCCGGGTCGGACGTAATCGTGACGATGCTGCCCACCAGTGCGGCCGTGGGCAGCGCACTCGACGAATTGCTGGCTGCACTCCGGCCGGGCACGGTCGTCGTCGACATGACGTCCGGCGCGCCAGGGGCGACGCGGGCGCTTGCCGAACAGGTCGCGCAAGCCGGCGGCATGCTGATCGACGCGCCCGTGTCCGGCGGCGTGACCCGCGCCAGGACCGGCGAGCTCGCCATCATGGTCGGCGGCGACGATGCGACGGTGGAACGCGCGCGGCCGCTGTTGCAGGCCATGGGAACGTCGATCCTGCGCACCGGCGCGGTTGGCTCGGCCCACGCGATGAAGGCGTTGAACAACCTGGTCAGCGCCGGCGGCTTCTTGATCGGGATCGAGGCGTTGCTGATCGGCCAGCGCCTCGGCCTCGACCCGGCGCTGATGGTGGACGTGCTGAACGCCTCCACCGGCATGAACAACTCGACCCAGAAGAAATTCCGGCAATTCGTGCTGTCGCGCTCCTTCGACAGCGGCTTCGGCCTCGACCTCATGCTCAAGGATGTGGGCATCGCCCTGGAGGTCGCGCGGGAAACCGGCACGCCCGCCCCGTTCAGCGCCCTATGTCGGGAGCTGTCGGCCGCGTGCGCCGCCATGCTCGGACCCGGCGCCGATCACACCGAACTGGCCAAGCTGTCGGAGCGGCTGGCTGGCGTGGAGCTCACTGGAACGCTGCCGAAGTCGTAAACCCACTCGCGGGCAGGGCAGTCAGGGGCCTGGAAACAGCGCGCTCGAATGGCCCTGCAGCCAGTAGGCCAGCAATCCCAGCCACTCGTGCGCGGCCGCATCCAGCAGAAAGAGCGTCTCGCTCGGCGATGCGGCCCAGGTGTCGAGGTGATTGCGCGAGCGGTATCCCACCGGCCAGGGCAGCATGCGCCAGCCCGCGGCACGGAAGGCGCCCATAGATCGCGGCATGTGCGCGGCCGTGGTCAGCAAAACCCAAACCTCCCCCGGCTTCGGCTGCACCAGCCGGCTGACTTCGACGGCGTTCTCCCAGGTGGTGCGGGACTTGTCCTCGAAGGTGACCCGCTCCGGCGGCAGGCCGAGCTCCGTGGTGATCTGCCGGGTCCAGGGCGCCTCCGCCGCGTGTCCTTGCTGAAGGTCGCCGGAGCCGCCGGTGAAGATGAGGCGGGCGTCGGGATAGTGGCGGGACAGGATGACGAAGCTGGTCACCGCATTGGCGGCGGCGTTCAGCGTCGGGGTTTGACGATCCTCGCTGGTGAGGTCGTCGATTGCGCTGCCCAGCAGAACGATGCCGTCGACATGCGCGGGAAAGTCGGCGACGGCGGGAAACCGGTTCTCGAGCGGGCGGATTGCCCAGGCGCCGAACGGCAGCACGAGGCACGCTGCGAGCACGCCGACAGCCACGGCGAGAAGCGCACGGCGGCGCAGCAGCAACCCGGCCAACGCGAGTTCGATCAGGAGCGCCGTCGGGGCCAATGGCAGGGAAATTAGCCTAGTGATGTAGAACATGGGCGTGCCGGGCAGAAGCTACCTGCTACCCGGCCTCGATGGATAGGGCAGGCGGAGCCGCCCCGTCTTGGCCTTACGGGATGCCGTGCGTGAGCATGTCAGCCGCCGACGCGTGCTGGGCGTCGGAGAGCCGGCCGCCGACCTCGAAAGCTCCCTTGAGCGCGGCGGATTTGACGTCGGCCTCGGGCGAGAGCGTGGCGAGGATGTAATAAACGTACGACTTAACCGGATCCGACGGAGTTCCAATGCCACGCTCGTAGGCGAACCCGGCGTCGTAGCGCGCGACCGCACTTCCATTCACGGCTGTATGGGTGATCTCGCGAACCACCTCGTCGTACTGCTTCGACGTCACCGGGCTGATGCTTGTGCGCTGCAGGGCAGCCTTGTGGAAGCGCTCGATCTCGGTTGCCAGCGCGACAGGGGATATCGCTTGCTCCGGCTGCGGGGGGGACGGCTTGGCATCGGCGGCAGGCGCGTCGGTCATGGCGGCTGGAGGTTGCGCGGCTGGAGGTTGCTCGGGAATTGAGCTGGCAGTCGGTTTGGGCTGCAGCGCCGGTGGGGCAGGGGGTGTCAGGGAGGCCAAAACCTGTGGCACAGCGGCACTGGCCTTGGCTGCCGGAGGCGGGGCGGGAGGCTGGCGGAGTGGCTCCGACCTTGCAGGAGCAGCCTCGATCGCCGCCGACTGCACCGGAGCGGGCGCCTGCACCGGAGCGGGCCGCTTCGCCGCCATAGCTGGGGCACTGGACACCTTTGACGGCGCCTCTGCTGGACGGGAAACGTTCGCAGCGCTCCTGGAAGGCGCGCTCTTGTCGAGGGTGGCCAAATTGGGCAATGCCGCCTCGATGCCAGCGGCGGCCGCAATCCGGAAATACTTGACGGCAGCGACATTGTCCTGAGGGACGCCATCGCCGTCGCGATAGATAGTGGCAGCAGCGTAGGCGGCGCGGCCATTCCCCTTGTTCGCGGCCATGGCATACCACTTTATCGCTTCCGCCCGATCGACGTTCGTTCCGCGGCCATTATCGTACATGGCCCCGACGTTGAACATCGCAGCCGCGTTTCCAGCCTCTGCCGCGCGCCGATACCACGACAGGGCTTTCGCAAAATCCTGTGGAAGGCCGTGACCGGTGTCGTAAAGCGTGCCGAGGCTCAGCATGGCGGAAGCGTCGCCTGCCTCGGCCGCTGCACGCCATTCCCGGCTGGCGGTAAAATAGTAGCCTTGCGAGAACGCTTCGTTGCCACGCGTGGTGTCAGCGAGAGCCATTGTCGTATGAAAAAATACAAACGCGAGCCCTGCAGCCGTTAGTCGCCTCATGCTTCACCAGCTAGCGTTTACAAGTTACCATGCTCTATCTAAATACTAAGATGGGTTGCTGTAAGCCCTCTGACTTTCACTTCGACGCGAAAAGATTGTCATGAACAAGCACCTTGGTTGGTTCTTCTCTGTGGGTTTTGCATCTTTGCTGACCGCGTGCGCCGGGTCGCCGCCGCCAGCGCCCCAGGCCGCTGTCCAGGCGCCGCCGCCGGCGCCTGTGGTCGAACAGGCAGCGGCAAAGCCGGCCGACGAGTCGCTGACCATCGATTTCGGTGTGGCTGGCACGACCCTTTCTTCCGAAGCGAACTCGCAACTGGATGGGGCTGCCCGGCTTTACCGTGACGCGAGGCCGGAAGTGATGATCATTTCGGGGCATACCGACAGGACTGGCGAAGAATTCGCCAACCTCATCCTGTCCGCACGCCGTGCCGAGATGGTCAAGAAGGCGCTGGTCGACCGCGGCATCCCGGCCGACCGCCTGCAAGTCGTGGCCGACGGCGAAGCCGAGCGGGTGGCTACTATCACCCCGAGCCGCTCGGCGGTCGTCACCTGGCGCTGACGTTGGGACGGCCTGAACGGAACACATTGCGCTGCGGTCCCACCCGCGAGGTGAGCGTCACGGTGTGGGCCCTTGTCCAGTGCCGTCACGACATCCAAGCGCGACCATCTAGCGATGTGCCGGGCGGCCGGAGAAAGCTGCCTAGCGCTTTACTAGGGCTTTCGACTCGGTAAGCGTTCGGCAATACGTCCGTGTGTTTGCTGAAAATGTTTAGACGTGCCGGCGGCTGAATAGCCATGTTTGGCTTCGTGCTCGAAAGGCTGGCTACCGCACCGATTTCACTCCGAAACCAAGTTGGCATCGGGAAGCGCAGCTACGAGCAGGCGATCCTGGTACGAGGCGTCAAGGTCGGGTCCGAGCAGGAGCACTGCCGCGATCCGGCGCGCGGCCTGCTACACATGCCTGACCTCCTCCGCCGACAGCGCGCGGCCGATGATCGAGTGGTCGCGGTAGCTCAGCCATTTCTTGAGCACCTGGTAGCCGCCGATGCGGCACTCCCATCGGTTTGCGGAATGCCGCACCAGAAACTCGCTTCGTTCATGCCGACATCGAGCATTTCGGCGCCAAGCTGGGAGCTATCGGCCTGGGTGGCGCTCTCCGCCGGGCTATACGGGCGCGCTTCCGCGCGGCCGCGAAGGGGCATGGTGACGCCGGCTCCGGTGCGGTTGCCCCACCCGCGCACGGTCCAGTCGCGGCCGTGGCCGGCGCGGGTGGTGGGAATGGCGATGCAGGCGATCTCGGGGCGGAGCGTGCCGGTGCTGACGCCGGGCGCTGCGGCGTCTGGGTCCAGCAGCGCCGCGAGTTGCGCGCCGAGGGCGGCCGAGACTCGCAGGGCGTCCAGATCTTGCGGCAACGGCACGCGCGGCCAGCCCTGGCGCAGGCCACCGGCGTTCTCGGCGAGGTAGGCGGGGCTGTAGAGCGTTGCGAGCGCGTGGTGCCAGACTAAGCGGGCGGCTTCCGGGTCGGACGAGACTCCGAGGGTCGCCAAGTAGCTGATGGCGGTGCTGGACAGGTTCGGCCGCGGCGCACCGGACAAGTTTTCTACGATTGGCACAAGAAACCCGTCTTTGTGCAAGGCGTGGTCGTCGGCAAGGCAGGTGGTCCAGTAGGCGGGAAATCCCTCCGGGTCGGCGATCTGCTGCGGCCGGATTACGAAGAAGCTGTCCGCGTCGGGGAGGATGTGGAGGAACTGGGGCCGTGGCTCGTTCCACATGGGACGCACTGCAGTGACGTAGGCCCAACGCATGTCAAAGGCGAACAAGCAGTATTTCCGGACTTTCGAGGCAACATAGCCCTCACTGTCCATCACGCGTTGGTGGGTGAGCTTCGCTTCATAACGCGCGCGATCCGTTGCTAGTGCCGGGTTGGCGGCGCGCGCTGTCGAAGTCGCGCGCGGGATCGAAATAGGCACGCATGCGAGCCTCGATCGTGGCGCGTTCCATGCTCACCAGCCCACCGCCGCGCTTCTCCAACAGGCCCGGTAATGGCGGCGTGTTCGCAAGCGTGTCGAGCGCCGACCACGTTGTGTATACCCCGGGTTTTGGATCGACATAGGCCGAAGGACAAAGGGATTGGAAGCTGTTGGCGTCACCATTTCATATTGGGCGTCGAAGTTACGAGATTCGAGAGAGGTGAGGAGATCGGACCGGCGTTGCGCCGCATCGGACGCATCGAGGTCGTTCCTGTATCGGTAAACGGGACTTATCTTTCGACCAGTCCGAACGAGCAGAGCCGTGGCCACGCCCTGCCTGATCCCTGGCGAGACACCATCGATTGCGAAGATCGTTTCGCTGCTACGGCCGTCCGGCCCATACTCGGTGATCGTCGCGCTCGTCGAAGCGGATGCCGAGCGCGTCCTCCATGCCCTTCCGCAGACCGCCGAGCGCCGGAAGCTCCGCCCCTTCCGCCAGCCGGGCCAGCGCTTCGCGCGCGTAGGACGCCAGGAAGAACGCGACGTCCGACGGCCGGGCGAGCGGGGCGCTCGTCAGCAGGCAGCGTTGCAGGAAAGCCGCGAACCGCTCGCGCAAGCTGTCGCGCCGGGGACCGCTGGCGAGCGCCCAAAAGGCCGCCTTGTCGGCTGCCAGGTCGAAGCTTTCGAGCATGGCCCCTTTCGCGCCGATCAGCCGGAACTGCCAAAGGTTGGTTGCCAGCACCAGGCCATAGGCCAGCAGGTGTAGGCAGAACACCCGCGGCTTGAGCTTTTGCCCCACGGCATTCAGCAGCGTGCCGCCCGCGGGATAGAAGCTGGTTTCTGCCGTTCCGACCTTCACTGCCCGGATGCGGCGCACTTCGTCCAGGTAGAGGTCCAAAACCGAGTCATGTGACATTTGCTGCAGTGTGGCACCGTTCGAAGACGCTTCCTACCATCGTACTTCCGTCCAACTTGCCCTCCTGCCCTGACCGCGCAACACTCGCGTATGCGGCAGCTCGACCCCAAGGTGAAGCGAGACCTCCTGCATCGCACCCCGCTGTTCGCCGCCCTGCGCGCGGCGGAGCTCGACGAACTGCTCGCCTTCACCACCGAACGCCGGTTCTCCCGCGACTCCTCCGTGTTCCAGCGCGGCGAGGCCGGCGGCAGCCTACTGGTGCTGGTGCAAGGCCGCCTGCGGATCGGCGCCGTTTCGGTCGACGGCAAGGAGGTCACGATCGGCATGGTCGAGCCCGGCGGCGTCGTCGGCGAACTCGCCCTGCTGGACGCCAAGCCGCGTAGCGCCGACGTCACGGCGATGGAGGACAGCACCGTCGTCGTCGTCGAGCGGCGCGACTTCCTGCCGTTCCTCACTCGCAACCCCGACCTGCTGCTGCGGTTGCTGGCGCTGCTGTGCGAGCGCCTGCGCCGGACCAACATGGCGCTGGAGGAAGTGGCGCTGCTGAACCTTCCGGCCCGGCTCGCCCGCGTGCTGGTCCAGCTCGGCCAGGATTATGGGGCGGCCGAGGCAAACGGCACGCGCATCCGCCTGAAACTTTCCCAGAAGGACCTAAGCGCCCTGGTCGCCACAACGCGCGAGAGCGTGAACAAGCAGTTGCGGCAATGGCGTGCGGACGGCGTGCTGGACGAAGCCGACGGACACATCGTCATCCGCCGGCTGGAAGCCTTGCGCGGCCTGATGGCCTGAATTCGGATCGGTCAGTAGAAACCAGGGCCATAGCCGCCCCAGGGGCCCCATTCCCATCCCATCTCGTTGTTCATCTGCGCCGCCTGCAACTGATCTGCCGCGAGTTTCTTCTGCTGCGCGATCTGCTGGTAGCGGCCGAACGCTTCTTGGCTGCCGACATACAGGCAGTGGCACACCACCGGGTCTGGATACAGGTACGAGACGTGCTCGCCCTCGATGCGCTGCGAGATATGGTTGGCGGGCAGGCGGGCCAGCATATCCTGCCGCGCTGGGGTGCTTGCGGGCAGCACCGTGAAACCGGAGGCGGCCAGGGTGTTATCCCGATCGCTCACTTGGTCGCGCACCATGGCGGCGCAGCCTCCGAGCGTGGCGGCGGCTAGCACGACGAGAACGGTCCAACGGCGGGGCATGATGGTTCTCCTTGTTCCGATGACGCAAGCGCGCCAAATGCACAAGGGTTTCGCGCGCGGCCCTAGCCCCGCCCGACGAATGGCATGTTGGTGGCCATCACCGTCATGAACTGCACGTTGGCGTCCAGCGGCATGCCGGCCATCAGCACGATCGAGCGCGCCACGCAGTCGACGTCCATCACCGGCTCCACCGCCGTCGTGCCGTTCGCCTGCGGCACGCCGCGCGCCATCCGCGCCGTCATGTCGGTCGCCGCGTTGCCGATGTCGATCTGCCCGCACGCGATGCCGAACGCGCGGCCATCGAGCGAGATGGTCCGAGTCAGCCCGGTGATGGCGTGCTTGGTCGCGGTGTACGGCGCCGAGCCCGGCCGCGGCGCATGGGCCGAGATCGAGCCGTTGTTGATGATCCGGCCCCCTTGCGGGACCTGGTCGCGCATCATCCGGAACGCGCCGCGCGCCACCCGGAACGCGCCGCTGAGGTTGACCGCGACCACGCCGTCCCACTGCGCGTCCGTGAGGTCGCCGAAATTGGTCGATGGCACATTGCCGCCGGCATTGTTGAACAGCACATCTAGCCGCCCGAACCCGGCGTGGATTTGGGCGAACAACGCGGCCACCGATTCGGCGTCCGCAACGTCGGTCGGAATGCACAGGAAGCGGGTTCCCGGCGCCATCGCCGCCGTGGCCTCCAACGCGTCCGCCCGCCGCCCGGCCAACGCCACCGCGTAGCCGTCCCGCAACAACGCCACCGCTGCTGCCCGGCCCACGCCGCTGCCGGCACCCGTCACTAGCGCCGTTTTCTCGGCCATACCTCGTTCTCCCTGTGCACGCCCTGGCGCTTGACCCACCGGTTGTGATAGCCGCAACCACCACTGACGGGAAGGCCTGGATGGACGCGCCGCATCTCCCCATCCTCGATCAGCGCGGCGCCGGCGGCCTCGTCGCCCACCCGGCACGCGCCACCATCCTGGCGGAACTGCACGCCCGCCCCTCCGCCCCGGTCTCGACGCCGTGCCGCATCCTGCACTTCGCCTTCGCGACCGACATCGCCCAGGCCCAGGCGGCCCGGACCGCCTTCGACCGCTTCTGCGCCGAGCACGGCCTCGACCGCCCGGCGGATGGCGCCAAGCATCACCGGGTTGAATTCTCCGGCTGCGTGCTGCGGTGGGAGAGCCACAGCGAGTTCACCACCTATGACTGGCAGTTCGGCTCGGCCAGCACGCAGCCGTTCCAGCCGGCGCCGGACACGCTGGCCGGCGTCATGTCGCTGGTGCCGCAGCCCGGGCCGCTGCTGGTCGCGATCGACCTGCACCTGCTGCCGGCAGTGGAGGAGACCGTGTTCTCCCGCCTGGAACTGGCCGCCTCCGAGGTGGAGGACGGCGCCGCCAGCATCGCCACTGACTTCAAGGCCGACCCGCATGGCTTCGTCCGCATCCTGGTCGGCGACCGGCGGCTGGCGCCGATGCAGGCGGGCGGCCTGGTGCAGCGGCTGATCGAGATCGAGACCTATCGCAGCTTCGCCCTGCTCGGGTTGATCGAGGCGCACCGCCTGACGCCGTCCGTGCACGAGATCGAGACCGAGTTGCCGCTGCTGCTGGAACGCATCCAATCGGCGCAGGAGGAGACCAACCGCGCCGTGCTGAGCCGCTTGCTCGCCTTGGCCGCGGAATTGGAGAAGGGCGCCGCCGAATCGCTGTTCCGGTTCGGCGCCACCCGCGCCTACGCCGCCCTGGTGCGGTTGCGCCTGGACGCCATCGCCGAACGCCCAATCCCCGGGGTGTCGAGCTGGTCGGCGTTCCTGTCGCGCCGCATGGGGCCGGCCATCCGCACCTGCGCCACCATGGAGGAGCGGCAGGCCAACCTGTCGCGCAAGCTGGCCCGCGCCGGGCAGCTGCTGCGCACGCGGGTGGAGATCGAGCTGCAGAGCCAGAACCGCGACCTGCTGCACGGCGTGAGCGAGCGCGGCCGGGTGCAGCTGCGGCTGCAGCAGACGGTCGAGGGCCTCTCGGTGGCGGCGATCAGCTACTACATCGTCAGCTTGGTGCACCTGCTGCTCGAAGGCATCCACACGGCCGGCGTCGGCGTGGAGCCACTGGTCGGGACGGCAGTGTCGATTCCGCTCGTGGTGGGAGGCGTCGCCTGGATCGTCAGCCGCATCCGCCGCCGCCACGCTGGGTCGGTTTAGCGATGTCTTGCGGAAACACTTTCGCATCTGACATCCTGTTCAACCAACCACGCTAAAGGGAACGTGCCGATGTGCCGCTTGTTCAAGTCGCAGGCTGCGGAAACCTACGCCTCGGAAACGAGGCCGATGCGTCTCCATGGGCACAGCACGTCCGTCCGGCTCGAAGTGGCTTATTGGGAGACGCTGGAGGAGATCGCGGCCCACGAGGGCGTGTCGGTCGCGCGGTTCTGCGCCATCCTGCATGACGAGATGGAGCAGCAGGGTGGCGAGGTTGGCAACTTCGCATCGATGCTGCGGGTGACCTGCCTCCATTATTTGCGCCACCAGGATGCTTACCTGGCCGAGATTGCCGTGCGGGAGGCGACTCCGGTGAAGGCCGCCGCGTAGTAGCGGAATACTACCTGGTGATGCGCTTCGATCCGTAATCTTCCGCCCAACGAGAAAGCGGGGGTGGGATGGTTCGGACGTGTGGGTTGGGTATCGTGTTCGCCGTGATTGCCGTGCCGGTTGCGTTGGCGCAGTTCCCTGTGCCCGCGGCCAAGCCGACGCCGGACATCCTGTTTCGCAACCAGTGTGCGACGTGCCACTCCCTCAATGCTTCCGACCCGCCGCGCCAGGGTCCTAACCTGGCTGGCGTGATCGGCCGCAAGGCTGGGTCGGCGCCTAATTTCAAGTACTCCGCCGGGTTCGCCAACGCCGATTTCAACTGGGACGACGAGCGCCTCGACGCTTACCTGACGAACCCGCAGGCGGTCATCCCAGGCGCGGTGATGCCGTACCGCCAAGCGAACGCCGATACGCGTAAATCCATCATCTCCTACCTTGAGGCGCAGCACTGATGGCCAGACCGATCCACTCCATGGTGCGCGTGCTGGATGAAGCGCGGTCCGTGGCGTTCTACCAGACGGCGTTCGGGCTTGAGGTCGCCGACCGGCTGGCCTTCGACAAGTTCACCCTGGTGTACCTTCGCGACGCTGCGTCCAAGTTCGAGGTCGAGCTCACCATCAATGGAGGCCGCACGGAGCCGTACGATCTCGGCGACGGCTATGGCCACCTGGCCGTGGTGGTGGACGACCTCGCCGCTGAGCATGCGCGGGTGACGCAGGCCGGGCTGACGCCGACGCCGCAGCGCGCGCTGGAGCTCGACGGCAAGACGGTGGGACGATTTTTCTTTCTGAAGGACCCGGACGGGTACAGCATCGAGGTGCTGGAACGCGCGGGCCGCTTCGCCTGAACCAACAAGACGTATCAAGGGAGACGAGCGATGAGGACTGTCGATAGGCGAATTCAAATCGGGCGGCGCGGCTTCCTGCAGGCCAGTTCCACCGCTGTGCCAGCCGTTGCCCTGGCCACCGCCGGACTCGGGGTGTCTGCCCAGGCTGCCTGGGCGCAAGGCGCCAAGGCCCTGGTGCCCCACACGATGGCGACCCTGGTGTTGATGTCGCGCGACATCTTCCCGCATGACCATTTCGGCGACTCGCTGTATGTCGCCGCCGCGCAGCCCTGGGACGACAAGGCCGGCAGCGACCCGGCGTTCAAGACGCTCCTCGAAGGCGGCGTGGCCCGGCTGGACTCCGACGCGCATGACCGCTTCGGCGGCACCTATCTCGCCACCGCCTGGGAAAGCGACCGCGTCACCCTGCTGCGCGGCGCCGAGCACACGGCGTTCTTCAAGAAGTGCCGCGGCGACCTGGTGGTCTCGTTGTACAACCAGCCGGCCGTCTGGGCGAAGCTCGGCTACGAGGGGTCGTCCGCCGAGCATGGCGGCTACATCCACCGGGGCTTCAACGACATCGACTGGTTGACGACGGTCTGAGGGGGCGACGCACATGGCAAAATTCGACCAGTCGGACGACAGCATCGTCTGCATCGTAGGCTCCGGCGCTGGCGGCGGCACCTTGGGCAACGAGCTGGCCCAGAAGGGCATCAAGGTGGTGATCCTGGAAGCCGGGCCGCGCACCGAGCTGCAGGATTTCGTGAACGACGAGTGGGCCAGCTTCGCCCAGCTCGCCTGGAGCGACATGCGGACCACCTCCGGCTCCTGGCGGGTGGGGCGGGACTTCCCGAATCTGCCGGCCTGGGTCGTGAAGTCGGTCGGCGGCTCCACCGTGCACTGGGCCGGCGCATCGCTGCGGTTTGAGGAGCACGAGTTCAAGACCCGCACCACCTACGGCGACTTGCCGGGCGCCAACCTGCTGGACTGGCCGATCAGCTTGGCCGAGTTGGCGCCGTACTACGTCAAGGCCGAGAACAAGCTGGGCGTGACCCGTACCAATGGCATTCCGGGGCTGCCGGGCAACAACAACTTCAAGGTCATGGAGGCCGGCGCCACCAAGATCGGCTACAAGGAGGTCCACACCGGCCGCATGGCGATCAACAGCCAGCCGCGCGACGGCCGGGGCGGGTGCCAACAGATCGGCTTCTGCTTCCAGGGCTGCAAGTCGGGCGCCAAGTGGTCCACGCTATACACCGAAATCCCGAAGGGCGAGGCGACCGGCAACCTCGAGGTCCGGCCCGGCAGCATGGTCGTCAAGATCGAGCACGACGACAGCGGCCGCGCCACCGGCGTCGTCTACATGGATGACCAGGGCGCCATGCAGCGGCAAAAGGCGCGGGTGGTGGCGGTGGCCGGCAACTCGATCGAGAGCCCGCGGCTGTTGCTGAACAGCGCGTCGGCGAAGTTCCCGGACGGGTTGGCCAACAGCTCGGGCCAGGTCGGGCGCAACTACATGCGGCACATGACCGGCAACGTGTACGGCATCTTCGAGAAGCCGGTGCACATGTACCGCGGCACCACGATGGCCGGCATCATCCGCGACGAGGC
>JAABUJ010003147.1_pt1 | contig 18971 bp, 22 predicted proteins | sample 5559131 | NCBI WGS metagenome assembly JAABUJ01 (sample SAMN10711875, study PRJNA513366) | rock metagenome | isolation source: Antarctica rocks | place: Antarctica: Victoria Land, Mt New Zealand nord | collected 2016-01-07 | reverse complement strand
ACGGGTCAGGTAGCATCGTACGTCGGATGGTTTTCGTATCCTAGTATCCCCTGGAGGTCTCTTGGCTCTCCTGACAAGCAGAAGGTTCGTAGCCGGCAGCACGTACAGCTGGACCTCATCGCCAGCCCTCATTTATGCTATGTAGAGTATATATAGGAAATGATGACTAAGACATAAATAGGGGCGCTTAGTAAGAGATGAGTAAGCAATGATATCACATGCTGCTAAGATAACGAAGTGATAGAGCGTCGAAGCGAAACGCTAACCTGAAACGCGTTGCAGCATGGATGTGGCTTGGCGCGTCTGAAGCACCATTAACTTAAGGTAGCTACCTTACCTTAATCACACCCACACCCATGTCTTGGGATTCAATGCATCAGAGTCTTCTGCAGTGTACGAGCTCGACAGGAGCGGCCAGACAATGACGGAAGAAGAGAGGGATAACCTGCTTTGCCCTCCATCGTGAGCAGACTACCTTAGTCCAGCTTAAGCCTATCATGATGTCCAAACTGACGTGCTTCAGAGAACAAGCATACCCCTCCATTGACCGACTGCAGTCCCACTACCACCCGCTACATTCCTTCGACTTGGCCAAGGGAGACCAGAAACATTACCAGCAGCAATATGGCGACATGTACTTCTTACGGCTGGCCAAGCTCAAGCCGGCCGTCGAAGAGCTTGCTATAGAAGCATGGGATGGAATGGAGGTAGGGTTCAAACCCTTTCCAATACCGCCAACGCCTCAGACTAATTCTGGTGACTGATAGATAGCAGGCGATGTCGTCCGCCGCGTAGACCGTGTCCTCGACGTTCGGCAAGGCGAGCTCTGCTGGGTTGCTGGGACGGTGTACATGGACATGCCGCTGAAACCGAACATCCTCGACGACATATCCAAAGACGTCAGTCGTCCGCCCTGCCCTTCCCCCGTCAAGAATTGAGCCATTGTCAAGGCTGACACATCCGATCAATTCTAGCACTGGATCTCCGCACCCCCACCCCGCGAAAAGTACCTCTCCCCCGACGGCCTCGACCAAATCATGCTCGAAGACGAATCCGGCCGCCTCCGCCTCATCGGCACCTTCCTCCAGACCGAGATGCTCGTGACCGGCTGCATCATCGCCGTCATGGGCACCGAGAACGCCAACGGCGACTTCGAAGTCGTCGATCTCAAGATCCCCGACCTCGCTCGCCAACCGCAACGCTGGGAGCGCGACGACATCGCCGCAGAGACCGGCTCCGGGAAGGACAAGACCCCCTCGAAAACGCGAGCCGACCAAGGCGCCAAACTCGCTCTCGTCAGCGGCCTCGCCATCACCGGCGACGACGCCGACACCCTGACCCTCACCCTCCTCGTGGAATGGCTCCTCGGCGAGGCTGCCGGGCCCACGGAGCAGAACCGCGTCGCGCGCATCTCGCGCCTCGTCATCGCCGGCAACTCGCTGGCGGAAGCGTCGCCGCTCCAGCCGCACGACGACCAGCCGCCGGGCAAGAAAGCCGGCAAGAAGTACGGCTACGATTCCTCGGCTTACAACCCCGCCCCGACGGCCCATCTGGATTCGTTCCTTGCGTCGCTGTTGCCGTCCATACCCATCACGCTGCTTCCCGGCGAGTCGGACCCCGCCAACGTGTCGTTGCCGCAGCAGCCAATTCATCCGGCGATGTTTCCGCATAGTAGGGCCTACACCGCCATGCCGGGCGCGACGGAGCCGGGCTGGTTCGACGCCGTGACGAATCCGTGGGAGGGAGACGTCGAGGGGTGGAGGGTGATGGCTACCGGTGGACAACCGGTGGATGACGTGTTCAAGTACGTGGATGGCGACGATCGGTTGGAGATGATGGAGCACATGCTGCGGTGGAGGTGTGGCGCGCCTACTGCGCCGGATACTTTATGTAAGTCTCTTTCACTCGAACGCGTGTATTGTGGGGTTGGAAGATTTACGTGGAGCTGATGGGTTGGGACCTCGTGTTACTCTGTGTAGGGTGCTATCCATTCCAAGACAAGGACCAATTCGTCATCGAAGAATGTCCGCACGTCTATATCGTAGGCAACCAACCCAAATTCGAAACTACCGTCATCGAGGGCCCAGCGGGTCAAAGTGTCAGATTAATTGCTCTACCTAAGTTCAAGGAAACGGGGGAAGTGGTGCTGCTGGACGCGGGTACGCTGGAAGTAGAAATTGTGAAGTTTGAGGTGTTCAACGGGACGTGAATGATGAATGAATAGAAAACGTGCTGGGGACCTCCATTTGCGTCGCTGCTGAGAGAAGGAAAGTGAAAACGTGCTGGTGACCCCCATCTGAAGACAATCTGCTGGGGTGGGGAGCTTGTCAGTGATACTCGGTTAAGACAAAGGGTCAAGCATTTACCTGTTGTGGTGGTATTGGCGCACCTCACCGCCGACTTAGCCGCCGGCGAAGCTCAGCTGGCTGGGGCTGTCCCATTCATTACGAAAGGGATCACCCAGGTGTGGGGCCCTCCCCTTAGTGTCGCGGCGAGAGTCCGAACCGCCGCCACTTGCATGTGTTCGGGGGGAGGGAAATAGTGACACTTGTAAATTCGGAGCATGGAGCGCTCTACGTATATTGGCCCATAGATGACCATGAAACTTTTCAACAATCGGTGTTTGGCGATGGACTCGAATATCGTCGTGAAGAGGTGTTGCCACTTCGGCTCCCAATAGGGTATGCCGATGCGCCCCTTGTGGTACGGGACGAGGTAGCTGATCCTTTCAAGATTGGGTGCATCGGTGGCGAGTTGAGAGATTGCATTGCCCATTTCGCGCATGTCATCGTGATACATGTCCTGCGACACAGTTGGAAAAACCCCAGGTCTTCGTGGTGACGAGAAGAATATGAGCTTGAGAAAAGGGACGAAGCGGCTCGGTATGTCAATAATGCGGTTTGGATACGCGTCCGCGAATGGAACTGGTAAGGTACGTGCCATGAAGCGGAACAGGTTCTCGCGGTACAGAATCACTGTCGCTTCGGCGTTGGTCAATCGACTGACTTGAAGAATAGCGGCGAAGTTTGGATTTTTGGGTTTCCGAAACCAGTACGTGTGGATAGGGCCAGGGGCTCTGAGAAGGTAACGATAAACCATGTTGCGAAGCTCGGCAGGAAGTTTAGTGAACGGGAACGGCTCGGACTCGTCATCGTCGATCCTCAAGGGCCAGTTGACTGGACGCGGCACGAGTGCAGTGGAGGTCGACTTGGTTGCCGTCTCGTCATCTCCAGTCTCCGCTGACGAGGGACCCAGAATCGAGCAACGGGGGGTCGAGGGGGTCAAGGTCATGTTGGCAGTATTTTCAAGCTCTTGATCTTGCATTTGAGGGGGTGAAGCTGAAGAGACTGGGATCAAAGCCGTCGAAGGCACACTGGTAGAGTCCGACATCGAGCTTCGCGAGATACTGCAGGCTCGTTAGCTAGAAGTTGAATACATCTAGGGCAAATCAAGAGAGCCATACCTCGGAAGTGTTTGTGAAAGGAAGTTTGGTGAGGGTAGGTAATCTTTGATCTTCGTCGAAGCCCAAGAGGTGCGACCGTGACGAGTGCCCTAACCTAGCTCTTCTAGCTGAACTTCTGGAAGGCACAAAGACTGTAGAAGATTGTATATGGACCTAAAGAGTGCTGTAATCAACAAGCGCGCTGCCGTCTTAGACCTGCTGTATCGTATGTAAGGTGATTTGCCAAGGTAGGATGAGAATCAAGTGTTGTTGACTCTGGCAGCTGTGAGTGTTTACCAAAGTGAATGGATTCAAATCCACTGCACCCTTCGCTTAATTTGCGAAGCTCGACCTTTAAGCGAAAGTATTCACATTCATCACATCATCCTCCGCGAAAAATGTTGATCAACAAGGATGTCGGTAGGTGGTCTCCAACTTCACCTCTCGCATGGTTAAGCACCCCTAACCTTGGAAATGTTAGCTATCACTACCAGCGCGGTACTCCTCGTTCCATATAAGCAGGAACATGTCTTGACATATCATGCCTGGATGAAAGATGAGGTGAACTTGTATCTTGTCTTTCTCTAAACCCAAGAGCTGAAACTGTGAACAAGGAGATACAACAAGCAACAGCCTCAGAACCCCTGTCTCTTGAGGAAGAATACAAGATGCAACAAGGCTGGCGCACTGACGCCGACAAGTTGACGTTCATCACGTGTCTACCCCAGACAGGGGAACAAACAGATGTTATCGCTGGGGAAGCTGATGGTCCAACGAGAATGATTGGAGATGTTAATCTCTTCTTAACGGAAGACAACAGCGACGAAGATGAAAACAGAGACTCGAACACCCTAGTGGGTGAGATCGAGTTGATGATTGCAACAAAAGAGCATCGAGGTCGTGGATATGGGCGAGCCAGCCTACTGGCATTCTTGCAATTTCTCCATGCACATGAAGAGGACATCCTCAAGGAGTACAGTCAGACAAGACAAAGCTCCAGAAGTCTTTCCTCAAGTCTGGCATATCTCCGCGTCAAGATCGCTGAATCCAATGGCCGGAGCATATGGCTTTTCGAGAGTGTTGGGTTCCAGAAAGTATCTGCCGAAGCCAACTACTTTGGCGAAGTGGAACTTCGTTTGGTTCAACCGTTGAGCGAGACACTGGTATCCTTGAGAGCGAAGTTTGGCATTGCGGAGTATCGGGAATTGCATTATGGATCGCGTGTTGTTTAGATGGGATTGGTCGTCGTCTCGATGGGAGACAATTTCGCAGTCCGATGCCACCTTACCTAAGCGTCCCGCTTAGATAAGCTCCCTAGCGACATGAGACATGACGTCTGAATCAGCTCACAGTCAACAGCTGCCCCGCCTAAGGTGGGGCTGCTATGAAAACATTGAAAAAACATATTTTGAGCGAGCGTTTGGGTCTTTGGACTATAGTATCATAGCAAATATGAAACATATACAGCTTGATCCCCAAGCTAAGAAGCCCCCGACCAGGGACCATCCCCATGATAAGCAGCTTCAAGAAGCCCTACCTAAAGCTATACAAACCCGGGCTCACCCTACAAAGTCTGGGAATGAGAATGCCAGTATCTTTTTTGTCGGTAATGCCACTACGATCTTGTAAGCATCAATTAGACAAGCAGAAGGTGTGCGCCGCTGATCAAGCTGCTAGAGAATGGGAGGGCATCCGGCTCATGACCGATGTAAGCTGTCTCTATCAATTACGATCCGTTTCCACCAACTGAACGGCGTAGCCAAACTTCCTGCACGCCGGTGATCACGTCCACCTCGGGCCCGGCGTAACCAGCATCCGCAGAATCGACCCGGGTGTGGATCTCCACGACCTCCCGAACATCGACGTCGTGCTGCTCTCCCACTACCACGAGGACCATTTCGACAAAGAGGTCGAGGCATCACTCCGCCGCGACCTGCCGATTATCTCTACTCCGCACGCAAAAGCCCACCTGGAATCTAAAGGGCCCGGCGAGGATTTCAGCAACGTTCATGAACTCGACTTCTTCGACAGCATGATGGTGGACATTGTCCCTGGGTCGGAAAGTCACTCGGGGCAGACGGAGAGGCTGAGAAAGACGCCGAGCATCAAAGCTACGGGGATGCCGGGAAAACATGTGCCCGATGGAGTGTTGGGGACGTTGAATGATTTCCTGAAGGCAGTACCACCGACGAATGGGTGGATGGTGGAATTAGGGTATGGGAAGCAACCAGGCGCTGATGAGAGTTTCGAGTGTGGTTACCGGTATGCCATTGTTGCTCGGATAGCTCGTGATGTTTGCTGACCTTGGCAGGATATATATCTCCGGAGACACCTTGATGGTCGATGAGTTGAAACAGATCCCGGAGCGGTACAGGGGACAGAATATCGATCTGATGCTGATTCATCTCGGTGGAACGACGATCCCTGGACCTTCGATGCCGTTACTGATGGTCACTATGGACGCAAAGCAAGGGTTGGAATTGGTGCAGCTGATTAACCCTGACTTGACGATCCCCATTCATTTCGAGTAAGTATCGCTTGCCTTCACTAACGTGGGCTTCCGCTAACGTCCCTGGCAGCGACTACGATGTCATGCTATCTCCATTATCAGATTTCAAGAAGGCTATGGAGGAGGCAGGGCTGAGCCAGAAGGTAGTATACTTGGATCGGAAGGATCAATACACATTCAACGTCAAGTCGACAACATAGTGATCGCATTGTCCTGTATCTGTCGAAAGTCGCTGCAGAGAATCCGGGTTGAAGATCCCTGATAGCGTTCCACAACAGATCCGTCACGTGAAATGGAGTAGGCGTTGCATGAACGGACGGCAACGGCTTCGAGTTGATAGCGCGCACAAGGTCTAGATAGCCTCTGCTATCCGCCAACCGCGAACTCAAGCATCCAGCCTAAGAAACTCACTCCCCACCCTCTGCAAACACCTATGCCACCCTCTTCCCCTTCCGGTTCTTCTTCGGCACGTCATTGATCTGTAAACCTACATCGAACACTCCCATCAGCACCAGCACCCATCTATATCCTCAGCCCCCCTCCAAATGAAAAGAGACACCTACTCGGCGGCAAACTCTGCTTCAACTTATCCGCCTTGTCCGAATCCTTCAACACGAGCGTATACAGCAGCCGATGACACCGGACCTTGAACTTGGTCTGCTGCGTCTTGCGATTGCGCTTTATCCGCGCCGCTGTTCATCACGCCATTCGTGTCAGCAGGATATCTACTTATTCTAGGACCAACACTCCGGTCTTTGGGGTTCAACGATCAGGATTGGAGGGAGGGAAAGACGAACAGGAAGCGTCCTTGCGCCGGCAGATCTCGATGAACTTTTTGATGTCGAAAACTTCTTGAGGCATTGTGGCGGTTGTGAGGTGGAGGGAAAAGTCTCGAATAGTTCGTCGTTGGGGAGGTAGTCGTCGTTGATGGGCCGCGGTAGAGGATGTGTGCGCGATCAGTTAGGTTTAGCGAGCGGATAAACCCTTGGTGCGGGTGGTCCGAGCTTGCCGTGGAACTAAGGTAGCTAGCGCCACGTGGCGGTGCGGTGCCAGCATCGAGGTTTACGTATCCCGCCGCCTTCCACCTTATCACCTCTACGGCGAGATTCACCTGATTGTCTCGACCACTCGCAAGACCTACGATTACTCCGAAAACTCCTCAACTCTAGACTTTACCCGACCTGAGCCGTCTCACACTTCCTCACCTCGGGCCCCGCAAGATGCCCACCCCACTAGACCGCGCCCTCCAGTCCCGCGTACGCCACACCTGGGCCCTCTCCGCTCTCCTCCATTGCGCGCCAGAATCACTAACAAAACCCCCATCACAGAACACCTTCCTCGCCTTCACCGGCATCGTCACCGCCGTCGCCGCCTGGACCATCTGGGGCAGCGACATGTTCCCCGCCGAGAAAGATCCCAGTGGAGGTACTTCTCCCCACCACCCCACCTTACCTCGCACCTTCCCGTACAGAAGACACGTTTACTGAAACCCCGGAACCCTAGACCCGTCGAAATGGACGACGTCGGAAATGAGGCGCTGGCTTGAAGTGGTGAGAGCACTTTTGCCGTTCTGAACCGTACTTTCCTTCCTGCCTTCCTTTCACGTTCGGGTTCGAATGGGTGGTTGACCGGTTGTTCTGTGTCCGATAGAGGGGTCTGCTGCCTAGCTCGAGCGCGACGAGGGAGGAGCTTTTGGAGAGGGTGAGGGCGAATTTGAGACCTTAGAGGTGGGAGGCACTGGGACGATGGGGTCCGGATGGGTCGTGGGTTGTTTTCTTTTGTTTGGCGTGTGGGGTGTTAGGGCAAGTGGGGGAGTCGAGAGGCGCGGGATGGGGTGTGGTAAGGTAGGGTAGGAGCAGAATGATGTCTCTGTTCTTTCAGCTGTGCAGCTGATCTTTTGATCCTTTTCACTGTACAAATACATAATGGTGGGTGCTTCACCAGCTTACTGAGAATGCAGTAGAGCGAAAATAGCCTCATTCCACAATACTGTGTGACTATCATTTGGCACTTTCAACCTCGATGAAGCTGCAGCACGGTATTTCAAGCAAGATGGTAGGGTGCTACGTTGCCTGGTGCTACGTTGCCATTGAATGGGAAGTGCTTTGGAATGTACCAGACATCCAAAGCATCCGATGTAGTGGGTTATGAAGGAAGGCTATCGAGCTCGTTGGACACCACACATGCCTGAGCGCCTGGGTGGCCTCTCTTCCATGTTCAGAGGCTCTTGCTTGGCTTGTCCGCAGCTTTGACAATCGCCTTGACGACCTCCTCCGGCTGGCTCAGGAATGGCGAATGGCCCGAGCTGCAAACCACGATGTCGCAACCGGGTATTTTCTCGGCAAACATGGTCTGCAGCTCGATCGGGATGGTCGCGTCGTTTGCGCATTTCAGGTAGACGCTGGGCACGTGTTTCCAGGGCTCCTGCGACGTCTCCGAATGGTAATGATGGGCAGGATGATGTTTGAGCCGCTTCGTCCACTTCTCAGCCTCCGCGTTGGAGAGGTCGCTGTGGATTGTCTTTCGAGGTGTCTTGATCCAAACATAATCACCCTAGGGCGACTGCCCTGTCAGCGAGTCCGGGAGCCGGTCAACGGGAAACAACTGACCTTGTATTCGTACCATGGTGCCGGTGGTGCCACCTCTCCGACCGACATACAAGGAGCCGTGATGTAGACCAAACCCGTGACCCCCCCAGCCTTGCCAGAGGTCATCACTTCGGGAGCCAGCAAGCCGTTCAAGGCTTCGGGTGCTATAAAGCCGCCTGCCGAATGCATGGCGACCGTGACATCGTGGCCGGCTTCCACCAATTTTGTGACTTCTTCTCGGACCGCCTGGGCGTCGTCTAGAAGAGTTTTGTTAGGAGGCTCACATCCCCAGCTGGGCAATTTGACTACAACTGCATGATATCCGCGCTTTCCAAGGTCGTCGACGACGACATCAAAGCCTGACGGATCACCCCAGAAGCCGGGTACGATGACGACGGATTTCTTCGACATGGTGACAGTATTGATTGTTATCTTCGGTGCTGTGACGAAGGTCAAAATTGGACGGTGGAAGTAAGTAGTGGGCAAAGCATGTGGCAGCCAGGTTGAATGATGGCTACTTGTTCTTTACTGCACTGGCTTGATCAGATGGCTACGACGACCTTTCAGCATCCCACTGACCAAGAACCAATCACAGTCGAGGCTTTCCAGACACTACCGTGCCACCAACCTGCGTCCCATGTGCCGTCCTGACGCATAAGTTACGGTATTATCACCGAGGAAGTAATTTGTGGTGAGGGTTGGGGGCGAACGATCCATGAGTCAATGTCTCTGCATGCAGTCTTACACGCCTCTGTTTCACTTTTGAAAGTTCTTCCCTCTTTGCCGATAACTAAAAATTGGAAAGAAGCACATATTTTGTCTTAAAGACATCGACTGTTCTTCTGTATCTTATTATTATTGTCCGAATTTCTTAGAGACAGCCATGCTCGGAAGTTCGTTGCACGGATGTCTGATAGAATAAGGAAGAAAGCTTCGCAGAGAAGAGTTTCGGTCGTAAGTTCAGAGAAAATGCTGCAGTTTGAGAGTAGTGAATGAGTGGTAGTTGAAAAAGTAAAAGAATAGTGGTAACGGACTCCTAGCCTAGCTAGCACCGACACATAGCATTGATTCGACCATTGAAGATAATTGCTGTAGTAAGTCAATCCAAAAGTCAAGAGTAGAGTCGGGGCAATGACCAGAGGTGAGTGAGTCAAGGCAACTCAGTGAAGCAGTGCCATATTAGGTAGTGAGGTGGAAGAAGTCCCCCTAGGCCATTAAATGAACGAACGCTTCATAACTTCAAGGCTAGCCTTGCGACCTGTACCTGTGTCTCACACTACCAGTCTGAAGTTTTGGCATTGGATTAGCCATTGATTGCCACGCTTCCCTCGCTCTTTCGAAGTCGTAGTACCGGGAGTCGGAATAAGTACAAATGTCTCGCTGAAGCCTCTCATCTCCGCATCCCTGAGTTCTCCAAACTTGACATACCCGCTCACCATAAGCATGATTGACATGTTCTTTCCGGATCCTCCTGAACTTGCTTCAACACCGTCAGCGGCGTAGTTCGGGTTGAGTACATGGCAATCATAAGATTGGATTTCGTAGTGTGCAGGCGGCATTTGCTTCTCGAACATGTTCTGGAATTCTGGTGCATCCGGTATGACATTGCCATTGAATACTATTGCCGGTAGAGGCTTGCCATCGGGCATCGCTGACGGTGCGCTATAGAAGGAGGATAGTGAGGCTCGTGAAGAGCGAAGGGCGGTATAATAGGCCTCGACGAAGTTTTCTGCAGCTGAGTATCCCGGTTCAAAAGTTAGTGTCTTTAAAAAAAGCCAGGATACGGATTCTTCTGGCAGAGGAACCCACCCTCTGTAGAAATCTTTGTTGTGATATCCGCACTGGGTGCCGCCATGATCTGTGTAGAAGGTCAGCAACAAGTGAGTCAGTGTATAAACATGAACGGTTACACAAGCAATTATACCAGTGTTTTGAAGCCACTTCAGTGACGAGTGGTCCAGACTGTGCGGTATTGCGACTGGATGGTCTACCTACTCTTACATGACGAATGTTATCGATAAGGTAGTTGAGGCTCTTCCCAGGCACCAAACCTAATTTTTTGTCCGACATCCACTAGCCTGTCTCGCGGCTCCGCGCTGCACACCACGATGCGCACATGCTATGAAGCTCCGTTCCGTTCAAGTCGTCGTCCAGAGAACGCTCGAAACTAGACCGCGCGTATTCGGGCACTCTAGAGGGGCTTGCCTACGATGTGGGGGCCTCACGGTTACGCAGCGATGGAATTCTACGAAGCCTGCCGCCTACTCTAAGAAGCCATACTACATTACCACACCCATTTTCTACGTCAACGCCGGTAAAATGACTTCGTATGAGTCCTGACCTACAATCGCTTGCGACTGATGGTATAACAGCCCCTCATGTCGGCCATCTCTATTCTATGGTGCTCGCGGACATCTTCAAGCGATGGCAGGTTCTGTTGGGCAAGCAAGCGATCCTCTGCACGGGAACAGATGAGCATGGTATGAAGGTAAATCTCGCTCTCTTGATTGGTCTGGTAGAGCGATTTCTGATAGTGGCCCGAACTACAGGTCCAGCAAGCAGCGAACAAAGCTGGCATGGGTGTGGGAGCGTTCTGTGACAAGCATTACAAAGAGTTCGAAGTGAGCCACGGCGACATCAGTATCACCACGCACGACTGACAGGGCTCAGACACTTGCCCATAAAGCCGATGTGATTCCCGATCGTTTCATCCGAACCACAGATTCTGATCACAAGTTTGCTGTCGAATATTGCTGGGTTGGTAGGACGAGAGCCCTTTGGACCACGAGACTTAGCTTACGACCTGCTAGCTGATGCTTCAGGAGCGTGGTTATATCTATACTGCGAAACACGAAGGCTGGTATGCGGTGAGCGACGAGACATTTTATCCGCAATCGGCAGTCCATCTAATTCTGGATCCCCAAACTGGGCGGAAGATGATGGTATGATTTAACAAGAACCACTATGAGATATCACTGCTCACCGAAATCTAGGCCTCTATAGAGACTGGTAAAGAGGTGGAGTGGACTTCAGAGATGAATTACCATTTCCGCTTGTCGGCGTTCAAAGACAAGCTTCTCGAGTTCTACGCTAAGAATCCTACCTTCATAATCCCTGCGGCTCGATTCATCGAGGTATTACACGCTGTGTCATCTGGACTGCAGGATCTATCAGTATCCCGTCCTGTTAAGAGACTTAGTTGGGGGATTCGAGTCCCTGGTGACGAGAGCCAGACGATCTATGTATGGCTTGATGCCTTGATAAATTACCTGACCACAGCCCGTTATCCTTTCCACGAGCCTGGCAAAGAAAGTCAATACGGCTGGCCAGCTGATTGTCATGTTATCGGAAAGGATATTGTCCGGTTAGTCATCTAGAATTTTATGCCTGTGTGGCCCGCACTGACGATTCAAGTTTTCATTGCATATACTGGCCGGCCTTCCTCATGGCTTTGGACCTTCCACTGCCACGTCAAGTCCTTACCCACGCCCACTGGACACTAGGACGCGAGAAGATGTCCAAATCAACCGGCAACGTTGTGAATCCGTTCTTCGCCCTTGATAGATTTGGTGTAGATACAATGCGCTACTACCTCGCTCTTGATGGCGGAATTCAAGACGACGCCGATTACGGCAACGAATACATTATCAAAAGATACAACAAAGGACTCAAGAATTCACTCGGTAATCTTACCAGCCGCATAGTCCGTAGTAAATCATGGGACGTCCGCAGAGCAGTTATGAGGGGTACGCAAGGACAGTTACTGATGACGGAAAACTACGAAAAGGAACAGGTTGCCAGAATTGAAAATTTAGCGCACGAAGTGAAGGAGTACATGAAGAGATTGGACGCCGGGGCGGCCTTGAAGGCGATCATGGACGTGATCTACGCAGTAAGTCCTCGCCCCATCTTCAATGCGAGCGGTAAACCAACGCCCTTCACCGCAGACAAACCGACATCTGCAACACTGCCATCCGTGGACCATCAACCCCCAAGGCACGAAAGGCCCACCTTCCAGGAAGAGTTTGACACCCATCCCTTATGCCAACCTGCACCCAAGAGACCAAGTCAAGCTTGACAGGATCGTTTTTCCTTGCGCGGAAGCCCTTCGCGTCTGCGGCATCCTGCTGCAGCCTTATATGCCGGGTAAGATGGAGATGCTGCTGGACATGTTGGGCGTGGGGCGTGACGCAAGGGGATTTGAGAAGGCTAGGTATTCTGGTGACCTTGAATATGGGACCTCGACTTTGGGTTTGGGCAAGGGCACTACTGGCGTGCTTTTCCCGCCTCTGCGGAGTGATTCTTAGAGTGGATCAAATTGTATAATCCTATGTAGGCACATATACCTCCATCCGGCTGTAATGCGATGAAAATTGAGAATCTTGGTTCCACTTCAAGAACTTGGAGGTTGGAGTCCATGATCGGTGTCTGTATTGCTTAGGCCTCACGGAAAGTATGAGCATCACGCACTAAAAGACCAGCGGCTACTCAGCTCTCTCGTTTTGATGTGAATGAGATCAAGGCCTCAATGACAGTCTCCAGACTCACTTCGGGGCTTCAGGACGTAATCCAGAAAAATCACCGTATATGAGCACATAAGATCCGGGGAATTTGTGCCACAGCAATCATCTACTTGCTTAAAGCGTCTCCTGATAGAAACACACCACCAAAAACAGACGCTCCACACACAAAGTCGAAGCTACGGATCGACCGCACCATCAAGTCTGTGCTGAACATCTCGCCTTCCCCTTCCACCCTCAACCCTCCAACCAGCTCCCCCCCCGCCCCAGTCCCCCACCCAACCAAAACCTTAATGACTCAAAACCCCCCTCCTCTTCGCCCTCCTCCTCAACAAAATCGCCCGCCCCGTCCGACTCCTCTTCCTTGCCAAAAACCCATGTCTCCTTTTCCGCACGAAATGGCTCGGATCGTACGTGTTGCGCGGTCCGTTGCGGACTTGGATCCCCGCCAGGGATGGGTGGGTGGAGATTTTGGGGAGGAGGTCGGGGTGCGTTGTTGATGTGGTTGTGGCTGTGAGGTTTGTTGGGGTTGTTGTGGGGGTTGGTGTTGAGAAAGGGGAGAGAGGGCCGATGGAGGGTCGGAGGGGAGGGCGGGTTAGGAGCGTTCTGTGGGGGGTGGGGATGGTTAGGTTTGGTTTGGATGAGACGGGGGAAGGGGAGGGGATGTGAGGAGGGTACCGTCGTGGTGCGGCGCTGAGGGTGAGTTTAATTGGTTGTGCGGTGTGTGGGCGGATGGCGGTTTTGGCTAGGCCGCGGAGGCAGCTGGTGCAGAGCATGGCGGCGGTGGTAGATGGTGTTTGGTTTAAAGGTGAGATACGTAGATTGAGGTGAGGTACCCTTCTGCAGTAGCTTACGCGCTACTGCAAGAACAGCAATAAGGTTTTAAGCCGCATCTGTACGAAGTTCTTAGGATCTCGAGTCAATTGAAGCCACGATAAGATATTACCATTCACCCCTCTCTGATTGCTTCGGCCCACAAGTCATTCGACATAACTACCTTATTCTTTTCCGTTCTTAGAGAAAATGGCAACAATGACCTCCCTCCCCCCAACAAGACACCACTCCACCCGCCCCGTCTCCCCCACCACCGCCCTCGCCCTGCTCTCAACCTACATCGCCAACGCCGCCGACGACCCCAGCTTACAACCGAACGCGCTCCTCACCGAACGAGGCCCCATCTCCTCCAGCTCCGGGTCCTCGACCGGTCTCACGATCCACAACCTCAAGCGCGTCGAAGCCGGCTTGAAGGGCGAGCATCTGGGTGCTGATTTGAGTTTCGCGAAGTTTGGAGGCGAAGGGTTGCCTGATTTACAGATGGGAGGTCAAGAGGGTAGAGAGCGGGATGGAGAGGTGAATGGGCTTCTCGGGGTAGGCGACGGTGGTGAGGGGGCCGTAGAGAGAGAGGGCGGCCAAGATGGGTGGCAGGATATGCAGGCGTATGAGCGCGAACAGGAGGTTACGGAGGGGGAGGTAGGGGCGAGACATAGTGGCGTTCAAGACGGCGGGGCGGTGCCGAGGGTGAAGGAGTCGACGAGCGTGCATGACAAGGACGAAAGGAAGCGGAAGAAGGCTGAGAGGAGGAGGAAGGAACGGAGGGATTTCAATGAGAAGAAAGCTCGGGATAAGGCGGCGGAAATCTAAGGATCCGAACGTATGTCTTTTCGATATAACGTCTGGACGAAGGAATTGGACTTGGAACAAGAGCCGATGCGATGATTAGCTATCCGCCAATCTCGAAACCAAGTCTATTCCAGGACGGTGTCTATACGATCCAATCTACCTACAACTCCCTGTCCCCCGCCTTGACTGGCTTCTCATCGTCGACGTTCTTGCCATTGGCTTTTCCATCTTGGCCATACCAGCCCAGGGCTCCTAAGCGCTCTGGCAAGATGGGATGTGAAAAGTGGTAATTGGCGTACAGCCAATCTGCATCCATAGTGCTCAGATTTTTAATCTGAAGCTTGATCAACGACCTTGCCAACTGCGTTGGATAGCCAAGTTGGACAGCAAAGTTATCTGTGAGAGACGTCAGCATTCGTCAGCCACGATTGCAGCCGTGATGAGGGACGAACCGGCTTCGAACTCGTACTTCCGGCTCAGGACATTCATTAGCAGCTTCACAGCCGTGTCTAATGGCGCCAATGCGTCCGAAAACAGAATAAAGCCGATAATAATGGGGAACTCCTGATAAAACCCGAACGCTCGGTAGAGAGAACGGTTGTTGATGAAGACGGAGAAGAGGGTGAAGATGTAGAACAAGTGAAACTAGGATGAGATCAGCTCCGTCGCAAGACGTTATCACCAGGAGAGCATACCTGTGCGATCCCAAAAAGCTTCGTGGTATGGCCTAAGCTCCAGTGACCAAGTTCATGACTCAGTACTGCCACAACCTCTTCAGTCTCACTCTGCTCGATGAGAGTGTCGTAGATGACAATGTGCTTTTTCCAAGGTAAACCGTAGAAGTACGCGTTGCTGTGAGCGCTCCTCTTGCTACCGTCGATGACGTATAGCTCGTTCAACGGGAACTTCAACTTCTTTGCCAACCCTTCAACACTAGACTTCAAGGCTCCCGGTTCCAGCGGCGAGAGCTTGTTGAACATTGGCAAGATGACGATGGGATATATCGTGATGGCAAAGACCTGCATTGCTGCACCGAACAGCCACAGGTAATAGAAGAAGCTGTTCCCGGTCTTCTGGACGATTGCCAGGAAAGCACTCAATGCCGGCGCTCCTAGTGCAATCATTAACGCCTGGGACTTGACCATGTCCATCAGCCATATCCTGACTGTCTGCTTATTGAAACCATATGTCTCTTCTATAACAAAGTTACTGTAGTACGATCTCGGCATCGAGAGGATGGTAGTGATCAAGGTCATTGCGAAGAAGAAGATGAGCGAATGCGTAATCTCGCCCGAGAAGCGCTCAGGGAGGTAGCGAGCCATCCATAGGCCAGTAAGCCCCCATAATTTGGGGAGGAGGTCGTAATAGACGACGGCAAGTTCTTGCGCCTGGCTGATGGAGGAAGAGACGAAGCCGAACTTCGCTTTCGCACGGCCGTATGCCTGAGGGCATAGCTATCAGTATTGTGACAGGATAACGGTGCTTGGGCAACGGTGCTTGGTAGAAGACTGACTTGGCTTTTGTCGAAGACTTCCTGTGAAACTTCGCCTTCCAGCGTCTTCGGCGGCTTCTTCTCTTGTAGCACCCGGTATTGCCTTGATGACAGATAGAGTTCGAAGACAAACTGTCCCAACGAAAAGCCCGCGAGTAATTTCTTCCAGGGAAACAGCGGCCGGTCAAGGACCTGGGCAAGGCGCTAGAGATGACCGTCAGTAAGGATGCAGTGCGAGCTTAGAAAGGAAGACATTTACTTGTAAAAAGTCCATGGCAACAGAGACTCAGGATTTTCAGCAAGGAGGTGAAGTGCGAAAGGTGAGATCGTTCGTTATACGCTGAGACTGACTGCTGTCATCTTGTGTTTTCAATCAAATGCGCAAGCAATAATCAAGCGCAAGCGGGAGGGAGATGGCATAGTGGCCTCTCCAGGAACAGCTTAGTGCCGTGCCAAGGCTCACTTCCACTGCACTGGATTTGCCTTACATCGGGTGCCTGCTACTGACTTTGATGACCTAATGTTATGATCTGGAGCATGTCCAACTATCTCTATGGCAAGCTCATCAGCATTACAGGTCCGGAAGTTCTCCAGTTCCAACTGTACCGAGTAATGTTATACGAAGTATTTTTCCTGATCCTGGTCGCATATGGAAGCTTAGCTAAGCAGACCCTGGCCGTTAGGGCGCACCGGTACGGCCACCGGTATGACATCGGGCCACAGGTCAGGCTGAATCCGGGCTTATTGCGATAGGGAAGGATTCCCGAGTAAGTTAACTATAACGGACTCAAGATTTCTCTTTCATATGAGGGGATTGTTTCGTTATGCCATCACTAAGCGGAGATCCCGAATAGAGATTCATTGCTGGTATGAAGCCGACAGCGGACAATAACAACGAGGCCGGGATGGATGCGCCCCATTTACGGTCAGATCATCGAGTAAGCGCGAACGGTGGGACTACCTCGACCCAAACCAATGGCACATCAGCACCTGCTGCTAATCCTGGAGCTGGGAACAGCTCTTCTCAACGTCGAGTGAGCTTACAGAACAGACCAGACACTGCCAATGGTACAAAATCAAGGCCTGGTCACGACAGAAAGATGTCATCCCCCATGATGCCTGCGTTTATGGTCTCAGCCCCTGGCAAAGTCATTGTATTTGGTGAACATGCGGTCGTCTATGGCAAACCCGCCATGGCTGCTGCTATATCTCTTCGTTCTTACCTTCTCGTCACTCACCTCTCAAAATCCCGGCGAACCATCACGCTGCGGTTCCCGGATATTTCCCTAGATCACACATGGGACATAGACTCCTTGCCGTGGGTAGCCTTCTCTGATCCGGCGAAGAAGAAATACTACTACGACCTCGTTACAAGCCTCGACCCTGATCTGGTCGAAGCGATGCAACCACACCTCTCTACCGTCTCAACACACCTCCCAGATGAGGCTCGCAAAATTCATAAAGCAGCAGCATCAGCCTGTCTTTACCTGTTTCTCTCGCTCGGCTCCCAGAAGTCCCCAGCCTGCATATATACACTGCGTTCAACGCTTCCTATTGGCGCTGGGCTTGGAAGCAGCGCCAGTATATGTGTTTGCCTCAGTGTTGCCCTACTCCTCCAGATACGAACGTTATCAGGCCCTCATCCAGATCAACCCAAGGACGAATCAGAAGTGCAGATTGAGCGCATCAACAGATGGGCCTTTGTGGGAGAGATGTGTATACACGGCAATCCCAGTGGGGTCGACAATACTGTCTCTTCGGGGGGGAGAGCGGTGATCTTTAAGCGTGAAGACTACTCCAAACCACCTACTGTCACCTCTTTACGTAACTTCCCCGAGTTACCTTTACTGCTGGTCAATTCTCGACAGCCACGATCTACAGCTACGGAAGTGGCCAAAGTTGGTGCTTTGAAGAAGGCCCACCCTATAGTCACAGAATCGATGCTTGACTCCATCGGCAAGATTACCGAGTCGGCACATGAGCTTCTTGCCTCTCAAGATTCTAATCAGAACAATCCTACCGCAATACAGAAATTAGGCGACCTGATAAATATGAACCATGGCCTCCTCGTGTCTCTCGGCGTATCGCACCCCAAGCTAGAGCAGATACGAGAGCTTGTTGATGAAGCAAGCATTGGTTGGACAAAGCTCACTGGTGCAGGCGGTGGTGGCTGTGTCATCACTCTACTCAAGCCAGGGACAGACGCCAGATCCCTGAAAGACCTCGAAAGCAAGCTAGATGCCGAAGGCTTTGAGAGATTCGAAACCACACTCGGAGGCGCTGGAGTTGGTGTCCTATGGCCGGCTGTGTTGAAGAACGAAAGTGACGAAGAGGGTGGGGAAGAGATTGACCAGGAGAAGTTCCTGAAGGCAGAGGGCAGAGAAGGCGTGGAAAGGTTGGTGGGCGTTGGTGTTCAAGAAAGGAGGGAGGGGTGGAAGTTCTGGAGGTGTTGAGATGGACAGAGTCCTTGTTTGTCTTGTATTTTAGGCGGGTATTGGTGTTTGGGAAGCTGAAAGGTAGAGATGTAGGGCTTTGTATGTAATCGCCTAGAATAACCAATTCCCTGGACCTTTTTTTTATATCAGCGCATGATTGTTCAACAATCGAGGTTGTTCTAAACCCAAAAGCGTACATCTACCTCTTTGTGATGTTCTTGATCACCCCCCGACACCAAAGATCACTACAGCGGATCCTACAAAGTTGGCTTCAGCACTCACACAACTTTTTTTTTGAAACTTCTTCAAAATCAAGCTCAAACAACAGCATTTTAATGTTAAAATCACAACTAAACACTTATTTC
>JAABUJ010003146.1_pt1 | contig 18971 bp, 20 predicted proteins | sample 5559131 | NCBI WGS metagenome assembly JAABUJ01 (sample SAMN10711875, study PRJNA513366) | rock metagenome | isolation source: Antarctica rocks | place: Antarctica: Victoria Land, Mt New Zealand nord | collected 2016-01-07 | reverse complement strand
TCGGTCTCCGCCAGGTCTCGGAGTTGTTCTTTCTGTGGCGTTGCCATGACTGATCTCCTTGCTTCCACTGCAGTCTTGCACCACAGCCAGACTCGGCGCTACTTATTTGCAGCATGACCCACTAGTGCACGTGGGCGACTAAGAAGCCGATGCCGATGGAGATGAGGAGCATGACGATGGAGAAGACCCAGCCGGCGGCGGTGGTCATGAGGCCGTAGTGGCGGTTGTGGGAGTCGTTTTCGTCGGAGGTGAGCTGAGCCTTGAGGGAGGCGATGTCGCGATCCATGAGGGCGGCGGTGGTGTTATTGACCTGGATTTTGTTGCCATGATCGTGGACCTGGACGATGAGTTCTTCGAGGCGGGTCTGGGGTGCGAAGGTGGCGTTGCGGCGTTCCTGTTCGAGGATGGCGTGGTGGTGGGTTTCGGTGAGCTGGGCAATGCAGAGCTGGAGGTTGGTGAGGCCGGTATTGAGGAGGAGGACGATTTCGGACTTGAGAGCGGTGATGGCACGAAGGGTCCTGAGATCGGCATCTGGGGAGAGGTCATCGGGAGTCATGCGGCGCCTTCGGTGGGAGCGGGTTGGTCTGGGTGCATGAAAGGTCTCCAGGAACCGCGGGAGACGGTATACAGAGGAGAGAACGTGTCGGGCGCATAACGCCTACACGTTTATCCTAGAACCTATGTTCTAAAAAGCAAGGCCGCAATGCGCCACGGTCGCCGCCTTCAGCACATGGCATCAGGCGGCGGACGGCTCAGAGTCGTGGGTCTCCCTCACGCCATACCCCGATCTCGATGCCGCGTGACGGCAGATGGGTAAGGCAACGATACGGAGTCCCGCTTCGGCTGAAGTCTGCACCGAACGTGCATGCGGCCAAACGGCGACGCGACGTTACGGGGCAAACACGCGTGTGATGAACATATCCATGGGGCCGCTATTGTACTCCGAAACGATGCCACCGTTTGTTGCCTGGACTGGGTCTTGCACCGGGAAGTCGGTCGAAGCGGTCATGCCAGTGAGGACGATGTCGGCGCCGAGCGCGGCCACCGCGTGTGCCTCGTCATCCGCCTTCCCTCCCAGCCGTACGGTTAGAAGCGTCTTGCCGCCGGCGCCGATTTCCAGCACTGCCGCATCACTACACGTATGGCTATGGTCGTCGCGTCCACACTGGCGCCCGTCGCCTTGCGGCATGGAGCCGGCCAGCAGAACAGAGCTGTGAGGACCTGGAGCCATGGCAAGCACGGAGAATGCATTGGGGATGCTGCCCACAACTGTGAGTCGGTTCTGGGCGAAGCGCCAGAGATGCCGGCTGTTGTTACTGAGGTAGAGGGAGCCGTCCGGGGCGAGAATCAAATGTGTTGCGAAGCCAGAGGCGGAATGCGCCAGGCAGGTGCTCCGAAGCAGGTGGTCGCCGGACGGAGCAATTTCAGCCAAAAAGGCGCTAGCCTTGCCGCAAGCCGTACCAGGCAGACGATGGACGGTGGGAAAGGCAGTGGAGGCGGTCCAGCCGGAGATGTATGCATTGCCGGCTGCATCGGCGACAATCCCATCGGCCTCATCGTTCTGCTTCCGACCGAGGTAGGTGCTGTAGATGATGTGCCCTGAAGCAGTGAACTTGGCGATAAAGGCATCAGTGCCATAGCTGTTGGGCGCAGTCTGGCCGCCCCAATGCGGCTGGACGGCGTGAACCGTGGGGAGCGTCCGGCCCGAGGTCGAGCCGGCCACGTACACGTTCCCCGCGGGGTCCGTGGCGATGGCACTACCAGACGTGACGAAGCCCCCCAGGTAGGTGCTGAACAGGATATCGCCGTGCGGCGAGAGCTTGACAACAACGGCGGCCTGTCCCCTGGCATGACGCTGAAAGGCGTGTACAACCGGAAATGTTCGCTTGGTGGTCGTGCCGGTAAACACGATGTTACCCTGCGGGTCAATGGCCAGGGCGTTGATATAACCGGGAAAATTTTTCCGCCATTGGACGGTACGCCCGTCGGCGGCTAGGTCCAGGATGAAGCCGTGGGCGGCCGCCTGGCAGTTGTGGGTGCAGTCCGTGGCATACGCTGCTCCCAGCACGATACTGCCGTCCTGCCCCACGGCCACCGTCTGCCCCAGGAAGGACCCCCCAGATCCATAGTACGTGGACCAGACGGTGTGGGACGGCCCGGCGGCAGAGGCCGGGACCACAAATAGGAGCAGCAGGAGGAGTGGCAGAAAACGTGTCATCAACTATCTAACGCAGTTGGGGGTCAGATTGTAACCTACCCTTGCATTCCCCTGACTTCCAGGTACGATCAAGATGTATTTTTAGAACAAATAATCTATACAGAGGGTGCTATGCTCGATGACCTGTCCGAGATACCCACGACCATTGCCTATCGCGCGACTCTACGCTTCGATCCAGAACTGCTGGCCCTGGCCGGGGTGGCGGCGTTGCTCGATCGGCTCGACCGCGAATCTACCCTGCGGGTACTGCGCTGGGCCACCGATCGCTGTCTGAAGCCGCCGGTCGAGCCGCGCTGAGATGGCCTGGATCGAGCTCCACCAGACTATCTGGACGCACCGCAAGACGCTGGTGCTGGCCGCCGAACTGGGAATCGAGCCAGACCTGGCCGTGGCGCGGGTGGTTCGGCTCTGGTGCTGGTCGCTCGATAACTGCCCGGACGGCGACCTCTCCGCGCTGCCCGCCGCGGTGCTGGCCGCCGGCGCCAACTGGACTGGCGACCCAGCGGTGCTGGTGGATGCACTGCTGCGCGCCGGCTTCCTGGACCGGCAGGACGAACGGCTGCTGCTGCACGATTGGTGGGAGTATGCCGGCCGCCTGATCGAGCGCCGTTGCGAGGATGCCCTGCGGAAACGCGCCGCCCGCACGCGTGCCACCTCCCCGCCACCTCCAGCGGACGCCAGGCCACCCGCTGCCCAGCCCGCCGTCGTCGCCGGCGATGCACCGTCCGATCTCAATCCTGCAGAGCACGCGGTTCTGGATCAACTCTGTGCCGTGCTGCCCGGCATCCGTGGCAGTCCACACCACGAGCGGCTGCTGGCGGCGCTGATTCGCGACTATCCAGCGGTAGACCTCCCCTTCGAGGCCACCCGCTGCCGCTCCCACCACGGCACTGCGCGCCGCCGTTGGGCCACCACCTTCGCCGATTGGATCACCCGCGCCCGGAGCGTCCGCTTCCTGGACGGCTCGGAAGGGCCGCCGAATGCCGCCATGCAACCCATTCCGGCCCCAGCCGAGAGCGACGCCCTCGACCTTGCCCCCTGCGGCATCGCAGCCTGGGATGGCGCGCGCCGCGAGTTGGCCGCCGCCATGCTGCCCTCCGCCTACCAGCAGTGGTTCGGCTCTCTCCGCGCCATCTCGCTGCGAGACAACACCCTGACCCTGGAAGCGCCCGACCAGTTTCACCGGACCTGGCTGCAGGATAAGCTCGATCACCGCATCCGCCAGGCGCTAGCCGACGCCGGCTATGCCGGCACACTCCCTACCTATATATGTCAGGAGTGATAGTAGCCCGCCGCCCCCCCTCCCCCGTCCCCTCCCCCTCCGGGGGGGAGGGGCGATACCGTGCCTGCGACGCGAACACCTACAGCGTCGGCAGCACCGTTCCATCTCCCTTCATCATCGCCCGCCTCGCCCCTATGACCGTCGGGCGCGCCCGCACCGACCAGGCATTCCCCCTCCCCCCGCGAGGGGGCCGGGGGAGGGGGAGGAGGGGATGCGGCACAATGGAGAAAAAAGAGGGCATCTCCATGAGCGCCACCACCCCGCTTCGCTTTGACATCAAAACCGCCCCGCAATTCGTCGACTACGCGGATATGTTGCGGGTCTGGCAGGAGGCCGATCAGCTTCCCGGCATCGGGGGCGCCTGGCTATTCGATCACTTCATGCCGCTCGGGCCGGACCAAACCGGGCCGATCTTCGAGGGCTGGACCCTGCTCTCCGCCTTCGCGGCCCAGACGGAGCGGCTGCGGGTAGGCCTGATGGTCACCGGCAACACCTACCGTCACCCGGCGGTGCTGGCCAACATGGGCGCCACCGTCGATCACATCTCGGCCGGCCGGCTGGACTTTGGCATCGGCGCCGGCTGGTTCGAGATCGAGCACGTCGCCTATGGCGTTCCGTTCTATACCGCGGGGCAGCGGATCCGGCGGCTGGGCGAGGCCTGCGAGGTAATCCGCCGCCTGTGGACCGAGACCGCGCCCGACTTCGAGGGCCGCTACTACCATCTGGCCCACGCCTACTGCGAGCCGAAACCGGTGCAAAAGCCCTATCCCCCGTTTGTGATCGGTGGCGGCGGCGAGCAGCTCACCCTGCGGGTGGTGGCGCGCTACGCCGATATCTGGAATCTCCCCGGCGGCGATGTCGAGACCTTCCGTCGCAAGAGCAGCGTCCTGGATGAACACTGCGTCGCCATCGGTCGCAACCCCGCCGGCATCATCCGTTCCGTGCAGCTGACCCTCGATCAGGAGACCCCGGCCAACACCCGCCGGCAGGCCCAAACCTATATCGAGGCGGGCGCCGGCCATGTGGTACTCAACCTGCGCCCGCCCTACCGCGCCCAGATCGTCCATCGGGCGGTGGAGGAGATCGTCGAGCCACTCACCGCCGACCGTCGCCAGGAGTGAGCACGTGCGTTTGAGCTGGCGCTCGACCGGTCCATAGCGCGACAGACGATGACCCTGCTCAGGAAGTGCAAGTTGGCCTCATCTGTTACCTCGTTCGCCTGCCACACGTTTCACCTGGTAGGAACATGAGTACTGGATCCGAGAAAGGAATAATCGTATGCACCTGCGCGCCCGTGTCGCCGCCCTTCTTCTCATGAGCTCGCTCATCGCGCCCTCGGTTCACGCCCAGACAAACGCACACCTTGGCCTGTCCATCGCCCCGAATCAGCCCCGCACCGGACGGCCCTTCGCCGTCGTGCTCGTTCCCGACCAGACCGCCACCTGCACTATAAGCATCCACCGTATCGACGATGCGGGACGAGCCCATGCTGTTGCCGGCGTCCGTGGCCAGCATGCCAGCATGGCCACGCCGCTCAACGTTGTCTTCTCATCCGCACAACCGTGGGCGCGAGGTGAGGTGGTGGCTACCTGCCACGCCGGCAAGAGCAGATGGACGGCAACCAGGGGGTTCCACATCGCGGTTGCCGGGCCATCCAGCGTTCGTCTGCGTGCTGAACCTGCATGTCCGGTTGCAGGCCAGGCCCATTCCCTCACGGTGGTGGCAACCGGGCTGCATCCATACGAAACAGTCGGGTTCGGCATCGATCCAAACACGCTCGGCCTTCTGGGGGTGCGGCAAGCCGGCAGCCGGGGCACTGCCTTTCAGGTCATCAGCGTTCCGCCGCCCGGCCGCTACATCGTGGAGGTCTTCCGAGGAGGCGAACCTTTAAAAGGAGTCGCGCCGGGGCCGGGGTTCAGGCGAGTAGCGATGACGGCCGCACTGACCGTCGCGGCACACGCAAATTCGCCCTACCAGTACCTACCAAGGTGAGCGTGGTACCGCGTTGGTAGCCACGGCTATCGCGACGCCGGCCCAGCGTCCGGCAGCCCCGATCGCGATACGCTCCATGTGATCCTGTGCGATGGCGGGAGCATTGCCTTTGAATCAGCGGCTCCCTTAGCCACGCAACGCGGCAGTCCCTTCTCTCACCCCGTAGTAGACGATGACCAGGGCGGCGAGCGGGTCGGCCCACCACAGTCCAAACAGCGCGTTCACGACAATCCCAATCAGCACCGACCCGGCGAGCAGCCCGTCGATCGCTGTAACCCTTGCTTCCCGCTGCAGCACAGGGTTGCCCAGCGCCTTCCCGGTCCGTCCCTTCCCATAGGCGAGCAGCACCATGGCCACCACGGTCAGCGCCAGCCAGATGATGCCGAGGGTCGATGTGCGGGGATGGAAACCAGCGTACAGCACAATCGCGGATTGAATGGCGATGTAGAGCGCAAGCAGCAGAAAGGCGACGCCGATCAGACGCTCGGCGAGTTGCTCCTGATCCTTCTTGATCGCCTTGAGTTGCCAGACGACGATCACCGAGGCCACAATCTCGATCACCGAGTCGATGCCGAAACCGGCCAGCGCCACCGACCTGGCCGCATACGCCGCGCCAAGCACGATCCAGCATCCCACCACATTCCAGCCCAGCGTTGCGTATTCCAGAAGGAGGCCGCGCCGGGTCAGAGCCGCTGTCTGCGACGCTCCTTTCGCCGGGCGTCCATGCTCGGCGATTATCGCGCCGCCTGCAACAGGCGCAGGCCGATGCCGTGAATGACGGCCCTGGAGAAGGAGCCGTAGACCGTCAGCACCAAATTACGACCAGGAACCGGGGCCAGGAACTTCCAGGGGCCATAGTGAACCGGGGTTCCCGGCCCAGAGGTGTACCTGTCGCGGACCATGCGAGGTGCACTCGCCGGGCTGGGTCCCGGCGCCTCGCCGACCAGCAGGTAGCGCGTGGCGCAGGAGAACTCGCTCCGCCAGCAGACCTGGCCAAAGGCGTACAGGAGATTGACCCCGCGGTTCCCCTGGAACCCAAAGACGACCCGAAGCTGTGCGAGCTTCAGGTGCGTGGCGGCCTGGACCATGCCGACCGGATTCACGGGTCGCACCGCGAGCTGCGACTCGGCCAGCGCCTGTGAACGGGGAGGGTAGCAGGTCAGGCCGCCGTCAAGAATGACGGTATGGCACGGCACGGTCTGGCCGCCATGCGACGCCCAACCGCCTGCCGATACCGATCTCCCGGGACCGCCCGTCAGCGGCATATTCAGGACCGTCATCGAAGCACTGATCCCGGCGGGAAGCAGGCCTCCCCGCTGCGGGAAGCCCGGTATCCCCAGGACGCCGAGGGTTCGATTGGCGCCCCGGACGGTGCCACCGGAACCCCATCGGACGGGAAACCGGGTATCCGCCGGATAGGCCTTCGTCCCCAGCGGGTCCTCGATCTGGTACACGACAGCGCCACGCACCCTGGCTGTTTCCTGGGTAATCCAGAAGTCGGGGGTCTTCGAGCGACGAGACGCCACGCCCGACCGGAGTACCATCCGACCGCGAACGATGGCGTGACAGGTCGTGGTCGTGTCAAACGGCCCTTTGATGAAACGCAGGTGATCGGCCAGCACGCCGAAAGCACACACCCGACCGTAGGGGCGGGTCCCCGCGCCAGGAGCAGGCGCCGGCGCCGTGGCCCGGTAGATCGCGTCAAACGCGATCCCAGGCGTTGGATTGTCCTGCAGCATGTTCAGGCTCACCGATACGGTGGTCAGTGGACCCAACAGCCGGTCGCAGATTCGCGTGTTGGATGCAGTCCGGTGACAGGTGATCGTCGCCAACACGTCCCATGCCTGCGGGTTCATGGTGGTTGACGGCGCCTTCAGCGTGTGCGCGCCGGCGCCGGCCGGGAGCACGAGGACGCCGATCAACATCGACGCCATAGCGAACTTGAACATCAGGTGAACCGCCTTTCAATCATCATTCTCTGATTGATAAACGAGCGAACGCCGTCGATGTAACGGTCTCGGCTCAATGTGAAGGTGTGACGAACAGGATGGTGCCCGCTGCCCCCCCTCCCCCAACCCCTCCCCCTCGCGGGGGGAGGGGCGATACCGTGCCTGCGGCGCGAACACCCACCGGTCCGGCAGCACCGTTACAGCGCCTTGCATCGGCGCGCTAGCGGTCCCGGTGACGGTCGGGACCGTCCGTCACTTTGGGACTGCACGTTTCCCACAGGGGTGCGCATACCAATCAGGTATTCCCCCTCCCCCCCGCGAGGGGGAGGGGGAGGGGGGGCGCGGTTCAACAGCGAGTGTTACTTATTGCCTGACCACGCGTTCTATAGGCTGATGGGTCGCATTGTACGACCTATGCAGAAAGGCTCTATCCATGCCCATTCAGTCACCGTTATCGCGATGGTCAGCGGCGGCCGGACCGGCCCGGGCGGGCCTGGCCAGCCTGATCCTCGCCCTCTCGACGTTTACTGCGAATCCCCGGCACGTGACTGCCGCCGGACCGGCCTCGTGTGCCGCCACCACTGCTCCGGCGTTGGTGTACGCGCTGCGTGGTTCGGTGTACCGAGCCAATCCGGATGGACGCCAGCGCTGCCGCCTGACAGTGCCAATCGACGCGAAGGAGCCGCAACTGGCGCCAGGCGGTCGGTTCGTGGCGTTCCTCTCCGGTGTCGGCAGTTACGGGAGTGGAAACGGAGCCGGCAACGTGCCTCGCCTGGTGCGCGTGGGCAGCGCCCTCTCCTCCGGGTTTGTAGTTCGTCGCGATCGAGCGCTCCATCGACGGCTATCCTGGTCGCCGGACGGCCGGTGGCTGGCCTTTGTGGATGGCACTGGAGTGTGGGGGTGGAGTGTTGCGTGTCGCTGTACACGGGTGCTGGTAGCTGGAGCGCAGCACGACTTCGTCCAGTCGCTGGTCTGGTCGCCAGACTCCCGGCAGGTAGCCGTGCGGCTGGTTCCAACCACCTCGACGGCTCTGATGAATCGCGTGGTGCTCACCGTGGCAACGGTCGCGACCCGTGCCGCGCATCGGGTCGTGATCACCTTTCCTGCGTGGGTGCATGGGCCGGGAAACAATCCGAACCAGTACCCCTCACAGGTCATTGCCTGGCAGTCGGATGGTAACCTGCTGATTGAAACCAGCGGCGTCGGCATTGGTCTGCCGGTCACCGGACTCTGGACGGCCCCCGCCGCCGGCGGCGCCGCTCGCCTCCTGGTGGGAACGCGGCAGCGCCCGGGCGTTCGTGTCGCGTTTCCTCTGCTCAACTCCACCCAGGCGCTCCTGTCGCCCGACGGGAAAAAGCTCCTGCTCGACCCCAACAACCGCTTCTGGATTAGCTCGTCAGGCCACGTGGCCCGAGTGATCGATCCACGCATCCGCGGGAGCTGCGGCCTCTCCCAGGCGGTCTGGGTCGGTACCGATCACCTGGCATATATCACCGTGTGTACCATCGGCGGTTCGCCGGATTTGCTCGCTCGCCTCTACACCCTGTCGCTGCGTCGCCCCGTACCCAGGCTGCTCGCCATTGACCGCTCGCGCCAGCAGGACACGCTTTCCATCGCTCCACCCACCCAGTGCATCGGCTGCGGCGCCCGCTGATCGCTGCCGGCGGAAGTGTGGGGGAGCAGCATACGGCGAACGCCATCGTGCCCGCTGCCCCCAGCCCCTCCCCCAGCGCCATCGGGCTGGACAGGCCCTCCGGGGTTCATGAGCGGACAGTGTGGTGAAGGTGTGCCCGCACCGCTTCGCCGCCCAGCCACGATCGACCGTCGATCCACCGTAGAATCGGTCTTCAGACCGTCAGGGTGGCGCCGGGAAGACAGCGTCGTCACTCCGGCATATCCGTCTCCGCGAGAGCAGGAGTGGCGGGGCAGGGAGGGCATCGAGGCTGCACCACAGGCACTTCCGCCGTACAGTGTCGCCCAGACCCCCTGCAACTGCCGTGGTTATCTCCTGGGCCGCCACCGCAACCGCTTATACCGCGCCGCGCCGCATCAGTACGCGGAGGGCTGGGAAAGCGAGCATGGACACCACGAGTGCCACCACCGCCATGGCCTTGCTGTGCGTGACCCCGGACAATACCCAGAGCACGGCCAGCACGACACCGGTGAAGGCCCAGAGTGCGTTGAATGTATGCCGATCTACGGTAATCATGGATAAATCTATCACAGCAGCCGTGAAAAACTTGCCGACCATGGCTTGGGAAAGTGGCGTACCCGGCCCCCTCTCAAGACCTCCCCCTCCCCCCGGCGAGGGGGCCGGGGAGAGGGGGAGGGGGGGCGCGCACCAGGACCGCCTGGAGGTACGGGGCCGCGACCATTACGATCAAGTAGCCGGCCTCGGCATACGCGAACCCCACGAGAGCATCGATCACGTAGTGCTGGCCCAGGTAGACGATGCTGAAGGTGATCCCCACCACGTACAGCAGCATCAGATAGCCGAGTCTCCCGAACTGCCGCCGCAAGAACAAAAAGCAGAGCATGGGAAAGGCGGCGTGTTGCGACGGCATGGCCCCGATCTGATCGATATGGTTGTGCAGGTGGCCGATGTTCACGTTTCCGTTGTAGGGGTTGTACCAGCGGCTTACCGCCGCATCGAACAGATTATGAACCCCCGGAAGGTAGACCTTGCCGTGTGGCGATTGCAGGTAGATGTTGTGATAGTGCACCAGGTGTTCCGCCGCCTTCCAGGGGGGAACCGCCGGATAGATGATGTAGGTCGCGAAGCCGGCTACCGCCACCAACAGGAAGGCCACGGCAAATTTCTGGAACAGGCTGCGATTCGTGAGCCAGAGCACGAAGCCGACCACTAACGGTGCAAAAAAGTGGAGACCATACATCGCCACCGCGAACACGTCCCACGGTTCCAGCACGTGCGGGTGATACAGGTGCGCCTGCAGCCACTGGGTGGGAACGGTGCCGTGGAACAGCCAGCGATCGGCGTCGATCAACTCGGTGAGGTGCCATGGGGCGGCGAGTTTCGTCGCTTCCGGCGACGTGACCTGCCAGGCAAGCAGAGCAATGATGAACACGCCCCAGTCACGGAAGAACAGCCCCCCTCGTCCAATGATCAGTGAACCCACGAACAGGATGAGCGCCACATACTCGACCTGCAGTGGGATGTTGAAGAACAGGAAGGCAGCGATCACCAGCACGACGTATGCCGCGAGGAGGATCAGCCTGGTGCGCATGGGAATCGATGGCGTCCGCACGGCTACACCGCGAAGCCTGATCGATCGAGCACAGTCTGGGTGGAGAGCGCGCTGCAGCTTCGCATGAACCCATGATACGTGTATGGGCCGGACGGTCTCTAGCTCCAGCCTCCGCGGTACCCGTCAGCTCTGTTACACTGGCTTCCCATGAACGCTACGCGGACCGTGCCTCTGGGCCGGAGAGTGCGCGTGGCACGCTGACGACCGGCGTCAGCGTCTCGCTTGGCTTCCCCAGTAGATAGCCTTGAACCTGCGCGGCGCCTCCATCTCGGACATGGTCTCGGACATGCTCGAGCGTCGCCTCGGTCTCCACGCCCTCGATAATGATCGTGCTTCCTACCCTGCGAGCGAAGGCGATGATCGCGGCGAGCACGGCATCGGCCGTGACATCTGTCACACCGTGCCGGATCACCGCGCGGTCGACTTTGATACTGTCGACGCCCAGCTGACTGAGTATTTTCAGCCCCGCATTCCCGGCACCAACATGATCGAGGGCAATCTGGAAGCCGAGCTCGCGCAGGAGTTGCGCCCGGCGAACGACCACCGCCAGACGGGCAGTCGAGTGCTCCGTGATCTCGAAGACCACGCGGCTGGGCGATAACCCGGCTGCCTCGACCGCTCGCACCAGTGCTGGGCCAGACAGCAGGTCGTGATCCAGCGAATGCGGCGAGAGGTTGATGAACAGCGAGATGGTCGGTGGCAGCTCAGAGGCGCGTGCCAGCACCGCCTGCAAGCACACCACATCGAGTGCATGCGCTCGCCCGATGTATTCGGCGATCTCGAATGCCTCCCGTGGCCCGGTCAGGTTGTACTCGGGCGCCGGTCGGATCAGCGCTTCGTAGCCGGTGAGTCCACCATGCGAGAGGCTCCAGATCGGCTGAAAGGCCACGCGAAGGTTCGGCTCACTGAGCAGGCGGCGTACGGCAGAGGTCTTGGTGCTCGAGAAAATCGCGGTGCTGTCTTGAATCTCGTCAAACGTGACGACCGCATTCCGGCTGCGTCGTTTCGCCTCATAGAGAGTGGCGTCAGCGTGCTCGTGGACGGCATCCGCGTCGTGGGCACCGGGTTTGAAGACGGCACCCCCAATGCTGATGGTGACACCGGACAGGCGCCTCTCCACGTCCTGGCGTACCCGTTCCATCGCCGCCCTGGCGCCTGCCAGGGGGGTGAATGGCATGAGCACGGCGAACTCGTCGCCGCCGAGACGATAGACCGAGTCATTGGCGTGCTCGGTGCGGAGGAGTCTGCCAAGCTCCACCAAGACGGAATCGCCATGCAGATGCCCCTTCTGATCGTTGACATCCTTAAATTCGTCAATGTCGATCCGCGCCAGACAGAGAGGCTCTCCATGACGACGGGCAAGTGCCATGGCAGCCTGGAATTCTTCCTGAAAGGCTCGATGGTTCCCCAGCGCGGTCAATGGATCCGTACGCGACGCCCGCTCCAGCCGGACCACCTCCACCTCTCGGGCTGCGTCTCTCTCCCGCTGGTAGCGCCGCGGCAGCGCCCAGCAGACGCCCAGCAGCAGGAGTCCGATGGTGAACACCACGGGGGTGATGGTGACTGCCGTTCCTTGCGCCGTCACCAACCTGGCAAGGAGGCGCTGAGCGCGCCGCCGATGGGTCATCGCCGCTGGTCCCATCACGCTCTCAATGGAACTGACGATGGGATCGACCAGGTTGTGGTCGACCCAGACGACCCGCCGACGGTGGTGCCCGTCGGCGGCCGCGAACAGTATTCGAGTCGCAATCAGATAGTGCGCCTGCAACCTTTGCACATAATCAACCAACCGACGATCGGCCGCGCCGCCGTTGCGATGGATCTTTCGCAGCAACGAGGTAAGCGAGAGTGCGGCGGCCGAGTGCAGGGCGCGAGGCCCCGGCTCCGCCCGATACCTGCGCTCCAGCGACTCCTCGGCGCCGATCTGGTACCAGGCCTGATCGTAGAGTTCGCTAAGATACACCGCGGACCGGGTGCGCGTCGCTGCCTGCTGCGTACTATGCGGCGCCCAAATCGCGAAGCCGCTGAGCATCAGCAGCACGGCGATAAGCCCCAGTCCGGCGCCGCGACTGGCTCGCGTGGGACTCCCTCTCACGGAACGCATCTCCCTCCGCTCGCACGGCCTCGTGTACGACTCGCTGATGCCAAGCATAAGAGTCTGCCGGCTCACGGTCAAGGGGCGAAAGTCCCGTTTGGCAGGGGACTTTCACCTCAATCCCCCCCCTCCCCCAAGCGGGTTCATGAGCGGACAGTTTGGTGAGGATGGGCTCGCACCGCTTCGCCGCTCGGCAACGATCGACCGTCCATTGATACCGTAGAATCGGTCTTCAGACCGTCAAAGGAAGGACCGCGCGGCAGCGCCGGTCCTGGGCCGTCCCACCATGCTGCTTCTCGACTGCACTGGTGGAATGGGGTGGTCGAGCCACCCACGGGTGTGCTTCTCTGCTCCGCTCCGTGGTGGGAGACCAGACCTGGGTGCATGCGACCACCGAGCTGCGCCGGGGAGGAGCGTGCCAGACGGACCCTGGTCCTGTGGCCCCGTTCGGGGATCTCCGTCCGGCGAGAATCGGGAACCCGGTACTGCGGTGGGACGGGCCGGCACCGGCGCTTGCGCGCGGCGCCTCCACCGGACGATCTGAAGATCGATTCTACCCATCCTGACTGGAACTGTGCGGTGTGAAACTGTCCTCTCATGAACCCTCGCGGGGGGGAGGGGAGCACACCCACCGCTCAAGAACACCTCCACCTCTTCCACCCACAGCCCCTTCAAACTCGACCCCCCATCCCCCTTGGAGGGGGCCGGGGGGAGGGGGGCACGCGTACCATAATTAAAGAGCATCATCCTCACCAGGCAGTATCACTATGTCTCCCCCCGTTCGTTCCACCTCGTCGCACCCCGAGTTCCACCCACTCCCTCCCGAGCGACTCACTCGTCTGGAGGGCTGGGGTATGCTGGCGCGGTCGATGGGCTATCTCTACCGGCCGTCGACGGTCGATGGCGTGCGCGCGGCGCTGGAACTGGCGGGTGAAACCGGGCGCTCGCTGGCCCCACGCGGCGCCGGCTTCAGCTATGGCGACGCATCGTTAAACGCGGAACACATCGTGCTGGACACCAGCCGGCTCAACCGGGTGCTGGAATGGAGCCCGGCGACCGGTGTGATACGGGTCGAACCGGGCGTGACAGTCGGTCAGCTGTGGCGCCACACCCTGGAGGATGGCTGGTGGCCGCCGGTAGTGCCGGGCACCATGTATCCCACGCTGGGTGGCTGTGTCTCCACCAACGTGCACGGCAAGAACAATCACCGGGCCGGCACGCTCGGCGAGCACCTGCTCTCGATCCAGCTCCTGGCGCCCTCTGGCGCCATCGTCACCTGTGGCCCCGACGAGAACCGCGACATCTTTCTGGCCGTGGTGGGCGGGCTGGGCATGCTTGGTATCGTGCTGGAATTGACGATGCAGCTCCAGCCGATACAGTCGGGCCTGCTGCGGGTGGAGGAACGGGCGGCGCGCTCGCTGGACGAGATGTTCGACCTGTTCGAGCAGCATGGCGATGCCGCCGAGCACCTGGTGGGCTGGATTGATACCTTTGCCGGCGGCGACGCGCTGGGTCGGGGGCTGGTGCAGCTGGCAAGCACGGTGGAGGACGATCCCCATCCCGCCCAGACGCTGCGGACGGTCTCTCAAGACCTGCCCGACACGCTCCTGGGCGTCGTGCCGCGCTCGATTCTGTGGCGCGGCATGAAGCTCACCTCCGGTGACGCGGGCATGCGCGCCTTGAACAGCGCCCGCTACACCCTCGGTACCCGCCGCTCCAGCCGGGTGATGCGGGTGCCCCATGCGCAGTTCCACTTCATGCTCGATTACGTACCCAACTGGAAGTGGGCCTTCCGGCCGGGCGGTATTCTGCAATACCAGGTGTTCGTGCCCGAGGCGCAGGCCCGCGCGGCGTTCGCGGCTCTCTTACGGTCGTCGCACCATGCCGGCCTGCTGCCGCACCTGGCCGTGATGAAGCGCCAACGAGCCGATCCCTTCCTCCTCCGCTACAGTGTGGACGGCTACTCACTGGCGCTGGACTACCACGCCACCGAGGCCAATGAACATCATCTCCGCACCATGCTGTCCCGCTTCACTGCCGAAATAGCCTTGCCGGCCGGCGGGCGATTCTATCCGGCCAAGGACAACGCGCTGGATGGCCACGGTCTGCGCTGCTCGTTGACCGCAGAAGCCATGAACGAGTTCAGGGCGATCAAGCGGCGGCTGGACCCGACGGGGATCCTGCAGAGTGATCTCTACCGGCGGGTGTTCGGGTAGGCGGGGTTTCCTATACAATATGCGTAGGCACCATGCCTAGGCATATTGTGGTACGCTTTTGCCACCAGAGGCTTTGATAGAGAGACGAGCACGCATGGTCATTTCCGACAGAACTGCAGAGATACGAACTGTCAGCGTTGAGTCTGCGGTGCGCGAACTGCGCGCTACTATCACACGGCTTGAGCGCATCTACGAGATGAGTTCGGAAGACATGCTTGCAGCTGTCCGCAGTGGAATGCGGAACGACACCGCCGAAATCGCACGGTGGATGGTTCTCTATCGAGAGTTGCAATACCTAGCGGCTTGACAGAATCCGCCGAACCCGGGGGCGATCCCCATGCCGCGAACTCCTGGGAGAACTACAAGCACGTCCACGATGATTGGATGGAACGGCATCCTTTTATCGTGGAGGATCACCTCGAATGGGAGTTCGTTGGCGACCCTCCTAAGATCATCAGGCTCAGGGGTTGGGTGGTCTGTCAAGAAAATGTGGTCGTCACTGTCGAGAAGATGCTTATTGTCCATGGCACGAGGAATGGACGCCTTCTAGTCCAGGGGGAGAGGTATGCGTACAACGCCCATTTCGTCAACCGATATAACATCTTGCGCTACGACAATGGGCATGCTGACCCCGAAGAGTTCCACCGCCATCAATTCGACTTACAGACGGGGCGCGAAACCAGCAAGGCAATTATCGGACGCCATGGTATGCCAACTCTCGGGGCATTCTTGACCGAAGTCACACACGTCATCGGATTCCCGATAGACGATTTCTAGACAGTGCCCGTAGTCGTATTCGCAGGGCGACCGCCCGCCGTCAAGGTAATCGTCGTTGAGTTGATGCCGATGTAATACTGGATCGCTTCCTTCGCAACCTCGAAGCTCGACTTACCTATTCGCTCACTGAACAATTCGAGCGCTTCGATTTCATTGACCGGCAGTTCCACGTCCAGGATCCCGGTACCTGTCAATTCGGCGGCTGATGCGGCATCGGTGATATCTTCGCCAAGTTGAAATTGCCGGTCTTCATTCTCGCTCATGAAGGGTACTATTGGCCTTCAAGGCGCGCAGGTGAACGCTTGCGAGCAGGATGCATCGTCGGCCTTCTGTAGCCTTCGCGCTGCTCGCGCACCGCGTCCAAAAGGGCCTGAGTGTAGTCCTTGGCTTGCTTGCCTGTCTCGGCATTCTTCGCTTCGGCTAATCGTTCCATCACCTCGTCCATAATAGTCGTATTCTACGTCCTCCTGTTCATTCTTCCCGGCTCCTAAATATGTGACTGTAGTTCGCAATTCTCGGCCCACTTCTAGTGCGCCCTCGTCCGCCTTCTCATCGAGTGGGCTGCTGCGGGCCTTCCTGGCCACGCTCTGCTGGTCGTCGTCGGCGCTGCTGATCGACCGGCTGACCGCCGGCTACCGTCTCACGGCCCTGGAGATCAGTGCCTGGCGTATTCTGCTGGTGTTGCCGCTCCTCGCCATCTTTCTCGCCCTCACCCGTCGGGGCGCCGTGCGGCTCCGCCTACGCGATCTGCCATGGTACGGCGCAGCCGGGACCATCATCACCCTCTCCAACGTGTCCTGGGCAGCCTCCGTGCAGCTCAACCAGCCGGCTGCCGCCGCGGCGCTCGGCTTCAGCGCCCCCGCCTTCATCGCGCTGGGGGAGCGGGTGCTCTTCAAGACCCGGCTTCGTCGGATCCAGGTCTGTACCATTGTGGTCAATCTGGCCGGCTGCGGCCTGGCCTCCGGCGTGAGCGGCGTCGCGCAACTGCTGCACACGCCTGGCGGGTTCCTGGTCGGCATTGCCAATGGCCTGTCCTTCGCGTGCTACACCCTGCTCAATCGCGGCCAGGGCTTTCGCCGCCCGCGCGACCCCTTCGTCACCCTCCTCTTCATCTTCACGGTGGCCGAGCTCGGCATGCTCCTCTGGGGCCTGCCACTGGAAGGTGGCAGGCTCTTCCACCTCCAGCTCGATGCGGCCGGCTGGGCGCTGCTCGCGGCCGTGGCGCTGGGCCCAACCCTGGCTGCCTATGCCTTCTTCAACAGCAGCCTACGCCTGCTGCCGGCCACGGTGGCCAGCCTGGTTACCACCCTGGAGCCGCCCATCGTGGCCATCGCCGCCGTGCTGCTCTTCGGCCGCGCCGTAAGCGGCCAACAGTGGATCGGGATCACCTGTATCGTCGCCGCGATCCTGGTGATGCATCTCTCCGGCGCCCCCCCTCCCCCAACCCCTCCCCCTCCAGGTGATAGGGGAGCTTCCCAAGGACACACCTCCCCTATCACCCACCACCCTCCCAACTCGACACCCCCCTCCCCCCCGCGAGGGGGAGGGGGGCCGGGGGGGGAGGGGGGGCGCGCTTCCGCCGTTACACCCCCTCTACCGCGAAGATAGTCGCCGTGGAGTTTCGTCGCCGAAACGGGATCGCTGCCTGGTACTCCGCCGAGTTCCACCAGCGTTTCGCCTGTTCCAGCGTGGGGAACTCCATCACGGCCACCCGACCGGGCGCCGCATCTCCCTCCAGCGTCGCGCTCTCTCCGCCCCGCACCAGATATCGCCCACCGTACTGCGCCACCGATGCCGCGGCCAACGGCTTGTAGTCCTCGTAGCCCTCGGCATTGGTCACGTTGATCTGCACTATAACGTACGCCGGCATATAATCCTCCTACCGATCAATAAATGGTCGTTTTCATCGTACGGTGTAGGAGAGAATTGGGCCGGTCCTGCCTGTCACGAAGCCGGGCATCCATACGTTACAGCAGTACGTGTGGCAAACGCAACGCCACAGCATAGCACCGGCAACCTCAGCTGCCATACCTACTCGAAAGGACCACCGGTTGTTCCTCAAACTGCTGTCGCCCCTGCTGGCCGTGGCCCTGCCGGCCGGCCTGGCATTCCCCGGCGCTCAGGCCTCCACCCGCTGGCAGCTCATCCTCCAGGCCCCAGCCGTGCATCTGGCCACCGGTGTGGCCATCGACTTGCGCGGCGATCCCCACGCCGCCAAGTGGGCCTACACCGCCGATACTCAATCCGGTACCATAGTCAAGTTTGGCACCAACGGTCGCGTGCTTCGCTCGTGGCCATATAGGAAGTATCCGAGCAGCACTGGGTTCCCCTCACTGGCCGTGGGCGGCTCCGGCAATCTCTTTGTGGCCGATTCGACGGCGAGAAGCGTCGCCAAATACTCTCCCCAGGGAACGTTGCTGGCACGCTGGCCCGGCTTTCAGGCGCCCCGCGGCATTGCACTGGACCGTGCGGGCAACGTCTATGTCGCCGAGTTCCTCGGATTGCGGGTGACCAAGCTCTCATCCAGCGGGGAGATACTGGCTCGCTGGCCGATCCCCTGGGCCAACGGTTCGGGCCAGGCCACACCCACCGCCGTGGCGCTCGACCCCTGGGGGCGGCTCTACGTCGCGGCCACCTGCTACCGCGAGGCCTGTACCGCCGGCCATGGCGACCAGCAGGACGAGGTGCTGCGGCTCTCCGCCACGGGTGTGGTCCAGGCCGACTGGTTCGGCCGGACGGCACACGGTGGCTTCGTCAAGGAGTTCGAACCCTGGTCCAGTATCGACAGCCTCACCACCGACCGTGGCGGCAACTGGTACGTCTCCAGCTCACTGCAGGTGCGCACCAGCGGGGATCACCGCCCAGCCGGCCCGTTCCCCGGCGTCGTGGCCTATAGCTCTAACGGCTACCCCTTCGCCCAATGGCCCCTCCCTCGACCCTACGGGCCGGGCGCCTTCGGGCTTGCCCTGGATCCACAAGGCCGCCTCTACGCGGCCGCGATCACAGGATCGGGCTCAGGCATCCTTCGGCTGGCCCCCCCTCCCCCAAACCCCTCCCCCTCCAGGGTTCATGAGCGGACAGTTTGGTGAGGATGGGCTCGCACCGCTTCGCCGCTCGGCAACGATCGACCGTCCATTGACACCGTAGAATCGGTCTTCAGACCGTCAAAGGAAGGA
>JAABUJ010003145.1_pt1 | contig 18978 bp, 19 predicted proteins | sample 5559131 | NCBI WGS metagenome assembly JAABUJ01 (sample SAMN10711875, study PRJNA513366) | rock metagenome | isolation source: Antarctica rocks | place: Antarctica: Victoria Land, Mt New Zealand nord | collected 2016-01-07 | reverse complement strand
TACCCTGGCATCTCTGGTAAGCTTGAAAGTCGAGTCCGGGGCTTGCCAAGATGTACGTGCTGTCGTTCGCTACAATCATACATGAAACGCCTTGAACCATTCCGACGCCGGTAAGAATGCCACCAGCGGGCACACTTTCGCCAGGGTAGACTTCATGACCGGCTAACGGAGAGAGCTCGAGGAAGGGCGATCCAGTGTCTATGAGCGCAGATACGCGACTGAAACTACAATCAGTCCAGGGATTGTAGCCATTGGGTCTGGAACCTACTCCCGTGGCAGCATCTTTCCCCTTTTCACGTGTTTCTCCTTGGCCTTGTCAGGACCACCCTGCTCCATCTTCCGGTGCAGCTCTTGCGTCCGCGCCATGACTTCTCCGATTTGGCGCACATTCTCCCGGTACTCGATTGAACCGGTGTCGACATTGCTCGGGAGCACCGAGAGGGCCGCAGCGTGATGACTGTAGGTATGCGTTGCTACTGATCGATGTTGTATACGCCATGGGCCGACCGTGTTTCTGTAGGCTCGACATGCCAGAGGGCCCAACTTTCGAGCGACACTCATCGTGTCCACATCTACTACATACCATGAGGTCAACAATGATGGCCAAGGGCAAAGCAGAAGTAGAGTAACATCCCGGGTCTTGCCGAGTGCGGTCACTTTGAACATCGTAGGGCTGAATGGTCACCGATGCTAGCCGCCACTGCCGTATGATGAAATGTGATTGGATGGACTTCCGCTGGCTGAAGAACTTACTTTGCCCTCTCAATAGAGGAATATGATGCGCTATACGGCCCTACGAGTGAGTTTAGGTGCCGTGTCACTCATCCACAAGCTCGGGACAAGCTAGACAATCAAGACGTGCAATCACTGTGTGTGGTTGTGCCTAGGAGTTGACCGCCTAGGCTCCATTAATTTCTTAATCATACGAATTCCCAAGAACATGCTCGAAAGTGTGCTGGACTATACACACATGCGTCCTGCTTCAATTCACCCAGTCAATGTAAAGAGCAGATGATAGGCCTCGTAATCATCCACCCCAATGCCCTGGGTGGTGAAAACCGTTATTGACTCTATATCTTTGCCGGGTAGGCCACCCGCGTGCTGAGTCAACAAGAGTACTACTCCTCTACCGTGAGGAGTCCCCAGCAAGGCCGTATAGAATATGCTAGGGAACTTGAATGTATGGCCTGGCCATGGAGCTTCCAGAAGATCCTCGTCAGCACCTGCTGCGTATTCCATGATGGTTTTCGTTTCGTCCGTTATTACGTGGTGTCGAAAGATATACTTCAAGCCGCCCGCTGCATCTCCTGCAACATCTTTCCACAAAATCCATAACAGATCTGACTGTCTGTAAACGTCGGGCAAGCGCTGTTCCCAACCTTGCGGCATTCGTCCACCAATGCTATGATATTGTTTTATCATATACGCAGGGCTGAAGCTTTGTAGCGCCGAAATCGTCTTCCCTTCGACGTTCAACGCCATCTCAAACGAGGCACTGGTAGGGTTGTTATTTTGGTGTCTGCAATTCCAGAAGCGAACGTTGTTGATCACGCTTCGTACTTGGTTCGCTGGACCGACTGGGATGGCCAAGTCATCAAAGATCTCGTCGAACTCGTCTGGCGTCTCATTGGGGCCGCTGTAGATCTGCCATCCTTTACCGTGGCCGGCCTGAATCTCAGCCGGAGTCAAATCATTGGGACCAGTGAGGTCAGTCACCCTCTGCAAGAGACTATCGGTTCTCTTTCCCGTGCGGAGCTGTCCAAGAAGCTTTGCACCTGTACCGACTGCATTCATCCATGTCGCTTGGAAATCCGACCAATCTGTAGGTACATAGCGTTTGCTTAGACGGAGTGACGCTTTGCTAGATCCGAAAGGAATTGCGATCCTCTGTGGCAGAAATGCAGGGCTAGGGACCACTAAGGCAGCAGCAGACTCATGACGAACCTGATGGTTTCCGGTGAACAGACTCGAAGTCGAGAAAAGACCGGTTGACAAGGTCAACAAGATTAAGGCTCCAATAAAAAGGGACGCAGAGATATCTCGAGTAGTGGTTTTCATTATGACTGGACGACTGAAAGTCCTGCCGAAAGACAAGTCTGCGATGGCGTAGCACCGCTTGAAGGGCTTTTGGTCAAGGAGCAGACCCATCGTACACAAGGAGAAGAAGAAGAGGATGGAGACTCGAGCATCTCCGACGAAGCAACAACGAATATGGATGAATCTGACCAAGACTAGAAGATAATTATGGGTGAATGTCGCTGGGATCACTCCCATGGACCTCAGCGATCACCTCTGTTCGCTTGATCTAGAGGAGATTCACGGGGCGTTCCTTTTGGTGAGGGGAAAATAAAGATCAATTCCGTACAAGCAGGGGTACCTTAAAGAGCCATCGGTGCTTTAGGGATCTCCGAGTCTATCCAGCTTCATTGATGTCAAGAGCAGCTTATCTCACCTTATCAATGCCTAGAAAAATTGACAAAGGGAACCCCAAACACCGCTCCGAGACACTCCCAGAAACGTTTGGGAGACCCTTCGCCGCTAGCATCATGTCTCTCATCGCTGAGAAAGACAACGCTAGAAACAAGCACAAAAGGGACGGCTACGACGATATGAATCCAGAAATGTATTGCACTAGGCAAGAACCTCTCGCTCAATCTGAAAAGACCGGATGTGAGGATTAATGGGGAAAATTCAGGCCTAGGTACTGAAGATACGTTGATAGTAATGGATTTGAGTGGAGAACGGCTTACGTCCATGAGCGCTTGTCCGTCTCCTGAGATTCCTGCCACGCCTGTGAGCGAAGAGATCAACACATCCAATCTTCTCTCTATCCCGATCACATCCCTGCCGATCAAATGAAAATCTTTCTCGCAGCTGTTCCAATCACTCGAAACGTCTTTCTCTGACAGTGGGATCCCTAGGCTATCAATTACCGACTCAGCATTTTCGCAGTCCCTACAAGATTAGCCACTCCGAGACTGCAAATCACTCCAGCATCGTTCTACCCATGCCCTCCTGATTTTGCTATTATCTCATGGACCTCTCCAGAGTGCTGAGCTGGCTACAATATCCTTCAGGGAAAATGTTGAGATCGATAGGTCATCCTGCACATGAATGTAAGGCATCTAATACTAGTAAATGTTCTTGTGCATAGGGTTTGAGGGCCCGTTTGAATGGCATACATCTTGGAGATCAGCAAATCTCATGAAATCGAGGCATCCACCATGATAGGGCTTGCTACAAAATGACATGCGCTGGGCAGGCCCATGTTATTATGAAGAACCACCTCGCGGACCGGAGAATAAAGGAACAGAATAGCTAGCCAACGTCACAAGGCGTCCGTGCAGAGCAAATATACATTCGATTACCAACCATCCCACACACCGACCCCTTGTCCTTGGAACCAACTGGACGCCCTTCGATGAACGATCCCAACACGGTGAAATGCTCCAGGCATCTCAGAAGAGCTTATCTGACAACTCAAGTCAGCGCGATGGCTCTCACGTCGCACTGATGATACAATAGACGAACCTGTCTTAATAACACGAAATCTAGGCGTCCGCCACCGAGGCAGGATGGATCGCCCGTGGGATACGTCGATCCATCGCCGAGCTTGTGCCCATGTAGAAGATACCAATATTCCCAGCTCGACCTACGTTGCTTTCAGCCCATATCTCTGAACATATCCGGAATCAGCAAGGAAATTTCCGGTACCAGCTTGCGTCCACCCAAGAGCCGGGCCCAACGAAACACTTCTCCTGAGACATTCAGTGAAAGGGCAGTTCAGGAAGTTGGGGCTATAGAGCAGCTCGCGAGGCGTCATCACATCGCTCAACCCATAATGCTGAGTAGGCTGTCCAGGCAATGTTGGATCTCCACTTCTCAAAGAAGCGACCATAGCGATCGCGATTGTGCAGGAGGGTAGATCCCGTCTCTGACCGGCTTTTCACACTGTCAGGCAGTAGCATAATGTGGAGCTGACTAGCAGAGACTTACAGACTGTATATTTGCGGGGCAAACGGATTTTTGGCTTCGTCGTCTGGGCTGTTGCGCCGCGGTCGAGGAATTCGAGCTCTGTGTCTAGATTGAAAGGGTTGAAGACGGGATCCATCCTGGCCTTGAACAACGCATCGTGACACGTGAAATCGTAGTCGTCTATATCGTCGAAGCGCGGTGCAAGCCAGGAGTTGTCGGTGGTGCAGTGCGCGTTGGCGGCAATGGTGAGGTTGGCAACATTTTGGTTGGATGTGAGAGACTGCGTGATGTTGCCGAGGTCTAGCACAAGTGCGTGAGAAGAGGTGGAAAGCACAGACAGGAATATGATAAGCAGCAATCCGGAAAAAGCCATGATTCGTGGGCTGATGGATGTGTGCGAGTGCTACAAATCTAATTCGAACGAGCTAAGAGCAAACGATGCAATAGCAATAGACACTCGGTTTCTTTCCGCAGGCGACATCATCGTCGCAAAGATATGAGCACAGACTCGTCCTAGAGTTGTACGCGATATGCGCGTGCCGCTCGATTTCTGATATATGTCATTGAGGAGCGACCTGCGTTCTAAGTCGAGAGATGAACCACCTACTATTGCAACATTAGCTCTGTATGAACCTATTGGAGCAAGCATTTCCACGTTAGAAAGATCCTAGCTCTCGTTGGAAACCTCAGGGAAGGGCCTGAAATAGAGGAGACGACAGTGCTATGTCCTCTGAACATGGCATCCCTTTGGCTGACTCTGTTAAAGAAAACCAAGGAGGTGCAGACAACCTGTTCAAGGGAGATCCGCCGCTCGTCTCCAGCCTGCTACGATTTTCGAAATCCCCGGGTTTTCTTCAAAGCTTTTATTATGACGCTCCTTATCCTAAATTCTCAAAGTTTTCAGTTGCTAGTGTAGCTATTTTTCAGGTAGTATAGTTGGGTAGCTCATCCATGTTTAGATTCTGGCTTGAGCGCCGTGGCAGTCAACATACAGAGCTTATTATTTTCCCAACGGCGAACGGGGGAAGAGATATTTGGGGGAGTACGGTACATTCGTGCAAAATGAGGTAGCAGGGTTTTCCAGGAAATTACGTGCGCCAAGTGAGTATCTACCAAGGAAGTACCCCACATGATATTCGCTCCGTCAATAGAGGCCGAAAGTTCTTCCTACGAGCATGTGCCAGAAGAGCATGTGTCAAGGGAGCACGCTACACTGAATTCCTCCACGAACCGCAATGTTTCTGGCCATGGAAATCTCGGAATAGCCTTAAGATAGAGCACTTTCAAATTCAGTTGGAAGTCCTGAGAAACACTATGAAGATCAATGCTAGGATCCCAACGACTACCAGGACGAGCGAAAATCCTTGATCAGCACCATGGCTTGCATATCCACGCCGAAGTCGTGTAGTATTCGATTGCTCAGTACCAGGTAGTCTGGAGGATTCTAGGTCTTCAGATTATTGGCAAGGAACGGTGCTCTTTTATGGCATACCTCCCACAAAGGCATTCGCCCATTTGTATCAGACAAGAGTAGGGTTCCCCCGCCAACAATCGCTATCACCTTCTCAACTGTCTTGAATAAATACCATCGCGCTGCCCAGTGCAAGGCGGTGCGCCCTGTGTCGTCCACGGCATAGATATTGCAACCCTTACACACCAGTGTATCGATGGCTCCTGCTGCTCTACAGCTCTCAGTAGCGTAGTGAAAAGGCGTTTGGCCTTGGATATCTTTCCTTTTCACATCCTCCGTTGAGACTCGTTTAATCAGGTAAGACAGCACTCCCAAGTTGCTTCTGGATGTAGTAAAATGCAAACAAGTTCTTCCAAAACTGTCAGCAGACAACAGATCGGCATTGTCATACAGATGACCACGTTGGAAGATATCAGGTGTGCTTTCACTGCTACAAGCTAGGAAATGGGTGATTGACATGGCCTTGGAATCTGGGAACATATTCTCGAGTCAATCGTCCCTCATCAAAACATGGCTTATCGTATTGTTGAAATTGTTGTGGAAGGATGTTCCACCGTCAACGACTTTGCTGGACAGATCTGCGCCATTCTCGATTGACGTCCTTGCTACATCATAATTGTCGCTTCTTGCCATAGCGCCATGAAGCGGCGACTCGCCATCCTCATCTTGAGCATCCACATGGGCTTCTTCTTGGATGAGCAGGCGGACCAGCGCCATGTTACCCGATTTGGATGCTGAGTGCAGCAAGGTAGTACCGAATAATGTGGTGTCTTTGGCACTGGCCTCGTTAAGGCTCAGCAAGTGTTTGACGTTTTCAGCCGATCCAGCTCTTGCACTTCGGAAGATTTCTGCATCCGGAGATACTGTCTTTGGGAAGCCCAGACTCCTGTGCAGGGTATTTTTTGTTCGATTTATCACCATCGTTTGAAAATTGCACATGGCCAGACCAAGAGTTCGACGAAATTGTTGTGGTAGATATATTGAAAGAATCAGACGAATTCCTATCTGCTAATACCTTCCAGACCGAGCTTTTCGAAAATTTTATCACCGGGCCCCGCTCGGCTCATAAATCTTGCAGGCCGAAATCTCCAATAGAACGAGACAGCTGGTTTCACCAATTGAAGAGACCAAAGGACATAATTAGCAGAAGCTGGCCCTGTGTCAATGCAATTGTACTCAATGGCTGCTGGTGAGGATTTCGGGCGAGAAGTTGCTGCTAACATAATTCCAATACACTACAAGAGGTAAGAGGTTGAACTTGAGGCTGTTCTATACAATCTCCGAAGAGGGAACTCCAGCTGATCTCCCAATACTGTTGGTGTTGCTGCTGCACAGTGCCAGATCTGGACACAACTGGCGAGTTTGGAGGCGACGGGGGCGTGCGTTCCATAGTTCTGCTAATAATCTCAGCTTTCTACCCATGAAAACACAGGGGACAGATGCCACTCCCTTAAATCAGTACCTTCAGAAGTTCCATTACAAGTTCAATGTGGTACATGTTCATTATCTTCATGACCTTCTTCATTTTGTGGTCTCCGACCATGGCCCACTTGACCCTTTCCCATGCTCTGTTGGCTCTATGGTCCCACTTTTCCTGTCCATCAGGACTGGCCTTTACTCATCTTACATCAAACCCAGCAACCTCGCTCGTACAGTTCTGCAGCTGAACTACACAGCCGAGAAGCCTTTGCCAGATGTGCTACGAAAATTTGCACCTTGGGTCCAAGTTCCGGCCACGTTACTGCACACTAGACAAACGAAGATAGGTCTGTCCGCATATATATATTCAATCTCATCTGAGCAAAAGAAAACAGGTACAGAACTTGAGGAAAAGCGGATCATGTATGTTCTTAAATGATGAAAAATCCATGTAACGATCTTGTCAAATCTGATGGGTATCAGATCCCTTCAAAAGTTTGAACCTGAATTACAGAAACTTTCGAGACACTCTAAATTACCGGACTGTATTTGCATTAAGGCCTGCCATAAGGTAAGGTCAAGAGATTCTTAGTATGCTGTCACGTGATGTGAATCTTGGCGAAGTGGGGGCCGGAAAATTAGCGCTTTCACAACGGTTGTCGCCCCTTGGCCTTATTTTTAGATTCCCGACCCCAACTTCTGGCAAGATGCTTTTGATCAACTTTCGTATTTCTTGATTTATTACTATCAAAATCTCACGTTTGATAGAGTAGACTTTGCGCTTTTAACAGCACATCTTTGATAGAGTCTAAACCAATATTGAGAAAGTTATCTAATTGCAAAGTTTTTGTGTTTCGGAGCGTGTCTCAAAATCAAAGATTGACTTGAACTTCTTAAAGTACTACTCTGGCAGTAGTACATGTCAACGAACTCTGCAGTTCCTATAGCTCTAGCAATTCGTAATCAAAACTTATAAGTAAAGCAGTGTTAGAAGGCGCATAGTGTCTAGAGTAATACTTGATTAATTTTATATATCTAAATAGCGAAATGCGAAAGTTGACCAAAATTATCTTGCCAGAAGTTGGGTCGGGAATCTAAAAATAAGGCCAAGGGGCGACAACCGTTGTGAAAGCGCTAAAAACAAGAACAGGTCCCTGGCAGGCATCCAAAACATATTATAAATTTACCTGTCACGATAGAGCATAAGTTGTTGGCCTTCAACATATATCAATCGGACCAATCTTCTGATATTTATAGTTTCATGATTAGAAGCTTAGTGCGCAGAATGAGCACGAGCGCTCCACGTTCACGAGGACCTGATACATATGAAGTTAGACCCTTCCTCTTCATGACATTGTCAGGTTTAATGGATTGTGGGAGGCTATGAAGCTGCTTAATAGCCGGCGAAGACAGGCTCGGCCAGACACTGGTCCCTCGAGAGAGGCAGGAACGAATGATATGCCTGAAGCTCCGACTTTCAAGGGGACCCCTAGCCTCTTCAACATGAAGATCTGGCTTCATGCTCTTGGCCACTCGGTACCACAACAGGTCATTGACTAGATTCTGGTCAACTGACCAATTTAGGATGCCGATCTTGATAGGCTCAACGTCATTCACGTCGCTGGAACCAAGGGTAAAGGAAGTACATGCGCATTCACGAGGTCATTCCTTGAAGCGCATGGTCGCAGGACAGGATACCCTGGGAAAGTGGGACTTTATACTTCACCGCATCTTAAGGTGGTTCAAGAGAGAATCCAGATTAATTCGCAGCCACTTCAGAAGGATTTATTTGCGAGATACGTCCTCGAAGTGTGGAGCCAATTGGATACTGGAGGATTGCCTAAGCCCAGGTATTTACAGCTTCTGATGCTTGTAGCGGTCCATACTTTCATCAGAGAGAACGTTGACGTTGCTGTATGCGAAACTCACAACGGTGGTGAGTATGACGCCACTAACATATTCGCACATCCCATTGCCACAGGCATCACGACGATTGGTATGGACCACGTGCTGCAACTCGGACCTACCTTGGAAAACATTGCGTGGCACAAATCAGGAATCTTCAAATCAGGCACTCCGGCCTTCTCTATTGGACAGGGAGACCAAGCTACTACGGTATTGCGACGTCGTGCGAATGGGAAAACTGTATCATTGGAGTTTGTTGATAATGATACTGTGAACAATAGCGATGTTCTTGCGATGAAGACTACAGTACAGAGAAAAAATGCTTCGCTTGCACAGAGACTTGCCAATGCTTTCCTTAGGCAGAAGGAGCCAACATCGTGTCCTATGTTGACTACGGATGATATACGCCAGGGGGCGGAACAGTTTAATTGGAGAGGTCGCTTCCAGCAGGTTATTCACGGTAATCATACTTGGTTCTTGGATGGAGCGCACAATGAGATGAGTGTGCCTTATGCAGCTCAATGGTTCGCGGAAGTAGTGGCAGAAAACGGGTATGTGAAGCGAGACTGTGGAGAGCTAATGTATACTGATTCGGGCAATTAGACATCTAGATTCGATTCCGCGAGTGCTAGTTTTCAGCCATATTTCTGAGCGCGACGGAGCAGCAATTCTACAGATTATCGCTAAGACTCTGCAAGAGAATAATGTCTCGGTTGATTATCTCATCATCACCACATATGAGGAGCGTCTAGATGGTACACAGGATTTAGGTGGGCTGTCATGCTTCATTCGCGCTCAGAATACATTCACTGATTGCACTTTAGAACGCTGTATGAACCACAACAACAGATCATTCGCTGATGAAATACAACAACACTACATTCAAGCTTGGAGGGAATACCAGCCTGATGCGGAAGTATTTGTAGAGCTGACTGTGGAAGGCGCTTTGAGCCTGGCTCGAGCCGCGGATCGCGGAGCAGGTATGCATACGCTGATCACAGGTAGCTTGTACCTTGTCGGCAGTGCGCTACGACTTCTCGAACCTGCATAGTACCTCTCATGCCCTCGACGACGAGGTGGAATGCGAGCCAGCAACGAGCGATCCAGGGACATAGCCTCACAGTCCATGCCTTCGCTTGATGGTCTTACCATTCCCGGGAATCATACACCTTTGGGATAACAATAGTCCTGTGTTAGGCAAGATGGGAGGAGGGACGAAACACCATTCCACATCTTTGCCGATGATTTGGTTGTAGGTAGTGAAAACCACCAAGATAAAACAAGGGCTGCGTGGGAAGCAGACAGTATGATCAGTTGCCGAACATTACGCACGGGCCTTGTTTACCCTTTAGGTCTTTGTGTGACACCCCCAGCCTCGGGGGAGATCGACGATCATACTATGGTTTATTGCGCCCAATGTCCCGCCGGGGAAATTGCGGTTATGTACTCCGTATCAGCGGGAAGCCGTTGATGATGATATCATAACGCATTACTCCCCCGAACCGGTGAGTGAGACACATCTATCAGTGAGACAGCAGCCAAGCTCTAGGCTATATAGAGCCCCGAGGTGTTCCCATTGAGCCTGGAGCTCGGCGGCCGTTTCACTGATAGGCCTGTCTGACTTATCGGCTCGTGGGAGTACCGTGGCGCGTCATGGGCTCGGGCCGCTTCCGAATGATAAAGTAAGTTGATGCCGACACTCAATTCCAGGTCAAGTGGATCCTCACCATGGAACGGGGTCAGAATTATGGAATCACTGTGCTCTATCCCAAGCAAAACAGTACCATCAGCGCTGAAAATGAAGGAGACATGATTTTCGAGTGCGTGCACACCTACAAACAACTCCATATAAGAAAGGCTAACCGGAGGTATCAGCCTGGTCGCCATTCATGGTCTGGCAGGAGATCCGTTCACAACATGGACACATGTCAAGGGCCAGCCTATGTGGCTGCGAGACCTTTTGACCCAGGTCATGCCAAATATCAGAATCATGACTTATGGGTATAACGCTTCTTTCCTCAATTATACAGCCAAGCAGGATGGCCGGTCTATCGCAGCTAAGTTGCTTGCAGAATATTGGCTGACTTGCGCTGTGGAGAAAAAGTGAGTACATACCAGACCGTGTTCTGTTGCTTGCCTCCTTGCAGCACAGTCGAGTGCGTACTTACTGCATAAAGCAATCACGCAGACCAATAGTATTGGTCTGCCACAGCCTGGGCGGTATAGTCGCGACAAAGGTAGGCTCGTTCTACCATGCAAAGTGTATGAAATAGATGGAGGTTAAGCAGCTCCTTCTAGGCGCTGTTGTTGGAACTCTCAGGCGAGCATGCAAGAGTCCAAGAGTCCGTTCATGGCATCATCTTCTTGGGTAAGATAGCGTTGGCATATAAGTACCGTAACAGAGAATACGCTGGACTTTGAGCGAATTTTCTAGCTACGCCCCACAGCGGAAGCAGTCTAGCCGCCTATGGCAGCGCACTAGCTACAATCATGAAATACTGCTCTCCCCTCAATCCACCAAGGGCGCTATTGGAGACGCTGCGCCGTGATTCCCAGGTGCTGTTGGAGCTTACCGCGGATTTTGCCGCCAAAGCCTCAAAATTTCAAATCGCCTCCTTTTATGAGATGAAGATGACAAGATATGGGCTTATGAAAAAGATGGTTCACACACATTGTATCCCGACACAAAGACAATGGTGAGTGATGATCGTGCTCAGGTGGTTAAGGAGCCTTCAGCCGTGCTAATGCTTCCTAATGAGGTTCGTATCGGTCAAAACACGGATCATCGTGAAATTGTCCGCTTTCTCTCGCAACTTTCGACCGTTGCTCAAGAGATTGGAGATATTCAAGGATGAAATTGTCCAGAAAATGCAGTCATTCACCTGCACAGTCCCACCGCGAGAGACGGCTTCCTTGGGTATTAGAGTTTCCGTGTTCCTTATTCGAAGCTAAGAAACCCACAGCTCCCGTGCAGAACTATGGTTCCCCTTCACTTCCGTGTAACACCTTCCATGGGAGAAGAGATGTATTAGAGCAGATGGACTGTTACTTCGCCCACAACCCTGCCCAGAGTTCTGGGCAACTAAGCTTCGCTTTATGTGGCTTTGGTAGGTGCTGTTCTGCGACAGTGTAGCCGCCGTGTTTACTAAGCACATGCCCCTATGGTTTAGGCAAAACGCAAGCAGCATTAAAGTACGCCGACGCATTCCGACAACGATACCCAGGAGGAATCTTTCTTTTGTCAGCCAGATCCGAATCTACGATTGAAGCGGATCTGTCGCGTATATGTGAAGCTCTGAGACTAAATGATGGCTCGAGCTTTGCAGGCAAATTCAAGAGGTGGCTTTCGAGCAGGGAGACCATGAACTATCTCCTCATATTTGACAATGCAGATGATCCGAAATCTGTACTGATGTCAAGCTATGTTCCCAGGACAAGTTGGGGACACATTGTGTACACAAGCCGTGACCAAGGTATCATCGGTACACTGGCGGAAACTGGAATAACATTAAATCAATTTGCTCCAGAAGAAGCTGTCCTGGTCTTATTGCAAAAGGCTGATGTGCTCAATCCTTCGGTGGAAGACCTAGGATACGCTCAACAGATTGTGCAGTAGTTCGGTTGCTTGCCGCTTGCCATTGATCAAGCGGGTACCTACATTATGGTACGACACAAGAGCCTTTTCGCCTTCAAAGAGCTGTGTACTCAGCGTCAAAAGCGATTTTTTGAGATTCAAACCTCGGCGAGCGGAATACGACCAAACGGTTTTTACAACATGGGAAATGAACGTTGAGCAGGTGGAGAAGAGCCCTGAAGATGCACGGAGGTTAATGCTGTTGTTCTGCTACCTCGACGCAGCCGACATTCGAGAAGCAACGCTCGATCGTGCTTGTACATCACAGAAACGCTGGAGTCACGATGGAGAGGTAACAGAAGTAGCCCCCTCGGCGTCTGGAGTCGACGAAGACCTTATTTGCATGGTCCTGGACGAGGTAAGGTTTGATGATGCCATTGAAGTGCTTGGGTCCTTTTCCCTGATATACATCAACGAAGATGAACAGACGGGGTTGCGAAAGTTTTCGATCCACCCTATGGTACAGTATTGTGCCTTACAGCGGGTCGCGCCCGACGTCCAAAGCTACTGGCGAGCGCAAGCTATCGCATTGATATGTCATGCCTTCCCTAGGGATGAGGTCTTAGAACCGTTGTAAGTAGCCTCAGACACATCGCACCCGTCAATGCTAACATTTGAAAGCTTTTTCAGTGCTGGAATCATACAGATGCCTCATGCTAGACGCATTTTCAAAGAGTTGGGGCTGCCATCGGAGAGCATCGATGGGTGCTCGACCAGACGCGGCGACATGGTTGACTTATACCTTAGCTCCTCCCGATTTAGCACTACTACCTGGAAGCTGGAGGCTGTTGCGCAAGCCAGGAAATCATCGCAGGAAGTTGGTGATCCTTATCTTTGCATGCTAGTTGCAAGCCGCGAAAGCTCTGTACTACGCATGAAGGGTGAGACTCTTAAGTCAGATGAGGTGCTTCAGGATGTCATGAACAAATATATTAGACACGACGGGATATCAATGGTGCCCTTTGGAGACCTTAGATGCAATGCTCAGGCAGGGAAGCTCATACAGTTGCGAGCAGAAAATCTAATCTTCGTGAACGATCTAGAGGAAGCTCGGCGTGAGCTTGATGGGTGGCGCCCGATTAACGAGGCATCACCCTCTTCAATGGAGAAGATTGTTCAAGTCAGCATCAACCTCACTCTTGGCCGGCTTACCAAAATTCAAGGTCACTTTGAAAGAGCCCTTTCTCAATTGACTCCTACGTTTGAGCGAATTGAAGCTGAAGATATTGACGCAGGCGGCTGGAGACGGGTCCTGCTTGCCAGCATAGGTGAAATATACTGTGAGCTTGGACGACCAGCCGACGCGCATCGCATCCTCAATTCTGAACTTGATTGCATGAAGCTTACAAAGAGCCAGAACATGATTAGTGGACTTCGGTTACAACTGGTTCTAGCCGAGAGCTATCTTAGAGATGGTTCTCACAATAGGAGCAGAGAAGTCGCTGACACGGTGCGGAGGGTCATTGAACGCTCCAGGGAGCAGAGTTCGATTACCAGAAGATTCTGTTTGCGCAAGTGGACAATATTGGCTCGAATCGCGCACATGCGTGAACATTGGGACGAGGCGTTGGGATGTTGGAAAGAGAGTCTGAAGATCCTCGAACTCATGCACGATTTGTCGGGACCAAGTGCTGCAATCGTAAACTTTAGCATCGCACATGTGCTGCGAAAACAAGGCCATATCGATGAAAGCGCAGAGAAAGAGGCTTCGGCAAGAGAATGTCTGAAATCGGAGACGGCGCGAAGGTATCATTTCACGGGTTTTGATTCTTACTGGCGGGACACTATCTTTTTCGTGTTCTCCCAGTGGACGGACCCTTCCCCTGAGGCTACTCCGCCCATTGACGAGTTAGAAGCCTTGAAGGTTTAAAGAACAAGCTCGGAATTCAGTCAACTTGATTTGGTTTCATCATGGACAATGTTGTCGGAACTTGCCGTTCCGAAAGTTGCAAACACCACAAAGCACTCCTCGCGGTGCGACCGATAGATCTATGCTTCTTTGAATCAGAAATCAACGCGGTGTATGAGAGGATCGCACAGGACGACATAAGCAGCTCTTGAATCTCTCTTGATCTTGAAAGCCCACCGCCGGCTTTGCGCAATCTCGCTCAGTCTTTTTTGCCAGATCACGTCAAACGCCTAAAATGATGAGAGCGACTTTATTGTTCTCGGAATTTCTCGTTGCAGGCCATAATGTTCCGGAGGGTGCATGACGCATCCATTCGAAATTCAGATCATCCTATAGCCACTACACACAGCCTTCCATCTGACATCAACTACTCATACCCTTCGGTATCCAGTCTTGCTACAGCGTTTCGAATGTGGCTTCAAGTGTCAATATCAGACTCAAGTGCAACGAAGAAGATGCAAACTCTCCTCAGCAAATATGCTTATCGCCAAGCGCCTCCACCGCTTGAGACCAGCGGAGACGTCATTTTCATCACTGATACTACAAATACTCTCGGGGCCAACATACTTCATATCATGAGTGAAGATCCCGGTGCGCGCCATATCACCTGTATGGGGAGGCCCCAATCCGACAAGGATACCAACCCTTCCAAAGATGATTTGTCCGCACGGCAGCAGAGGGCTCTTGAGACGCGTGGCATTGCACTTTCATCACGAGCGCTGCCGAGTGTTGACCTTTTACTTTGGCTCCCAGACAGACCAAATTTAGGAGTACTTGACGAGGTGACTCCATATCTAGCTTCAAATATTACCCATATGTTCCACAGTGCGCGGCCAATGGTCAAAGTCGCATCAATGCAGCCCCAGATCAAAGCAGTACGAGATCTGGTCCAGCTCGGATGGCTTGCGCATGCTGCTAGGCCTCGTATCAAACCGAGAGTTGTCCTAGCGTCCTCCATTGCCGTTGTCGGTACATATCTGGAACAGGCAATCTCTGCAATCGCGCCTGAAAAGCCGATCAATGATCCAAAGATTCCACTGCCGATGGGACATGCAGAAGTCAAGTGGGTCTGCGAGGAGGTGATGAAGAGCGTTCTCCAAAATTTATGTGAAGTCGAACCTGTTATCTTGCGGATTGGCCAGTTGACGGGGCCAAGCACAACCGGCTATTGGAATCTCAAGGAACCGTCTTCCTACCCTGGTTCGGGCGGCATCCGAAATCATTGGTGCCATGCCTGATCTACAAGGCGTAAGTATTACACTCATCTTGCGGACGTGCAATGATCACTAACAGTCCTCAAAGGCCCTTTCCTGGACCTCGGTCGATCGTGCGGCCCGAGTTGCTACTGACGTACTCCTAGGATTCGGGCCACGCGAACTTGCTTACCACCTGAAGAATCCGGTTCCACAATCATGGCCGGATATTTGCACCGTTATCGTGCGTAGCCTGTCCCTTCCAATAGGGAAACGGCTCCCGCTCCAGGAATGGTTGGACTCTATCTTGGCTGCAAAAGGGGCTCAGAGAGTCTGAGGAACTCTTTCCGTACTCATTTCTTACACATCTTTAGTGGGAGCCTTATCTTGGGTACTGAAGCCACGCTATCTATGTCGCCGACATTGAAACCAACGGTGGCTGTTGACATCGCCACCGTCGAGTTGTCTCTTGATCTTTGGAGGGAGAGCTTTTTCATCAATTTGATTCCAATGAATGGCAGGCATATGTCTTGTCTTAGGTGGAATCAATCATGTCTGAATTCTGAACGTCAAGGCACATCCTGGTCGAATGAATATCTATTCCCCACCAAGTCCAACGTGCAAAAGCACGGCTAGCTTGCCGTTTTTTCTTGTATAGTTCTATTTACATTATGGGCTCCTCTACGCCACCGCAATCCTCTAACTACCCCTGGGAACAGCCATGACCCACAGATTCCTTCGGAGTCAATTCCAACAAGACTCCGGAGTGCGAAAATCGACACCAGCGACGCCACGAGGGCACATTCTCCCAGAGTACGATCTCACAAATCCTCCAAACCCTCTGGCGTACGTGGGCGACGGTCGTCGATCTACCAGCTCTCCGCTCATACCAAAGCACTAACGCACATCACCAATGATCACTCTTTTCCGCTAGCGGCAGTACTGCCCGGTGAAGTAGCCTCCTACCGTTGCTCCCAACGTTCTGCTGATGGGGCTGGAGTTGTATTCGAGCCCGGGCGGGATCGCGCAGGACAGGGGGAGAAGGCACGCTTAGACCTGGGCACGAAGATCCGGGAAGGAGAGGTAGGGAGGGGGCTAAGCTGCAAGTTCAATAATGTCCTCGTCGTTGTTGGAGGTTGATTTCGATTCACGTCAAGATGGCAGCTGAAGTTTTGTCACAGCGCAGACAAGGCAGTGTTGATGCTATCAGGGTAGGGCTGCGTCACCTGTTCCGCGAGTGCAGCCTTGTAAGGCTGACGTTCGCAACACTCTCCACTACTCTGCGTAGCGAGGGCAGAAATATCGCGACGAATAGCGGCATCCCACCGCTGGCCCCGGAGCTCATGCTTAATTCCAGTTTCGAAAGCAATCGACGTGAACCTATGTCTGAGATTTCAAAGCGACCCTGAATGCAATTTGATCGATTTGACGACGGACCTTGTTTTGAGTATGCGCGCACTTGAACACAGCCAACTTTTCGGTGAATTACTTCTTGCATATAGCTGCGATGGGCGTATTAGATCCAAGGGCGCCAAAAGAATCACGAAGATTGTTCGTCGGACTTTGCGAAAGCTTGTGATGTTCGTCTGCCCATATCATTGCATGTTCTTAGTATTGGATTTCAGCGGGATGAAATGGAGGTAACAGAGACGTGATGCCGACAGGGAGGAAAGTCGGCGGACGATCACCACGCGGAATTGTGGTGCTGAGATTCGAGTACAATGGGTTTGTTGACTAGCCGGAATCGCAGACAAAGCTTCGAAAGCTGTCACTGATTGCCTTCCAGCTAGTGCATAAAGGAAGTTTATGCCAACAAAGGCTTTGACGAACGTGACAACAAGGAGTTTATAAGAGTGTCGAGAGTCAATCTACTTAGCTTGGATAAGATCAGGACTCTACCTTCTCTCATCTCCCTCTAGACTCGCAAGCAACAATCCCCTCAGAGGGAGAGATTTTCTGGAAACTCTGCCAGCTATCATCGGCATCGCAAACTCCTCTCTCACAATGGTGCCTACTACGAACTTAATTACGCCGCAGGATGAGGCGACATTCACTCTAGCCTTGCTGGAACAAGGCGTTGAGGCGGTCGATGATTCAGCAACCAGGACAGTTGCGGAGAACCACTCTATACTTTCGACTGAAGAGCCAGGCCAAGTCATGGAGAATCGGAACCTCTTGATGAACGAGCGTCGGCTGTCGACCTCGCTCCTAGCCGCGATGGCCAAGACTTCTGAGAATCTCTTTGAACCTTCACTCATGGCTCCATCCGAGTCCTTGGAAGTAGCGTCAGACAGCGACAACGAAGAAAACCCAAACAAACCATCTCGCAGACATCTCGTGAAGCAACAGCAAGAACAGCACCGAGCCGAACACCGACAGAGAAAGCTCATGCTCCGCCGCCGACGACTAATGCGCGAAACCGACGAAACCCAAGACGCGGAACCCGAAAAAGTCAACCCGTTCAACGCGCTCCCATTCTTCGAGTATCTGGAGCTCGCTGCGGATGTGAAAGTTGAGCTGCCGTCGGAACTGGTTGGGTTCGGGTCTATGGATCTCTCTGCAGCGGATGCTTCGGCGCTGTGGTCTCTCGACGACTTCAACGCGGACAATTTGGGGGACAGCCGGGCTGTCTCTGATGATTTGGAAGTCGTCGATGCGGCTGCTCGGATGCTGGAGCAAATCAATAAGCTTCCATTGGGAGGACTTGATCTAGGGGCGACGCCACCTACCCCCGATTTCGACGCCGATATTGTCTCGCCTGAGATACGGTCCGAGCTAGCATCAACATTGATGTATGGAGCATCTCTGGAAGAACAGCAATCTCCAACATCCGAAGCTAGCCCACCAGGCATCGCCAGTGCGTACCGCTTCTCCACGCCAGTCCCAATAGACTCCATCGTAGGACCCACCAGCGACACCGCAGCCTCCGAATTCTCCCGTGTGCACGTGCAGTCCTCGATCCTCCCGAACGCCATGCGAGATAATTTTCTCTGCCATTACGCGACATGTCCGGTTACGGAGATGCACTGCGAGGGTCCGTACTACTATAAAGGTAGACTGGGGGACCAAAACCATAACTACTTCAAGGGTAGCAATCCGCCACCGTGTGTTTGGGAGGCGTATGATAAGGTTGTGCGCGGCATTTCGTCGGGGGAGGAGGATGAGATGGTTACGGGCTTTTGGGCTTGGCATGTTCCCCCTTTTTGCTATATCCCTGATGGGCCGGATGATGGTTTTTGCTCGAGGCCGGATGGGGTGGGTTATACGGTGGGCGGAGATCAAGATATGGGAGATGCTTGATCTCGAGCGTTGCGGGAGGATGGATAGAGGCTGGAACTTGCTTTGGGCCTGCGCAGTGGTTGTTGTGTTAGTAACATTACTTGTCTCGGTAATTGTTGATGCACTTAGCAGCTGGGCATCAAATCTTCACTTTCCAGGAATATGTACTCTGCCATAAGGAAACTTGTCGAGT
>JAABUJ010003143.1_pt1 | contig 18979 bp, 15 predicted proteins | sample 5559131 | NCBI WGS metagenome assembly JAABUJ01 (sample SAMN10711875, study PRJNA513366) | rock metagenome | isolation source: Antarctica rocks | place: Antarctica: Victoria Land, Mt New Zealand nord | collected 2016-01-07 | reverse complement strand
GGTTGGAGAGGAGGGAGGGGGTGAAGAGGAGGAAGGAGGAGAGGATGAGGGAGCGTGAGGAGGGGAGAGGGAAGGGGAAGGGCAAGGGGGGGAAGAAGGGCAAGGGGGAGGGGAAGGGGGAGGAGGGCGAGGGCAGTGCGGCGAGCGAGAGCGAGAGCGGGAGCGAGTAGTGTGACCGGTAAATGGGCCCTGAAGAATGTAATATACGGAGTATCGTTACCCGTATGGTTCACAATCTCTAACATTCCTACTCCTCCCTGACTTTCCCAAATATATCCTACCACGACAGGGACCAAACCCACCATTGAAAACCAGAAACTACCTATGTACCCACCAAGATCCTGCACCAGTATATCCCCTCTACGAAGTACGATCCAAATTAAAAGCCGCGCTGATCAAAGCCAGATGGCTGAACGCCTGGGGCGTATTCCCGAGCTGCTCGCCCGACCTGGCAATCTCCTCCGAGAACATGCCGAGATGGTTGCCGAAGGCGAGCATGTTTTCGAAGATGGCCGTTGCTCTGCGCAGGTATTCTTTATCGTATCGTCCGGCCTATTGCGAGGCTGTCAGTCGGTGTCTACCATTGCCGAAAGATGCTTGAAAATGGAATGGTTAAAATGAAAGGAAGCAATTCGAGAGCTTCGTAAGGGGACTGGATCTTACGCGGGTGAGGGCTTCGACGAGCCAGAATGTACACATGCTGAAGCTGCCTTCGCGGCCACCGACGCCTGTTGAGGTCAGCGGTTGAGTTGAGAGATGGTTGTTGTAGTTTTTGGGTAAGACCTACCGTCGTTGCTGTCGGCGGTATTATATCGATAGACGAGGTCTGTGCTGGTCAGGCCTCCCCGCTCCGGTGCTTTCAAGATCTGTTTCAGCGTGCCAAGGAACCTAGGATCGTTGGGCGCGATGAAGAACACGAGCGGAGCGATCAGGACGGCGGCGTCTAGAACGTTTTGGTGTTCGTAACTCTGGATGAAGCTGTTCAGCTGCTTGTTGAAACCCTTCTCCATAACCTCGTCGTAAATCTGATCTCTTATGGCGAGCCACCGGTTTCGATTGGGGCATGGGAAACACCGTTTTTCGGAAAGACGGAGTGCCCGGTCGAAAGCGACCCACAGCATGATCTTCGAGTAGACAAAGTTCTGCTTGTCGCCACGGACTTCCCAGATCGACATGTCCTTTTCCTGCCAGATGCCGCAGATGTAGTCGGTCGTTTCGCGGATGGCAACCCATTGGTCGTACGAGATTGGCTTGCCATACTTGTTGTAGAGGTAGAACCCGTCCATCAGCTCACCGTAAATGTCAAGCTGCAAGTGAGGAGCGGCACCATTGCCTATTCGGACCGGCTTGCTACCTCGGTAGCCATCCAGATGCGGCAACTCAATCTCTTCCAGATCGCTATCCTCGCGGATGCCGAACATGATGGGCATAGCTCCCTCTTTCGTCCGCGAATGTTGGATGCGGTCGGTAACATAGTTCACATACGCCTCCGCTTCTTCGGTGAAACCCATCCGGAGAAGAACGTAAATGGTAAACGAGGAATCCCGAATCCACGAGTATCGATAGTCCCAGTTTCTACTACCGCCAAAATCCTCCGGCAAGGAGAATGTCGGAGCTGCGATGATGGCACCGGTAGGCTCGTACGTCAAGAGTTTAAGAATCATAAGACTTCTTTCAATAACCTCCCTGAAACGGCCTCTGTAGTTGCATTGTCTTAGCCATTTGGACCAGTACATCAACGTATCTTGTTGAAGATCAGAAATCAGGCTTTTGGTCGGGTGCTCCAGATGGATGTCGGATAAGTCTCGAAGGATGAAGGACACTCCCACCCCTTCCATCATGTGAATGGTTGCTGTAACGCCGTCGCCCAGAGCCGACTCGCGTGCACGAAGCTGGAAGTCGGATCGTGTTTTCTTAAAGTCCTGATTATCGTGAGAAGTACTGTCGTAGTTGATGATGACGTCCAGTTGCAGACCCAAGCTGGCACTTTTGAACACCACTGTGTGGCGATCTTCTGTACCGTCTATACTCCCATGGGCAAAATCCGCGGGCTGGTCTCGGGAGTTGCTGATTTTGGTAGTATGCTGGTCTCTGGCATAATTGAAGGCGGGAAACAGCTCCAATTCCAAGTCTGCTTTCCCTCTACGACATTCCAAACGTCGCACGAGCCAGTTCCTAACCTTAGTAGTATGTAATGTGCGAGGTCTGGGAAAGAATTCGGTCAGATCCACGGCCCCTTCTTCGTGTGTCCAGCGAGTCTGGAGGACGTTGCTGCACGGCAGGTATTGCTGCTTGGTGGTTACGTGATGGCCATTGGAGATTGGGCGAATGGTGAAATGACCACCCTTGTCCTTGTCGAGTATCCGACAGAAGACCGAAGGGCTATCGAACTCTGGCCTTTGAGGAGAGATCAGTCATACTTTCCCATCATATACCGGAAACTTCACCCTGCTCAGCGATGCCTTAACTCCAAAAGCCCGAGCCGTCTTGTTTCGCATGGCAAATGGGCAACCTTACCAGCACATGTAGTCTAATCCACCGTCGGTACCAACCAGGGCACATGTTCGCATATTCCCTATCAGCCCATATTTCTCGATGGGCAGGTACCCAGTAGGGTCACGAGCACGAGCACCCATTGTGATAGACCTGAGACTGGATATTCACCCAAGCGGCTGATATAAACAGATAGACGCTGGAAGAAAGGTTTTGCGGACAGAATTTCTGCTCCGTCAGATCTTGCTACCTCACAGGAAGAGAATAGCCTTGGAGATGATGGATACGTTCTAACAACCAAGAGACACTTGCGGTAAGATGGTAAATAGGTATGACGAGATCTGCCTTGGAGATAATATTGTTCTGAGACTTCTCCAGAAGGTTGGTAAAGACCAAAAGCGATTCAAGATGTCAAGACCCTAGGTATGAAGGGGAAAAGGATGTGAGGTGAGGCTTGAGATAGCTCCGTTATCAATGATAAACTCCGTCGCCAGTCATGACGTTAGCCCTCCCCAGAACACGTAGGTACCTTGGTAGGTTACCTACCGGTAGTTCTGCATAGCAACCAACGGACAACCTGGAATTACCTTACGGTACCTACCAGCAGCAAATCGTCATGTCCCGGCTTCACGAAGAGATTACGTCACAGAGAGACATCTCCACGAAGGCCATGCTGTCAGTACACACGAGTTAGAAAGCAAACAAATTTCTAAGTCGCTACCTATGGGTTTCCATCTTACACCTAGGGCTAGAAGGCTACTCCTGCTGCCGAGCCTCAGATTAATCAGTCATGTAAGGACCAAGGAAAAATCACGATCCATAAAACGCCAAGTGCGTATGGTGATTCGTACAGGTGATAATCAGGCCAGCGGCATCTTAACCATCACCGGAGAAGATGCTTTCTGGACCGGTTTCCGCAAGCAAGCAAAGTGACATGCAGATATTATAATATATCGTCGTTGATCTCGTCTTTCCTTCGTTGCGACGTGGTCCCATCCTCCCAGAACTCGACATCCCCTCCCGCATCAAGGGTGCCCCTTTTGACGAGCTCTCCCCTATCCCGCATCATGTCCTCTATAGTCATCGACCGATCCCCGAAAATCTATGTTCATCTCATCAGATCTGGTACCCCTTGATGCGCCCTTATCCACAATAAAAGACGATTGCCTACATTCCCAAACGCTGGGTAACGAGAGGCTGTGACGCACCTTCAGATGATCACTGATGATATGTCTGTTCTTGCAACCCGGACATGTTATGAGCACGGAGCCCTTGTGATAACCCTGCTTAGAAATTCTGTGCGCCGATCGGTGTCGACATGGCTTGCAGGTGAAAGTGAGCTTGTAGGCTAGCTCTTGCTCGGCGCGCGTTGGCGGATTAGGGGGAGGGGCGCGTTGGGGATCGACGGGCGGAGATGCTGTACTGTTCCGACGGTTGGGGACAGGTGTGAGACGATTGCAGGAAGAAAAGCGTGGAAGCCAGGTGGAAGGTATGGGTGGCGCGCATCGATGTATGCAGCGTTGTGTTGTGAAGTTGGGGTTCCGAACTTGAGGTACTGGTATGGATGCTTTTGCGAGCAGACGGAGGCATGTTCGTAAGCTTCGCATTTTATCTATCTTAAAGGTCTTAAAGGCCTGACTGGAGTCGAGTGAGATTGTGATATCTTGAAGAGCGTTGCGGATTTATCAGAGAGCTAGGATCATGATATTAAACGGTAACTTGAACCTACCTTAGATAGGTAGGTAGGTAGGTCGTGATTATTATTGGATGAGAGTAGGCATAAGGTTCGGTCAAACGTTCTTCCTCAGCCTTATTTCGCCGCGACCTTCTTCACAGGTCTCAGGTACGCACCACCAATAATAATGAATGGATGATACCAGAACTTCATGCAATAGACGACCTAATTCCCGATCTTTATCTTCTCACTACCTGAACAGTCTCTTTGAACTGCGATTTGCATCCAAACTCTTTAGAAGTCGAGCTTGTTGTTGAATTGCGTCCGAGCTTCTCTGCTGCCTTGGGTGCTCTACAATCCGGTACAACGCCATTGCCAATAACCACCATTTAACCGTCACGCGCCGCAAAATTGGACAGGTCCAAGTATCTGATGTCAAGATGCTGGGGGGAAGAGGGAGAGGTAAAATCAGGCCTCCAAGAAGAGTAAGTGTTCCAGAGAGGTGAAATGGTGGGGTCTTCCATATTGGAACCCTCTCCTGTCATTCTGCTCAAGCCGTGTCGTTCGCATTCTCTCCCCGATCATCGAACGGTGTCGATCACGACCGCGCATCCGTGGTTCTCCTGGAACCTTCACATTCACCTTGAGCTAGCAACACTCACACTGCCCTTCGAGATGCTTGCTAACCATATGTTTTTCGTCTCCAAGGGTCTTGCCACTCACGGCGATGCCGTCGACTTCGAGGCCATGTGGGCCGAACTGTCCGCCTCACTTCGCGAGATTCATACCAAGAACGCCTCGAAGCTCTCCTTCGAGGAACTTTACCGCAATGCTTACAAGTTGGTCCTGAAGAAGAAAGGAGAGACGCTTTACGAGCGCGTCAAATTATTCGAGCAAGAATGGCTGGGTCATGAAGTTCGGGCACGAATCAATGGGGTTCTTTCTTCGACTTTGTTGGTTGGGGCCGGCGGAGCAACGGGAAATACAACGGTAAACGAGAAAAGAGTAGCCGGTGAGAGATTTATGAAGGGTCTGAAACAGGCGTGGGAAGATCACAACTTATGTATGAACATGACGACCGACGTCCTGATGTATATGGTAAGCCTAGAAGCATCACTTCCTCCTCGGCAGGCGGCCCGGATATCCGATGAGATTTTATCTGACTCGTGTGATACTTCGACCACATAGGACCGAGTCTATTGCTCAGATCATCGTCGTCCATCGATATTCACAGCTTCAATGGGGCTCTTCCGGGATCAGATCTTAAGGTCACCAGTATCATCGCAAGAAAACGTTACGATCGCAAGGATACTGAACTTTGTGATACTCGATCAGATACAGATGGAACGAGAAGGCGACATCATTGACAAAAATCTCATTCGGTCATGCGTTTACATGTTGGAAGGCTTATATGAGAACGAAGAAGAAGACGAGAGTACGAAGCTTTATCTCACCGCGTTCGAGCCAGATTTCCTAAGTGTGAGCCGTGACTTTTATCAAACCGAGGCACAATTACTTCTCAGAGACTCGGATGCAGGCACATACTGCAGGCACACACGGAAGCGAGTGAATGAAGAGCAGGATCGGTGCCGGTCGACTTTGTCGCCGCTAACGGCCCCCAAGATCAAGGCAGTCATAGAAGATGAGTTGGTTCGCAAACACATCCGAGACGTGATCGAGCTGGAAGGAAGCGGTGTCAAATACATGCTCGACAATGACCGACTTGGCGAACTGGAAATGGTGTACGAGCTTATTTCACGGGTCGATCCGAAGAAGGAAGAGTTAAGAAAAGCGCTACAGAAGCGTGCAGTAGAGCTTGGAGGTGAAATCAACGACGCCGCCATCGCTTCATCTCAGCCGCAAACTGGGAAGCCGGCGAAGGCAGAAAATGATAAGCCGGACGGGGATGGGAAACCACCAGCGGAAAAGCCAGTGAACCAACAGACCGCTGCCGCTATCAAGTGGGTTGATGACGTGCTGCAGTTGAAGGATAAGTATGACAAGATCTGGAGGAGTGCTTTTTCGTCCGACCAGGGTTTGCAGACAGCACTCACGCGAAGCTTTTCCGACTTCATCAATGCCTTCCTACGGAGCTCAGAATACCTCTCCCTGTTCTTTGATGAGAACATGAAGAAAGGCATCAAAGGCAAGACCGAAAATGAGGTTGATATTATTCTAGATAAGGGTGTCACATTACTTCGGTATATCCAAGACAAGGACATGTTCGAACGGTACTATAAGAAGCATCTTTCTCGTCGATTACTTATGAAGCGATCTGTCAGCATGGACGTCGAGCGACAAATGATTTCTAAGATGAAGATGGAGGTTGGTAATACCTTCACCCAGAGGATTGAGGCCATGTTCAAAGACATGACAGTGTCCGACGACTTGAGTTCAAGCTACAAGGATCACGTGGCTAAACTCGGTGACCCTGATCCCAAGAGGGTGGAGCTGGATGTTCATGTACTGACGAGTACCATGTGGCCAATGGAATCAATGGCACCATCCTACAAGGACGGGGAAGCGAAGCCGACATGCATCTTCCCATCACAAATCGAGCGGATCAAGCTCGGCTTCGAGAAGTTCTACCTAGACAAGCACAGCGGTCGACAATTGACGTGGCAAGCGAACATGGGCACGGCCGACATCCGCGCTTACTTCGCGGAGTCAAAAGGGAAGATCAAGACGCGGGAGCTGAACGTGTCCACGTACGCCATGGTGATCCTACTGCTTTTCAACGACCTCCCTCCCGGTGATTCTCTCGATTTCGAGGAGATCCAAGGCAAAACCAACATCCCCACTAACGAACTCATTCGGAACCTCCAGTCCTTGGCCGTTGCCCCCAAAACCCGAATTTTGATCAAAGAGCCGATGAGCAAGGACATCAAACCGACGGACAAGTTCCTCTTCAACGAGTCCTTCTACAGCAACTTTACCAAAATCAAAATCGGCGTCGTCACCTCCGGCAACAGGATCGAAGCGGACGACGAGCGGAAAGAAACGGAGAAGAGAAATAACGACACGAGGGGTGGCATCATCGAGGCGGCCGTCGTACGGATTATGAAGTACGTTCTTCTCTTCCTCTTTTCACTTTTTGGTACTGGGACTGGGATAGGTACACTAACACCCACCAGGCAACGCAAGGAACTATCGCACCAACAACTCCTCACCGAAGTCATCACTCAACTCACATCCCGCTTCTTGCCAGACGTCAACATGGTCAAGAAGCGGATCGAGAGCCTGATCGAGCGCGAGTACCTGGAGCGGGTGGAGGACGTCGACAGGCCGGCTTACCGGTATCTGGCGTGATGGGTGCGACGTTCGATGGTTTGGATGATGTTTATGATCTTGAGGAGTCATGGGCTTGGCTCGGCTCAGCTCGTTATTGGGTGTTACTTCTCAGCGGGACGGGATGCATGGGCTTGGCGCTGGCGGCTTGGGAGTCCTTTGAGAGACAGCGTGCTACGTTTGGGGTGGTACTGTAGGCCCAGATGGCTCATAGTAGCAAGTGAAGAATATGGTCATGTCTTGGTCGTCCTGTTCGCCATGCTTTGTATCTGATGCACACGACAAAGGGCGGACCACTAATGTCAGAGGTGTCATACTCGCGCGCTGCTGGTCGTTGTTGTAAGTGAACTTCACCGCCGTCGTAGGTCTACTGCGCGGAACATGGACACAAGTATGCCAGCTGCTGGTCATGGTTCTAGCGTCACTTCCGGAGCCTCTGGTGGGACACGGTTCTCCACAGCGATTCCGACAAGCCAGTGGGAAAGTGAGTCTTTCGCTAGGCCTCACCCGTCCTATATACCCTCACAGATACCACGTAGCCTCCCCGCCCCCCGCCTGCAAGCTCACCCCCAACTTTCCAGCCCGAGGCAGGACAACCCCATTGCTTCGAACATCATCCGCACGTCCCCCACCACCAGCCCATCCAACCCAGACGAAACCCCCGACCTCCACTCAACTCACCGGCCCCGCCGACCCCAGCGACAGCCCCGGAACCCTTGCAGCAGACGGCGGTTTATTCAGATCGATCAAGAACTGAGTATGGTGCTGATTCACAAAAACATCGACCTGAATCTTCCCCAGCGTGCCCACGACCTCGGAACCCCCGACCTTGGCCTCGTGCGCCGGGATCAGGACGCAATCGATGATGGTGCGGTGGGCGGCCTGGGCGATGCGGTTCCAGGACGATAGGTCGCCGTCGTCGCGGGAGTTGGCGCCCGTCACGGTGACGCCGATCATGCAGGTGCCCCAGCCGAAGTGGCGCGGCAGGCGCAGGTTCGTGTCGACGCCGGCGCTCATGCTGAAGCGCGCGAGTGCGTCGGTCGGGTGGCCGTCGATGCCGCCGAGCGGGGTGGTGGTCGGGAGTTGGTCTAGCGCTGCGAGGCAGTCGACTGAGAGGATGGGCTGGTCTTGCCGGGCGAGCGCGTGGCATTTGGGGGCGCGTCGCTGGAGGGGGGTGCTGGGGGTGGTGGGCATGGCGGGGAGGGTGGGGAGGGCGGGGAGCCAGAGGAGGAGGTGGAGGAGCGTGGGAAGGAGGAGGAGGAGCATTGGGGGCAAGTTTAGGTGGGTGGGTGGGCGTGGTGGTGCTGTTGGCGGTGGTCGGGATGGAGATGACTGGGATTTCTTGTCATTGTGCTCGCTCGGTGGTATTTGAAGGTGTTGTGCTGTTGCCGTTGGGGCAGGGCGGCGGCGCATAGCCTCCTCCTTTATAGCCGCATCGCGTCTTTCGTCGATATCTCACTTTCTCCAGCCGTTGTTTCGGAGGCTCTTCTGTGTGGAAATCAAGCGACGCACCAGGCGGTGGCTATGAGGCCGGGAGGATAAACGGGTGATCAAGCGGTCCCCTTTGAGCCTGGAAGATGGAGCAATGGCTGTTTGATGTGGACGCCAACCTGGCGTCCCTCAGCAGGCGGACTCCCCTATAAGTCGGCAGGATACTCCGTCCAGCACACCAAACAGGAGAGCGAGGTCAGCTAAAGTTTTTCCAAGCGTGAGGACCTGCATACAGTAGACATAGCCTCTCTTGTCTCAAGCATTGCAACTTTTCTGGCTCCGAGGATCGAAAACAACCCGACACACTTGTTGTTTCACCAACATGCAACTCTGGGTACCTTACAGTATGCAGGGTCACCTGTCAATTGACTTCCTAAACTTCGACACCGAGAGTCAGAGTCAGGTTGTAAGGTCAAGCTTGGAATCGAAACCCTTCCCTGGTCTACGAATGTATAGGCAACTTGAAGTGTCATTAATCCAGCGTGCGGAACTTGTCGGTTCTTGGTCCACTGTGCCTACTGTAACACGATACCGTCGAAGTGGGAAACATCGATCGAAGTGCGAATTGAGATACAGGAACTATAGGGACATGGGAGGCCGAGATAGTCATCACCACCAGTGTCTAAATTGACGCCAAACTCCAGAGACACAGTCGAGAATTCAAGTGACTAAGTTACGTGCAAGGAGTGCCGCCCATGTGCAAGGTTCGCAATTGCCACACCTTTCAATTAAGAAGTCTAAAATGTCAAGAGTTAAACGCTCAACCACAGGGTCATGACGCCCTTTGCATATTCGACAATCTCCTCTTGACCCAGCTTGCTTTCCCCGTACACCCGATCCACGAAGCTGATAGGGACTTCGGCGATGTTGTACCCCATCCCTTTCGCCCTGACCATCAACTCCATCTGGAAAGTATAGCCTTTGCTCTTCGTGCTGGCAATCACCTTCTCCAACACCTCCCTCTTGTACAACCGGAAACTCCCCGTCAAATCGCTCACGCCCGGCTTCAGCACCGTGTCTGCAAACAGATTTGCCCCTCTGCTGATGATTTTGCGCTTCAAATCCCACCCATATACCCCGCCGGACCCGGCATACCTCGTCCCTGTGACGATGTCGTAGTCGCCCTCTTTCTGCCTCGCGATCATACGCGGGAGGAACTTGGGATGGTGGGAGAAGTCGGCGTCCATGATGATGACGAAATTGCCAGTGGCATACTTCAAGCCATGGACGTAGGCAGTACCGAGGCCCAGCTTGCCCGTTCGTGGCTTGAGGACGATGCGCTGGGGAGTGTAAAGCTTTTGGAGTTGTTGAGCGATCTGGAGGGTCCCGTCAGGAGAGGCGTCGTCGACAATGATCAACTCCCAATCGAGCTTGTTCTCGGTGAAGGTTCGGTGGAGCAGCCAGACCAGCACGGGCAAGTTGGCGCGTTCGTTGTAGGTCGGGAGAAGCACTGAATACTTTGTATTTGGAGACATTGTGATAGCGCCTGAGATGTACCCTGTATGTGTCTCGTGGCTGAAGGGAAGATTGCAAGACAAGGTTGAACTCCGTTCACTACCGTCACAGGGCGGATTAAGTGAAGCCAGCGGGGCGAGAGCTAAAACGCCTGCTGGAGCACAGTAGACTGTAGCAGGGCACTGTCGCGAGGCCAGAGGGGAAAAGAGTGAGAAGGTGTTCAAGAGAGTGTGGGAGGAAGATTGTCCAGCACTATTTGGACATATAGTACGTCGGTTGAGGTGCGAAGTTTGCGACCGTGGTGGGAGAACTCCAGACTAAGGTCGGCAGAGTTCGTTGGAGTGGAACTGGTCGTGGCAATTGGGTAGCCTAGGGTGCACGTCTCAGCGAACAGTGACGATGAGTATACAATACTGTAGGAGCGGAGGCAGACAGCTGTGCAAGCATAGGGCGGCGGTCAGGGGTGCGGTCTGGGGCCGGGGGTGGAGATTTAATGTCTTGGCACCCGCCTCGTCAAAGTGACGTGGGGGCCCATCTCAGTTGCAAAACCAAACATGTTGTAGCAAAAGGCTGAATCAGTACCAATCTACTCCGTACCAGGGACTTGATGCTCCATCTTCGCATTACTCCATCTTCGCATTACTCCACTAGATTGAAAACGATCGTTGATCAGATGTGCAGAGCGTATGTACAGCAAGTCCAGAGCAAGGAGTCAACACATCTAACCAAAGTAGCGAGTCATAAGAAGTAGTCAACCACCCACGGCCACTTCCTCCACGCGCTATGAACGCCCAGACCCCTAACAAGGTTACTTGCAAGACCCAAGGTTCACCGCCAGTTACAGGGATTCCTACCTCCTTCCAGGTTCCATGTGACACTCTTCCGTCCTCCACAACATCCCTTCCGCCGGTATCACCAGATTCACACCCTCGATGTAAAGACACCGCAAGCTTTGCAGACGTGGATATAGCTGGTCTCGGTGATACTCCGATGGAAGACACAAAAGGGACTGCAGATGGGCACACGCGGAGAAGAAGCTCGCTGATGGACGGCATCGCTGCTGTTCGTGAGAAATCAAGGTCAGACAAGAACACGCAGCCGCGCAGGCAAAGGAGACGGCACGAAGGTGGTATTGTTGAGGATGATGAAAGGAAGGACTTCTCGGACGAGGGTCAACCTTCAGAGTTCTCTTCACGCTCTACGAGTGAGGATGTGGAGCTGGACGATACCTCCTCGGACGGCGACCTCGATGGTGAGGAAACCGGATTGACAAAGGAGGACAGGCGTCGGAGACGGCGAAGGAAGAGGAGGGGTACACGCATGAACGAGAGAATAGCGGGTGATGCGATGGCAGGCAGGGAATGGAAGAATTTGGCAAATGAAAGTGTGCTGAAAAGATCTCTCGTCAATGCGTTGCTGATAGGGCTATGGTATGCTCTACTGTCTTGAACCATATTACTTCAGGCTGACCACGTCTGAAAGGTACTGCTTTTCTCTGTCAATATCTATTGTAGATCACCCCCTCCAGAGCAAGATTCTCAATGTCAGACTCTAACGCTCGCCTTAGTACAATACCTGGATGTTTTCGCCAGGGCATCTCGATTTCCACTTTCCTCTATTTACGACCAGTCTGCACATGGTCGTCCAGTTCTCCATGGCTTCACTCGTCCTCTGGGCTTTTCCACGTTTCAGGCCTAGGGCGGACCCTATACTTGATTCTCATCAACACGGTCAGACGCAACATGGCTCAGCCAAGAACGAGAAGCCTCTCATGACCCGCACCTTCTACATTACACGTATCGGTCCGTGCGGAGCAGCGACAGGACTCGACATCGGGCTTGGCAACATGAGCCTCAAGTACATCACACTCACTTTCTACAGTAAGATCTCGTCACCGGCATCCATACCCCACCCCAACTAACCCCCCCATCTCAGCCATGTGCAAATCTTCCTCTCTAGCCTTCGTGCTGCTCTTCGCCTTCCTCTTCCGCCTCGAAACGCCATCCATCAAGCTCATCATCATCATCGCCACCATGACCGTCGGCGTCGTCATGATGGTGGCCGGCGAAACGGCCTTCAACGCCCTCGGCTTCATCCTCGTCATCTCCGCCGCCTTCTTCTCCGGCTTCCGCTGGGGCGTGACGCAGATCCTCCTGCTCCGCAACCCGGCGACCTCGAACCCCTTCAGCAGCATCTTCTACCTCGCCCCGCTCATGTTCCTCTCCCTCCTGCTCATCGCCCTCCCCGTCGAAGGGCCCCGGCCCCTCGCCGCCGGCCTCACCGCACTCACCGAGGCCAAGGGCACCGTCACCGGCATCGCCATCCTCCTCTTCCCCGGCCTCCTCGCCTTCCTCATGACCTCCTCCGAATTCGCCCTCCTGCAGCGCACCTCCGTCGTCACCCTCAGCATCTGCGGCATCTTCAAGGAAGTTGTCACCATTTCTGCCGCTGCCTTCGTCTTTCACGATCCCCTCACTCCCATCAATGTGTCCGGCCTCCTCGTTACGATTGCCAGTATCGCCGCCTATAATTACATCAAGATCGCGAAGATGCGCCTCGACGCCAAATCGAACGTCGTCCAGCAAGATGGCGACGTCGCTGCCCGCGAGCCGATGCTCACGGCGACGGACGGGGCCGTCAATGATGGTACTGGTCAAGCAGGAGCACAGCAGCGGCCTCAGCCGCGAATCAGTACCAGCGGGCGTGTGCCTGTAGCAGTGAGGCCGCCCAGCGTCAGCATACAGCTGCCGAGGGAGGCGCTGCACGATGGGCATGTTGGCGTGAGTAGTCCGGCTCGGACGTCGCCGGTCAAGAGGCCGGAGGATTTGGAATGATGATGATGTTATGTCCCTAACGGCGGTATATTGATGTCAGTCGCCTTGTCAGCGATCGCATTGGGTGGCGTTGAGGGGGAGATTTCACGGAGACGAGGTCCAGGGTTTTGTCAGATATTGCACAGGGGAATGAGAGAGTGGTGTGTGGCGTGGTATTATTCTAGAGCATGTAGCACCTCATGTTGACTGTACCGGATATCGATACACTGTACAGCACAGCACAGCACAGTATTATTAAAGTCCATTTCTACCATATTCGTACTTCTACGCAGTAGGTAGTATGCCATCCAGGACCACCTATGCAACTGAGCACACCCCACACACGGCCCATTCTAACGTGATATGGTGCATTATGCTTTATCCATCGCATGGCATGCCACCGCACTACACGCCAATCTCCAAGACAGTCCCCTTCCCCGTCCCACCCCCATGCTCTCAGTTTGCCAGGCAGGTATGAACGGAGAGTACCTATCGTCCCCCACAGTCCACCGTCCACAGTCCACAGCGACTAACCTCTCACCGCCCTCCCCAACCCAGTTCTCCAGCCGCCATCATCCGCCCTTCCTCGGCCCCATCCCCGCAGCCGGCCCACCCGTCGGAACAGGCACAGCAGGTCTATTCGACCTCTCCACGATACGCTTCCGTTCCATCTCGAGCTACACGCGCGCCCCGCACACCCGTCAGCCAACATTCCGACCGCAGACTCACACCCCCAATCTGCCTTCCAAGAAAAAGAGACTTTCCAAAACTCACCACCTTCCTAACCCTCCCCAACGCCCCCTGCTGCCCCTGCCCCTGCCCCCCCTGCCCCTGGCCCCTCCCCAACACGCAATCCTCAACGCGATACGGCGGCTTAATAACCACGGCGTCGAGAACGACAATACTCTGCTCGCTCCAGCGGGTCGGGAGCGTGCGGCCGAGGGCGTCGAAAAGATCCTGGGCCTCGCGGCCGACGCCGCGGCCGCCCTTGGCGTCGAGCGCCTTGAGGCGGGCGACGGCGTTGGTGGTGCGGGTGGCGAGGGCGCGCGGGTCGAGGGGCGCGATTGGGGGGTGCGCGGCGGTGAAGTCTGTTGTCGTCGTCGTCGGGGAGGTGGGGCTGTTGGTGGCGGTGGCGGTGCCGGTGCCGGAGGGGCGGGCGGTGGAGGGGGGGAGGGCGAGGAGGGTGAAGGTGGCTATTTTGGGGATGGGGAGGATGTGGTAGGTTCCTGGGTGGGGTGGGGGTGCGCTGGTGGTGGTGGTGGTGGGAGAGGTGGTGGGTGGTGTGGGTGGAGGGGCGGTGTTGATGGCGATGAGGTTGGTGATGGGGCAGGCGGTGAAGAGGGTGCCTTCGAAGGTGTTGTTGTTTGGGAGGGTGGTAGTGATGCGGATGCTGGGTGGTTCGGGGGTGGTGTTAGCTGGATGGACACTTTTCACGAGTCAAGGTGGAGGCTTCATAGCACGTTTCGACCTGGCGGTCGATGGGCTTACACTGACTGCTTGGGCTACGTTGCAGCCGTGCAAAGTGCCTCAAGGCGCGAGGGATGAAAGGCTGGGTAGGGAAGGAGGTGGAGTCCGACTTACCGCGCCCCAATCGCTCCGCTCAACGCAGTTTCCAACGACACCATGCCTGACGGGCCGATGTTAGGGGTCGCGACAGGAGGTTTCCCGCCGGCATTTTGACGCTTCGTATCCGTCATCGTTTTCGTGTTCGTTCTCACTACGGTCAGTGCTCTCCACTGTTTCCAAAGAAACGCATTGACGCCTTTCAATGCCCGTTTCACACCGCTCGAGAACCAAAGCTGACCAATGTCAATGCTAAAAGGAATGACGGGAAGGGAAAGTGGAAACAAGTAAGAGAGGTGGGGCGTGTGGAGAAAAGTGTAGACGGTCCACCTCAACGCCTCTCGCTCTCTCCTTTCACGGTGCTGATCCTGGGAAAGTTGACGGGCCGAAGCGACAACAAACGAGGATTTTATCCGGGACCTTGCAGCCTCATCACTCTTTCCTATTCAAGCAGCACAGTCACAGAGTAAAGAATACGTTATGTTCGTCCGATGTCATGAATCATTCAGTCACTTTTAACTACAGTAGCTATTCCACTGATCTACCAACTTTACGACATTCTTCATTTACCAGCATCTCAAGACATGTGTCAGAAGTTCACGTTAAAACAAGACTTACGCCTGGTACGTGGAAGCGGACACATTACCTCCTCTCCCGGTCCAGTTGACGTGATGGTTCTGCCCTTCTGGGTACTTCTTGCTAGCGTGCTCTGGCTTGATGCGGAAGGTATGGGCGCCAAAGTAATCTCTCTGTGCCTGGAGTAGATTGGCAGGAAGGTCGCGGGTGCGGTAGCCGTCGAAGAAGCTTAGAGCGGTGCTGAAGGCTGGTGTGGGGATTCCCCACAAGGCACCTTTGCTGACAATATCTCTCCAGCCCGGTTGCGCGTCGTGGATTGCTTTCTTGAAGAAGTCGTTGAACAACAAGTTCTCCAGCTCGGGGTCTTTGCGGTAGGCGGAAGTAATGTCCTTGAGGAAGACGGATCGGATGATGCAACCACCACGCCACATGAGCGCGATTGATGGCTTGTTGAGCTTCCACTTATACATCTTGGCGGCCTGCAGTGTAACAAATTAGCTGAGTCATGATATAATACGATGCACTCGAGTCTACTTACATCCTGCATGAGCATGAAACCTTGGGCATATGAGATGATCTTCGATGCGTATAGGGCTTGCTCTAGATTGGCAAGGAATTCTTCCTTGTTACCAGTGAATTTGCTCCGCTTAGGGCCATCGAGCAGTTTGGAGGCCCGAGTCCGTTCCTCTTTGAGTGAACTTAGACATCTGGCGAAAACAGCTTCTCCGATGAGAGTAACGGGCATGCCAAGGTCCAGAGCGTTGATAGCCGTCCATTTCCCTGTGCCTTTCTGGCCGGCAGAGTCGAGAATCTTCTCCACCAACGGCGTACCATCCTCGTCATTGAAACGAAGAACATCGCGGGTGATTTCAATGAGGAAAGAGTCAAGAACACCACGATTCCACTTCGCAAAGATGTCGCCGATCTCATTGTCATGCATGCCTAAGCCACGCTTCATGATGTCGTATGCCTAGTTGTGGCTTTAGCACTCAAGCTAGCAGTATTCTCGTTTGAGAGCTCTGGTTCGTGGAAAAAGGCTCACCTCGCAAATCAGCTGCATATCTCCGTATTCGATCCCGTTGTGGACCATCTTGACATAATGACCAGCACCATCATCTCCAACCCAATCACAGCATGGTTCACCGTCACTCTTTGCGGCGATGCTTTGAAAGATATCCTTAATATACGGCCAAGCCTCTTCGTTCCCACCAGGCATGAGACTGGGTCCATAGCGAGCACCCTCCTCACCGCCAGAAACACCAGTACCGACGAACCGGATCCCTTTCTCGGCCAGATATTTTGTTCGACGGTTTGTGTCCGGGTAGTGTGAGTTACCACCGTCGATTATGATATCACCTTTCTCCACATGTGGGAGAAGACTCTCGATGAAATCATCGACCGGTCTACCAGCCATGACAAGGAGCATCATTCGTCGAGGTTTCTTGAGCTTTGAGACGAACTCCTCCACGGAGTGAGCCCCCACAATCGATTTACCTGCGAACAGTTCAGCCAGGTGCTGACGATGATGAGGGGCCTGCTCGTACTGACCTTTAGCCTCGTTTTCTAGGAAGTGATCCACTTTTGAGACGGTACGGTTGAAGGCGACAACGGTGTATCCATTATCGGCGATGTTCAGGATCAGGTTCTGGCCCATGACAGCCAAACCGATGAGGCCAAAATCACCACTAGCAACAATTCGCGCAGCTCCGCCGACATTGATGCCGGCCAGTCGCGCGCTGTAGTCAGCAAAAGCAGCTCAGTCTCCAGACGAATGAACCTTGACAAACACCAAAGCGCAATTGCAGTAATGATAGAGTACATCCGCCGAGATTTCAATGTGGGAGATCAAATCGACGATTACGATAACGACGGTGGGGCACAAATGGTGGGATAACTCACACTGCTTTGTCCGCCATCTTGTTGTCTGTCCGATGATGAAGCGATGAAGTTCAATGTGAGATGCTAAAACCCAGAGCGTCTTGGGAACAAGCGTAAGAGTAGTGTCGTCTTACGGTTTGGGCTATCTCAGGTCAGGCTGCGGAGCGTTGGAGGGGCTCTCGTTTTCTTTTCTAAGGTGGGGGGGCTTACTTACTTTACCAGCTTAGTCACTATCCGCCTGCGCCCACCTCAAGTATATATTGCTGAGTAATCACAGAGCCTCGCATCTCGAAATTGTCTGGTCTAACGTAGCTACCGGCAATATAAGGTACCTACTGGAACATTACTCCCCGTCTCGATCAAGGACCTAAAGGAGGATTTTGAACCAAGCAAGGGAGCACATCCAGCATTTGACCTGCGAACCGCCCCACACAGCGAGCACCTGCGACGCCGAACAACTGCTGCGTCGTTGTCGGCACGACAGGTACGTCTCCTAACTGCACTCAAAGCTCTGTGGCCCAGTCGTTCATCATGTCCTATCCGCCACCTCCAGGTCTGAAAGCCTCCCAAGCGCCCTCCTCATCTTCAACTCAGCAAGCTCACTCATCACTACCACCCCGCCCGCCACCGCCTGCCGGCCCACCCCCTTCTTTCAAGGCCGCTTTCACCAATACACCATCATTCGCATCAGGCGCGCCAGGCACAAGAGGCTATAATGGCGTGCCGGACGATGGCAATATCAAGCCAAACAATAGCTACACTGGCTTTACCGGCTTCCAACCACGATCGGTGACGGCAGCCAACGCGGCGTTCCAAACGCACAGCCCCATCGTCTCAGCTCCTCCGGCGCCTCCTACCGGTTTCTCCGCCCCGCAGACGGGCTACTCCACCGCCGCCTATCAGCCTCAACCACCACAATACCAGCAACCCCCTCAAGCGGCCTTCTACCCACCGCAAGTCGAAGACACATACAACCAAGCATCCGCCCCGCAAATCCGCAATCCATTCCCGCTGCCCGGGCAAGAGCCACTCGGCGGCTTCGGACGCGGCCGCGGCATCGGCCGAGGCGGCGGCTACCAAGATGGCGGCCTGGACCCGGAGATGGAAGCGCAAATCGCGCAATGGCAAAGCGCGTACGCGGGCAAAGACGCCGACACGCCCGGCGGCCGAGGGCTAGGCCGCACAACAGGCACGACGCGATCGTTCAGCGGTCTCGGCGGCGGCGGCGGTGGCGAAGGCGCTCTCTCCGCCAGCGGCGCCAACGCCGGCCCACTCGGCGGCCGACCCGACATCCAAGCGTCGGCGATGAGTAGCTCGGACATATCGTCCGCGGCCAGCGCCGACACGGGCGTCGCCGCGGTCGTCAACGGCGCCGACGGCAAGCAGAAGACGGTGGTGCGCAGCGGCGGCGGACAGACGTGGCAGGACCCGACGCTGCTGGAATGGGACCCGGCGCACTTCCGGCTCTTCGTCGGCAACCTGGCCGGCGAAGTCACGGACGAGTCGCTGCTCAAGGCGTTTGCCAAGTTCGCGTCGGTGCAGAAGGCGCGTGTCGTGAGGGACAAGCGCACGACGAAGAGTAAGGGCTTTGGCTTTGTGAGCTTCAGTGACGGCGAGGAGTACTTTCAGGCGGCGCGCGATATGCAGGGGAAGTATATTGGTAGTCATCCGGTGCTGTTGCGGAAGAGCACGACAGAGATTAGGCCGGTCGTGCATGGGGCGAATGGGAAGAAGGGAGGCGGGAAGG